>Ga0114963_10000098_pt1 | contig 52700 bp, 41 predicted proteins | sample C_131016_EF_Meta_FD_87019 | JGI IMG/M metagenome (GOLD analysis project Ga0114963, IMG submission 87019) | Freshwater microbial communities from Lake Croche, Canada to study carbon cycling - C_131016_EF_MetaG | ecosystem: Environmental > Aquatic > Freshwater > Lake | place: Lake Croche, Canada... | reverse complement strand
CCTACAATTACTCCCGTTTGGTCTTTTAAAATCGCATAATAGGTTTTCCAAGAATCATATAATAATGTATTACATGCCAAATAATCAATATTCTTTACTTGGAACTTCTTTAAAAGTTCAATCATAAATTTTACATTTTCACTATATGGAGCTGCTGCTTCATCGGATAACATCAAAGGTTTTAAATCAAGAAATAAAGGAGGTGTTTTTCCTAAAGAATTAAACAAAATCCCGATTCGATGAATACTTTTACATTTAGAATCTAATAATTCCATTAATTTTGTTTTTTCAGAATTTCTCGAATAAATAATGGGGAATGTGTTTGAATTTACCGAATCAAAAATAATCTGTGAATCTTGTACAGAATCATCGATCAATAAAACATTTGTAAATGCCTCAGTAGTTTTGGGATAAATAAGAGGAATATTAAAATGAATATTCAAAGTAGGAATCAATTCTGAAATAGACATTCGCGACTATATATTATATTATATTATTATATCAAAAACATGAAAATAATTTAATCTAATTCAATATTTAGATCACCAGTTATTTTCGAACGACTCGGTTTCTGAAATCCCAGTTTTTTCTTAAATATATACATCTTATCTAATTTCGCCCAATATCGATCAATACAATATACATGGCTGAAATCCATATTTTTTATTAGTAATTCGTATCCTTCTTTAACCGTTTCTAATACGACGTCTAAGTTTCGTTTTGAAATCAAATAACCTGAACTTGTCGTACAATATTGCTTCGATTTTATTAATAAATCGTCGAATATTTTACGTTCGTGGAATTTAGACGCTGAGAGAAAACATATATTATAATCGTATTTTCGATTAAAAAATTCAGAGAGAGATGCCTGATTCTCTCGAATCTTCGATGTAAATACAAAATCGTCTTCTAAAAAAAGACAACATTCGTATCCAGAATTCTTCATATTCTGTAAACAGTCTATATGATTTTTTGTGGCGCCGAGATAAATATTATTTAATTCGGCGTCTTTTTTTGCGCGATACTCTTCAATTCGATCTAGCGGTGCATGCATTAAACATAATTGTGACCAGGTATCATTCATTCTCTCAAATTCCCCTTCTAGGCCCATTATAAAAATACGGTCGATCGAATCCCAACATTTATTTGAAATAAATCGATCGAGTTTTATATTATTACTATTAAAAAATAGAAAGTGTCGATATATTTTAAAACTCTGGGGGAGAGACATATAATCATCAGGATAATTTCCAAAATATATTACAAACTGTTTTTCTTCGGGAATATATTCTGTATCACAAGTTCCTACGACGGTGTATCCAATCTGTTTTACCATATGAAAAAATAAAGAAACTTGCGCTTTTACTCCTGATGTAATATCATAATATGCGAATAGTCTGTATTTGATAAAACAATCTCTCATAGATTCTTCTGTACCTATACGTATAAGTGCAATTAATACCCAATCTAATATATTTGATTTTTCCTCAAACGGAATATTATGAAACCCATACTCGTCTGCTAATTGTAATGCTATTTTATATTGTGTTTGTTCAATTAACCAAACTAGTTGTTTTAAAAGAGGGTAATCAAAATAGTTAAATTGGAACGATTTGTTTTGAGAGATGTCATAAATAACAACATTTCCACAAAAATTGGTTCCGTTATTTTCATAGTCAATCGTTTTATATTTTTCTCCCTGAAACACACAAATATTGGAATACACAATTTGTATTTCTCTGATAATTGGCCAAATCCTTGTATTCAACATATTCTCATCACTTCCATATTTGAATTCGTATTTATCATCATTCATTTCACTTATTATTTGAGAGAATTCATTTTTTAGCGTTTGTAGTAATGGTTTATCAAATCGGTCAAGTTTGAATGCGGATAATCCTCCAGTAATCCTAGATTTATGAAAATAATGATCCCGAATCACCTGTACTAAATTACAGGAAGAATCGTTTTCCAAAAAATCGCGAATGGCCCATCGATCTCTCTCGTTGATTTCACTATCGGAATCGCGAATAAAGACGATTTCAGCCGCTTCTAAAAGAATTGGTGAATACCTGTAAAACATATTCGTAGCACCCTCTTTCTCGGTATCTATAAAATGGGTATTATCGGGAAACTCGGATTTTAGAGAATTCAGGAATTCTTGTAATCGGAATTTTCCGCAATACATAAAAATATGAAAATCGGGGAAAAATTCGCGGATAATTCGGATATTCTCTCGAAGTCCTAAATAATATTTCATATCATATCCGTAAATGCAGAATGAAAAGATTTTCATTTATAAATATATAATTGTATTTTTATATATTTATATTTGGGATTACTTAACGAATAGTAGTAAAATAGATCATTACTTTTTGATTTGATGGGTTTTCCTTATTATAAAGCTTTAGTAGTATTGTCGAATAATTTTCTAAATTTGTATAATTTTTATTGTCCTCTGAGGAATAAATACTACTGGTAAATACACAATTATGTATATCTGGTTTACCTAACAATATATCATTACGCCTTTGAGAAAACGTGTTAATAGCACGTTGTTCAATTGACGATATTGTGTTTGGTAATAACTGTAATAACTTTAATACGTTAATTATATAAGTATACAACCATAGATAATTCGAATTTTCGTCAATATTGATGTTGTATGTATTTTTCTTCATACATCGTGTTAAGTTGGTATATGCTAAATAATCATTAAGGTCTACTGTCATTTCCCATATCCATTTCTCATGTAATGTACGTTTCCATTCATTAAGGCCGTAAATTTTATCTATTATATAATCAGAACCATCGTCAAAGTTCTTTAATCTGTCATCTTCCTCCAGACCTTTTGATAAACGATTATACAAATAAGTTGTAAAAGAATTTAATGCTTCTATAAATGTTATAGGGTCATCACCTCTAACCATATTTTTGCCAATATTTAATAATTTGTTTCCAACATAATTAATTGAATAACTTAATGGCTTAATTTTTTCTGCTTTCTTAGCAATAACGTTAATATATCCTCCTCCTTTTTTTATCGTTTTTCTACGTTTATGTATTTTTTTCTTTCGATTGGTTGAATATTTCTTAATTCTGCGCATCCTCGTCATTTCAATTATATAATAATCTATATATAATAATCTATATAAATTTGTTATAGGATTATTGAATAACGGTATGATCCCGTAATCGTATTCGCACATATTCTTCCGAACACGACATGAGTGTCGCAATTTCTTTCGTCGTTCGTATTATACGAAATTCCGAATCATATTTTAACTGGTAAATGCGTTTTACGAATGGTTCGAAATCGTTTATTTTTCGCCATAATTCTTGTTTTTCTTCTTCTAAAATAATTCTGTCAACATTCGTATCCTTTGAACCCATATAGTCTTCTATTTTTGAAGAATATTGTGTAGAATACTGTTTCATTAAGTGAGAGTAATTTTCGGACTCTTCTCTCGAAAATTTCCGCTTATTTCGTTTTCTTAGATTCTTTGGAATAATCGTATAGGAACATTTTTCACTAATTAATTCAAATAATTCATTTTTAATGTAAAAAGACGCATAGTGTGGAAGCGTAGACGCCCCATTATACAATCTTAATGACTTATAAAGACCCATCTTCGCGCTTTGTGCGATTTCATCTTTCGAGTAACCATTCAAGTTATATTGATGTTTAAACGTATTTGCATATTTCAGCGCCCAAGATTCGAATGCGCGATACAAAATGGATTTTAGTTGATTTTTTTGAGTATAATCCAATTGAGGGTTTTGAATCAGATTACGAACAGACGAATATTGTTTTGGAGAGAGGTATAAACAATAGGTTTGTTTTATGAGAAGCGTTATTAAAACGGATATTAACAGAAAATACATCGTATACAAATATTATTATGAAGAAATCTTTATATTTCTTTACACCTTTTTATATTTCAAATGTAAAAGATAAATTGACGATTTAATGTATAATATGCTTTATTTTTATTCCTAGATACCATATATCAAATCCTAAATAATTCATATGAACGAATTATTTAGATTTTACTGTTTTTTGACTGTTTAATAATGATTTGCATGTACATTTACTCCACCAGCATATCCCACATTTACATTAGCATTTACGTCACCCCCATATGGAGCATAAAGAAGAGGACGATAAACATACCCTCCGACTTTCTTGGACTTACGTAAATTCTTTCGTCGTTTAGTTGATTTCCTAAATTTACGCGTTATTGTCTTTTTCGCCATTTTATATATATTACCAGATATATAATTTTAGAAACAGTATCAAATAATTTATTTAAAAATAAAGGATTATAAATTACTAAAATGGACGCGGATTATTTAATGTATATTGCAACCTTTCTATATTTATCTTGTTATATCCCCGAATTATACGCAAATTATAAAAATGAATGTAATATTAGGATTAATTTGATTTATATAATTATTTATTATTATATAAATAAGTGAATTGTACAGAATATTTTTTACACATTTTACAAGCATTATAATTATTACTTAATTTCACCATATTTATTTTTATATTTTTCTTTAGCATAGTATTTATTACTAAATTTAGCATACACTTCTCTTTTCTTATCATCAGCTGGATCGTCTGAAGTATTATAATGTTTAAACAAATTCATAATATCATAATAAAGTTTCAGTTTTTCATTACACTCATCATTATCTTTACATGCATCAGCATTATTATCTAATAAGATTTGTAAATATTCATCTTTATTTCTTTTATAGGGGTTTTTATAATCTTCGAACGCTTTTTTTAAAACGCTTAAGTTTACTTTCCCTCCCCCCCCCCTCATTTTTTTACTACATTTACGTCCTGTCTTTCGCCGTTTGTTCATTTTTGCGGATTTCCTAAATTTACGCGTTCGTGCCATTTATATATATTCCGGTAGATAATTTATTTAAAAATAAAGGAGTATATTTACTAAAATGGAGGCCGATTATTTAATGTATATTGCAACCTTTCTATATTTATCTTGTTATATCCCGAATGATACGCAAATTATAAAAATAAAAATGCAAATATGTATAATATTCCGGAAAAAGTAATTATGGTAGTAGCAACTTCTTGCGGATTATCGTATGCATTAGTAAATATGAATATGGCATTAATTATAAATTATGCGCCATTATTAACATTAGATATAGTTGCTCTTTTAATGCGATTGTATTATGCGAGATATGTCGAATTAAACGATATCGAAGTTGTAGGAGAAAATTTATAGATTTAGTAAACTAAATTTTTAGTTATTGTATAAATGTTTTGAAAAGCGGTAAACCGAACTGGTAAAATCTTTAATGTTTATACAACTGAATCTGGATTTTTAAAACTTCACTTTTTATATAGAGGGTTATGTAGTGAAAACTCTCTTAAAATACTTACAGAATTATATAAATTCGCCTCTATAATCAATTATATAATAGGTTTATTATATAAAATAACACCAATTATGCAATATTTAATTGAATTTAGATTTTAATATTATATAATAACGTATTCTTTATTTACATTTCGGATAACTATTGATGGTTTAGTTCCTTTTTTATGGTGTGTCTTTGCTTTTTCGCTTAATTGATTACTTAAGTTACCAATGTCTGGAATGGAACGACTAAGAACAGAAACAGTTTTTCTAGGATAAATTAGTGTTAAATCACGTAATGCTTCATATAAAAATGATTTTGTATTTTCACAAACACCTTCGTAGGGGGTTGAATCTTTACAATTTCCAAATAATGAAGTTCTTGTTGTATATGTAGTTAAAAAGGCTTTTATTTCAATTAGTTTGTTAAATGTGGATTCAGTTAATATAGGGTTTAGGTCTGTGTCGCGAGTGATATATATTCTATTGTATTTGTTTTCCTTGCTAAGATATTTCTTGTATTTGTTTTCCTCGCTAAGATCACCACCAGGATGCGTGAAAGCCTTTCCTATTTCCGTCAATATACCTGTATATTCATTTAATTTATCTACTGTTTCTTGAACTTTTGAAATAAATTCCGGCTTGACAACTTCTTTAGGTGTGGCTGCAGTTCCTCCTCTTTTAATCTTTTTACTACGATTTCTTGCTAAATGACGCCGTTTAGTTGATTTTCGAATTCTACGCGATTTTGCGATTATACTATATTGGTATATATTTTATTTTTTTATATGAAAGAATTACTACAAAGACGACTTAAATTATGAAGCTTAAATCCTTAACGAATGAATATTTTTTTGCATATTAGATCTATCAATATCATTATCATTACCATACCAATTACTATAATAGTTAATTTTATTTGCCAAGTTGATTAATTTATGTTTATTTTCGGTATTATTATCAATCAAACTTTGAAAATGACTAAACTCAATATTTTTTGTTAAAAACGCAATATCGTCGTCCGAAAGTTTAGTATTTTTTGAATTGAATTTATCTAATATATTTTGAAAGGTTTTTTCTTCGGGTGTAATTTTTTCTTCGGGTGTATTTCCAAAGAAATATTTTTTCGCGTTTTTGTAATAACTCGTACCACTCGTACCACCTCTAGTCTTTTTACTATTTTTACGTCCAGTCTTTCGCCGTTTAGTTGATTTTCGAAATCTACGCGTTCGCGCCATGTATAATATATCATTATATATTATACATGAATATATCATTATAAATTAAACACGTTTGAATAAACCTCTACTAAATATTTATATGATTTATTAAAATGGTTGAGTTTGATAATAATATATCACATGAATATTTAGGTTTACTAAAAATATATAGTATATAATTACAAATGATTTTGTAATTTCACGAAAAATCGATTTTTTATAATTAACCTAAACTTTGTTCTATTCCAATAATATTGCTAGTCCATAAAGAATACTAGTAAGACTATGCGCAAAATTTAAACCAATCTCTGCAACATTATAAATAGCGTCGGAACTATAATTTAAAGCGTCAGTTGCCTGAGGGTATCCATCAAATAATATGGGGGCGGTATCAATTTTATCAGTAAGGTTTTCATATGCAGTTGTAATATTTTCATATACATCATCTTTAATACTATCAATAATCCTTTTTATATTTTCAGTATTGGCATTTGGTTCTATCTTTTCTATCTTTGATTTTGAATCCATTCTGTATAAATGATTATTGATTTTTTTCGCAAGCATACTAAATAATCTTGTCATAGCGTTATTAATAGTCATAGCGTTATTAATAGAACTATCCTTTTGCTCTGTTAATTCTTTTTTGACTTTTAAAAATGCATAATATAAATGTAAATAAATATATGCTTTAGTTGCTTCACACAACGATCTACCAATAAACTTTGGGCAACGCTGTAGTGAATTTTTTCCATATTTTTTTTCATTCCATTTCTTATTGCCAATCATAACATCTTTAATATCTTTTGCAACCTCAGTCAACCATGCAGGAGCAGTTTGTTTGTTTTTTGTATAAAACATTCCTCCTTTTTTACTAATACGTTTATTACGTCGATTTCTACGCGCTGTATATTTTTTCTCTAAATCTCTCGATTTTCTAGATTTATATGTTTTAGTCATATATATTATAAGAATAATAAAAAATAAAAAACGTTTATATTTTTATACTTTACTAAAAATCAAAAATCAAACTCGAAAAATCAACTATAATCTACTAAAAACCCCAATTTCTTAAACATACATCGAATATAATACCGAACGATTTCTCTCTTCATTTTTAATAAACAAATCGACTTCTTTACGCGTGACCGTAAACGGAAACTTGACCTCTATCTTCATCTCTTTCTCAAACAAATTCTGGTCAGGCTTCATCAATCGGAATAAATTCAACTTGGTATGAATAATCTCCAAACACCGTTTCAGATTTCGAACGCCCGACTCCCCCTGTGTTAAATTCTCAGAGGTAATAATATATTGTAGCGTATCATCAGGAATAATCACTTCGTCCATCGTAAAATTCACTTGCTCTCGAATGACGGGAAGGAGATAATCTTTCGCAATTACGATTTTTTCTTTCGTTTCATACCCCTTTGTTTGGATCCGATACATACGGTCTTTTAAGATCGGATTGACTTTTGTTTCGTCGTTATACGAGAAGATGAAGAGACACTTGCTTAAATCGAAGTCAATCTCCGAAAAATATTTATCATGAAATTGCGAATTCTGTGTAGTATCTGTTAAATGGGTAAGAATTCCAGTCACTTCTTCACCCTTTGGAGTATCGCTCAATTTATCCAGTTCATCAAAGAAGAATACTGGGTTCATCGATCCGCACGTAATCAGACTTTGTACAATTTTACCCCACGTACTTCCCTCGTACGTATACGAATGTCCTTCTAAATAACTCGCGTCTCCAGTACCTCCCAAAGGAATGAACACGAATTCTCTTCCCAGGATTTTACTGATACCGTCTTTCACAAGCGTCGTTTTACCTGTACCAGGTGGACCTTTAATTGCAATCGACGTACCCATCGCGTCCGGGTTCGTAATCCACTGTCCGACCATTTGCATAATTTGTAATTTAGCGTCATCGAGACCATACACACAGTTATCCAGAGTTGACTTTGCCTCTGACATAAAATTATGACATGCGTCGAGACCGTCGTTGACAGACATCGACATAGATTTATAATTACAGAACGGAATTCGCATAAACGTATCCACCCAGTTTTTGATTTTATAATACTCGGGGTCGCACGAATCCATCATATTCAATTGGTTCAATTTCTGAAACGCATGAGCTTTAATCTTCGCGGGTATTTTGGATTCTAGAAGCGCAAGACGGTAAGGCTTATCGATATTAATATATTCGTTGATCTCCTTTAAATCATTCATAATCTTGAGTTGCTCGGTATTCGAGAGTTGTTTCTTAAAATAGTTCATTTCATTCGGCTTTTTCTGGTCGTGGTTGACGAGTTTTTTATATTCGCGCAAGTTCTGCTTTCGGGCATTACGCACTAATTCTCGGATGGATTCAATACAAGATGCCACCGCACGTTTGAGGATTTTAGAATCGGGAGACTTTACTAATCTTTTTGATAAATCTTTTTTGAGTTCTAATAGTTCGGTATATTCGGACTCGACTTTTTCAGAAAGAGTATCATTTTTTTCCTGTTTTGCCTTTTCCTTATTCGCCTTTTTTTCCTTCTTTTCGATCAATTTCAATTCGGACTTTGTACGAGGAATATCGATTTTTTCGTATTTTTCTTTCATGAATTTCTGTTCGTCGTCGGAATTACACTCTTCGTCTTCGTCTTCATCCTCTTCGTCTTCTTTATTCCTAAAATATTGTTCATATTCGTCTTGGTTTGAATCGAGGGATACGATAATATTTATTTTTTGACTTTCATCGTCATTTTCTGCAGTAGCGGCAGTAAAATCATCTTCGTCTTTTTGTTTTTTGCTTTGTTTGGATGTCTTTTTCTTCTTTTTATATGATTCTTCGCTGCTAGTAGTAGTGTTACTACTGCTGCTGCTACTGCTGCTACTGCTACTGCTGCTGGTTTCATCTTTTGTGTGCTTTTTATTTTTATTGCGGGTTTCATCTTTTGTATGCTTTTTATTTTTGTTGCTGGTTTTACATTCTTTGGATTTTTTCTTTCTTGATGTTTTCTTTCTTGATGTTTTTTCTCCGGATGTTTTTTCTCCGGATGTTTTTTCTCCCGATTTTTCCCCTTTTTGTTTTTTAGTCGATTTTTTAGATTTTGAGTCGTGTTTGGATTCTGGTGTAGATTCTTCTTCAGACGAAGATACATATCCAGATAATGCTTTAGAACGTTCCTTGGAATATTTCGACGGAAACATTTTAGAAATAAATTTGCGATATTTCTGCATATCTTTTTCTGTAAAATCGGCTTCATCTTCATCGGGATAATATGTTGAATCTGAGTCATCATCCGAGTCCTCATCCGAATCCTCATCCGAATCCTCATCCGAATCCTCATCCGAATCCTCATCCGAGTCTTCTTCATCTTCGATTACACGTTTGGATTTTTTATGCTTTAGTAATATTTCTTCTTTTTCAGATTCCGAAGATGATGCCGTATCGGATTCAGTTTCAAAATCACTCGAATCACTCGAATCACTTGAATCACTCGAATCACTCGAATCAGTATCCGAATCTTGTTTTCCATTTACTAAATTCATTTTAGATGATGAAGAAGCATTTCTAGAAGATGTAATTCTCGTCATTTTATATAAATAAGCACTTACGTTTGTATTGTTTTTAGAAATGATATTTTGAAATCAATTTTATAAGTATTTTACATAAAGTCTATAAATCTATGCATTTATAATTACAAAATTGATTTGAAATGATATAAATAATCTATCATATATATTATAGTAGTTTTTTGGAATGTCTAAAAATCAACATACTCAACCATCACGTATTATTGGAATCCAATTTAGTATGGCATCTCCCGAGGAGATTCGGCGTAACTCGGTTGTTCACGTAGAATCACGAGATACTTTTATTGGAAATAAACCGTGTATGGGCGGATTATTTGACTCAAGAATGGGTGTTTTAGAGTCAGGTCTTATATGTCCAACCGACGGTCTAACGTACATCGATACTCCCGGATATTTCGGGCATATTGAATTGGCCCGTCCAGTATTCTTTATTCAACATATCAAAGAAATCATGAAAATCGCGCGGTGTATTTGTTTTAAATGCAGTAAATTACTCTTAAATAAAAATCAGCATAAGCATATTTTAGAACTTTCATCCGAAGAACGTTGGGAATATGTTTCTCCATTAGCGGCTAAAATAAAACGGTGTGGCGATTCTACTGATAATGGATGCGGGTGTAAACAGCCCGATAGTATCAAATTAGAAGGGATGGGAACCATTCTCGCAATTTGGGAAAAAATCGAACCTCAACGTCAAATGATAAAGATCACTCCCGAACACATGTTAAAAATGTTTCGTCGTATTTCAGACGATGATATTACGTTTATGGGATTTAGTCCGCTTTGGTCGCGTCCAGAATGGATGATTTGTCAAGTGCTACCCGTTCCTCCACCAGCAGTACGTCCGTCAGTAAAGCATGATGCCCAGCAACGTTCAGAAGACGATTTAACCCATATTTACAGTAATATTATTAAAACGAATCGCGACTTAAATGAAAAAATCCAAAATAACGCAAATGCGATGGTGATTGATCAACTCACGAGTGTTCTACAATATTTGATTGCGATGATTGTAAATAATAAAGTGAAGGGGGCAGTACCGATGGCGCAACGTAATGGACGACCTTTACAGTGTATTCGAGACAGGCTAGATTCAAAAACCGGGCGTGTACGCGGGAATTTAATGGGTAAACGCGTGGATTTTAGCGCAAGATCGGTCATTACCGGTGATCCAAATCTATCGTTAAAACAGCTAGGTGTACCATTAAAGATTGCGAAAAACATTACTAAACCAGTAACTGTAAATGACCGAAATCGTAATTTCCTAATGATGCTCATCCAGAATGGTCCAGAAATACATCCTGGCGCAAAAATGCTCGAACGTAAGAATGGCGAAATGTTCTCTTTAAGAAATGTGGATAAAGCATCCATACGACTCGAAAATGGTGATATTGTTCATCGACATATGATGGATGGAGACGCGGTATTGTTTAATAGACAGCCAAGTCTTCATAGAATGTCGATGATGTGTCATATTGTCAAGATAATGAAACAAGGCGATACATTTCGTATGAACGTCTGTAATACGAAACCATACAACGCGGATGAACGTTTAATGCATAATCTCAGCATATCAACGTCCGCAACAAGGGGCGTTAACAACGTGCAACCCCTTAGTGAATAAATCAATAAATTGTTTGGCGAAAATAAAATAAAAAATAGAATATATATTATAAAATGAATGTTGGTGATACAAAACCATTAAAAACATGCTCAAAATGTGGTTCAGAAAAAGAAGATGCGGAATTTATCAAAAAATAACCGCATAATTCAACCACAGATTGAGCAACATTACCAACATTTATTAAAATATAATAAACAAAATAGTTTAGAAATGCCCAAACAATTTATTGATTTATTTGCAAAACACCTTGATGCGGGAAACCCCTTAGAGCCTATGCTATCTAATAAATAGCAGGACCACTACTAAGTTTGTGTTGGAAACTTCACAGATGTCCGAGATAGAACTCGGGTATAGTAAAAATGTGGAGGATTGGGCAATCCGCAGTGTTACTTCCTAAAGTCGTTTTTGGTAGACAACGGAAGGCATTCAGAGACTGAACGGGTGTTGGTGGACGATGAAGGATTAGCCATCCCAAGTCTGCTTAAGATACAGTCCGGCCCTTTGGGAAACCTTAGGGATAAACCGTTTGATGGAGATGAGATGAATATGCATATGCCGCAGAATGTACTTGCGGAGACGGAATTACGTCACCTAGCTGCTACCCCTTGGCAAATGATTAGTCCTTCTGCTAATTCGCCCATTATAGGGATATATCAGGATTCGTTATTAGGTTCATATCGATTTACACGACCAAATTTGAAACTTACACCAAGAGATGCCATGAATTTATTAATGATGTTTCCAAAAGTAGATGTAGCTGCATTACGTGCTTCCATTAAAGATGGAAGCATATCTACATTCGATGTTCTTTCACAAATATTAGCACCTATCACATTAAAATATAAAACAAAATTATTCGAAGAAGAGGAAGATGCGAATTTATCGAATAATGTATTGGAAATACGTAATGGTAAATATGTTCGAGGACAATTAGAAAAATCTGTACTAGGTGCTTCAACAAAAGGCATCATCCATCGTATATGTAACGATTACGGTAATATGGCAGCCGCTGCATTTATCGATGATATCCAAAATATTGTTACTGAATATATGAAATCGAGTTCGTTTAGTGTAGGTATCAGCGATTTGATTGCAAATAAAAAAACACAGGACAGTATTCTACAAATCATCCACGAAAAAAAACACGAAGTACATTCTGTCATAGATAAGGTACATTTCGGAATCTTTGAAAATAATACATCCTCGACAAATATGACGGAATTTGAAACAAGGGTAAATAATATATTAAATAAAGCAACCGATTTATCGGGTAAGGAAGGACGTAAAAGTCTGAGTAAAGAAAATCGATTTTTGATGATTGTGAATTCCGGGTCTAAAGGGTCTCTCGTAAACATCAGTCAAATGATATCTTGTTTAGGACAACAGAATGTAGATGGAAAACGAATTCCCTACGGATTTGAAAATCGTACATTACCCCATTTTTGTAAATTCGACGATTCGCCGACTGCCCGTGGATTTATCGAAAATTCGTATATTTCGGGATTAACTGCGCCAGAATTATTCTTCCATGCTATGGGTGGGCGTATTGGTCTGATTGATACGGCCTGTAAATCTGTCACGTGGGAAACACCGATTATCATTATTGAGAATGACGAACCGAAATATATTGAAATTGGAAAATGGATCGATACTCGACTCGAAGAAAATAAAGAGAATATTCAACACTATACTGAACGACAAATGGAATTATTAAACTTAGAAAATGAATCGATATATATTCCAACAACGGATGAAAATGGAAATGTAACGTGGGGAGAAATAACTGCCATGACCAGACATGATCCAGGAATTCAGTTATACGAAATCGTCACATCCGGAGGAAGAAAAGTGATTGTCACAGAAAGTAAATCGCTTTTAATATGGGATTCTAAAACAAATACATTAAAGGAAACTAGTACTCCGGATATTACGGTAGGCGATTTTGTACCAGTAACGGGAGAATTATGTAAACCGCCAATCGTAATTGAATCCGTCGATATGACGAAATATTTTCCAAAAACAGAATATGTATATGGAACCGATTTTAACCTTGCAACGAATATGATGATGAAAGCCATGAAATCGCGTAATAAAATTCCAGAGGGATGGTGGAATGATAATAACGGAAAACTATTTACTTTACCTTATACTAAAAAGTCCTCTTTACAGAGAACCACCAAGCGTTCAAATACGGAATCTATCAAAGATGGATATATTTATCCATATCACGCCAATCGAGTGGATGCTATGATTCCTGAACATTTCCCATTAAATGAAGAGAATGGTATTTTTATCGGACTCTTTTTAGCAGAAGGGAACTGTCATAAATCAGCAGTCACAATTACAAATAATAATGAGAATATTCGTACTTTTGTAAAAGGGTGGTTTAATAAACACTCAATTCAATATACGGAAGGACAGCGAATAAATAAAATTGGCGGTCTTACAACAACCATACGTGGAAATTCAAAAATACTCGCCGATTTCCTTACATTATTATGTGGTCACGGAGCGGCAAATAAACATATTCCTACAGAAGCGTTTATTTCCTCCGACTTATTTATTATCGGATTATTGAATGGATATTATTCGGGAGATGGAACAGTTACAAAGAATTCGGTAGATGTCGGATCTGCGTCTTATCGGTTAGTCGAAGGAGTATCGATGTTATGTACGCGTTTAGGAATCTTTGGAAATATAAAGAAACGCCAATTAAAAAAGAATAATCTAAATACAAAAAATATAAAACCAACATATACATTACGAATTAGTGCAAACTGGGGGAAAAAGTTCGCAGAGAAAATCACTCTTTTAGAAGAGAAACGGAACGAACGCCTCAAACAAATGAAATGGCGTGATACGCACATGAATTATAAAAAGTATAATGATATTGTTTTAGATAAAATCATAGAGATCAATCTCGTTGATACGAAGGACCATCCAAAAGTATACGATTTAACCATCCCTTCTACGCTAAATTTCGGATTATCCAACGGGCTACAAGTTCGTGATACATCTTCTACCGGATATATACAGCGGCGTTTGATTAAAGGATTAGAAGATGCAGTCGTCGGATATGACCTAACCGTTCGTAATAATAAAGGCAGGATTATCCAATTTGCGTATGGAGACGATGGGTTCGATTCTACGAAAGTCGAAAATCAAATTATTCCTTTAACCGGAATGACTATCGAGGATGTATACATGCATTATGATATAATTGGTGGTGCAAATGACGAGAAATCCGAATTATTGGGGATTTATGAGAAAAGTACGATTACCCGTTTGAGAAAACAGGTTACAGAAACCGTCGTTAAATGTAAAACATATATTGAGGACATGTTATATTTCAGAAAAGAATTAGTAGAAAAGGTCTTTCACTATAAAGATGACAATTCTGTAAGAGTTCCCGTCGCATTCCAATACATGATTGCGAATATTCAAGGGCAATTAAACTTGAATGCGAATTCGACGGTAGATATTACTCCATTAGAGGCATTCGAATTGATCGAACAACATTATGCGATTTTAGAAAATTTACATTATGCAAAACCGACCGAATTATTTAAAATTCTATATAATTACTATCTTTCTCCAAAAGATCTTCTTATAAATAAACGATTCCATCGTAAGGCGCTGATATTTTTATTAGAAACTGTAGTGTTAAAATACAAACAGGCATTAGTAAATCCGGGGGAAATGGTAGGAGTAATTGCGGGACAATCGATTGGTGAGCCTACTACGCAGCTGACACTCAACTCGGTGACATATGAAACCGAAATTATTGTACGTAATAAAAATAAAGAGATTAAAAAAATTGCAATTGGCGATTTTATTCAAGCCCAGATTGATTTATCAACAAAAGTTGATTATATGGAAGACAAAGATACGACTTATGCAGAACTTTCTTCTGAAACGAATTATTTTGAAGTACCATCTGCGAACGAATCTGGTGAAACCGTATGGCGCAGGATTGAAGCAGTTACAAAACACCCTGTTATAAATGAAGATTCTACAAATACGATGTTAAAGATTACAACCAAAGGTTGTCGTGAAGTTATTGCTACAAAGGCAAAATCATTCTTACAATTAATAGATGGTAAAATTATTGGAGTGGAAGGAAAATCATTAAAGGTAGGCGATTATCTACCGGTGTCAAAAAAAGAAATAGAATTCACTCCAAAATATCTATTAGATTTACGAGATATGTTTTCTCCATTAGACTATTTATATGGGGATGAATATATTAAAGCAAAGAATTTAATGCATCAACGTATGTGGTGGCAAACTCATCATAATAAAACGTTCATACTACCTCATTCTAGGAGTGATTCATTTGTTTCGCTTACAAAATCAAATAAACCAATTTTAGAAAATTGTGTGTATATGAAATTAGTAAATAAATGCGACTATCGTATTCCTGAAAAAATTGAACTAGATTATGATTTTGGATATTTAATTGGTGCATATTGTGCAGAAGGATGTATGACAAAACATCAAATGTCCATATCAAATAATAATTTGGATTATTTAAAACCTATTGAACGTATTTGTGAAAAGTTCAATATTACAACAAAAGTATATACGGTAACAGATAAAATAGAATTAGGGTGGACAAGCCAAGATATTAGAATATACAGTACACTTCTATGTAATATTATATCAAATCTTTGCGGAAAATTAAGTCATAATAAACGCGTTTCTGAAAAAATTGTATTTTCGAACCCAGAATGTATTATGGGATTTTTAGATGCATATATTGCAGGAGATGGGTGTATTGCTATTTCTAGCTATAATAATAAACCAGTATCAATTGATATTACTTCTGTATCGTTAAATATGTTAACAGATATAATGACTATGTTGAAAAATATTGGTATTGTTTCTTATATTTATAAACCAAAGAAAATAGAAAAAAATAATCGTGGAAGTCAAAATATAAAACAACATTACATGCTTCAAATCAAGAATAAACAATCTCAAATTCTTGGAAAATTATTAAATTTGCCAATTAAAGAAAAACAACAAAAAATAGAAAACTTATTACACAATACTTTTATGTATGAATACAATAAAGACTATTTAACAATTCCAAATATTATCGATGGGTCTACTGTTATGGAATTAAGAGGAACGCGTATGCCAGATCTTCTATTTGACGAAATAGTTTCGATTGAAGAAGTTCAAAATACAACTTCATATGCATATGATTTAACCGTTGAAGATACGCGTAATTTTGATATATATAATGGTATCTGTATGAGAGACACTTTCCACTTGGCCGGAGTAGCATCAAAATCCAACGTGACGCGTGGTGTGCCAAGGATCGAAGAAATTCTAAGACTTACAAAAAATCCAAAAAATCCATCTCTAACTATCTTTCTCAAACCCCTCGATGAAACCGACCAAGATAAAGCGATTAATTACGGTAAAATGTTAGAACATACCAAATTAGTGGATGTTGTAAAATCAGTTCAGATATACTTCGACCCCATCGAAGATTCCACCTCAATCGAAAAGGATAAACAATTAATCGACCAATTTTACGAATTTGAGAGATTTATGGACCAGTGTACAGAAGAAGGCGAATCTGCAGAATCTTCCTATACCAACATTTCTGGAGGAGGTGGTAGAGTTCCTCCTGTCGAACATCTTACCCAATCTACAAAATCAAAATGGATTATTCGTCTAGAAATTGACGAAGAAAAGCTCCTAGATAAAAATATTACGATGGACGATATTCATTTTGCCATTACGAACGGGTATCCGAATGAAATCAAATGCGCATACTCGGATTATAATGCTGGAAATCTAGTATTCCGTATTCGTATGAATAGTGATGTATTTAAGAAAAAATCGAGTGGTGCGGATCCTCTTGATCAGAGCGATAAAATATTCTATTTAAAATCATTCCAAGATACCCTTTTAAATAATATAGTATTACGCGGAGTTTCCGGCATAAAAAATATTCTTCCTAGAAAATTACAGAATATGGTTGTTTTAGAAGACGGAAAATATCTGAAAAAGGATACTTGGGTCTTAGATACTACCGGGTCAAACCTCCTAGAAATTTTAGGAAATGACTTGATTGACGGACGACGTACATTCTGTAATGATATTAAAGAAGTATACGATGTATTAGGAATCGAATCCGCGCGTCAAGTCATTTATAATGAATTTGTGGAAGTGATGGAATTCTCGGATGTATACATCAATTACCACCATCTAAGTTTGTTATGTGATCGTATGACTATGACTAAGAATATGGTACCGATATTCCGTTCAGGAATTCTAAAAGATGATATTGGACCAATCGCAAAAGCGACGTTTGAAATGCATACAGAAGGATTCTTGAATGCGGCTAGACACGGAGAGTTTGATTCGATGTGTGGGGTTTCCGCGAATGTGATGTGTGGACAGTATGGAAAATACGGTACAAATGCATTTAATATATTATTAGATATGAACGAAATGGTAAAACTCAAGGTAGACGATATTCTGATCAAAGACCCTATTTCTGAAATCGAAAAACAGTTTGGGTTTATAGAAGAATCGAATGGATGTTCACAAAATGAGATTATCATCCGGAATAATATCTCGGCCATACATGCAGAGCCTTCGGGAATATGCGATGATAATTACGAATTCGGGATTTAGGAATTAGGAAGTCGAATTATTAGTGAATGATGAATAGTATGAATTATAAAAATAATATTATGTAATATTATTTTTTTATTTACCATAAAATAAAAATGGATTTTTAGAACGCAATTCAGGATAAAGACGGTCTAATTCAGTTGCTGCGTGTTCATGTGCTTGATGAATTCCAAAAAACGGTTCTCTGAAAATACGATGAATTGCAAATCTGCTAGATATTTCATCATTACCTATTGCAAGACCAAGTCGAAAACATCCGATTGTATAATATACATCTTCTGCATCACTTTCAATATGTGTTGATGGGTAAATAGTTGGTTGTGGTGGAAATGTTTGGCATACTCGAATCATATCTTGTCTTTTTCTTAAAGAAAGACCTCCATTAAAGTTCGAATACTGGAAAATCATTTTCTCTCGTTCCAATTCTCCCCATCTAGTAGACATATTACCACCAATAAAACTTTTATTTAATTCTATGAAATCATTAATTGTATGTCCAGTATTTTCAAAAACCCAGGTGTCTAGTTGGATTGTTAATATAAATTCACCTGAAATACTCTCCCATAAACTTTGTTGTTTCATAAAGTCATTATATTCATTCGAATTATTGAAATTTGAAACAGGTAATTCTCTCAATTCTACAATCGTTTTGTCTAATGTTTCCCATAGATTAAGAGTACCTTTTCCAAAATAAAAAATATAGTTCCATTCAGTCGTGCCTAATATTTTGATGTATTGATGTAATAGTGTTATACAAAACGGGATAGGTCTAGGTTCTATAAATAATACAGTATTTTTCATTAAAAATATAAATATAAATATAAATATTTATTTATATTTATATTTATATAATGTCGTATAATATCGCAATTATTGGTAGTTATAATTTTCATTACGAATGTGTTGGGTTTTTATGTGAAATTCTATTAAAAAATCCGTTCATAAATAAAGATATTCATATAAATATATTTTATTTAGACGATCACTTTGGGTATTTAAAATATTTTAAACAATTATACCCAAGTATTGATATATACAACAATATTGATATTAAACATATAGAGTCAAATGATCTAATTATTAAATTGACGTCAAATGATCCAATCTTGTACAACGCAAACATTATATCTATATTACATTATTTTCCAAATAAAGATATTTCAACACAATTTATAACGATCTCTCCATTTGTATCAAATTCTATTGATATTATTCCTTTTAATTCAAGTTCTCTCGAATCGTATTTATCAAATACTGAGCTTAATTATATTTTTCCATTATACTCTGGAATTTATTGTCCTACATATAATAATATTATTTTAGTTATTGGGTATTTTATTCCGAATTTTTTAGATTCTGATTTAGATAAATTTATTATGAATTCAAATTATACCTTTTATTTTTTTTCTTACATGGACCTTTGTTTTTTACAAAAATATAAAAATGTAAAATCTTTTCGAAACGGTTCTACTTCCGACTTAATTACTTATATAGGCGAATGTAAATTTATTTTATGTAGACATAAAAAATATATGAACTGTGATCGATTTTCCGGTGCATTATCGTTAGCTATGTCTCATCGTAAACCGATTATATTATCGGATTATGAATCAGATATATATAATATTCCATCGATTACATATAAAGAGAATTATAGCGAATTAACCGAATATTTAAATACTATTTCCGATGAAGAATATGTTAATCAACAAAGTCGTATTGATGAATTTATCAAAATACAAGACGAATATAACAAACGTAAAATGTGTTTTATTATAAATTCAAAATAATCCAAAAATAATATTTTCAAAAAATATTATTTTCCAAAAATCCGATTTATTTTTTGATATTCTTTATAAATAAATATCTCTCAAAATATTCTTTTAAACTCTGTATATTTTGTTCATATAATTTATCTCCTGCAACTCCTTTTTCAATCAAGTCTTTCAAATAAAATCGTCCTTCCTTTGTTTTGAACGATTGTAGTTCAGAAAGACGCATCGGAGGGGTTATCAAATGATAATCGTGATATTCATCGGGTTTTATACTTGCATATCCGCGTATAAAGTAATATTTATCCGTTTTGGCATTTTGTCCCATTACAATCCAAGATACAAATTCTAGCAACATTTTAAGAGAGGTAGATGTAAATAAAATAATCGGGAGAGATAGTTCTTGTGCTAATACCCATATATCTAAATCCGTCAAATAGTAAGATTCACTCAAAATCCATTCTTCAAAAACCGTATGTTGTATTTTATCATCCGAATGTGTTAAAATCCGTTTTATCATCTCTTTTTTCCCCTGTTTCTTTAACACCTTCAATATTTTATCAAAATAGGGTAAATACTGTTTATTATACGAATTACGTAATGTTTCTTTTATTTGTGAAATAGTCACCTCCGTTTTATACAAATCCCGCATTATATAAATAATCGGGTAAAAACTGCATTCGCGAGTTGTAGAAAGTGTCATTTCTTGCGAATCATTCGGAAACATCTGTTTCCAGATACTCGTCGACGGATTACCCGTGATTGGTATTTTCGATTTGATACAAATAATATCCATTTCGGATTCTTTTATTATCTGAGAAGAGTTTATCTGTTTGGAGTATTCTACTATATCTGAATAAGGCTGCGAAATGCGCGGATCTTGATTTGCAAATTCGTATGTAATTTTCGTAGATTCATTTTGAGAGAATGGAATAAAATTCTCAAAAAACTCCTTTATTAAAAAACTTTGTAAAAGTATCATTTCGTCGTTGTTTAACTGATAATCGATGTTTTTAATATTAAACACTTTATTCGGTTCTAATAAATAAGGCTGAATTCGTCTATATCGGAATAATTCATCAGAGATTCTTTTAAAATAAATGATATTATTCTCTCCACCACTTATCAAATGCCTTTTAGGAATAAGCATACCTCGAGAATTCGTATTTGGTATTGAAAAACAATACGGTTTATCTATATCGGTTTTATCTTGACAGTTTGTAATTTCGTATAAATCGAATAGTATAGATTCATCCGCATATTCATAAAATTGGATTTTATCTTTACATAAATTACGTAGAATTTCCTCTATTTTTCTTAGACAATATAATCGATTATACTTCCTTTTACAATTTTCAATATATTTTAAGACCGATAATTTATATTGGAGATTTTCATTCAAATTGAGAATTCCCCGCATAAAAGACCGAAATGCGGAATAAAATTGGCTTTCGAGTTCAATACGTTTTATCATATTACGTCTAGTTGCATCTTCCGTATTCGTAGAAATGGCACTATCTGCCATTATATAATTTGAAGTTGAGAGAGGTTTTAAAGAGTCCTCGAATATATTTTCCGTAGGTTCATCGATTTGTATGAACTGATTCGTTTCTGTAATAATACCAATAATTAATCCATCTTCAATTACTTTAAATATCGGCTGACATAAAATATTTCCGCTAGTTTCGCGTTTTACATGTAATAATAGGTCGCGCGTGATTTCATAGGACTGCCATAATCCTTCATTTTCAATATATTGTATTGGAATTCCAGATATAATTGCAGATGGTAAACTCGGAATAAATATAAAATCGCCTTCTGGTAAAATCACATTAAATCCGATCGTTTTTCCTTGGAAATTTATGATTTGTTGTGAAATCTGATATGCCCGTTTTTCCGGGGTCTGTCGTAATAAATGCAGATAGACTTCCTCCGCCAATTTATTACGTTTAAACTCATATTGCGGTATACTTGGAATGGGTGCACAATAATTTTGAGAAGAATAACGAATAATATTAAGGACTTGTTTGAGAGAATCATTTAATGTATATTCTTCGAAAAAGGTAGACGTAATTTGTTTGGTATTAATTAAATAAATCGGTTCAAAAATAGATCCCGATTTTAATATTATAACCGTCTCTTTTTTAGGGTCATAATACATTTTAGAATAAGCAGAAGATGGGCATATTAATGCAATATTATCTGTGGAATCATTCTGGGTAATATCTAAAATCGCAATATTTAGCCCAGTTTCAAATAATTTCGAGTTTGGCGTACAAATGATATCCCATAAATACGTATAATCAATAAATGACGACTCATTCATCATAAAATTACGAAATGCATAAAACGCATTTATTGTTTCTTGGAAAAACTCTCGCTGTGTTGGATTCGTCATATCAATCGTCGTCCTAAATACACTATTTTTGATTTCATCACGATTGATATCTTCAATTACGATTGAACTTTTAAATACTGCGGGGAGAGAACCGTTATTTACACGAATAAACATATCTATCGTAACTGCATTCGCGATGATTTCACACATTTTCTGAATCGTAACAGGTATATGTATTTTACGTTTTTTGGAATATAAATCTGCGATACATCCAATAAACGATTTCTTCGAATTTTGCTGAACGCCATATCTTAGAAATGTTTCTCCGTCGGGTTTTAATAAAGACGGATTATCCGGGTGTACTTCCGTTTGATGATTTATTTGTAAAAATCTCTCTACATGTAACGGTAGGAATCCATATCTAGTCGGGTCTAGAGGACTGGATTCTACCTTTAAGATCGTTCGCGCTTTATTGATATGTATATTTCTTTCAATATTTGATTCGGATTTTGTACATCGCGCCTGTTTATCCCTTTGCGGTTTACTCCATTCTTTAAAACAACATGGTAAACAATACCCATCTGGATGGTTGTCTTTTGTTAAAAAACCCGGTTTATTATCGTGATACGTACCATCTGGGTTCGAATGTTGCGTCCCATGATTAAATTCATAAACATAATGTCCAGGCGGGATTATTTTAGAACCTTGCGGTATAATTTTTCCACATATGCCAGATTGTACCTGATCGTATGTAAGACTTGTATTTGTTTTTAAACACCAATATCTTGGACAAATATACCAATTTGGATTCGTCGAATCGGTTCCATATTGAGTTGCTGCGGCATATGACCCCGGGTAGTCTTTATCGATTTTTTCTTTTTCGTCATTTGTAAGAATAACGGGTTGACGATATGCCGGACAAAGTCTAGAATATCGATCAAAAAATCCATTCTCGGCGTCTTTACTTAAAAATAATTTGGGTTCGCGTTTTTTCAATCGATTTAAAATAATATTGTCATTTCCCGTTTTTAACGGTTTTCCGTCTAATTCTCGTTCGTAATTTTCATTCGTCGATGTCAATACTGATCCTCCTACGCTTTCATAAGGAAATAGATCGGGATTTCCACCTTCAAATACAATACCTTCATCCTCTGAATCTGAATCAGATTCGTCTATATCTTCACTTGCTAAACGAGAAACTTTTGGTATTTCTTCGTTATTCGGTAGTTCGTTATCCGGTACTTCGTTATCCGGTACTTTGTTATCTACCGATTTCATCGAATCCAACGATTTTGGAGATTCGTCATCTATAAATTCAAATTCTAAATCGGCGTCTTCGAAATCGTCGATATGATTAAAAATCCCCGGCATTTGGTCGGAATTCGGGATTTGATCATCATCCTCATTTTCTTCAAAAATAATTGCATCATCTCCTTCTTCAGGACTATTAAACATCGATAAATAATTCAATCTACCAAATTTCATCGCTTCTGTTTGCGTGAGTTTTTTAACTTCTATGATATTTTCGATATGAGGTTTATCTATATTTTTAGGATTTAATCCATATTTAGATGCTTTCAATATCCGTTCAGGGGATATGTTACGTATGGTTTCAGGATATTGTTTTAGACGTAAAATACTATCTATAAAAATTTCCACCGGTTCAATATATATGACAGAATTTATATTTTCAATATCAACCAATATCGTATCATCCTCTAATCGGATTGACCATCGTGTTAAAAATCCAGCATTCTCCATAATAGTTTCTGTCGCAGTCGCATATTTCCCGTTCAGAATCGTATGATCTCTTAAAAATGCATTCAATTTTAATAATGCTTGTTCTTTCTCAATACCCGAAAAATTCATTAATTCGCGAATAAATTCTTCCTTATCCGAAGACTCTTTATCTACGGTAGAGTTAAACCAATTTAATATTAATGCGGATTCAGGAGTCATTTCTTCAAAATTATCTACTCTGCGATATTTCATAAGAGCTTCCTTCGATATATTTTCTTCGATTACTTGGAAAACTGCCGAAATATATCCCTCTTTGAATAACGTAAATTTACGTCTGATTGGTAATATACATCGATAGTTCATTTTTAGAATTTTCACATTTTTTGAATAGATCGAATAAAATTGAGGTAGCGGATATGGAATATTTGAGAGAATCGTATTTACGGTATTTTTTATATATTCTTCTAATTCCCTTATTTGTATACACTCTTCCAAAATAACTTCTGTATATATATTTGCATTCGACGTGATTGTGATAATAATATCCACCGTAGACGAATACGCTTTATAAAATGTAATTTGTCCGAATTTACCTATATCTCTCAATTCTTTGCTCAATTGTATAATTTTAGACCGACGTAAATTCGGAATTTTTTTACCGTATTTATTAATTTGCGTAGAATACAACCGATAAATATTCTCTCGTCGAGTTCCTGGATTATATTTTATGAATGGAATTTCTTCGGTAGCATGAACCGTTTTAAAAATAGTATCTAATGGTATGTGTATTTCAGTTTCAGGATAAATACATGCATCTAAATAAGAAATACCGCGTTGTACATAGGATAAGGGGGACGTCGCATTTTCATCTCTGTAAATATCATAAAGTAAATCCACGGTTTCGTATAATTGGATCGTTTTCGAGTCCATCATTTTTAGAGTTTCCTTCAAAAGAGATTGTTTCATTTTTAATAAATCGGGAATTGTTGTAATTTCTTTGTTTGAGAGAATGGGAAAAAAACATGAAAACATTTCCGATGAAATTTGATTTCTCTCAAAATAGTTCAAAACATTCTCCGCCAAACATAAATAAATCGTATTGTCTTCTATATTCTCTAGGATTTGTTGATTAAAAATACTATTTTCGAGGGAAATTAATCGATTATCTGCGGAACGAATATATTCATACTGAGGTATAACTAAATATGGATTTATAGGAAAACTTTCATCTGGTTTAACCGCAAACTGTAGACCAAGCGATTTATTTGTTTGGAGTATCTGATTATTTTCAGGTGGTCGGGTAGATATGACCCTTACAAAATCTTCATATGTATAATTCTCTTTTTTTTCTAAAATAGTACACTTTAAATTTTTACATAATTGAGAGAATGTAGTAAAATCGATAGAATCCGTTAATTTATAAACGGAATCGAAGAGTTGTTTCGGAGAACTCGTATTTTGTATTTTTGTAAACATATAAATTTCATCATAGGAAATCGCGTTTCCAAAAGCGTATACGATTTTCTTTTTTATAGTATGTATCGAATCATCTTTATGAATTTGTAAAGGGACTTGTATAGACGATTCACTAAATAAGGAATATTCTCCGTTAAATTCATATATTTTTTCCGGATTTCCGTTAATATCTAAAACACAGACTTTATAAAATTCCATACGTTCGGTTTTAATATACCTATATCTTATTCTGCTATATTTTACATAACATATGTGTAAAATATATTTTATTATTTATAAAAATGATTCTTTAAATACTTCATTCCAATCTACAAATTTAGATAACCATAAAATTTCTCCGTGTGTAGATACTGCGGGAATACAGGATATTAATTTTCGGAACTTTATATTCTTTAAGTCTATAAATATGTGAAAATCCTGCGGATAACTATTATTACAATAATTTTTAAAAATATTATAATCTTCTTTGATAGTTTTAACTTTTGTAGCGAATGTCATACAAAAACTATTTGTAATTTTCCAGTGAATACTATCGCTAATCATTACAACAGTATCTTCCCCTCCGTTTTTTATAAATGGATTTGGACCACCTTCTGAATGATTTATATATTTATCCGGATGGTCATATCCAGATACATAGTCAGAAATAGTTAATCCTTCTTCTAAAATGGTTGGTGCTTTTTTTTTATAAATATAATCATCTTCTGCAAAATATATATTCTCAATCTCATCAAAGTTATTTATAGCATAGTCTAGAGTATGCATAAAAGAGTTTGAGTTACCAAGAGATGTTCTAAACAAATGTATGTTATTTAAATTTTGTACAATACTTTGTATTTCTGAATAAGTTTCGTCTTTAACATTATCCATAAATACATATATTTTATAATTTTTAAAAATATTTATAAAATGTTTGAACATTAAAATTTTATCATTTACATATTCAGGTTTACTTTTATTATTTCCACCATCGCTAATACGATATAATATTTTCATTTTATATTAAAATATTTAATATTGTTTGTTTATATTGTTTCTTTAAAATATTATTTTACATCATAATACGGATTATCGTGTATTTTCATTCCACAATATTCTTGTGGAGATTTTTTATAATCGACAGGGTTATGTATACCCGCCAATTTTGCCTCTTCTAAAAGGAATTTAAAATTATCCCAAAATTCGGTTTTATGCCCCACCGATTTAGTAGCTATATGACTCAATTCATGTATGGATACAAACATTAGAGTATTTTCATCAATAAGATGTTCATTATCGTTATTTTTGACATTTAAACAATATGCTAGTTTCTCTCCTTTGTTTTCACTATACGCAGTATATGTACTCGTGGGTAGTGTTTCCATAATTTGTTTAGGATTAAATCCGTTCACTAAACGTTTTACATTTTCTTGTTCTGGATATTTCTTAGATACGTATTCGACTAATTGTTTGCATTTTTGGGTTGTAGTTGCTAATATATCTGCGGCTTGTTCAATCTGTTTTCTATCGCGGACACAATATTTATTACCATCTACTCCAGATACAACACATTTTAATTCAAATGTTGAATCTATACTATCTATATATTTATATATACAAATTAGTATAAGTACTCCAATCACAAGAACCCCAAATATATCCATTTTACTCATTTATATAGTATTCGAAATTATAAAATAATTACATTTTCTCTCAAACCTCAAAAATAAAGGTTTGAGAGAAAATGTAAGAAATACGGGTTATTAATAATATTTATTACTGTATTTATTTACCTCCAACACCAACTTCTAAAGGAACGCGTCCTAAATCTGGTTCTATGGTTGACATATTCCAAGGTCCTACCTGTGCCTTAGGAATAATAGGATCGGATCTTAATTGATAATTCGGATTACGGAGTGTTTGTCCAATCGTATCTAATCCTATATGATATCCTGCTTGAAGTAAATCGGGTATGGCAGGGTTACCTGTATTCACGGGATTTAATGCGGCCCATTCGCTGTTTTGGTCTTTGGGTAAAAGGTCAGATGGATTTGTTACAGATACGTTGGAACTTCCTGCAGTATTAGTAGCAGCATTAGATGGAACTGGTGCGGTGTTTACAGCAGCATTCGCATACGTAGAAGCAGGAACTTTGGTTACATTCGAGCTTGAATCAAATCCGTCTGTAACCATCGTTTTATCTGTGGTATAATTCATAATTGCCCACGCTAAAATTATAAACACAATAATAGCAATAAATTCTTTTGTTGCTACGAATTTTATCAATTTGCTAAGTAATTCCTTTAACATTCGTTTATAATAAGACCTGACAAATTTATTTTCTAAAACAGTATTTTTTAGCAGAGAATTTAGAAGGATTTTTTGCTAAATAACTATTATTATTTTATTTATTATCGATTCACTCTTCGTCTTCGGATTCATAATCGGAATCACTTTCGGAAACATCTTCCAACATATATTTGTTTTTTATCTCTTTTGCTTCTAAATAAGCTGAAAGCGCTAAATCTTTGGCTATTTTGGCTTTTTGTTTTGCTTTTCGATATAATTCATAATATACGTGATCTCTCGCTTTAATTTGTAGAGTTTCTGTATCCGAAATTTCTGCTAAATCAAAATCGATTTCAGTTAATTCGTTATCCATTTTTATCGGTTCATCTTTTGGAATCATTTCTGAATCATGCGATTCTTCAGAATCCTCTGGGGGTTTATCCGATTTTCCTAAATCTGTATCTATCTTTAATTCCGGAATAGGAGTATCTGTATAACTATCCATATTTGATATATCGTCTTCCTTAGAAACATTATCTGACGGTGGTATATCTGTCTTGGTTATATCTGTCTTGGGTATATTTGATTCCTCTTTTTTTGTAACAGATGTTTTTAATATACATTTCTCAAATAAATCGACCGGGTTTAATACCATCATTTGCTTTAGTTCAATTTCAATTAAAAAGTTTTTTGCAGAGCATTTTATTCCTTGTAATTCTAGAATGGTGATTACGGTTTTATTTCCAGAAATGTCTTCAATTGGGATGTCTGTTTCGGATTCATCGTATATTTTTACGGTTATTTTTCCTAAACGTTGAGTCATGTTTGTACGGCATACGTAGTATGTACCCGATTTATAACTTTTTAAAGGAGACGTAAAGGAATTCTCGATATCCACCATTTCTAATTCGGTTTCAAACCATTCCGTGCGGTTTTTAAAAATGATTTCTTGACTGTATACTTCGAGGGTTTCCATCCATTTTATAAATTCTTCGTTTTCTTGAGAGAATAATAAATCACAATATGATTTTTTAGAAGATTTATGAAGAATCATTTGTTTAATAGAAGATTTAGGCGGTTGTATGTATAATGGGTTTCCGTCTATCGAATATTTTATAAAATAGTTTCCGCTAATTAAAAGTGGTTTATTTAGAGTTAATTTATTAAAGTTGAATGTAGACGTAGGGTCATAAATATTCGTCATAGTATATAGCATAATAAAATACAATTGTATTTTTCTCTAAACGCGTCTGCGTAATTTATTTATTGAAATAATATGTAAACTTAGTAGTAAAGTTTATTAATGAAGAATTTGAGAGACACATTTAAGCATTTTTTTCAAAATGAAGATATTAAAACAGATATTAAAGAATTATTAATGAAACCTGTATTTAGTATGATTTATAACGAAATTTATTTATATTTATGGATAATTGCGTTATATAATGTATTCTTCGTGTTTATTATTTTAGCCATTTTATGTATTTTATTAAACTTCAAACAAAAATATAATATGGATAATTATTCTCTCTGAAATTAAAATATGATTATAATATATAAATGCCACGCCGAAATAAAAAAAGTAATAAATGTAGAAGTATGAAAAAGGGAGGTAGTACAAGTGCTGCTTCATATGCACAACAGGTATATGGAGGTACGGATCAACAACATGCTGCGACAACCGGGGGAAATGTAATTGCGATGAATGTAGTACGTGGCGGAAATAAAACACAATTAGGGAGTGCACCTTATATGGGAGGACGTAGTAGAAAGTCGAAATCTAAACGATCTAGAAAATCTTCTAAAAAAGGTAAATCGCGTAAAATGAGATATTAATTTCACAAATTATATCCTGAAAAATTATTTATATTCACATAATATACATCATTTAAATGTCAGCTATTTTAACATCTTCCGATAATGGAACGTATAAAGGTGGATATGAAATATCGCATATACCCTTGATAGGAGGAGAAACCGAAGGTATTTTTGGCGGAAATGGAAAAAAACGATTCAAAAATAAAGTCATACCGCTCGGATTAGCGATGAAACGTATAAAACCCCAACTAAATCATGAATGTAAAAATGGAGATATTTTAAATAACGACATTTTTGAAAAATTATTTAATATGGTCGCGACTGTTAATAAAAAAGATAAAAAAAACACGACTCGAAAATTGCATAAAAAATAATATTATTTATATATTTATATCATTATAAAAATATAAAATTACCATTCGCTCCATTCTTGATGATTGAATGAATTCACTACTAATAGCGTATCCCGGTTTTCTTTTAGGAACTGTATTTTTGGGTCTATGACATTTTCTTTTATATTCTCAACATTCGCTGCAAGTTGTTGATTTGCCTCCATCTTTTTCAATTCTGCTGTAGTTGCTTGTGGTTTTTTTCCATAACAATTCACCCCAAATAGTAATAATGGATTTTCCATATATCCACCATTTATACCTTGCCGACCACATTGGTTTTTAGTTAATTCGGAACCTTGTAATTTTGCCCACGTAGATTTCTGTGTTGGAAATAAAGCCATTTGATCTTGACTCCATCCATAATTACACCATTCTCCCCCTTTATTATAAGCATCCTCTACCTGGTCATATGTCGCCAATTTTGCGCCATAAATAGAACATACTTCTGCGGCATTTTCATACGTATATAAATTATTTGAAATATTGAATACTTCATTTGCAGGAGTAGTTGTAACACTATTTGTGGAGGTATCATTCGCGGAAGTATCTGTAGTGGATTTATTCAATAAATTAGATAGAGATATATTTAAGAAAATACTAAAAAAATCGCATATTAATACAACTATGAATAACAACCATGCTAACATATCAATAAATGCAATAGAACTAGGTTTTAGAGCATCCGTCATAGGTATTCCTGCTATATAAATAATTAAATAAAAGCCGACTATAAAAGATAAAACTGAAAAAATACTGGTTGGATTATTTAAAAATGCTTGAAATTTAACAGTAAAATCATTTAATGATGTACTTCCGCCAAATGTAAAAATGCTATATATAATCGTAGGAAATAATATAATATTTAATATGAGAGCTCGGCCACCTAACATCGTTTCTTGGTCTTTTCCACTGTATGCTGCGAGAGATATTAAATATGAAACGAAATAATGTGCTATAATCGAGAATAATGCACTAAATATATAAAAATTAAATACCGCTGCAATTATATCATTCACAGATAGATTAAACATATTATATAAATATCTATATATTTATAAAGATTTTTTTCTATAAAATAAACAATACGCCGCTGGCGTTATTAATTTGGATATATCAATACGTTCTACTATAGTATCATTATAATGTAACCATATATTTTCAGAATTTTTCACAAAAGCAGTATAATGACCTCCCATCACTCCCCCCATATGATTACATATGCCAAACAAATCATATTTATACGATTTAGGATGATACCCTATAACATATTCGGACAAATCTAAATCATCTAAAGGAATATCAATCAAATTTTGGAGTTTTCGACTACCATCAATCGAAAACCGTTTTAGTGTAATAACCAATATATTCGGAAAATTCCAAAATTGTATTTTTTTCAGTATATCCTCTTTTTGTCCAGTATTTTCATTATACCACGCATTCTCTCCAATAATCGATTCTTCTTTCGTAAAATGTCTAAAACAATCGTCTAGTGTAGATAATACTTTATTTTCTTCCGTCATTATTTCTAAATTTAAAATAAAATATTGTTCCGGTTTTATAGAATACGTATTCTTTCCATCCATCGATGTAATCGTAGTTACTGAAATACCGTAAAACAATTGCATTATTTCGGAATATTCTTTCGAATATTCTTCTTTTAATAATTCATAACATCGAACTGCAGTTGTATCAATCGGATTTTCTTCTTTTCCAATAATTTTCATAGTTACAGGTCTACTTATTGCTTTATGCATAGTATCTAATATAAATAATAAAAACTCGGGCATATCATTCTGTGCCCATCCTGTAAATATATCCATTTTTTTCTTACTTGCTAATACGTGTACTTCATTTACAAATTTATTTGGAGAGATAACCCCATTATTTGACCACATTAATATTCGAAGGTCGTTCCATTCATTTACCAAAGAACCGTCATCGGTATCGAGTTGTATTTTAATATTATCTAAAATCGTATTTAGTTCATATACGTGATGTAATACTTGCATCGACGAATTTAAAAAACAAGTATTTCCCAAATTCGCTAATCCGGTATATCCTTTTCCGTTGTATTTGGTAATATCTATATTTGGTATATTCATCTTTAATTTTAGAACTAATTAAATGTATATAAACAATAATCTTTATATCTTTATTATGAATAATCGAGCGTTAAGAGAAACCTTAACAATCATTATACAAGGGTACAACGATAATATGCATGATTATAATAATAACGTCCAAGATATCCTTCGTATTTTTAATAGATTGTTGGATACGCCTGTTGAGAATGAGAACATATTATCGGATATTAGTTTAAATACATTTATTAATAATCGGCCAAACATATATAATAATCCAACTCCTAATCGTAATAGTTATCATTTACGATTCTCGAATCTAAGGAGACCTTCAAATACTATTATACGTCGAACCGATGTAATGGACCAAATAAATAATTTAGAAGACGTTATTGTACGTCCAACGAATGCAGAAATTGAAATCGCAACAGAAGTATTCAACTGGTCTGATAGGTTATCTCAAACATGTTGTCCAATAACGTTAGATCGATTTAACCAAGGAGAGGCAGTTCGGCGTATTCGTTATTGTCGACATGTCTTTCAGAATAATGCGTTAATGTCTTGGTTTGAGAGAAATACCAGATGTCCAGTATGTAGATATGATATTCGAGAAACGATAAATACCTCCGAAATAAACACCTCCGAAATAAATACCTCCGAAATGAATAATACTCGAAATTCAGACACATCATCAGATGCCATGTCCATCGACGATGAAACCTATGTATATCATATACCACCCCCTACAAATTCCAGACCCCGAAATTTATCTACATTTTTTCAAAATCTGATAACGAATGAACTAAATCGAAGTATGCCGATTATGAACGATTCTCTCAACGAAGTCTTTTATTCTCTGAATATTCCGATTGAAATGGATATTTCATATTCAAATCATTCAATATGAAATTCATAATAAAAAAGAATACGTTTTACAAATCATTTATTATTTTTTCATCCACATATCTAACGTCTGAATTCCATTCTGTTTATTATATATTTTTTGTAAAAATGGGTCGAATAATATTGTTTTTATTTTTTGCGAACAATATTTTTCCTTTTTCTTCATAAATATTTCCGCGGTTTCACTTCCGTCCATCGGATATTCGCGTTCTAATTCTCTCATATCTTTATTATACGCACGAATCATCATTTGTTTAGCAGTATTTTCCCAAATTTGTACGAGGGCTAATCCGAAAAGTTGTTGTAATGGCTTCATCAATTGGTTTGTAATATAATGTGTATAATCAATCAATATCTTATTTTGGACAATAAATTCGGGGGTTTCGATTTTATCCCCTTGTAATGCGGTCTTATTTGCATTCACAATATATATATATTTAATACGATCCCCGGATTTCGGTTTATTGCCCGGATCACGTTTACCAATTCTGTCCGCTAATACCCTATGGGCAATCTGTTGTGGATTTTTATAATCTCCGCGTAGTGCTTTGGTAATAGATAGTTTTTCCATAGGTACTTTACTGTCGATTAAGTCCTGTAAGGATCGATTTAAGAAATCGATTGCCCCATTTAAATTCTCCTTCATCAAATAATCCAAAATACCGCCATATACGTCTTTTACCAAATCGCAATTATCGCGACGTTTTAATACTAATCCCATAAATTTCAATTTCCCTTTATTCGGGTCTTCTTCGTATAACATTCCGACATATCGTTTTTTTGAGAGAAGCATAAACGGCATAAGTGTTTTTTCATACGCTAATGCCATGGGAGGTTTTAAATATTTGGTACATAAATTCGCGGCATCTTGTGCGATTTCAATCGTTGCTTCTAACGCGGGTTTCCCCCGGATTTTTTCTTTTGTATCGGGATTTTCTAGATTGAATGTAAAGAATACAGAATCCGTGTTGTGTACGATCAAGTTTCCTATACCAGCTGCAAAGTGATGATTTTCAGTAGTAAGATCATACACATATCCTTCATATGGTATTTCTAATATTTTATTGATTCGTTCAATACTTTTTGTGTCATTCATCTTACAAGATAATAATTCTGTTCCTAAATCACACGTTTTTGGAGAGATTTCTAATCCATTCGGGGATAATAATGAATGATCATCCGTTACATCTATTTGACTACCTTCATCTGTAAAAATTCGAATCATTTTTTTATGTTCAGCTAATTTATGTCGAATCACTCGATATAAAGGTGTCCATCCAATTTCCGTCCAAGACTCAACCTTTGCTAATTCGCAATACTCTTTTGTTTGTTTTCCAGGTTCTTTACACGTTATCCAATTATCTTCACCATATTTTTTTGCTAATTCTTCAATTGTACATATAATTATATCTGATTCATTTAATCTTACAGTTATAGGAGTATAATTAGCCACAGAATCGCCATATATGTACTCGGCTTTACATCTTACAGGGCCTTGACATGCAGTTTCATAAACACGATCTCCATATACTTCTTCTATGATCCGTTTTGCATAAGTTATCATCATACGCCCCGTTGCAGTAGTTGATGCGGCTACATCTTTTTCATAAAACGTAGATGTTCTAGCACCACACTGTCCATATAATGAATTTGCAGTCACTTTATAACCTAATTGACGTTTATCTAAGATATTCTGCATAAACGGGTCTTTTTCCCATTTGGCTTGTTTTCGCGTATCTGACCGCGCTTGTAATAATTCTTCCAAGATAGAAGGCATAATGGATTTTTGACCTTGGGGCAATTGCGCCCAACAACATATCTTTTTACCCACTTTTGTTTTTACTTCCCGAGATTTTGGTCGTTCTGGATTTCGCAGCCATTTGAATGTATCGAATTCAATATGAATATATTCATACCCTGGCAGATTGTCATAAAGATATGTTCCATCTTCTCTCCTTTCGCCCGTTTCCCGCACTAATTTTCCTTGTAAATCGTATTCTTTCGTCCATACCTTACTGTCATGAGAATAATTCTGCGATATCATCGAGCTTGGGTACAAAGAAGAATAATCTACACAGGCGACTGGATTATCCATATAAATGCCACATTTTGGAGGAAGTACAATCGCTCCTTCATATCCTTCATTTCCTTTACCCTTTTCTAAATCAGGCATTAATGTGTTTTTATCTCGGCATTTCTTTGCGACATAACTGGTGAGTTTCACTCCTTGTCCGCGGAATACTAAATACGAAATCGGAACAGAACATATCCTGGACATTTCGACATATCCCGTAATGACATCGATTTTATTCATGAGATGGTGTACGAGATTACAATCCTGAATACAATATTTCGCAACGATTGCTCGATCTGCAGATGAACCGTTCGCTAATCTAAAAATATCTTGTGGGGTAACATCGTCTTTCGCCATGCCCCACTTTATTTTTTTCTTTGAAAGTCCCCCGTGGTTTCCTTCGATAGTGATTACATTATATTTCACAGGACTTTGTATACCCTTTACAATTTCTTCTACGATTACGTCATACTCGATTTTTAAAACCCGGAATTTTTTACCATTCTCATAATAATCCGACGAAAATCCGATAATTTCGATATGAATAAAGTCGTCTTTATGAAGACCTGCTAAATTGGAACTAAACAATCGCGTATTTCCGGTGATAGCGTCTATATCCACTTTTTTAATATCGTCGCTAATATATTGTCCAGCTACATCATCTAGTTTATAAGAAGATAAATTGAAATCGCGTCTAAAATATGCATACATATCTATCTGTAAACGCCCACACATGTTGAAATATCGAAGATCGTATTCTCCGGATGCTATCACCATTTTTGTATTTTCGATTTCATAGGTGATATTTGACGTAATTTTATCGCGTATTTCTTTCGCAGATAATTGATTCTTTACTCTGGATAATCGAAAGAATTCTTCCTCTATATGGAGCTCCTCTGCTCGTCTAAACATGAACTCATAATCAAATCCAAAAATATTATATCCAATAATGATATCTGGATTTTCTCTTTGTATTAAATTTTTCCATTCTATTAATAAGTCGGATTCTTCTTCTACCGTTTGTATTTCTGCATCCTCGACCGGGTCACATGAACCAAGAACTAGACAGTGGTTTAAATAGGGGGTAGATTCTCCGTATTTCAAAAAGGTTGACCCTATGAATGTCACTTTATCTCCTTGTAACGGAGGAAATGTTTTACATAATTTAAGATTGGTCATTTCTATTTTTTCTTCGCGACTGTACTCTTCATTTACTAGCATATCTAAAATTGTCGTTTTTTTTGTATTTTTTTGTATCGATTTTGTTTTTTTGTATTTTACTGTTTGAGAGGGTTCTTGAATGGGGTCTTCTCCATCATCATCTTCATTATTTCCAAAAGTATCTACTATCTCATTTTCTTTCATTTTATCAAACATTTTCTCAATTGTAAGCGCAGAATCGGTAGTATCCGCTACATCGGTATACGTAGGATCGTCAAATGCAGTTTCGATTAATATTTGTAGTAGATAATCTATTTTTTTTTTTGAAGGAGGATATTTTGGATAAACAATATCTATATCTTCTAGGTTTCCATATCCGAATCCAGTTTGAATCGATTTTTTTAATAGCGTTGTAAGTAATTGTGTGGATATATTATTCGCATTTATTTGTTTTTGAAATATGTCGACGATATTAGAAGCCAGTCGTTTATACGTTTTTTTAGGTAGTGGAAAATCCCCGTGAGATGAACTGGCTTCGATATCAAAACTGCATATCTTATACGGAACAGGTGTTTCTTTTTCTGGTGCAGAAATCACGTATTTTAAAGAACAAATATATTCATAGGTACAAGTAGTTGTTTTTACAGTAGGCGTTCTACATTTCGTTGTTAATACGCGGACCCACCCCGATGGACTAATATTTTGTATATGGAAATAACGCAGAATAGGAGGAATCGAACTTTCATAAAGTTCTAACGTCGTCCCTCTAAATATAATATTTTGTCGTTTACGTATTTCTGTCTCAAAATCATATGTATACCACATATTTTTTACTTTATTCATCGTTCGAATATTTTGGAAAGTAAGTAGTATAAATTTGAAGGTTTTACCACCAGTAAACCCATATAAGGCTTTGTGTTCAACCATTTTCACAGAGAGAATACCAGTTTTAAAGTATTTCATAGATGGGTGTTCTCTAAGATATTGCACGAATTCTTCTGCAGTATTATTATCCCACCTATCGCTTACTTTTATATAAAAGAACGGGTTATAATCATTTATAAAAAGACAGCATGTTTGACCGGATTCATTTAAACCAAATATTTGTATAGTAAAATTGATATCCGAACAATTTATGTATGTTTCGGTTGATCTTCCGGATATAGAACACTCATCTGAGGCAGATTCTTTATCCGAATCATTTCTTTGAGTTCGAGGATCGCTATCAAAGAAATGAAAGTCTAAAAGACGGAAATATTTACCGAGAGACTTTATTATACCGACTGGTTTTAATACGGTAGTCATATCTAGGATATTTATTGGATTCGGTTTATACGGATTTTATATAATAATCTATTAGGTTCAAAAAATTCAATTTTATGAAATAGAATTTTTATTATAAGGCTATTATGTAATTAAAAAACTGCATAATTATTGACTTCTACATTTGAATGTAAGTAACTATCTAAATCACATGGACTACTTAATAGTTTGAAATTATTTTCCTTATCTCGTATTTTCGTTTTTGATTTGTAATTTTGCAGATTTCATCATTACAATCGTCATTAGTTGCGATTTCATATATTCTAACATATTATTACCTCCACCCATATTTATGGGACTATTATTTATGGGACTATTATTATTCATATATTTTTATACATATGAATAATTTATTTATATTGTTTTATATTTATTCGCATATATCGAGCTGTATCATTACGTTTATTCGTATGATTATATGTTTATATATTAGTCAACTTCATCGATTGTCGGTTTATATTCTTTGGTTGTTTCATATTCTTCATTTTTATTCGATTGAGTAGTACTAGGTTCAGTAGTACTAGATGCATTTTTTAATTCAGAGATTTTCATAAATAACTCTTCCAATTCTTTACGCATATCATCATATTCTTCTTTTGATGCAGTAATATTATCAACAAGTGCTTCTGCAGACTTTATCTTAGAATCAATTTCGTCTGTCGACGTCGGAACGTCTTTTAATGCAGATTTTAATTGAAAAATAGTGTTATCAAGTTGGTTCTTTGCATCGATTTTTTCCTTTATTTTATTATCTTCATCTTTATACCGTTCGGCTTCTTCTACCATACGGTCAATATCCTCCTTACTTAATCGTCCTTTATCATTTGTGATCGTAATTTGATTCGATTTTCCGCTCGATTTTTCACTAGCACTCACATTCAAAATACAATTTGCATCTAAATCGAAACTGACTTCGATTTGTGGCTGTCCTCTCGGCATTCTCGGAATATCATCCAATTGAAATTTTCCTAAAATGGTATTATCACGAGTCATCGCACGTTCCCCTTCAAAAACCTGAATTAACACTCCTGGCTGATTATCTGCATATGTAGAAAATGTCTGTGATTTTTTAGTAGGAACCGTAGTATTACGATTGATAATTTTAGTCATAATTCCACCAGCGGTTTCTAATCCTAAACTAAGCGGACATACATCTAAAAGTAATAAATCCGATATTTTAGAATCTTTCGATCCAGTCAATATTGCGGCTTGGACCGCTGCTCCATAAGCAACACACTCGTCGGGATTGATTGTTTTACATAGTTCTTTCCCATTAAAAAAATCACTTAGCAACTGTTGAATCTTTGGAATACGCGTAGAACCTCCCACCAACACAATTTCTTGAATATTTGACTTGGATAATTTCGAATCCCGTAATACTTGTTCTACCGGCGCCATCGTTTTCTTAAATAGTTCATCACACAGATTTTCAAATTTCGCACGAGTGAGTGTTGTAATGAAATCTATCCCCTCGAATAAACTGTCAATTTCGATGTTCGCAACAGAGGCCGAAGATAACGTTCTTTTCGCCGATTCAGATGCGGTTCTTAGACGCCTTAATGCCCGTTTATTTCCAGTAATATCCTTTTTATGAATACGTTTAAATTCGTCAATAAAGAAATCGACGATTTTAGTATCAAAATCTTCACCTCCTAAATGGGTGTCTCCTGCAGTCGCTTTTACTTCAAAAATAGAGTCTTCAATTGATAAAATGGAGACGTCGAATGTTCCCACATTCGCTGTTAGTATATCGTATTTTAAAACGATATTTCTCATACTTTCATATGAGGTCAGACTATATCTTATTTAATTGTATTAATAATTCAGTTGTCATTTGTTTCCAGTTATTAGGAGTTATAAAATAATATTTATTCATGTTGTTATCTTCTATATATTTATTTACTGCATTTAGTTTTGCATCCCATACTCCGCTATCCACTTGATTTCTATGCCATATATGAAAATCTTTGAGTTCAATCAATATATTATCAATCTGAAAATCGACTTTATATTTTCTTGTTTTTTCATCAAAAATATAATCTATATTTGGACCATTCTTTACAATTAATTTATTTGAAGCACCCCAATCGATGAATTTTAATTCTAATTTTGATTGGTATACAATTACTTCATTATTAATATTTTTAATCGGTCTTACTTTAAATATTCGATTACATAATTTACAATCTTGGCATAGAATTTTATAACAATTTTTGAATCCTTCTATACTTTTACACCGCCATTCTTTCGTACAATTATCACATTTCATGATCGGTTGATCTGCTTTAAATATGGTTTTGTTAACCGAATCATATAAAACAGAAGAAAAACGCATTTGATTATTTACTTTATAAATAGACCAGAATTCATACGTATGTATATCCGTATATTTTCCATTTCCGAAACTAACTATCTTTGGTAGTATGCGAAGATAATCGTCGAGAGATAAATGAGATAATTCATATGAATGTTTGAATTGGTCTGGATATGTTTCATATTCTATAATGTGTTTTTCGTGTTTTTCTATAAGTGATAGTTCTTGTTTAATATGATGTTCTTTTGGCGGAAAAGTGTTTAGATTCAAACGAATATTATTACAGTTGAAACAAGTGGATTTACATTCGCGGATTTTTCGCAGATACTGGGTAGATGCGCAGAAATTTAATTGATTACAAGAGGGACATTCATATGTTATTACGTATTCGGACGTTTTTTTTAATTTAATATCATTAAAAAATACATGCCAAATATTTGTTTTTGTAGATGAATATTTACTTGTTTCATATTGAAGATAACGTGTTTGAATAGGGATAATCATTCCGGATTTTTTATCTTTTAACTCCTTAACTGAATCTAAAATGGTATTTCTATTCTTTGACATCTATTAGATATACCACTTTTATTTTTATACTGAATTATTATAATAATTAAACTCTGGCATTCGTGGGATAAAAATCCTAGTCGTTGAACCGGCTTCATATTATCGATGTTTTAGATAACTTAGAAGATTGGCTGCTGATTGTCCAATATTTACCTTTTTTAAACCTTCACACTTATATTTTCATATTATGTTGTGGTAGGAAATACGTAAGGAGTTTCCAGCAATTAACCAGATTTCAGTCGTTCTCTCTTTATTGAGAGAAACTGAGTGGGCTTGAACCACAGGAAGCAGAACGTTTACCTCCGCAATCAAAAATCAACACATTTTTATCCGTTGTACATTTGTTATCTAATCCATATGCAATTGCAGCGGCAGTCGGTTCATTTATAATACGTAGAATATTTAAACCCGCAATTGCCCCCGCATCTTTCGTAGCTTGTCTCTGAGAATCATTAAAATATGCAGGAACGGTTACCACCGCATCTGTTACAGTCTCTCCTAAATAGGCTTCTGCGATCTCCTTCATTTTTATAAGAATCATAGAACTTATTTCTTCTGGAGAGAATGTTTTGGATTCTCCTCTAAAATCCACATTTATCATCGGCTTATTATTTTCATTTAATACCGTATAGGATAGATGTTTTAAATCGGATTGAACTTTTGGATCGTCGTATTTTTGTCCAATCAATCGTTTTGCGTCAAAAACGGTATTTGACGGATTATTTGCCGCCGCAGATTTTGCCGCTTCTCCAATCAATCGTTCTTCGCTAGTGAATGATACATAGGAAGGAGTTGTACGGTTCCCTTGATCATTCGCAATAATTTCAACATGATCATTCTGCCATACTCCAACACATGAATAAGTCGTTCCTAAATCGATTCCGATCGCTCTCGGCATGTTATAGTATTATGTTTGTTTATTATTTATATATTTTTACATAAATAATGTATTATTTATTTCCATCCCCAAAAGCTAGATATTTTTTGAGAGAAGGATTTATTATGCATATTCGATTTCTTCCTGTACGATTTTTTCGAATTATGATATTTTGACCCTCCAGAAGAGAATGGTTCAGTATGAGATTCGGGCGGTTTTGATTGGTTTGAATGATCGAATGCCCATCGTATCATATCTTCTGGTGTTCTATCGCCATTATAATATTCCATAGGAGAATTTGGAATGTGCATTTTTTTACGAAAAATCGTAGGGTATCCATTCGCTTCTAAATCTCTCAACTCACTACGGTTGTTTTTAACATTATCATAATCCGAATCTTGAATTTGTATGATTTCTAAAACGGTTCCATCTTTATTTACCATAATTGATTTTTTCATCTCTACTTCTTTTTGTTCAGGTGAATAATTCTCCCATTTATCTCCATTCAATTGAGTTAACATTTCTGTCCAATTTGGCTGTAGACTTTGACACGCTCCGCACCATTCCGCATATACTTTTCCAACTAAATGTTTTTTATTTGATTTTTTCTGTTTCCGAGTTTTTGAGGATGAACGTTTTTTCATTTTTTTTGATTTGTTTGATTTGTTTGATTTGTTCAATTTGTTTGATTTGTTCGATTTGCTAGATGGAGATTTATTCATTATATAATATAACTATATATTTATTTTTATTTCAAAAATGGATATAAACTGTCTTTAGTATTCTTTTTATTATTTGAAAATGTTAAAATCTTTTATTTATGAAAAACCGAACGCAATTTCTCTCGAGGTATGTAAAAAAATCATCCATTTGTTTGAAGAAAATTCGAATGAACACTATAATGGGGTTACTGCGTCTGGGCATAATCCAAATGTAAAAAATACTCTCGATTTTGCGATTCCTCCAGAATCACTTTACCAACAAGATAATTCTTGGAATTTTGTATGTAGAGAATTAACCGAATCTCTCCAATCTAATATAAATACGTATATCAAAGAATTAAATAATTCTCATCCGAATTTTATCCAAGATAACTATAAATTTATAACGGCCAAATATTTATCCGAAGAAACATATCAAATCCAACGATATCGAAAAGGAGAGGGAAAATATGTATATCACGAAGATTTTTCGGTAAAATGGGAAAGCCGTCAATTTCGCGTGATTACGTTTTTATGGTATTTAAATACAATAGCAGAAGGAGGAGAAACTGAACTTTTAGGAGAAATTTGCGTAAAACCAGAAGCGGGTAAATTATTACTTTTCCCTTCTAGCTGGACATTTCCCCATCGTGGAAAAATGCCTATTTCGGAAGATAAATATATTGTAACTGGATGGTTTCATGTTTGCGATGAACTTCCTAATCCATCAAATCCATCAAATCCAACTTAATTATCAATAAAATAGATACGTGCATACCCATTATTACCTGGCAATCCTGCGTTTTGAGGAAGATAATAAGAACCTTGTCCACCTTTACCACCAATACCTGGTTTAATATCATTTGGATAAATACCTGCATTCGATACACTCATTACAGTATTTCCTAGAGTATAAATAGTATTATTGCTTAATGGACTAGATTCTGCTCCTCCATTAGAACCTGTCGTAATACGGCCTTTTTGCGATGCATTACTTCCGTAGCCACCCGGATTTCCAGGAGTACTATGCGTTCCGGAAGGATCTCCTCCTTTTCCACCAGGTGCATTATTTTGGCCCGGTGGAATACCTACATTATTCAATCCATAAACACCTCCTTTCCATCCTTCACTACCACCACTCCCACCATTACCACCTGCTGCGGAAATTGATTCAGAACCTACTGCAACAGTTGTAGTATTACCATTACCACCGTTGATTCCATTATTACCATATGGATCCCCGTCTGTTCCAGGTTGTCCTCCTGCTCCACCACTTCCAATTGTAACGATGATGGGTTTACCTTTAATGGTATTATCAGTATTTGTCCAAAATTGTATTTCACCGGAAGAACCACTACCACCACCTCCTCCTGATCTATCGTCACGACGACTATTATTATGTTGTCCACCACCACCACCGCCACCACCACCTCCTCCACCGACTAAATATACTTTTATTTTAGAGGTTAACGCTGTAACTGTATATGTTCCTGGATTTACACATACTACAAAATTTGCATAATTAGACATTATATTATAAAACGGTATTTTGTTTTTGAATTATTTATCTTAAATGTTTTTTCATTTTTCATTTTTCATTTTTCATTTTCGAGAGATTTCTCTTAAAAAAATCTCTCGAAAAATATATTAGAATAGTTTATCATAAATGCGAAATATTAATATCATCCAATTCTTATTTATTCTATTTATTATGTTATCGTTTTTAGCAGGTGGGTATTTTTATATTTTCCAAGAAGGATTTCAAGATATGCAACATAAGAATATTTCTACTTCGACTACAGATGTATCGAATAGCTGTCCAGATTTATTAATAAAATCAGGAAGCACAATTCTTTTACTAAATACGAAAGAGCCTCGTTCAGATACAAATCCTCTCCCTTTTTATAGTTTAGATGAATATATTCATTATGTCGAATTACAAAAAAATAAGGGTATTAATTGTCCGGTCTTGGTTTTACAAGAAGAAGTAAATACCCAAGGACATCAAGTATATAGAGTTCGTTCAAACCCTTATTCCTATGAAGGAGCCCTTCCACAAACCACAAATGTATATAATAACCCAGAAAAGCCTTATAAATACATGGATGCCGGTCGAGAGAGTAATATTTATAATACCAATAATTATCCGGGATTTGATGGAATGGATCTTTATATCGGAAGGTATACAGATTTAGATAAAATTCACGATTCTACTCAAATGGAGTTAATAAGCGATAATCCGATGGATTCGAATTGGGGAGGAGTGGTATATACACATAATGCAGTTGCATCTGGTAAATATGTAGATAACGAAGTATATTCTACTGCTAAATATCAAAACCAATTATTCGAAGAAAACAGCGATAATATCCAGCAAGAAACACGTGCTAAAAGTATTTATGCATAAAATTGATACTTTCTTTTGATATTATTATGTTTATATAAAACGAATCCTTTTATATAAAATAAATGAAATTACAACAGTTGAAATCTCAAATCGTCATTACGAATCCAGAGGATGTAGTAGAAACTACAACATTACAAGGACATCCATCCATCGGAAAATCGGATGAAGTCGTATGGATATATGAAATTGTACAACAAGAATTCCGGAGTAAATTCCGTCGTATGAATAACCGAAAAAACTAAAGTGGTTTTGCATATCCAATCACGGCACAAGCGATACGTTTACCAGCATGACCGGTAATTAAACTATCTGGATATTCTCCTTTTCCTAAATCATCCTCATCCGCATGAATAATAAGTCCACGTCCAATAATATTAGACTTTGTACCTCTTAATTTTATGGTTGAATCTACCATCCGATAAGTTGCTGTACCATCAGAATCTACCATTATATTTCCTAAATCACCAACGTGTCTGCATTTATCATTAGGACCACCATGTGTATTTCCGTAAGGATTGAAATGCGCACACATACTTTCGCACTTATCGCTCGTATCTCCATATTCGTGTACATGGAATCCATGAAGTCCTGGTTTTAATCCGGTTAAACGTATATCAATCATTATAACCCCTTTTTTTAAATTTTCTTTGAAACGTACAGTTCCGAGAATCGGGGCTTTATCAAAAACTGCAATTGCGTGTATTGGTCGAATAGACATTTTACATAAATGTTGATTTTTCTTTATTCTATTTTTTTCTTTGAATATTCTCTCAAATACTTTACAATATTTTCATAACACGCCTTCGAAATTTTTCGCGTTTTTCCATCTTTTTCTAAAACAATCTCTTTGAAAATTATTTCTGATTCAGAATCTTGAATCGCCGTTATTAGTTTTAGAAAAGAACCATCGAATTTATTCAAGATTGCTTTCGCTGAAATAGTACTAATACCCGGAATCTGACATAACATAATCTCTCCTATATTCTCAGAAGTAATATTTTGTTGTTTTACTTTATGTACCATACTGCTGTATGATTCAGGGGTAACCACTAAGTCTTGGTGAATTGTGGAGCTACAGAATTGTTTACCCATTTTTAATCCCCGACCGATTTTATCGGTAATATATAAAATCCATTCTGAAGTTTCTTCGATCGAAATCGTATGATAGATTGAAAATCCTTTAAATAAATTGAGAGAAGTCAAAGCCGAATATACTGTACGTTTATCTTCGGCTTTCAAAAACGAAAATCCTCCTTCAATTACATATATAATATTATGTTTTGGAATACCACTCGCGTGAATTAGGCGATGACTTTGTTCTTCGTATCGACCATCTTTTATAGATGCTAATAAATCGGATACAGATTTTCTCTCAATCAAAACTAATTCTTCATTATTCATATTTGTTATTAAAATATCTCCGAGAGAAAGAACTCTTTTCGAGATATTTAAATCTTGGAATTTAGGGATTGAACGAGTGGTCGATATTTCATAAAGTGCAGTCTCTCGTTCATCAAAAATAATATTCATCACTACATATATACGAATGAAATATTCATATGATTTATTCAAATAATTTATTTTACCAAAGAGTTATTTATAACATTTGAGAGATTAGTATAAATCGCAAATTTATATATATTTTTGAATATAAATAAATTAGAATACCTAACGCATGTGTATTCTAGGATCAGTACCGACACCACGTGGAATCGAAAGTTTAAACGTATATAACTCTCTCTGCATATATGGTAAAGTTTGATTATCGATGTACATCGATGAATGCCAATCACGACCAATAATGTAAGGAAATCCTGCCTTTTTACTTCCACCTCCTTGGTTTTGGTTTATAATTAAATCATAGGTTCTTGCTCTTTTAGCGGCGTTAGAAAGACCCATATGTATATAATGATAAAAGATATTTTTCCTAAACTTTGGTTTATATCTGAAAACTAATTTATAAAAGGATATAAATAGATTATTCGATTCTTAATAGATACCAGAATTCATTTTATTTCCTAAATAACATGAATTCGACAAATCAATTATACTCGGAAGATGATATTCGTATAGAACGAGATTCCAGCGGAAGTGAAATATACATTTTTGATCCGTATAATCCCCTAAATAAAGAAATTCAGCAAAAAGACGTTGAATCGATTCTCCAAATTTATGGAATTAATATGCCGATTCATAATTTCAATCTATATCGTCGTGCATTTATACATCGGTCTTATATTCGTAGACCGATTCTAAAAAACCAGGAAAATAATATAACAATTGTTCCTAAACCGGATAATTGTATACCTCTTCATACAAAATCGAATGAACGCTTAGAATTTGTCGGAGATGGGGTTTTAGAATGTATCACAAAATATTATCTGTATCGACGTTTTCCTAAAGAGAACGAGGGATTTATGACAGAGAAAAAAATCGCGTTAGTAAAAAATGAAGCAATCGGTAGATTATCTATGGAAATTGGTCTACATAAATGGTTTATATTATCTAAAAATGCAGAAGCAAAACAAACCCGTGTAAATCTAAAAAAGTTAGGTTGTCTTTTTGAGTCCTTTATTGGTGCGATGTTTTTAGATTTTAATAAAATAAGTGTAAAAGACGAAGATAATTTGTTTGAAAATATTTTCGCTACTGGACCCGGATTTCAAATGGTACAAATCTTCGTGGAACGTGTATTTGAGAAACACGTAGATTGGATGAATCTTATACAAAATGATGATAATTATAAAAATATTTTACAGGTAAGAATTCAAAAACAATTCAAAGTTACACCGCATTACATGGAGGTAGAAGAACATAATACCGATAAAGGTTATCATATGGGGGTGTATTTATGTTTGGGACAACCAAGTTTCGGATTATCCCCGCGTCATTCGGTAAATTGTTCAAACTTCAAATCGTATGAAGAAATTCATAAACATATATCCATACATGGTAAAATATTTTTATTTTTAGGAGAAGGAATTCATAAAATCAAAAAAAAAGCTGAACAGATTGCTTGTGATTCCGCAATCCGACTTTTAAATACGTATTAAATTATTCTCTATATTCGATAAATAGAATGCAAATATCAATTTGAATAAATAGTTATATTATTGGTAATTATATATCAATAATATATACGATTATAATATAGGTATATTATGAATATTTTGGAACAATTAGAACAAAACAAAACTCCATCTACACAAAAAGAATTCAAAATTATGATAAAAGGAACAGTCGGAGAGGGAACATCTGTCATTATAAAAGATAAAAGTAAAACTTCACATATCAATCGTAGTATGATTTTAGATAGATTAAAACCTAAATCTAAAATTGAGACACAATTAGTATCCCAAGCACCAACGCCCTCTGAATCGATTCAAGCGCAAGAGGATTTTGAGCAATTTACAAATACTGTTTTAGAAAAAGAAGAAATGATGGAAGAAAGAGAGAAAACAGAGAAACTCGATGAAAAAGAAACGGAAGAAAAAGAAATCGACGAAGAAAAAGAAATCGACGAAGAAAAAGAAACTGAAGAAAAAGAAACGGACGAAAAAGAAATACAGAAAAAGCCATTAATTAAAACGACAAAAAAAACAACTCGCAAAATAAAGGATATTATTGTTTCGGAAGAAGAGCCCAGAATTAACAACTTCCAAAAGGTACAAATCGGAAAAACAATCGTCGGAGATCGTCTCCCAAAACGAGAACGTATTATTATGAAAGTATCTCCTTACTACATGACAAATCGTAAACAATTCTTTCAACGATTATCTACTATTTTCGCACCATATAGAGAAAAATTAGCATCAAATGCGGGTGATATTTCTTGCGAAGATACTAGAAATGATAGTATAGACCTTGAATTGCTTACACATCAAGAAGTCGTTCGCGATTATTTGAATCTGTATACACCTTATCGCGGATTATTATTATATCATGGTTTAGGATCAGGTAAAACATGTTCATCTATCGCAATCGCAGAAGGTATGAAAACAGATAAAAAAATCGTAATAATGACTCCGGCTTCTCTCAAAATGAATTTCTTCAGCGAATTGAAAAAATGTGGCGACCATATTTATCGTAAGAATCAGTTTTGGGAGTTTATACCAATCGACGGTCAACCTCAGTTAGTAAGTGTCTTATCCCAGGCATTATCTATTTCTCCCGAATATATTAAATCAAAAGGTGGAGCTTGGTTAACCGATATTACAAAAGAATCGAATTTTACAAGTTTATCTTCAAGCGACCAAACCAGTTTAGATGAACAAATCAATATGATGATAAGGGCTAAATACGTAGATATTAATTATAACGGATTAAATGCACGAAAAATGAGAGAATTACAAGGAGAGGAAAATCATAATCCATTCGATCATTCTGTAGTAATTATCGACGAAGCCCATAATTTAGTCAGTCGTATTGCAAATAAAATCAATAAACCACAATCCATCGCCGGTAAATTATATGAATGGTTATTATCCGCGATCGATGTTCGAATTATATTATTAACTGGAACGCCGATTATTAATTATCCACACGAAACAGGTATCCTTTTTAATATTTTAAGAGGGTATATTAAAACATGGGAATTCCAGATAAAAACAAAAACAACCGAAAAATTTAATCGAGATATTATTTTAAAGAAATTCATAGAGAATGATTTTAATATATACGATTACGTCGAATTTAGTGGAGATAAATTAACGATTACGCGTAATCCTTTTGGATTTGTAAATACTCTATCTAGAAAAGGGCTGAAAGGAGGTGCTGATTCTAATATTAAATCAGAAAAAACAGAAGATATCCCAATTTCTAAAAATAAAAATAAAAATCTCTCAAAATCGAAAAAACAATCTCCTAAAAATAAAACTCTTCGGATAATTCGAAACAATCCAGATAATTCTATTTTGGATACAACGACCATCACTGAAGAAGAAGAAACGGAATTACGTAATGAAACATTACAGATGAATTATAATGAATTACATTCAGGTGGCGGTCCATTCGAAGATTACGATGGAGTTATTTTAGATCAAACTGGGAATATCTCCGATCATCAGTTTGAAAAACAAGTCATAAAAATTATCTCAAATACTGCAACAATCAGTAAACCATCCATTACAAAATATAAATGTTTACCAGATAATTCGAAACAATTTACAGAGATGTTTATAACCCAAACGGGAGAGGTTGTCCAAATAGACGCATTTAAACGTCGTATTTTAGGATTAACCTCTTATTTTCGTTCTGCACAAGAACAATTATTACCTACGTTTATAAAATCCGAATCGGGAGAATCCTTCCATAAAATATTGATTGATATGAGTCCACATCAATTTTCGGTATATTATAAAATACGTAATATTGAGAGAGAAAATGAGAAAAAGCAAAAGAAAACAACTAAAAAGAAGGCAGCGACTGGTGAAGAAATGGATGATAAATTATCTTCTACTTATCGTATTTTTTCGAGAGCAGCATGTAATTTCGCATTTCCAACAGAGATTGAACGTCCGAATCCTCCTAAAACGAAAAATGGTACACTTGATGAAAATGCATTTAATGGGGTTACCTCTGATATTGCTGAAAAAGCAGATGATTTTTTCGAAGACGATGAAGATAACTTTGGAGATGTCAACTTCGAAGATGGCGAAGAATTAGTGAAAGCGAAGAAAGTCAAAAAATCCAAAAAAAAAGTGGAAGAACCTACAGAATCGACAGAATCGACAGAATCGACAGAATCTATAAACGGTGGAGGAGATGGATTTGGAAAAATAAGTGACGGAGAAATCATGAGTTATCAGCAACAGATTGATGCGGCGATGAAAAAACTCGCATATAATCCGTTGGAACCTACAGAAACTAATTATTTATTACCCGAAGGATTAGAAAACTATTCTCCGAAATTTTTACGTATTTTAGAAAATATTCGAGACCCTGAAAATATAGGCTTACATTTATTATATTCGCAATTTCGTACGATTGAGGGGATTGGTATTATGAAGTTGATTTTAGAAGCAAATGGATTTACCCAATTTCGGATTTCTAAAACATCCGATACCGAATGGCAAATTCACGAGGATACTCTTGCATCCGATAAACCCAAATTTATCTTATATACGGGTACTGAATCTGCCGAAGAAAAGGAAATTCTGCGTAATATTTATAATAGCGTTTGGGAACATGTTCCGTCAAGTATCGTTAGCGAACTTCGAAAACAATCTAAAAATGAACAAAAGAACTTTACCGGGGATATCATAAAATTAATGATGATTACATCCTCAGGCGCAGAAGGTATTAACTTGAGAAATACACGTTTTGTACATATAGTAGAACCATATTGGAACAAATCTCGGTTAGATCAAGTGATTGGGCGTGCTCGACGTATCTGTAGTCATGAAGACCTACCAGAAGAGATGCGTACTGTGAAAGTATTTATTTATATATCCACATTATCAAAAGAACAGAGAGAAGATAAAAAAAACGTGGAATTAACTATACATGATTTGAGTAAACGAGACCGTAAAACCGCACTTACAACCGACGAAACACTTTATGAAATTTCCGAAATAAAAGATGGAATTAATCATCAAATATTAAAAGCAGTCAAAGAAACCGCGATCGATTGCTCACTTTATAATACGGAAATCAATCCAGAAGAACCATTAGTATGTTACGGTTTTGGAAAAGTAATCTCCAATCAATTTGGTTCATATCCTAAATTAGAAGAAGATATCCGACAACCAACGACGGAACAAGCAGTACGTAAAGAAAGATGGCACGCAAAAAAAATTCGAGATCCTGCCTCAGGAAAAGAATATGCGATGAATCCTGCTACTCGAGAGGTATATGATTTAGACAGTTATTACCGTTATATGGAATCTGGAATGGAGTTACAATTGGTGGGGAATATTGTCGAAAGAGTAGAAAACGGTAAACGAATACTTGGATTCAAAAAAATATAAATTTAAGCAATATTATATTATGATATTATATCCTGTATAATATTATATAATGGATCAAGATCCACCACCACCATATGACCCAGCAGCATCATATACAGATAAAATCGTACATGCAAATTATTTATCTACCTATTTTGCTACCAAAAATAAAGTAAATAATGTAGTATTAAACTCATTTTCAGATATCAGTCAAATTTTTACCGATATTTCAGGTTTACGAATGGATATATCAAATATTGATTTTTCATTAAATGCATTAAATCAAACAAAAGTAGATAAAACCGATTTTTCCAATTTACAATATTTTGTATCGGATATATCAAATACGTATGCCCCATTAAATAGTCCGTATTTTTACGGAAAACCAAGAGGACCAACTGCGGATATTAGTGGAGCAGAAGCAAACTCGACACATCTAGCAACAACCGGATTTGTGACAGGTACAATTAGTGCTTTATTAGGTCTTAATACGAATACTGTTTTAGAATTGGCAAAAAATTTAACAACGATTATTGCTGGATTTAGTAATGAAGAAATCAATATTTATAATAAAATTAATACAAAAGCAGATTTTTCATATGTGAATACATCGATTACTACAATTAATAACCATATCGATTTATCATTTATTGAGTTATTACAACTTACTAATGATCTAGTTAATCATTCGTCAAGTGTATCTGCTTTATCTTATGCATTAAAAACGGATGTATCAAATAGTTTAAATTTAAAAGTAAATTATACAGATATTTCATATTTATATTCTCAAAATTACGGTGAGGTACTTATAAATAATGGTCCAAATAATCCTATTTGGACAAATTCTGTGAATATAACGAATATATCAGCAACAACACTACGCGTGAATTCCGCAATTATAGCTTCAGGTGCTACTGGATTTACCGGATCAAATATGTATCTCAACGGTGTCCTTACTGGAGCTACCGGAATATTTAATTCCCTTTCTGCATCTTCTTATACAGGATCTTCGATGAATTTATCGAATTCAGTTACAGTCCCTACTGTATCGGG
>Ga0114963_10000096_pt1 | contig 52962 bp, 67 predicted proteins | sample C_131016_EF_Meta_FD_87019 | JGI IMG/M metagenome (GOLD analysis project Ga0114963, IMG submission 87019) | Freshwater microbial communities from Lake Croche, Canada to study carbon cycling - C_131016_EF_MetaG | ecosystem: Environmental > Aquatic > Freshwater > Lake | place: Lake Croche, Canada... | reverse complement strand
ACAAGGATTAATCATGTTTGAAACATTAAAAAATTGGTTTGGCAAGACTAAATCACAAGAGATCACCGCCATACCCAAGACTGAAAAAGAAATTGCCACAGAAAACAAAGAGCCATGGGTATCAGTGTTGACCACACACATTAATCAAGAAAATATTCGTAATGGGTTTTTTGAACTTGATTGGAACGAATATTTTATCATGCAGTTGGTGGCCAATGGATATACCGGGTCTACCGATGAAGAAGTTGTCAACGCTTGGTTCATTCAATTATGTAAAAATATTGGAGAAGAAGAAAGCGTCAACATGGATCGTCGCGGTAGCGGATATGTCAACGTCAATAGTCTGGGCGATGGCCGGTCAGAAGTAAGCTAATATGGCACATACTTTTATTATTGTAGATTTATCCAATTTATTCTGGCGTTCCCGTTGGGTTACTCAGGGTGATTTGAATGATAAAGTTGGACTGAGTCTACACACAGTGTTAAGTGGTATCCGTAAATCATGGAGAGAGTTCGGTGGTACCCATGTTGTTTTTGCGCTTGAGGGGCGTAGTTGGCGCAAAGATATATACCCTCCATATAAACGAAAAAGAAAAGAAGCAAAAGCAGCATTAAGTGTACGAGAACAGCAAGAAGAGGCCGTTTTTTATGAGACTTTTGATGATTTTTCAAAGTTTATTTCAGAAAAAACCAACTGCACAGTATTACAGCATCCTCAATTAGAGGCAGATGACTTGATTGCGGGTTGGGTTCAATATCATCCACATGATCAACATATCATTATCTCAACGGATGGTGATTTTGCTCAGTTAATTTCTAAAAACGTCAAGCAATATAATGGTGTAACTCAGATCATGACCACTCATCTTGGATATTTTGACCAAGAAGGTAAACCAGTTATTGATAAAAAGACCAATTTAGAAAAGCCTGCCCCAGATCCAGAATGGTTATTGTTTGAAAAATGCATGCGTGGTGATGTTTCTGATAACATTTTTAGTGCATATCCAGGCGTTCGAGAAAAGGGTACTAAAAATAAAGTTGGACTCAGGGAAGCATTTGCTGATCGAATTAGCCGAGGGTATAATTGGAATAATGTCATGCTACAGAAGTGGGTAGACCATGAAAATGTAGAACATTTGGTATACGATGACTACAAACGTAACCAAATATTATGTGATTTGACTGCGCAGCCAGACAATATCAAACAAGCAATGCGAGATACTATTATTGCAGAGATCGACAAAAATAAAAGTGTTTCTCAGGTTGGAGTAAGGCTTCTGAAGTTTTGTTCTACCTATGATCTGGTCAAAATCAGTGAGCAGGTGCAAAATTATGCGGAACCATTGAATGCAAAATATAATACAGGGGGATAATCTATGACTGATACTAATACAACCAAGGTTTTGATACCCAATAAAGAATGGCTGATCAAATCCAACGATGCCAAAATCGGCAGTATATCCAAAACCAAACGAGGATATGCAGTCTATCGTGGTGGGAAAATTGTCAATTTTCACAGTTTGTCGGAAATCAAGACCAAATTGAATATCACGGTATTTGATTCAACGCAGTATAAAAAATATCATAATGCGGTTACTATTGATTCAATCTATGGGTATCCATGCAGTTCTCGCCCTTATGAACCCATGTACAGCATAAAAGACCGAATTCCAGTATATATAAAAAGCCCAAAAAGTAAAAGCTGCTATTGTGCTGGTTATTATATTATTAATTTTAAAAATAATTGGATCAAGAGTTTTTGCCCAAAATTGATTACATTACGCAGATATTCCTATCAAGGACCATTTAAAACTCAAGATGAGGCAAATTCTGCATTTAACGCAGTCACGGAGACCACGGAATGAAACCATTAAACACCTTACCAATAGAAGAATTCCTAGATAAAGCACGAGTTGCCATCAAATCAAACAAAAAGGAGCTGGTATTGACCATCAAAGAGGCCACTGACCTTCAAAATAGTCTGAGTGTGGTCATGACCAGAATAACCGGAGAATTGGACCAGATTTTGGCCAATGCATCGCAATCTGGATCAGTTGAAGTGGAAGTCGATGGTGGTAAATTTTAGTTAAAGTGATAAATATCTGTATACTTTTTGGAGATATACAGAATGTCACGCCCTAAACCCACAGTATTGTTGGAAATAACAAACAAAAAAAATTATCATGTTGAACAAGTATTGGAATCCGACGCTATCTGGGCTGTTTTTTATAAAGGCAAACCCATTAATCTAAAAACCAATGGATTAATGGCCAACAGAATGGCCACCAAGTATCGCAAATGCTCATTTAGTAACAGCGGGCATGCGTTTAACTTGGCCGAAAAGTTGAATAAAACCTATAATACTTCTGATTTTTCTGTATATAAACTGACCACAGGGACCAAAGTAGAGGATGCTTCCCAAGATTAGAATCACCATAAAAACTCTTGAAATATTAAACCCAGAATATACCCATAAAGAGTTTGAGCAGGCCATGGCCGAATGGTGGTTCAGCCGCCGTATAAAAACCAACGGCGGACTTAGGTTGACAGAAGCCGGTTATCAGGCACTGGTTCAAGCTGGTATCAAAGAATATCAAATAAAATTCGAAGACCGCATGAAAATAACTCCAAGTCAGATGACTATCTGGATGGATCAGCTCATTGATTGTCCCTTTTACTTTTCAGAAAAAGAATTGCGAGTGTTTGGTGAGCACATGGCAATCCAATTGGTATTATTTTCTGGAAATATCTTGAAATATGGTCGCGCCAAGAAAAGAAAAGAAAAAAACGCTTGACGTATATAAAATTTATGCGGTAGAATATATTCATGTTGGTATTCAAACCAATCACCATTTTTAATGAATATATGAGGAAATCATGGCAGAACAAAGTTCCGGTAACCGCACTGTAAGCCCCAATGAAGCCAAACGTGCTATTCGCAAATGCATTAAGATCCAGCGTCCAGTGTTTATGTGGGGGCCACCTGGTATTGGAAAGTCAGATATTGTCAAGCAAATTGGTGCTGAACAAGATCGTGAAGTAATTGATGTTCGTCTAAGCCTATGGGAGCCAACTGATATCAAAGGCATTCCTTATTATAACTCAAAACAGAATACCATGGAATGGGCTCCTCCTGCAGAATTGCCTTCCGATAAAAAATCCACCGCTATTCTATTTTTGGATGAGTTGAATAGTGCCGCACCGGCCACACAAGCTGCCGCATACCAATTGATTCTTAATCGTCGTGTGGGAACATATATCTTGCCAGATGGTGTTAGTATTGTTGCTGCTGGAAATCGTGACTCTGACAAGGGTGTTACATTCCGCATGCCAGCACCATTGGCCAATCGTTTCCTACATCTGGAATTGCGTACCGATTTTGAAGATTGGAATGAGTGGGCTACACGGAATCGTCAACATCCTCAGGTGGTAGGTTATTTGAACTTTGCCAAACAAGATCTCTACGATTTTGATCCCAAATCCATCAGCCGTAGCTTTGCAACACCGCGTAGCTGGAGTTTTGTAAGCCAATTGCTAGAAGATGATGAACTATCAGAAAACACACTGACTGACTTAGTTGCTGGTGCAATTGGGGAAGGATTGGCTATTAAATTCATGGCGCATCGTAAAATTGCTAGTCAGATGCCCAATCCCAATGATATCTTGCAGGGAAAGATCAAGAAATCTGATATCAAAGAGATTTCTGCTATGTATTCTTTGACTACCAGTATGTGTTATGAATTGCAGACAGCAAATCAAAAGAATGCCAAGAATTGGGATGAAATGAGCGACAATTTCTTTGGATTCATGATGGACAACTTTCCAGTTGAGCTGGTAGTAATGGGTTCACGGGTTGCGCTTACTACATTTGGATTGCCATTTGACACTAGTAAACTCAAGAACTTTGATCGATTCCATAAGAATTATGGTCGATATGTGTTGTCTAGTATTGCTGCTTGATAATATCGAATGGTAACGATAAACGAGAATATTCATTTTTATGGGTATTCTCGTTTTGTTTAATTTTATTGACAAGCAATAGATTTGTATCTATAATTATGGGTATACCCTTAGTGAGGAATCGACCATGGCGGTGATGAAGTCTGAAAAAACCAAAAAACTGCAAACAAAAACATTTACGCCGGAACAAAAAAATGCAATTATTGAAAAGTTGATAACAGCTCGGGTTGCGTTATTGATCCGTCATCCATTTTTTGGAAACTTGGCCACCCGTATGAAGCTGGTTGATGCCACTGATTGGTTACCCACTTTGGCCACTGATGGTCGTACTTTCTATTATAATAATGATTTTGTCGATAGATTGACTCCTAGTGAAGTCATATTTGGGTTTGCTCATGAAGTTTTACACAACGTGTTTGATCACATGGGTCGCAGAGACAAGCGTGATCCGCAACTAAGCAACATTGCTGCTGATTTTGCAGTCAATCAAATTCTCAAGGATGAGAAAATCGGCAATGCGCCAAAATGGATTAATATTTTTCAAGATGACAAATATCGCGGTTGGAGTTATGAAAAAATCTATGAAGATTTAGAAAAACAAGCAATTAAAATTGACATCAGCTCTCTGGGTGAACTTCTTGATGAGCACTTGGATGGTGAAGGGGATGGTGACGGTGATGGCGGTGAGGATGGCCCAGATGGCAATAGCACTGGTCGACCAAAAATATCTGCTGAAGAACGAAAGAAAATTCGTGATGAAATAAAAGAAGCCACCGTTGCTGCTGCACAGAGTGCTGGAGCGGGCAAAGTTCCAGCAGGTATCGCCAGAATGATCAATGCTTTTACTAATCCAAAAATGGATTGGCGTCAATTGTTGCGCATGAATATTCAGAGTATTATTAAAAGTAATTATAGTTTCACTCGTCCCAATCGTAAAAGTCAACAATGTGGGGCAATATTACCCGGAATGGTCAATGAGGAAACCATTGATATTAGTATTGCCATTGATATGAGTGGAAGTATTAGTGATCGTCAGGCCAAAGATTTTTTGAGTGAAGTCAGTGGTATCATGGATGAATATACTGATTTCAATATTGATTTGTGGACATTTGATACTCAAGTTTATGGATATGAGAAATTTACCAAAGACAACTCCGCAGATCTAGTAGCTTATGAGGTCAAGGGCGGTGGTGGAACATTATTCATGTGTAATTGGGAATTCATGGAAGAGAATGATATTCAACCCAAAAAGTTTGTCATGTTCACGGACGGAATGCCCGGGGATTCTTTTGGAAACCCTGATTACTGTGACACATTGTTTATTATACATGGCAGTGATTCTATAGTTCCTCCATTTGGACAAGTTGCATATTATAATTAATTAGTGTATAATATGAGTATGAATCGTGGTGAAGTTAATCCGTTGTCAGTGTTACAGTTACGAAAATTAAATTTTATACCTCAACACTTTACTGTTATAAAAATTAAAATATTTGTAAAAGATATTAAATTTTTGGATAACTGGATTAACTACCACCTAAATAGTAGGTACGCAATAAAAAAGAATTTCACTATCAATCAAGATAATAAAATGATTGAAGTGATTGAAGTTGGCATAGAAGATCCCAGTGAGCTATCTATGCTAGCATTAGGCTGTCCCCATTTAATTTAAAAAGAGGAAAATACAAATGGAAAATCAAACCCAAGACACTACCCAAGCTACAATGACCCCTGATGTTGGTGGAGAAATTCCAGCAGCTCAAACCCCACAGTTGGGTATTAATGATCTTAAAAATCTATTGGCAATTGTTGACATGGCTACACGCCGTGGCGCATTTCCAGCCAATGAAATGAGTGCAGTTGGCGCAACGTTTGATCGCGTTAGTGCATTTTTGAATAGTTTGTCAACTGATGAAACGCCAGCTGCTGCGCCTGCTGAACAAGCCGGTGATGCATCACAGGATGCACCAGCAGCATAATAGGAGGTTCAAATGAAACACGTAGGAAAGATGAAAAATAACGGGGCTAAAGTAGTTGTAGCTTACCGTACTCTGCCTGGCGATGCCAAAAGTGCACTGGTTGTAGGAACTAATGTACTTATGGATTCATACCATGACAGCTTAATGAATTTGGTACAAGATACCAGTGCACAACAGGCAAATGAATTGGCAGACATCTTGGCTGTGCGAAAGTTTCCAGATGGCAGTAACATGCTGTCTTGGTTACATAGCAATGGGCACCTTAGGAAAGTTTCGACCAGCATGGTTATCATGACCCCTACAACTCAAACTTCTATTCAGTTGGATGAGTTAAACAAGCTTATTGCTGAACAAAAAGGCGTGAGTGTTGAAGATTTAGCGGTTAATGATGAACTTGCAAAATCAGAAACCAAACCCAAAGCGTCTTCTGTGGCTGAGTATGTAGAAATTGCCGAAGATCCAAAAGAAAAGGCACAGGAACTACGTAAGCAAGCTCAGGAATTGTTGGCTCAAGCTGATGCAATTGATCCACCTGTTGCTAAAAGTAAGGCTAAAAAAGTAACAGTATAAAATGATCAGTATAGTAGTTGCAGTAGATAAGAGACATGGTATAGGCCGGAATGGGTCTATACCATGGCCTCATCTTGACAATGACATGAAATGGTTTAGGAATTTGACCAAAAACAATGTTATTATCATGGGTTCAGTTACATGGGAGAGTATTTCCTGCTGTAAACTTCCAGATAGAGTCAACGTGGTTGTTAGTAAAAAATCTTGGTCCGATGCAGACCATTCATTTACTTCACCTATTCAAGCAATTCAAGAATGCAAAAAGTTGTACCCAGAATCTGAAATATATATTATTGGCGGACAACAGCTATATGATAGCACCATAATGTTGGCTGATAAATGTTATATTACGGAAATTGATCAAGATTATCAATGTGATCGATTTTTTAATTTAGATTATGTCCAGCAGAATTACCAAAGAGTGCAGGAACATCATAGATATACCGATCCGGTGCCATATACAATAACAGAGTATTCGAATTGAAAAATAATCATAATCATCCAGAACAGGCGTACTTAGACTTACTAAGTGAAGTCTTGAAAAATGGTCAAGATAGACCAGATCGCACTGGAGTTGGAACCAAGAGTATTTTTGGCCCACAACTCAAGTTTGATTTATCACAGGGATTCCCAGCAGTTACCACTAAAAAATTGGCATGGCGTTCTATGCTAAGTGAACTTCTTTGGATGATAGAAGGCAGTGGAGATGAATATCGGTTGAGGGAAATTTTACACGGTGATCGATATAGTGAAAAGACCACTATTTGGACAGAAAATTCTCAAGCAGAGTATTGGACCAAACGCAGGCAACAGCGTCATCCAGGTGATCTAGGCAGGATTTACGGCGTGCAATGGCGTCGGTGGCGTAAACCACTTATTCGTGTCAATAAAGTTGTGTTGCAAAACCATGATCAGTTATTAGAATTGATTGATGGTATAAAAACCGATCCATATAGTCGTCGTCACATTTTGATGAGCTACAACCCGGGTGAGATTGATTTGATGGCATTGCCACCATGTCATATGATGTGTCAATTTTATGTTAGTACTGACAATAAATTAAGTTGCCATATGTATCAACGATCCGCTGATTTAGGATTGGGTGTTCCATATAATATTGCATCATATGCATTATTGACGCACATGATCGCTCAGGTTTGTGAATTAACGGTGGGTGATCTGATCATGAGTTTTGGTGATGCACATATCTACCAAGATCAAATCGAACATTTGAAAATTCAGCTGACTAAAAAGCCATATCCAGCACCAACATTATGGTTAGATCCGGAAATTAAAAGCATCACAGATTTTACCATGGACAGTGCCAAGTTAATTGATTATCAACATCATCCCGCTATTATTATGAAAATGGCGGTTTAAACTAAAATTTCGATAATACCCAAAAATCCATCAAAGTTTTCAAGTGCACGTGCAAATACTGCGTTGGGATCATCACCAGTTCGGTATGAGGTTGCAAATCCGGGTGAATTACTGGCAACTAGCATATCTCCCTTTTTGATTGGTCCAACCACTTGGCATGGTACTCTTCCGCGTAGTGCAACATATGGATGAGTTTCATCGGTTCCCGCATCGGAGTTCATTCGATATGCTGGATCTTTAGATATAACACCCGCTATGGCAGTATCCGCATGAATAGTTGTTGTGGTTATCTCATGCTCCCCTCCGATAACAACCACGGTGCCAACTGGATACACTGCGTCAGCAGCATATCTTTCTGCCAGATCCGCATATAATGCTGCTGACGCTATGGCTTTGAGTACACCAGTGTCTACATTGTATGACAGAGGGCTTCCGGACCCATCAGAATTTAATTTTTTGTTTCCTGATCCAGAACCAGATAAAATTACTGAATATACTCCGGTTGTGGTACTGGCCACCGACACTGTGGATGCTGTATCTGATGTTAGAGCATCTGATGCTGTACCCCAAAAGTAATATCCGGAATCGGCCGATGATCCATTAATATCACAGCCAGCCAAGGTTATTCCCTGCTGTATAAACGGAAAATTTGGTTTATTTTGTGGAGTAAATGATTGTAGAGAAATAGCAACTATTGGATCATTGCCTATATTTGCTTCAAGTACAGGATTGGTAAAGTCAGAAAAAGGAAGAGGCTCTTCTACAGATACCCAGCTTGATCTTCCTGAATTTTGTGGACCAATAGGCACTGCTGCCAGAGAAGAATTAAAAACATTTAATATTCCATTGCCGCTGTCCCACCATAGGTCGCCTTCGGTGACGGAATTGGATGATGGGTGAGTGGATCCTATTTGTATGTTAGCAATACCCTTGAAGGATGAACCATCGTAACAAACTTGCAATCTGCGAGTATCTTTGTTATTGTTGAACCACAGTTGTCCCTGAATTGGATTTGATGGTGCACTGGTGTATGAAGAATTTTCTAATAATTTTAAAAAGTTTTCATTGACTGCAAACCCATAACCAGAGTAATTCTTGCCAACAAATGACAAGCTGGTACTGGAATCTATAGATGCATCATCTACTGTGACTAAGGTATTTCCATCGGTTTTTTTTAAAATGTATGGCATAATTTTCTTTTTATAGTTTCATAATATAGCACAATGCTAAAAATGGTGGCAAATTGGCATCATTTACACTGACCCCAGCACTATTGACCGTGGTATTGACAGTAATTCCCGTCGTTGATCTTCCCGTAACCAATGAGTTAAGTGAACTAAAATAACATTGCGTATCACGCCCAGACTGGGGAGCTGTTGCCGTGGCAGTTTGATATGTATGAGTATGACCTGGGTCGTTGACAACACTATTAGCACTGTGGCTATGTGCTGGTACGATGGCGTCTTTGTTACCGCCAATAGTATGAACTGGATAACGATTTCCGGCACCGATCACAAACCTATCACGTAAGTCTGGGGTCCCATTGGTTCCATCGCATAATACCCATCCAGATGGTACTACATCAGCAGATCCAGACCACATAATTATTCCGCCCGGCGGAATACTATTTGGTATAACGATGCCCGTGTTTCTAGTTTGAATTGTTACATCGGTTGTTCCGTCTACTGTAACAGTACCAGATATTGCACCGGCCAAGGAGACATTTATAGGGGCATTCCATTTTGAAGCAGAAGAAGCGTTTGCATTAACAGTAGTCGCATTAACGGTAGTTACATTAATATTCCTAGCACTAAAATCACCATTTGCATCTCTGGATATAATGGTGTTTGGTACATTTTCTGACTCAGAGTATACGGACCAAGTGACATTGGTAGATCCATTAAATGGCTGTCCAGATAATGAATTTCCGGCGATTAGAAAATGTGGCGCCGATGCTGATAATGTAATATCAGCCGAGCCATCAAAAGAAACTCCATTAATATGGGCTGGCTTGAGTAGTCGTTGTGCCGTGGTTGCAGCTGAGTTTGGGCCGATCAAAGTATACGAAGACACTGTTTTTATTGAAAGCTGTCTAGTGTCCGTATTAAACCAAAGGTCACCTGGCATTTGATTGGTTGCAGTATTACTATAAACGATAGAGGGCATCTGGTTCCATAGAGAACCATCATTGACTTTTAGGCGTTTAGTGCCTTCGTCAAACCAGAGTTGTCCAATCAATGGATTTGATGGGGCTTGTGTGTTGGCAAAATTCTCTAGAAGGTATAGAAAATTCTCGTTTTGAGATGCACCATAATTAACTACATTTTTTCCAATAAATGTTATATTAGAAAATGACTTGTCAGTGGCACCATCTGCCAGCTCTAAGAGTAATGTTCCATCGCTTTTATTTAATTCGTATGTCATGGGTTATTTCTCTCGTCATTATGCTAAATTAGACAACGGAATTACGTTTACCATATTAGTAAACGTTCCATATGGAGCAGCGCGGTATGAATAAACTTCATACGGTGTCCAATTTGCTATTGTTGGTGTAATTTGTGTGGCTTTGAATCTGCGGAATTGTGTACCTAAATTTGATCTGCCCATGGCACGAGTATACGTGCATAAAACTCTGGCTTCAGATCCGATTGGAACTCCAACATCATATGTTGATGTGCTGGCGGTTAATGGGAACATAACTCCAAGGATTGTACTGATGTAAGAGTTTTGTTGCACATAACCATCTTTTGAAGTTACATCATTGTTATATGTTGGGTCACTATTGAGATTGATACGATCCATGTCAATGGACACCGAAAAGTACTTGTTTGAATTTTGTCCAGTATTTGAAATATCTCCCAAGACTGTCAACCCTGATACCACTTTCATAGTAGAAGTATTAAAATAATTAGTACTATCCGAACTGGACATATTAAATGCCTGCGAGGATGCAATTCCTATGAATTTACCATAGCTTTTTAATAAAATAACATTTTGAGTATTATTATTGATATCATGAATGGGATTTGTAGGCAATACCCATCCAATTTCTCCAAGTGTGCTTGGAGTTGCTGGACCGATCACAAGTGTGTTGGTTCCATCATAGACATTTATTTGCTTATTGGTGGTATCAAACCACAAATCCCCTTCAATTAACGTATCTGGCTGAGTTGCTGATACGATTGCGCCACTAACTGTGGTAAAGGTTCCGTCGTAAACTTTTAATCTTTTAGACGTGGTGTCATACCAAATTTGCCCAGTCAATGGGCTCCTAGGTGGACTTCCAGCAGTACTGGCACTATTGGCCAACATCTTTACTAGGTTATTATTGAGATATTGCCCATATGGAGTTACGTTGCGTCCAACTAAATCAAGGCTGGTGGCTTCACTGTCCACAGTTCCATCTGCCAGTAATAACAGTGTACTTCCATCAGTGTTTAAAATGGTATATGACATATTATTGTATCTTATCCTTGATATAACTTAACTCAACCGACAATTCTTTGATTGCTTCTATTAATAATGGAATAATTTTTTCATAGTTGACCGTTAAATATTGGGGATCAACTGGGGCCGGTGACACCACTTCTGGCAATACTGACTGTACTTGTTGCGCAGAGACCCCAACCTCTCTTTTAGAAGAAAGTCCAAATCCTTGAGCAATTTCATTAAATTCGTAATAAAATCCGGTTAATTTGTTAACTTTTTCTAATGAATTTTCTATAATTCCTAATTTATTTTTTAGTCTATCATCTGATGCAAAAGCAGTGATATCTCCGGCCACGGATAAATTCGTGCCATCAAAGGTGAAATTATTAGTGCCACTAATAACATTAGATGAATTTTTATATAAAACTTGATTAGCAGAACCAGCTGATGGACCAGTTGGGCCCTGTGGACCAACGCTTCCGGTGGCACCGACCACGCCCTGTGGTCCTTGCGGTCCAAATGATCCAGTAAATCCAAATATACCTTGTGGCCCTTGTGGTCCAATTAATCCCTGAGGTCCTCTTGCTCCCTGTGGTCCAGCGATATTACCTACATCAACAAATCCATTGACTCCTCCCACTGATGCATTTGAAAAAACCCATAGATGCCCGGTGTCAGCAGTAAGTATGCCATCTCCCAATGCCGGAGATGGGTCAAAGTTAGAAAATGCTAGCACTGAAGCGGTACTCGTGGATCCAATAATTCTAACTGAGGTTCCGGCAGGTCCAGTACTTCCAGTAAACCCTTGCGGCCCTTGAGGTCCTTGCGGTCCCTGTGGCCCAATACTTCCATTAAACCCATTAATACCCTGTGGTCCCTGTGCACCTATTGATCCAGTAAATCCCTTTGAACCGGAGAATCCCTGTGGACCTTGGGCACCAATTGATCCAGTGAATCCGAAACTTCCACTGAATCCCTGTGGCCCTTGCGGCCCAATGTCACCTTTCTGCCCAATAGATCCAACGAATCCAACTCCTCTAGATCCGGTAAATCCAATGGATCCGGTAAATCCAATAGCACTAGCCGCGCCAATACTTCCAGTAAAACCAATATTTCCAACAGGTCCTTGCGCACCTACACTACCGGCAAATCCCGCGCTTCCAGAAAATCCCGCGCTTCCGGTAAATCCCAAGCTTCCAGCGTAACCAGCGGAACCATTAAACCCACGAGCAGCAGCGGCACCAGAAGATCCTGCAAATCCAATTGGTCCTGTTGGCCCAACGTTTCCGGTGGTGCCAATCGAACCAGTAAATCCAGATAGACCGGCTGATCCGGTAAATCCGCGGCTTCCAGTAAAGCCAAGTGATCCAGTATAACCCTGTGGCCCTTGTGCGCCTATGGATCCAGTGAACCCGCGGCTTCCAGTAAACCCAATTGGTCCAGTAACTCCTTGTGGTCCTTGTGCGCCTATGGATCCAGTATATCCAACACTACCAGTAAATCCAAATGAACCGGAATAACCTTGTGGACCCTGTGCTCCAGTATCTCCTTTTACAGAAGTGAGTTGGGCAACCTGTGATACTGTTAATGTTTGTTGAGTTCCCTTGTCCGCAACCAAGAATAAAGTCTCTGCTGAAGTTGGATTCAGTAATGTGGGTAAATTATTAAAAGTTACAGTCATGGTTATTATTCTTTATTTGTCAATCTATTTATAGCATCGGATAATTGGGTAATCATTCCCTGCTGTTCTTTGATAGCTTCGATTAACAAAGGCACCAATAAATCATATTGAACTGTGAGGTAATTTTCTCCAGATTTTGAATATTCTTGACCATTTTCATCCGTGGCACGATCAATTGGTGCTGATTTAACGACCTCTGGTAATACTTTTTGAATTTGTTGGGCTATTACACCAACACGTACTTTTTCAGTATCATTAATGCCCAGGGACCGAGCTACCTGATTTGATTCGTAATATATACCGTCTATTGCCATTATTTTTTCTAATGGATTGGCGATGGTTCCCAGTATATTTTTCAAACGTTGATCAGAGAAATGTGCAGTAATATCGCCAGTTGCGGTAATATTACCATGCACCGAAAGTCCAGCAAATGTAACTAAATCAGTGGTGTTTAGACTCTGATCAAATGTATAATGAGTCGAAGTAGTGGATGAGTAAGATCCGTTAATTACAATGATGCCGTTGACATATGCGCTTCCGTCAATGTAAATATCTCCACCAATCGCAGCACCTCCGGCCACAACGAGTGCACCAGTTGTAGTCGAGGTGGATGTGGTGGTGTTGGTGGTGATTAACGGTAATGATGTTGTTCCTGAGAATGATCCAGTATATCCAGTTCCACCAAGTGATCCAGTATAACCTTGATCCCCATATGAACCGGTATATCCTAAATCGCCTCTTATTTTGCCAACGTCATTAAATGCACTGCCATTCCAAAACTGTAAATGTCCGGTATCTTCTTGAATCAGGCAATCACCAACCCCCAATGTGGTTGAATCGTAAGCTGCCAATCCTGCAGCATCTGCTACTGACCCAACAATGCTTAAACTTGTTCCGGATCCACCAGCTGGTCCTCTATCTCCAGATGAACCGGTATAACCTAAGTCACCATGAGATCCAGTATACCCGGTTCCACCAAGTGATCCAGTATAACCTTGAACGCCAACGGATCCAGTGTAGCCTTGATCTCCATACGATCCAGAATAACCTTGGTTACCAAACGAACCAGTATATCCCTGATCCCCTAGTGACCCTGTATAACCTTGTGAACCGGTATATCCAATAGACCCAAATGATCCAGTATATCCAGTTCCACCAAGAGATCCAGTATAGCCAATATCACCTTTTATCTGACCAACATCAGTAAATGAAAGTCCGTTCCACCATTGAAGATGTCCGGTGTCTTCTTGTATGAGACTGTTACCTTTCAAGAAATCTGATGTGTCATAAGCTAACAGACTTGCGGCGTTTGGCACGCTGCCAACAATGTTTACGCTAGTTCCGGCCGATCCAGTATATCCAAGACCACCAAGTGATCCAGTATAACCTTGATCTCCAATAGATCCGGTATATCCTATAGGACCAACCGAACCAGTAAATCCAAGTCCACCAATCGATCCAGAATAACCCAAGACCCCTATCGATCCAGTATATCCAATGTCACCTTTTATTTGACCCACATCATTGAAAGATGTGCCATTCCATACTTGGAAATGTCCATTGTCTTCTTGTATTAGACCGTCGCCAATTGATAAATTAGTGGTATTGTAACTGATCAAACCAGTATTATTTGGAACGGTTCCGATAACTTTTACATTATAGCCATCAGCTCCAGCTGACCCGGTATAACCAACTGATCCATTATAACCTTGATTTCCAACAGAACCGGAAAATCCTTGTAATCCCAGTGATCCGGTATATCCTTGTAGGCCAAAAGATCCAGTATATCCAGTTCCACCAAATGATCCAGTAAATCCTTGATCTCCATATGACCCGGCATAACCCAAGTCACCATGAGATCCGGTAAATCCTTGACCACCCAAGGAACCAGTAAATCCTTGATCTCCATATGACCCGGTATAACCCAAGTCACCATGAGATCCGGTAAATCCTTGACCACCCAAGGAACCAGTAAAACCAAAATCTCCACGAGATCCGGCATAACCTTGGTCTCCATATGATCCTGTATAGCCTTGGTCACCAACTGAGCCGGCATATCCGGTGATACCAAATGAACCGGTGAATCCTTGAAGTCCAGCAGATCCAGAATAACCAATTAATCCAAATGAACCGGTATAACCTAAATCTCCATGGGATCCTGAGTATCCCTGAATTCCAATAGATCCGGTGTATCCACGATCACCTTTTAATTGACCAATATTATTAAAAGAGCCACCGTTCCATACTTGCATATGGCCAGTATCTTCTTGAATTAGACTATCACCAATTAATAGCGTGGTTGTATTGTACGATGATAATTCTGCGGCATTCTCTACAGTGCCAATTATACGTATACTGGTTCCATCCGCACCAGCTGGTCCCTGAGACCCTGCTGATCCAGTATAACCTTGGATTCCTTGAGAACCTGTATAACCTTGATCTCCATATGAACCGGTATAACCCAAGTCTCCATGGGAACCAGTATAACCTTGAGCTCCTTGAGAACCTGTATAACCTTGGTCCCCATATGATCCTGTATAACCCAAGTCACCATGAGAACCAGTAAATCCTTGGATTCCTTGAGAACCATCATATCCTTGATCGCCCTGAGAACCTGTGTATCCTAAATCACCGTGGGATCCGGTATAACCTTGAATACCAAATGATCCGGTATAACCAAAATCACCGTGGGAACCAGTATAACCTTGAGCACCAAATGATCCAGTATAACCTTGATCTCCTTGTGAACCGTCATATCCAGTAATACCAAATGAACCGGTATAACCCTGATCTCCATACGAACCAGTATAACCAAAATCCCCATGCGAACCGGTATAACCTTGATCTCCCAGAGATCCGTCATATCCTTGAATACCAACTGAACCAGTATATCCCTGATCACCAAATGATCCGGTATAACCTTGGATACCCAATGATCCAGTATAACCATGGTCACCCTGAGATCCGGTAAATCCCTGAACACCAAATGAACCAGTGTATCCCTGATCCCCAATCGATCCAGAATATCCTTGGATTCCAATAGATCCGGTATATCCGCGATCACCTTTTAATTGACCGATATTGTTAAAAGATCCACCATTCCATACTAGTAGATGGCCGGTGTCTTCTTGAATCAGGCTATCCCCGATCAATAATCCTGCTGTATTATAAGATGATAATTCTACTGCATCTTGGACTGTTCTAATTATGCGTATGCTAGTTCCATCTGCGCCCGCTGGTCCTTGAGATCCCACCGATCCAGTATAACCTTGATCACCAAATGAACCGGTATAACCTTGGTCTCCATATGAACCAGTATAACCCAAGTCACCATGGGAACCAGTATAACCAAAATCTCCATGTGATCCGGTAAAGCCTTGAATACCAAATGATCCAGTATATCCTAAATCACCATGAGATCCTGTGTACCCTTGATCTCCATATGATCCTGTATAACCTTGATCCCCGTATGATCCAGTATATCCTAAATCACCATGAGATCCTGTATAACCCTGATCTCCATATGATCCTGTATAACCAAAATCTCCATGGGATCCAGTATAACCTTGATCTCCATATGAACCTGTAAATCCTTGATCTCCCCGTGAACCATCATATCCTGTGATACCGAATGAACCAGTATAACCTTGATCACCATATGAGCCAGTATAACCAAAATCCCCACGAGACCCAGTGTAGCCTTGATCACCAACTGAACCAGTATAACCTTGATCACCAACTGAACCAGTATAACCTTGATCACCAACTGAACCAGTATAACCTTGAGCACCCAATGAACCAGCATAACCTTGGTTCCCCAAAGATCCTGTGTAACCTTGTTCACCAAACGATCCAGTATAACCTTGGTCTCCCAGTGAACCGTCATATCCCTGAATTCCAATGGATCCGGTATATCCGCGATCACCTTTTAATTGACCGATATTATTAAAAGATCCACCATTCCATACTTGCATATGACCGGTGTCTTCTTGAATAAGACTATCACCAATTAATAAGTTCGTTGTGATATATGATGATAATTCTACTGCATCTTGGACGGTTCCAATTATACGTATACTAGTTCCATCTGCGCCAGCTGGGCCTTGAGATCCCACTGATCCAGTATAACCTTGAATTCCTTGAGAACCAGTATAACCTTGATCTCCTTGAGAACCAGTATAACCAAAATCTCCATGTGATCCGGTATAACCGTGATCTCCTTGGGATCCGGTATAACCTTGGTCACCGTATGATCCTGTATAGCCCAAGTCTCCATGGGAACCAGTATAACCTTGATCTCCATATGAACCAGTATAACCTTGATCTCCATATGAACCAGTATAACCAAAATCGCCGTGGGAACCAGTATATCCTTGTAGTCCAAATGATCCAGTGTATCCTTGATCTCCAAATGATCCAGTAAATCCTTGTTCACCAAACGATCCTGTATATCCTTGATCTCCATATGAACCAGTGTATCCTTGATCTCCATATGAACCAGTGTAACCAAAATCTCCATGGGAACCAGTATAACCCAAATCTCCGTGAGATCCGGTGTAACCCTGATCACCCAATGAACCAGTAAATCCTTGGATACCAACTGATCCAGTATAACCTTGTTCACCAACTGATCCAGTATAACCTTGTTCACCAATCGATCCTGAATATCCTTGGATTCCTATAGATCCGGTATATCCTTGTTCACCAAATGATCCAGTATAACCTTGAGCACCAATTGATCCTGAATATCCTTGAATTCCTATAGATCCGGTATATCCTAAATTCCCTTTTATTTGACCAATGTCATTAAATGAACCTCCGTTCCATACTTGGAAGTGTCCAGTATCTTCTTGTATTAGACCATCGCCAATTAGTAATCCAGCAGTGTTATAAGATAATAATCCAGCATTATCCGGAATAGTGCCAATTATACGTACACTGGTTCCATCTCTGCCAGTTGGGCCTTGGGGTCCAACTGATCCAGCATAACCTTGGTCTCCCAGAGATCCAGTGTATCCTTGATCTCCAAAGGATCCCGTATAACCTTGAGCACCCAATGAACCAGTAAATCCTTGAGCACCCAATGAACCAGTAAATCCTTGAATACCAAATGATCCAGTATATCCTACATTTCCGTGGGAACCAGTATAACCTTGGTCTCCCTGTGAACCAGTATAACCTTGATCTCCAAAGGATCCGGTATAACCTTGGTCTCCCTGTGAGCCGGTATATCCTTGATCACCAAATGAACCGGTAAATCCTTGATTACCAAAAGAACCTGTATATCCCAAGTCCCCATGGGAACCGGTATAACCTTGGTCTCCATACGATCCAGTATATCCTTGATCACCAAATGAACCGGTATAACCTTGGTCTCCATATGAACCGGTATAACCCAAGTCTCCATGGGATCCAGTATAACCCTGACTACCAAATGAACCGGTATAACCTTGGTCTCCATATGAACCGGTATAACCCAAGTCTCCATGGGATCCGGTATAACCTTGATCTCCTTGGGATCCAGTATAACCTTGAACCCCCTGGGATCCTGTGTATCCTTGAATACCAAATGAACCTGTATAACCTTGATCTCCAAACGATCCAGTATAACCTTGGATACCAATTGACCCATCGTAGCCACGGTCGCCTCTTATTTGACCAACATCATTAAATGAAGTGCCATTCCATATATGTAGGTGTCCAGTATCTTCTTGAATCAATCCATCACCGATTGGCAACCCAACCGTATTGTAAGACGCCAAACCTGCACTGTTGAGAACCCTGCCAATTATCTGTATACTGGTTCCGTTAACTCCAGCTGGACCTTGAGGACCTATAGAACCAACGTAACCAGTGATACCAATAGATCCAGTATATCCCCGATCACCAAATGATCCAGTATAACCTTGGTCTCCTTGAGAACCAGTAAATCCTTGACCTCCCAAAGATCCGGTATATCCTTGGTCACCGTAAGAACCAGTATATCCCTGTTCACCAAATACACCAGCTAGTCCACGTGGTCCGGTTGAACCAGTAAATCCCTGAAGGCCAGCAGATCCGGTATATCCGTTATCACCTTTAATTTGACCAAAATCATCAAATGAAACGCCGTTCCATACTTGTAGATGACCAGTATCTTGCTGAATAAGTCCATTGCCTATTGACAAGCCAGATGTGTCAAATAGTGATAAACTTACAGTGTTTGGAACAGTACCAACAATACTTAAACTGGTTCCAGCTGATCCAGTGTAACCTTGATTACCAAACGATCCAGTAAAACCTTGACTACCAAATGAACCGGTATAACCTAAATCTCCATGAGATCCGGTAAATCCTTGACCCCCCAAAGATCCGGTATATCCTTGTTCTCCGAATGATCCGGCATAACCTTGGTCACCAAACGATCCGGTATAACCTTGATCTCCTTGAGATCCAGTAAAACCTTGAGCGCCAACTGATCCCGTAAATCCCTGATCTCCCTGAGAGCCAGTGTAACCTTGATCACCGCGAGATCCAAAGTATCCCTGATTTCCAATTGATCCAGTATATCCTTGATCCCCATATGAACCTGTATAGCCCAAATCACCACGGGATCCAGCGAATCCCTGATCTCCTTGAGATCCGGCAAAACCACGAAGTCCAAATGAGCCAGTATAACCTAAGTCGCCGTAAGATCCGGTAAATCCAGTATCACCGCGTGAACCAGTATATCCTTGATCCCCAAACGATCCAGTATAACCAATGTCGCCTCTGATTTGTCCAACGTTATTAAATGAACTACCGTTCCATATTTGTAAATGTCCGGTATCCTGCTGAATGAAACTATCACCAATTGATAGTATACTAGTATTGATGAGTAATAGATCAACGTTGTCTATTACTGTGCCTATAATGTGTACACTTGTACCATTTGATCCGGCTGAACCCGTAAATCCTTGATCACCAAACGATCCGGTAAATCCGGTAATACCTTGGTCTCCTTGTGAACCGGTATAACCTAAATTTCCTTTAATTTGGCCAACATCAGTAAAACTACGGCCGTTCCAAACCTGTAAATGTCCATTGTCTTGTTGTATGACTGCATTGCCAGCAGAAAATATGTTGGTATTAAGAAATAATAACGATGCACTATCTGCAACACTGCCAACGATAGTTAAACTGGCACCAATAGATCCGGTATAGCCCAGCGATCCAACCGATCCAGAATATCCGAGACCTCCGATTGATCCGGAATATCCTAAATCGCCTCGTACTCGTCCTACATTATCAAACGAGCTTCCATTCCATAAATGTAAATCCCCGGTATCTTGCTGAAAAATTCCGTTTCCAGCTACCAAAATGGCTGTGTTAAATGCTGCCAACCCCTGTGAATCAGCAACAGAACCAACAATGCTTATACTAGTTCCAGCTGCTCCGGTGGAACCAGTATAACCAGTACCACCTATTGATCCGGTAAATCCAATATCACCTTTAATTTGGCCAACATCAACAAATTGACTACCATCCCAAACTTGTAGATGTCCGGTATCTTCTTGTATAACGCCGTCGCCTAGATTTAGTCCGCCTGCAGCAAAAGACAATAACGAAGCATTATCAGCCACGCTTCCGACAACACGCACGCTGGTGCCGGCTGGGCCAGATGGACCAATTGAACCTGTGTAACCAAGTCCGCCAATTGATCCAGTGAATCCAAATCCAACTGAACCCGTGTATCCAAGACCGCCTGATCCAGTAAATCCAGTGCCGCCGATGGATCCAGTATAGCCAATATCACCCACTGATCCTGTGTAACCTAGTGATCCTTGAAATCCAAATGATCCAGTAAATCCAGTGCCACCTAATGATCCAGTAAATCCAATTTTACCAATTGAACCCGTAAATCCCAATGATCCCGCACCAGATGATCCTGTAAAGCCCAATGCTCCTTGTGGCCCCTGTGCGCCAATTGATCCAGTATATCCTTGTTCTCCTGATGACCCAGTATCGCCTTTGGGGCCTACTGATCCGGTATAACCTTGAGGTCCGTCTATACCGGGACGTCCTGGACTTCCTTGTGCGATGGGTCCCGCATTGATAAATCCGTTAAATGTTCCAGAAACGCTAGAATTGGTATAAACCCACAAAAACAGAGTATCTGCTGCGATATAGGCATCACCAAAATTATTGCCACTTGCTGGCAAATTGACAAAAGACGCTACTTGCCCTTTTACTGTAATCGATGCACCATCTTTACCTGCACTACCAGTGTAACCAAGTCCGCCTATTGATCCATTGAAACCGGCAGGGCCACGGGAACCAGAGAAACCCAGACCGCCACGGTCGCCGGCAGATCCAGTAAATCCCGATGATAGACTAGCTATTTGAGCAACCGTGATTTTTCTTGCAACTGACGGATTAGAGGTCGTATCCTCAGCAGGAATAAGAATACTGCTAGCGGTGTCGCTAGTCAGATTGTTTAAAGAAGGTAAGTTACTGATTGTGGTCATTAATCAAATCCTGGTTACTTAAGGCTCAACGAGACACCATTCGATAGTTCAAACGAAATTCCACCGTTATCACTGTAGATAATACTATCTTCTGGTATTGAATCTCCCAAACTAGATCTCTCTATTATTAGATATTTAGCAGTGGAGTCATCTTGTCCATTCTGTACGATTAATCTATCTATGGTAAAGTCAAGTAGTTTAAAATCAAACCCAGATTGCTTTATTTTATTGACAATTTTTGCTCCCTGCCCGGGTAGTGCGTAACATAAAATCATAACAGTCATAAATTCAGGAGCATGGTAATCACCGGGTTGTGGAGTTCGCATGAATAGCGGATTTTGATATTTATCCACTTTGATCAGTGTATTGTCTGACAAAACAACACTTGCCAACCGATTTCTCATGTTGTCAATACTGCTTGGATAATAGATGTTAGCCCCATCGTTGGTATATATCACTGAACTCACAGATTTTCCTGAAGAATTGGTCATATCATCTACGATATCTACATAAATTACTTCATATAGAGTGGTTCCGGTGCTGTCTTGTGCTATAGCTGTTTTGATGTCCCCAAAATATAATCTTCTACGATAAAAGTTTTCTCGCAAGGCAGGGGCATACTGGTCGATATTAGTAAACTCTATACCAAACTCTAGAGTTAATTTTATATTTTGTTGAATTCCAAAATTTGTATCAAAGTATCTATAAATTAAATTTGGATCGAAAACAGAGCCATTATTGATAAAATTATTATAATAATCTCTGGAATTTTGTGATAAAAATGGTCTTGCGTAAATCTGAGCATATTGTAAGTTATCCACAAATGACACAGACATATTAAATGTTTTTGAAATTCTGTTTAGTTCATAGATATCGGATGCCAAAACAGTAAACGAGTAAGTTCCAGTTGAAGAAGTATAATCAGCACGCCCACTGATGCTGCCGTCTTGTTGTAATGTTAGCCCATGGGGTAATGCGCCAGACTCTAATTTGTAAGTTATTCTGGCGTCAGCGGTAACATGTTTGGCAACAACTGATAATTCACTGATATATCCTGCATTGATATTTCCCAGATTACTGTCTGTGATCCAAACCATGTCATTTTCAGTCTGCCCTTTGACTGTTAAATTGAAAGTATTCATCACCAATACTGCTTGGCCAGTGGTGGGGTCAAATTTAGAGGCACTTATATCGAATGAATAGTATTCTGAATAAAATGGCTGATATGGAATGAATCCATGTATATGCCCTGTGACAGAGTCCAGAGACAGTCCCCTAGGTAGCTGTCCATAATCACCAATAGCACCCGTGGTTTTGGATGCTAATTGATACCGCAACACACCAAATTCTGGAATTGGATCATATGCTTGCACTGAAATATCATGTTCATGTCCTGCACGAATAATACCCAAATCAGTGCTAGATACCCACTGTGGCGGTTGAATATATGTAGAATATGTGGCCAATGTGATGTCAGCGGGCATGAGATTTGGTGCATACTGCAAGATATCCATGCTAGTTACTACAATGGTTAATGGTTGTATTGATTGAGCGACGCCATCGGTGGCGGTTACATTAAAATTATAAATCTTAGGGTATCCAACCATGACAGAGGTTGAAGTATTTGCAGCAACAACAACGTGGTCATATATGTAGCCATCATATGACTCGGTGTCATAACCGCCACCAGATGAAATTGCGGAATCAGGAACTAATTTATCGTGTAAGTAACCTGATAATAAACCTTGTTGGTTTAATGTGATTCCCGGAGGCAATTTTCCATCACCATCTGCTATATAATATTTTATTGTTGCGTCAGATGGAGCGGCAGTGGGGTGAGCCGCCAGCTGAAAATTGATATACTGATTGTTGATGGCATAAAATTCATCGTTTACGCCCACATTAAGATATCCCGGTGGAGTAACCCACGTAGGTTGTGTCGCACCAACTACATCAATTGAAAAAGTTCTGTCTCTGAGTCGATTGTGATAATCTTGAATTCTAACGACAAATTCGCTGTTAGTTTTATTGATTACTGGATCTGGATTCCCAGAAATTATTCCGTGAACAGGATCTAAACTTAATCCGGATGGCAGATGACCGCTGATTACACTGTAAGTTATATTGGTGCCTGTTGCTGATAGATGTACAGAAGAAGTTGTCAACTCTGTTAGCGTAGATAAAAATCCTGGACTGGTAATCCATCTAACTCCCTTGACTTCTAAAGAATATTCAGTCGAAGTCGTTGCTGGAATTAGAGTACTATGGTCACGAGCAGTGATGACGAAATTATATGTCCCGCCAACAGTTGGTGTTCCACTCAATACACCGGACGTAAATGTCATTCCGTGTGGCAGAGATCCGCCGGTTAATGAAAAATTATAGGGTCCAGCTCCACCAGTTGCAGAGAAATTTACAGGAACGTATGGATCATTGAGACTTGCTGACCCCAATTCTTGATTTGATGGGGATATTATTATTAATGGGTCACTGACTCTGACGGTAATAGTGCCAGTGTTTGACACGCCACCAGCATTAACGGCAGAGTAACTAAAAGTATCAGTACCGTAGTAGCCCACAAGTGGACTATATATGAAATTGGTGCCAGTCATGGCAACCGTTCCCACTTTTGCTGTACTTATAAGGGATACGCTAGAATAAGGATTGGTGATAATTGGCGCTATTATATTATTCGAAGAATCATATCCAACTGATTTAATAAAGCTTCTGGCTATTGGCGGTGCCTGCAGCACGGTAACAGTGACCGTGGAAATATTTGAAGTACCATCTGGACCAGTGGCGCTATAGGTAAAACTGTCTGGACCAGCGTAGTCAATATTTGGTCTATAGGAGATATTAATGCCATTAGCCGCCGCCAATCCATTGATCGGCGAGGTGACTACGTCTACGCTAGTGTATATCCCAGCGACATTCAAAACCACATCGTTACTGATTGAATTAAATGGTACAGTAGTTGATGTGGAAAATGTGGTTGGGATTTGTAATTGGTCTAATGGCATAAAAATAGTTGTTAACTAGCATGTTTTCCGGGTAACTGACCATTCAGTATGTGCCGGAATTTCTACTAGTATTTACCTAATTCTGCCAATTAGTGGATGGTCTGGCCGCCCAGCTCATCAATGTCGTCAATTCCGTACATATGCAGAATTAACTGTATTTCTTCTGGTGGCGGTCCGTCCAACGTATCAGGAAACATAATGTTTTTTAGTTCCCCATCAGGTCCCACTACAATTATAAAATCGTCTTGACCAATAATATCATCTTCTGATTCTTCCAGTTCTTCTACAAAATTCTCTAGGTCAGACATTGATTACCCCTAACTTGTATAATGTGGAAACCTGTAGTTCTGATTTGCACATTATTATTTATTTCACCTAAGTTAGAAGTAAATGTTTGTACGGAATTTTGCCATGGTCTTGAATAAAGTATAAATATAATTACACTTTTTTAAAGGAATTGAAATTATGGAACAATACATGGAATATTATATCGGTGGTGTCGCAGTAGTGTTGGCTGGATTGGTAGTTTGTATCAACACGCTTTTTTCTTACAAAAAAGCAGCAAAATTCGAAACCGTTGTTGAAAAACCAGCTAAAAAACCACGCAAACCACGTACAATCAAGGGAGAAGCAACCGCAGTCAAGGCGGCTGAAGTTAAAAAGCCAGCAACGACCCGTGGACGCAAACCCAAAGCTGCAGCAACTGAAGTTAAAAAGCCAGCAACTACTCGTGGTCGTAAGCCCAAAGCAGCTGAAGTTCAGCCTGCAAAAGTTACAAAACCACGTTCAAAGAAAGTTTAATTCTTTGGCTTGCTGATATAGGGCAGCACTGGCGAGATTCTTTGATTTTGACTCGCACATAATGTCTGCCCAATCTAAATGATTAAGAGCCCACTGATTGATGGCCATATTCCAATAACCATCACTGTGGGCTCTTAGTTTAGATTTTTTAAATCCCTGAGATAGCAATTTAGAATGGTCTAGCATAATAGTTGGATCGTGATCAATCAGATAATCTTCTCTGGATACACTGTAATGCATGGTCGGACGTACTCCGCGCCAACTATCAACTACTCTTTTAATACTGTCACTGTTGGGGTCGATATATGTTCCTTCCTTGACCCAGTTATGATGTAGGTCTAGTACGATAGGCACAATATCACTGATCGACAAGCAATCTTCAAGTCCGTAACTTATTTCGTCGTTTTCGATTGTAATACAATTCCTAGCTTCTGGGGAGAGTCTTTGGTAGGAATCTCTGAATCCCTGAGTTCCTTGCTTGCCCGATAAGTGGATGTTGATTTTGATGTCTTGGAAGCGTCTTCCAAAGTCCATCCAACTGGCCATTGCGACATGATACTCAAACTCCTCAAGACTGCGGGTTACTATTTCTGGATTAGAACTAGCAAGAACGCACCACTGCCCAGGATGGAAGCTGATCCTAACATTATTCTGGCGAGCTGAATTTCCCACTCGGAGAAATTCTCGTTGACAGTAATCCCTGACGTCTGATTGTTGATAAAACCAACGCCAGCTTGGCTCAGTGTACATAGCCAGCAAATCGCTAGATAATCGTACCATCCTAAGATTTTCATCAAACGTACCCACCTTTTCTACAAGAAGTCTGGCAGATTCGATGTTATGCTGCATTAATTCCCACAGCTTGTTAACGGCCACATCCTTGGTCTGTCTATTTAGCCAAGCAGCCGTTGTAGTGCTGGTGTTGTACCGTTTGCAATCATCGGTGGGTTTGATCCCGTCGACTTGATCCAAATTGTCAATCAACTTGCAGGCAAAACCAATACGTTTGATCATGATTAGTGATGATACTCAAAGTAAAACACCATAGTACCCACATTTTCAAACTGTGTCAATCAAATCAACATCAAAAATCCAAATGTCCATGAATTCGCTGTCAGCGTAACTAAAATCAATCCAACAATAACCGCCCAGACACCAATTGGGTCCAAAGCTATTTCTTGATAAAAGTCTCTGCGATTCCAAGTCATAGCCCACCAAACACATTGCATGGCCACCTATAGGAGATTCTAATTCATCTGGTAAATGTATGGTATAGTTATCACTATCAGTTAAATCATCAAATTCTTCATAGACTTTCATGCTAAACACCACTGGAATATCTTGGGTCAATGCATCTAAAATATCTTCTAACCCAAATAATCTATAATAATTTTTGATATTTCTGGTTTTGGCATCATCATAACTGGCAGTGGGTGGCACTGTGGCAAAATTACTGATATTATACGGCCATACTTTTTCACTGCAAATACCATATTTCTTTACAGCTTTTATGCCATCTCTGATATATGCTCCCGTATCTGTGTCAACGGTGCCTTCAATCAATCTAGAATTATAATAAACAAATAATCTACTAAGTTCCACATATTTTTGTGGAATTTCTTTGTTGAGCAATAACTCATATGCACCAGCTATTGCGTTGCCTGTACAACTACCAAGGTGTGATTGATTTTCAACAGGACTTGCCCAATTGCGTAAATCTACTTTTTCTCTAAGTGGTATTCTAGCTGGGCGATAGACAAGATCGCGCCAATCATCATGATCGGCGCGAACCTTATATATTTCTTTTTTACCAGAAACCAACATAACATGTCAAGAGATGAATTTACTTGGGAACTGTTGAATTACGCCATTGGCAAACGTGGTAGCAAAACTTGGCGTTTTATCAGGTTGCCCCGTTATCAAAATGCCTTTGCCTCTTTCTAGTGCAGCAAAATCAGCAATCCAATCTTTTCTCTTTCTGTCATTGGCTTGTGCAACCCAAGCATCAACTTCTTGATTTAAAATATGAGAAACAGTGCTGGCTGGCCAGTAAGCAGGGTTAGCTTGATTTAAGAAGTTAGCCAAATCATTGACACTAGTGGATACTTTTGGTGTTATATCAGTCACAGATTGACCAGATTTGATGGCATTGATTACGTCTATGATTGCCATGGTATAGGCTTTTAAATATTTTTCAAAAGAAGTAGCTGCAGCATCTCCATAGTATGTTTTTACAACATTGCCCAGATTGGTAATATCTGTCATAAGATGGTTTTCAATCGCAGCGCGATCTTCTCCAGAATCCAATGCACTGATCAAATAGCTACGCAATCTCCAATAATAATTACCAAACAAATGCATAGCATCGCTGGTTAGTTTAATAGACGATGGGGATGTTGGAATCAACATTGATTTGTGGTCATATGGAATTGGTGTGGTATGGTGGCCATGATCTACGACTTCCTTGACGTGCGCTGCCATGGGATGATCAAAATGTTCTTCGATTATATGATGTGTTACTTTTTTATACATGGTGTTTCTCCTTTATAATTATTATGTTGCGCTGATATAACTAACAGTTCCAGTTAATATCGCGTTATTTGCTAGTTGATCTTGTGTCAAACTAGTTAAATTTTGTCCGACTGCCTTGCTGTACCATATAATGGCTTGTTTAGAAGAATTAATTACAGTGCCAGACAGTTGTACGATATTGGTGTTTAGGCCAGAATTAAATGATATAAAAACGCTTCCCACTGTGCCGGTACTTGATATTGCCGACACTGGTAGACCAGATAGTATAATTGTGGCAGTACTGGCACCGCCGGTGATTGAGTTTATTTTTATATCAAATGTACAAAACACCATTTGACCAATCTTGGTATAATTGGCATTTCTAGTACTCAATGAAATAGTGCCAGCTACATTGGCAACCAATGCTGGCTGCCATGATCCAAATGTATAATCATCCCCACAACCGCCAGCTGAACCAGTATATCCACGTGGGCCTTGTGGTCCAATACTACCTGTAAACCCCTGTGGTCCTCGTGGACCCTGTGCACCAACTGATCCAGTATACCCCGGAATTGGATCGGCCACGGATATAACCCCATCTGGTGTCACATCAATATTTTCACCAACGATAACTCCTCCTAATGTAGATGTAGTCGCTGTAGTAACATTGAATACCACTGGCAAAACACCAGATGGAATATTCGTTGCGGGATCTGGATCTTGGATTAATCCCGATCCAGCTATTATGGTGTTTGGTGGTCTAATGTATGCCATTGTTGATTCCTATTATAAATTTTGTTGCTTTCAGACAATGTTCCAGTTGGTTCCCCTGAATACCAAACTAACACTTGAGTATCCTAGCTGCATTGAATAAGACGGATTGCCATCTATGGTTTGTCCACTAGATCCTTGAATAACAATTTTATTTCCGTTATCGCTGCGTTCTTTTTTGATTTGATAGGATATTCCGTTGCTGCCGGTGGTCAACGTAATTGTGCAATTTCCGGCATAATTAACCCCGATATAATCATCAGTTGTTAGCGTAGTGTAAGAACCGGTGGTGACATAAACGGTGTTAACAGTGTTGGTTCCATTTGCAGATATGGTAATTACCCCTGTACTGGTGTTTAATGTTATTCCAGTGCCGGCTGTTATACTCAATACCCCAGTATTAGTAAATGTAACTGTTCCAGTTGATCCAGTGATGGTTCCTCCACCACTTAATCCAGTGCCAGCAACTGCTGTCACACTGGTGATTACACGATTGCCATTGTCATATACATTGGCAGCATAGATATTTCCACTAATTCCAACTCCACCAGATACTGTCAGTGCTCCAGTAGTAGATGATGTGGAAGGAGCTCCACTGGTTATTCCAACTGAACTAAAACTTACACTAGATGTGGTTGCAACACTTTGGGGTAATGATATTACCCCAAGATTATCAACTACAATATTTGATCCGATTGTTACTAATCCGTAACTACTTGTCGATGCTGGTGAACTTAAGTATGCCATTTTTATTTCTCCTTTTTATAGTTGTACTATTGTAGATCTGACGCTGGGACTTGCCGGTCTTACCGGGCCTATTTGAGCGGGGACCGCTAATAATTCCGCACCAGTACTACTTCCCTGCCACACTAATTCCAAATAATCCCCAGCATTCATGGCCGGTGAATAATTAGATGCAGCAGTATTGGCGGATCCATTGGCTGTGATTGCAGTATTGATGTTACTATTAGCCACATCAACACCATTTTTTCTTAACCAAATATCAATGCTGGCACTGCCGCCAGCAGTTTTATCGTATTGTATAATACTGGTTATGGTGTAATTTGCAGTTTTGCTAACGGTGAGTCGTGTCCCAGATACCAGCGTAATACCTTGACTAATTCCAGTATTACTGAAAGTTACCGTATTGATAGCATTTGCCACTGGATTAGTTTGTGTTACGGTACTGTAAAAGTAGCCCAGATCCAACAATCCGCCTGTCTGCACACTAACAACCCCGTCAGACACGTTTAATCCCCCGCCAACAATCATGCCGCCGCTACTTGTTGTGCTGGTCACTGGAAGTTTATAAGACATTACACAATATTCCATTCAGTGCCATTGAATATCAATGTCAAACTTCCATAGTTGACATTGATTAGCGCGCTGGCTGCGCCATCAATAGTGGTAACATCGGAAACCGTGATGGTATTGTTTAATCCACCGGAAATAACTGGTCCGGCTTTTCCGGCAGCATCTTTTATTATATAGACTTTACCGACGGGGACAGCTGGAAGGTTGACTACACTAGCAGCGGGGACGTTCATTGCAATAAAATAATCGCTGGTAGTCGCAACATATGGTGCAATCTGTGTGACAGTGGTCACTGGCACGATTAGTCCACCAGCACTTCCGGTAAATCCAACTGATCCTGTAAATCCAATATCGCCAACACTTCCAGTATAACCTTGTGGTCCCTGTGCACCAGTTGCGCCTACTGATCCAGTAAATCCAACACTTCCAGTATAACCTTGTGGTCCTTGTGTGCCTACTGATCCAGCAAAACCTTGTGGTCCCTGTACACCTACACTTCCGGTAAATCCAGTACTACCAGTAAATCCAGTGGCACCTTGTGGACCCTGTGCACCAACAGATCCAGTAAATCCCAATGATCCCTGAGGACCTTGAGCACCAACCGATCCGGTAAAACCAATACTTCCAGTATAACCTTGTGGTCCCTGTGGTCCCTGTGGTCCCTGTGCACCAGTTGCGCCAATAGATCCAGTAAATCCAATACTACCGGTAAAACCAATACTTCCAGTATAACCTTGTGGTCCCTGTGGTCCCTGCGCACCTACACTACCGGTAGATCCAGTACTACCAGTGAACCCATTCGAACCAGTATATCCTTGTGGTCCTTGTGCACCAGTTGCACCAATGGATCCCGTAAATCCAGCAGATCCAGTGAACCCAGCCGACCCTGAATAACCATGTGGGCCTTGTGCACCAACGCTTCCGGTAAATCCACCGGCTGAACCAGCACTACCAGTAAATCCCTGTGGGCCTTGCGGTCCCGCGCTACCGGTGAATCCAGAGGCTCCGGATCCAACCATAAATACTTCATTTTCAATGCCCCCAATTGTTGTTACAGGGGAAACTCGCAATCTATACCTAACAGCACGTGGCGGAGAAAAAAATCCCAAATTATTAAACATTTTATTATTCCTTGATTAAAGAACTATCTTTTTTATTCGTTTTATTGCCTGACGTCAGATACGTATACCATGGCGATATCGCTTGATGGGTTGCAACCGGCATCTCAGAAATTAATACATTTTGTTGTCCAGAATTTAATACTTTTGGTTGTGAATCTTCTGGAATTATTGATTCTTTAGGTTCTTCCGATGCAGTGTCGGATATAACATCAGTGCTACTTGCATCAACGGCCATCGACGTTTTCTCAGGCTGTTCTGTTGGTTGAGTCATGGGTTCCTCAACGGGTGGCGAAACAACAGGTGGGTACATTTCATTGTAAAGAACCAAAGCTCTAGCAACCACATCCTCTTCGGTTGGCATTGGTGGTATTGATGGAAACGGTAATTTAGTACCACTGGTTTTCCATGCTATATTGCATGCCGTTTCCCAGTTCGTATAGTCCTTGGCACGTTGCTCAATATATTCTTGATTTAACAGTTGGCGGGCTTTTTTTATTAATTCTATTTTTTGTTTATTTTTTTCAAATTCATTCATGATATCACCCGTTATATTTCAATAATAAAGATACGGCGGTGGTGATAATCACTGACATAATAGTAATTGATACTTTGATCAATAACCTACGATTTACTCTGGCTTGTTCAATGATATCATCCACCTTTTTTTCAATCCGTTCTATCCTACTCTCTAGCGCAGAATACCGCTGTTTACAAAGAATTACATGTGCTTCTAGATTCTTATATTCTAAATCTTTGTTATCATCACTGTTGTCTTGAACACGGATTATACTCATTGAATTACTCCACAAAAGATAATGGGTACTGCGCGATAATTCCTCTACTGAGAATGTCAGCTAAACTTTGATATCCTTTGTTGGCATGATCTGGTATTCCACTCACTGCCACTTTTAATATATTGTCCAACGCAATGGCATCTGCTGCAAAATCTTTGTTAAATCTAGCAGTAAAATCATCAGTCCAAAACTTGGTAAGATTAATTAACATTTCTTCCAATAGAGGAACAGGATATTGCCCTGGATTAAGTTCATTAAGATATACCGATAACTCATGAATTTGTTTAATCCAAATGTCTTGGAATACTGCGATATCTCTGTTAGCTCCAATAGCCTCTACGACTTTGGTTCCATTGGTGGCTATGGCGATGAGTAATCCGCCAATTTTAGATCCGGCAGCTATTCCATAATATGGAATAAAGTAATCTCCTATATTACTTGCTGATTTATATAGATTTCTTTCTACCGAATCGGTGCTACTTAGGTTTCCGAAACTACTCACGGAATAGTTGATCATGCCCAAACTATATCTGGTCCATAATGTTCTAGAATCCATACGAAATGTCAAAGTTTGTTCATTAATTACAACATTGGGCAGTGGTTCTAACTGACCGGGCACAAATGCCCCCGCAACAGAATTGTTGGCCAGCATTGGATGGATTCCATGATGTTCTTCTACGATGTTGTGTGTTATTTTTTTGTACATTTTGATCACCAAATTACCGTTGGGGTGGCAACTTGAGTTGTTCCCGTCATGGTTCCAGTGTTAACAATGCCTTGATTGGCAATGGCACTGCCGATTATGTTGCTACTGTATCCATAATTGGATGGGAAATAACCATATGGCTGACCAAACACTGGATAACCGTAACCAAAACTTCTATAATATGGGTAATAATAACCTGAGTACATAATATTCTCCTGTAAAATGCAGATGAGCCAACCTTTTGAGTTGGCTCATTGTTTCTAGATATTAATAATAATAACCACCGCCGCCACAATATCCACACCCACCATAATATGGGTAACCGATTGCGCCGAAGTATGGATAAGCCAAGAGACCGTAATAGGGGTAGCCTATGCCTGCTCCAAGATATCCCCTAGGATAAAACCCACCTCCAAAACCTATACCGGATCTAAACATAATGTTTTCCTTAAAAGTTAACCAATGCTGACTGGTGTAGATGTCTGAGTACTTGTAGTCATTACTCCAGTGTTTACAATTCCTTGGCCAGATATAGCACTGTTTACTGCATTTAATGCATTTACTGAGTCTGCACTCTGTACTGCAGCAACCGCACCACCATAAGCCAAACCAAGACCAGCGTATTGTCCACCAAAGCCAGTGATTGCTGTGTTGATATTGATCAACGCAGTATTCAAGTTTTGTGTGTTCAAGAAATTGGCCAAACCACGATCTTTTTCACCCTGATGCATGACTTCACGCTGTGTTTGCATAGCAGTTGCACCAATTGCAGAATCAGTACGAGCAGAAGCCAGCATTGTTTGCAAAGTGCTATTACTAGCAGCTTGTTTTAGTGCAGCCAATTCACTAGCATCATGCAGAGCAACTTGCATGGCGCGGTTATTAATATCGGCGGCTTGTGCAACCTGTAGCTTATAATTTTCAAAAACACTATCTGCAACCTTAGTTTTCACATTATTGATCTCATTACTCAATGAAAAGAAAGGGTCGGTTGTGATAGTATATGTTGATGTTGAACCATCCATTTTTATTCTCCTAAATTAAAATACTGGGTCAGGGGGTCTCCATGACCCAGTATCACTACACCATCAACTATTAGCGAATAGTTGTTGGATTTGCAGTCTGAGTTGTTCCAGACATTGTTCCGGTGTTAATAACACCTTGGCTAGCAATAGCACTGTTTAGTGCGTTAACTGCACTTACTGTATTAGCACTTTGATATGCTGCAACTGCACCGCCATAAGCCAAACCAAGACCAGCATACTGACCACCAAGACCTGTCAATGCTGTGTTGGTGTTGATCAACGCAGTATTCAAGTTTTGTGTGTTCAATGCATTGATCAATCCACGGGTCATTTCGCCCTGATTCATGATCTCGCGTTGTGTTTGCATTGCTGTAGCACCAATTGCGGAATCGGTACGAGAAGCAGCCAACATGGTCTGCAATGTGCCATCGGCAACAGCTTGTTTTAGATCAGCCAATGCTGAAGAATCATGCAAAGCAACTTGCATAGCACGGTTGTTGACATCATTGGTTTGTGCAACTTGTAACTTATAGTTTTCAAAAATACTATCTGCAACTTTAGTTTTCACGTCATTGATTTGACCACTCAATGAAAAGAAAGGGTCGGTTGTTAAATTCATAAAATCAGCCATTTTATTTTCCTTAGATTAAAATTCTGAATCCAAATATATTGAATTCAGTCTGTGACCATAAAAAGATTTTCTATTCATGGCCTAACAATGCACCAGCATTGTTACCTGTATCAATGACCTTGGTTTTTAATTAAAGTACATTGAAATTCAAAACTCAAATATGTTAATTTGAGTATATGTATAAGTACTTACCGGGAAAAATGGATGGTTTTGTTATACCAACGTGCTATAGAAACTTCGGTATTAGAAATGATAAACCCCCTGTTAAGGGGGTTTATTAAACTACGCGGGGATTGATCTAGGTAAACTGCTATGCAGATAAGGACGACATTGCTGCCAATGCCAATTGAGTGCGATTTTTTACACCATATTCTTTTAATATTGCGCTCATGTGAACTTTGACTGTGCTCTCTGAAATTTGTAATGCTCTGGCAATATGTTTGTTACTCAAACCACGATGACACACTAAATCTAAAATTTGTGCTTGACGATCAGTTAATTTTATTTGTGAATTGTCATCATTCTTTTGAGCTTTCTTGACATGTAGTTTATTAACAATTTCTTTTGGCCAATATTTGTTCGAATTCAAAATAGCTGAAATAGCGTCGATGGTATGATTGACACCAAAGCCAGATGAAGAAGGTATCACTCCGGATATACCTGTGCTCTGTAATTCTTTGATAAATTCATATCGGCAATTTGGTTCAATAACTGCAGCAAACTTTGGCTTATTATCTTCTGGTAAAATATATTTTGCCATGGTAGTGACCATGGAAACAAATTCGTAAGTAGTTACGTTTTCTCGTTTGATGACATCGGAGTGAAATGAAATTAGGTCTGGAACAAATGATATTCCTTTGGATAGTTCATCCCAAGAATCACAGAAAATAATAGAACAATTGGCATGCTGCTCTATGTAAGATATAATACTGGCGGGTGGGCTAGTTATAACATCTCCGCGAAAATAAAGTATCACTGGCTTTTCCCTATTGTCCATAGTCAGGCCCGCTAGAATTTGTGTAATATCCATAATATATTATCCTCTATATATATTTTACTATTATACTATTACTTAGTATGCATATATACTCATTTATGCCCTGCCAAGGTAGTAGTAATACTTCAGTACTGATCATATAGAAAATATATATGAGCTTTACACTTTTTGAAGAGTGTATGTGCCATCACCAGAATCAATCCAGTCTAATTCATCACCTTCCTTCCATCCTTGTAATTCAATTAGTTCAGGTGGCAACGGTAAAATCAATTCTCCTGTTTCTGGATCTTGCTCTACCGTAATTTCCCAAGTTCTTTTATTTTCTTGCGTCATCTTTGATTTTCTCTAATATATTAATGGCCAAAGTCAGATCGCCTTGATCAATCCTTTGTTCGATTTCATTGATTAACCGATCTTCATTGTTTAATGGCCACATTGAAGAATATGGTTGAGACCAATTAGTTTTTATGAATTTTGATTCCATGAGCTTATTGTAACATTGTCAGCGTTCTGAGTCAAGCAACTCACCAAAATAACCAATGGTTTTAGATAAACCACGTTCTAATGAAATAGTTGGTTCCCATCCAAGTAACTCTTTGGCTTTACTAATATCAGGGCGGCGTTGTTTTGGATCATCTAATGGCAATTCTGTTTGAATTATTTTACTGGAACTGCCGGTCATGGATAATACCAGTTGTGCCAACTCTAACATGGTAAATTCACCAGGGTTGCCAAGATTGATTGGCCCCGTGCCCGCACTGTCATTGTTCATATATTTGATCATGCCTTCAATTAAATCATCAACATAACAAAAACTGCGAGTTTGTTGTCCAGTGCCGTAAATGGTAATGTCGGTGCCCTGTAGAGCCTGCACAATAAAATTGCTGACCACCCTTCCATCATCCTTGGCCATTCTGGGACCATATGTATTAAAAATACGTATAATCTTGGAATTGACGCCGTGTTCACGATGGTAATCCATAAACAATGTTTCTGCTGCACGTTTGCCTTCATCATAGCAACTACGGATACCAATTGGATTTACATTGCCCCAATATTCTTCTGGTTGGGGATGTACTGATGGATCACCATAAACTTCACTGGTGCTGGCTTGCAATATTTTAGCACCAGTGCGTTTGGCCAACCCAAGCATATTATAGGCACCCAGCACTGATGTTTTCATTGTTTGAATGGGATCCAACTGGTAAAAGTATGGACTTGCCGGACATGCTAAATTGTAAATTTCATCGACCTCAACGTATAATGGAAAACATACGTCTTGGCGAATAATTTCAAAATTTTTATAATCTAGAAGATGTTCAATATTTTTTTTGGACCCAGTAAAGTAGTTGTCAACTCCCAATACATGATGTCCTTGCTCAACCAGTCTATCACAGAGATGTGATCCAAGGAACCCAGCTGCGCCAGTTACTAATATTTTCTTCAAGTTTGTAATCTCCAGTATTGTTAACAGTATATCATCAACAATACCGAAAATCAAGGTTTTTTCAATCGTTCAATGTCACGTTTCATCTCACGAATATCAACCACTATTTCTTCCAATATCGCAATTTCTTGCTTTCTATGTTTGAGAAATGTATTCATGATATGCATAGTCCAAAACCACCATATAACAGAAGTTGAAATCAATGAGGAGAATACAAAAATCCATAGATATAGGTTGTTGATCTTTGATATATCACCCCATTCCACCATAATTGATATTACAGATATTAAAAATACTAAACTCACGATAACCCATGATCGCTTTTGTACTTGTATGGTGTTGATTCTCTGTTGATATAATTCTAGAAATTTTTGCATAAAAAATTCCCCCGGTTGTCAAAATATTTAACAGCGGGGGGTATGTGGTTTTAAGATGGCTTAACTGTATTTTTCCTGTTATAACATTAGATAACCTAGAAAATAATCAGAAATTAATCCTCTTGGTCTTCTATGTTCCAACTTGGTAAATGTGTTTCTTGTTCCAAGTCCGTGTCCATCCGATCTCTTACAAACTCATTCAACGCATTACTAACTAATTGATTAAATGTAATGTCAAGTTGGTGAGCACGCTTCATCAATGCCAATAATTCATCATCGGGTATATCAATGTTGATCATAACATCAGTGTCATAATCTTCTCCAGCAACAATGGCACGTGTTTTTTCTAACATATCCTCTTCTACATCAAGATCCGTGAATTTAATGTCTTCTAGTGCTTCATTGATGTCTACGCCGCGGTTTTTGGCTTCGATTGAGTGTTTTTCAACATATTCTGGATGAGTCCAGCGATAAGCACGTTGATTCTTATAATCATACGTTTCCATTTGATATACGGTTTGGTCTTGAGTATCAAACACAATACTGACGCTGTGCCCGGTATCATTGTCACCATTCCAACTGTCTAATTGATAAGCATAGATACCAAAACACTGCCACATAAATTCACTACCTTCAGTGATACGGTAATTAACTACTTCCATAAAATCTTTAATTGTGATCATTTTTGTCCTCTTGATAAGATAGTTTCACGGTCAACATAAAATTATCATAAGCTTTGCGTATAGTGGGATTATACATGAGCTTTTCTGCTTCTGCAATCAATACTTTAATAGCTTGGTCACTGGCTTCTCTGGCGCTAGGCCACGCCAATGCATGTATTTGATCCCCGAATTCCTTGGATAGATTCTCCCATGCAGCTATTTGACCCGGAGTTAGTGGGGTTTTGTTTGGCCTTAAATCAGTGGCTTCCATAATAGCATTAGACAATGTATCTTCAGCATAAAGACCAGCAGCAATTAGTGGTGCAAATTCTGGGGTAATTCGATAGTAAAACGTTTTTCTGTCACCGTTGTTAAAAACCAAATGGCAGCCTAGAGGAAGATCATCAATCATAGATATTACTTAAAAGCCCGTAATATAATAATGTCTTCATTAATTCTACCAGACAATACTGTTTCCATGGTTTTTACATTTTTATCAAGCCATGATACAAATTTCTTTGGTGTGTTCTGCTCTTTGAATTCTTTCAATTGTTCAACAGGTTTTCTTAAAGCACGTTGCATACTTTTTTCAGTGTAATTTGTCAACGATGACCCTTTGACGCCGAGTCCATTGCTGTCTGTGGAAATATAATAACCAATCTTTCTGGTAGCGGTGTTATATACAATTAACCCTTGTGCACCAATTATTTGATTTGGCGGAATAGACGCAATACCCAAACTATCATCACTGATTTTAAATTTCAACTTTTTAACCAAGTCATCTGCTGGTTTGAATTTTTTAATGCGCAGCTGTTTTATTACTCTATTTTCAGCAATGATTTGGTCACAAGCTGAGTTGATGCTTTCATAAAAGTTGATTAGTTCTCGAATATGGCGTTGCGAAAGATGATTATACGATTCCGTAAGTTGCTCATCTTGCGTTCCATTAACAACTTCCGACAATTCCGCATGATCTGATTCAAAAAATGTTTTAATATATCTGGCTTGCGCGGCTTTGACACTGGCAGCACGTAACATATCTTGTGGCTTAAATGATTTTGAATTAAAGTTATCCGGATTAGCGATGAATTTATCAATAGCATAATCTAGTTCTTGACTCATATCCACAGCCTGCTCAAGAATACGATCCTGTACGGTGATCTCAATTGGCTGCGCTTTTTTTGTCGGTTTGATTGGCAGATCCTGTTTACTCTGTGATATTACCTGATTAATTTTTAGAGTCAACCATTCTGCAGAATCTCTGCCATTGTTAAATCCAGGGTGTACTGCTGGCATGCCCTTTAACATACAGCACGCCATAGCGCCCATAGTTACATTACAGCGCCAATCTTTTGAATTTTTGAAATCTAAGATTTGATTGTCGCCAAATCCATTAAGCTTCATCCATTCCATGACTTTGACTTTTAGATCACGTGGATTAGACTCTACATTGTAATAATTCATGGCATTATGAAAATGCTCAGTAAATTTATCTGCAGACCAAGTTGTGGCATTGTCCCATTTTGGGCTATGATCACGTTTGGCGTTTTCACGAATTTGTTGAGAGCTGGTAAGAGTTTTAGTCATCATCGTTTTCTTTTGTAACTACGGCCCATTTTAATTGTTTTAAATCGTCAAGAACTTCTTGAGTGATTTTTCCTTCAGGTACAAATCCATCGTGCTGCATTTCTTCATGTTCTTCGATCAGTCCGCCCATTCCACTGCAATACCAATCAAGATAGTCACCCTGTTGCCGCATGTCAGCAATAATTCCACCAGAACGCCGCCAACTGCAATGCCAGACTTGATTTTTTAGTATAGGTAAAACCTCAATCTTTTGAAATTGATTATTACACATTGCCGCATATAAATTTTGTGCATAACTTTCAGACCCACGTACCTTTTCTAAAATCCAATCAGTGGTTCTTAGATCATACTCCAAGTCATAATCGGACCATACTTTTTCAACAGGTTCCTTTTCTTCATCAAATGGATTAACAAATCTATTACTTGCTGTGCTAGAGGAAAGATCAGCCATGCTTAGGTCCAAAGTGAATCTCTGATCTTAATCAAACGTATCATCATGGCTTCTTCTTCTGCCGCATATGCCTCTTCAATTTCTCTTAACTTTTTATGAGTACGATCACTCCAAGCACGATCATCTTCGTCTTTGCTATTAAGACTACCAAAGAAGTTAACGTTATATTTTACACGCATAGCTTCACAATACTCACTCCAGCCACTTGCTTCATGTGGATCTGTGCGGTTGCGATAAACATTAGTCCACCAAAAATATAATTCTTTTATTTCAATAGCAGCCAATGCTTGTCTGGTTGGCTCTGCCAAATGCTTTTGATCGTCATCTAACCATTCTTCGTTGGTCAGCGTAGACGCCCAATCAAGGTGTGCCAATCCAGCCTCTGCGCAACGCCAAGTTCTCCAGCGCAACCAGCCTGACCGCCACCAAGGGGTCTGATATTTTTTACGTGCTTCATCGTCACACCAAACATGATGCCAAGCAGTTTCTACTTCGACAAAATCCACAAGTTCGTTAAAAAGACAGGGAAGAAAGCGATTTCCCACGTCACACCAAGTTCCAGGCTTAATATCCCTAGCATGGGCAGTACAAGCATGGCTACGGGATACCCAACGATTGTTAATATAGTATCTGATATCATTTAATCGATCCATGGGCCAATAAACAAAATTCTGAATTTTGTCCAACATTTCTTCTGCAATCCAAAATCGAATAGGACGTTCTTTTCGTGCAGCATTTTTCCAGTCATTCCATTCATCACTTGTTCCAACAACTAATTTGGGTTTACCACGAATCCAATCTGCTAATGTGGAGCAGCTCCAGTAATGTACTCTAGATGGCATAATTCTCTTATTCCTTGATTCCAAAATGTTCTATTAGTGCTCTACCCATTTGCAACTTAAATTCTGGGTCAATGTCCAGTGCTTGCATAATCTGGAAACATTCTTTGACCACCAACCCGGTATATTTTTCTAGATCAAATTTATGATTAGCGTAAATCCCTGGTCGAAACACTTGATTTTTTTGCGGCAAGGTCAATCTAACATTATTTGTTGATTGATCTACAAGTTCTTGAATTAAGTGATTCACTTAGATTTCCTTGGCAGTGTTAATCAAGTAATATAGTTTAGTCTGTTTATCTACAATTGTAAAGAATAATCTTAATGTATTCAATGCATCATCATCTGCGCGATGTGGCGTACCTTGAAACTTCATTTTAAATTCGGCAAGTCCAGATGATAATCCGCCATTTGGCATTTTACTTTTGGCTAACATGTGCAAAGTGTAAAATGTTTTAACATCAATAATTCGATGCCCACCAAATTTAAATGGAATATTTCTCGCATCAAATTCAGCCTTTAATTCAGCGTAATCACCTTGTCCCCACGTTATAAAGTTTTTATAAACACGATGTTCTTGACACAAAGCATACAATTCTTCCGCTAATTGAGCATGACTGACTGATTTAATTTGTACATCTTGATCAGTAATTCCTGTTAGCTGTGTGATAAACGGATAGATAGGTTCTTCTGGATTCAAGTACCACTTTTTAGTAATAATAGCATTATCAGCAAAATGATCCCATGACCCAATAGCCACCCCCACCTGAATAATTTTAGGATTGGGAGTGCTGCCATCGGGCGCATTATTTAATTCTAAATCTAATGCAATATAGCTTTGTACTGCATTCACAGATTTTCCCCATCTAATTTGATCATTTTACCACTATTAAATAATGCTTTATGTTCTATCCAGTTATCTTCTTTGTATCCACCATTCTCTTTATCTTCTCGATAGAACACAATCAAACCATCAAAGTCATAACAAAATACCCATCTTTCATTATCGTGCCTAATATATCCACCGAATAGAGATTCAGAATTTTCTTCCCATCTAGCATCATATTCTTGGTGCCAAAGAGTGCCATCATCACGAATCTCATATTGATCCAATAATTGAGCTGGCGTATCTTTAGTTTGGTATTGATGACCTTTATATGTTAGCTCGTCAAACATACCCATCTTTACTCACTCCAAAATTGATCAGTAACGCATTCATACTTTTCAACATCATTCAATGATAGCCATTTATTCCAAACATATGCTGCATCACTATTGTGCCCCGGACTACCTACTAATTCGTATACTCTACCAGATCTAGTGACGCCACGCATGGTATTCTTATCAAATTCCATCACTGGAGAACACACACGACCTTCCCCATAATAACCAGCAGTGTATCCATTGAAATGCAGTGTAAACTCATCTAAACCCGGTAGCATAACTTTATATACTTGCCATTGAATCAGTTTGGTCTCTGGCTCTTGGCTAACATCGGCAGGTTTCCAAATAGACGATTTGAACACCAGATCTGCTATTTTTTCCAAATCATCACTCATTTCATACTCCCATGTAAAAATGGCTGTAATTCAGGTGGGCTATAAGAAATAGTTTTCATAATTTTACCATCTTCACGTTTGCGTACTTTTCCAGTTTCATGGTCAATTTTACTGAAATTACTACGTACTACTTCTTTCCAAGCACCTTCACCATCGGCGCCCATGCTATTAATCGCACCCACGGTTACTGCCAAGATATCCACAAGAGCATCCAAGATCTCAACATGATCTTGTTGGTTGACTGCCAGCAGCAACTCATTATACTCTTCTTCGATTAATTTCAAATGTAACTTAAACTGATCTGGGTTATTTTCACCCACAGTTTGGTCACAGGCACGCATAAACTTTTTCTGATCATTAAAAATATTGCACATAATTTACTCCTTGGTTTTTTCTAGATTGTAAGATTTTTTGAATTCTTGAACATCGCCCACAGCGCATATCAATACATTAGAATAGTTATATGCTTGCTGCTCAGTCAACCAAATAACGGATTCTTCTTCGATATGCCCTTTGATCCACAGTGACCACGTCAATTTCATTTTGTTTACAAGCCCATTGACCAGTCCTTTCCAAAACCAGTCTAATTCTTGTAACCATTGGTTATCAATATTATACCGTGGTTTGATAAAAGTATTCCATAATTTTGTTGTAACTTTGGTATATATTTTCACATTAACGCCACAATCATCAGCTTCTACCCATACCTCATGAATGTGCTCTGCACTGCCACAATTACAGGCAACTCGGTAAACTTTTGAATCACCCCAGTCATCTGTTTTCATTATTCCTTCTGCTGGTTCTTGTGCTGTAATCATGCTATTCTCCTATGTCATATTTTGAGGAATAATCTTCCCCTCCCCTCAAATAATACTCCACTAATGCTCTTTCGTCAAATTTTGCCACGATAGAAAACCTCCACCCCATACTATATCTATCCAGGTCACGATGCCAAATCGGAGTCTCTGCAGCACGCTTCATCACGAATTTTCCTACTTCGGTTTGCTGCCATTTCCAAATTGGTTCAGCAGCATGGATATCGGGGTCATCCACATCCCCCATGGTAAATGTATGTACAATTACTTTTTTTAGGTCTGCCATGTTAGTTGGTATAGGGTTATGAATTTTTCTAATTGGTACAAATCTTGGAAATCCCACCGATCAAATGCCACTTTGGTGCAACCTGGACAATTTTTTAATTTCTCATTGCACCAATCTGCTTTGATCCACAGAGTATCTTCGGAACCATATCCATCATCTCGAACGTCATCCCAAGTCTTGTCAATGTCTGGCCATTCTTCAGACAAATGAAGTTGAAAAGCGCCTAATTCAGTGCTGGTAATAATTGGGACAATTTTTGGATATAACCCCAACATCTTCAATACACCATAATTATGTTGGCTGTGTGTTTCTTTTCTTTTTGGCACGTGGTTTGCGTTTGGGAGTTTCGACAGGCGCAACTTCGGTGTATTCTGGATCATAAGCGTATCCCGTCTGACACATTTTTTTATGGGTTGGCCAAGTGTTTTCTGAGTTCAATACTTCACGTAGACCGCCCACGGGACCACGCTCATCCTGACTCATGGTTTCCCAAGTGCGGATCTCAAGCAATGCTTCTACTTGGTTGGGTATTGAAATGATATAATGTGGATGTGTGTATCCACAATCACTGAGGTCCAGTACTTTTACCACGGTTCCCTTGTACAACTTATTGTTGTTCGTGGAAATACCGTGGATCCAAGCATTTTCTCCAGTTGTATATTTTCGTTTAATCAAGATTTAATAGTCGGTGGTTTGCCTTCCAATAATTCACGAATGAATTTCATGGCTTTACGGGCATTGTCAAAAACGTATTCTAAATCTTCATCAGTTTCAGAACGTAATACCACAATTACGCCATTTTTTACTTGGCGTAATTCAATGGATTCAAAATCAATTTTTGTAGGAATCATTATTATATCCTTGATTATTACTGTGGTACTGATAAGTTATACGTGAAATGGAAGATACCAATATGTGCTACTTCACGACTAAGCTGTTGATCAACCCAGAGTTGATATCCGGCTTTTTGTGCTTGCTGGCAAAAGTAAATATCTTCTCCAATCTCAAGATTATATTCTGGAATATATTCTTGTAGATAATGTGGCTGAGGTACTTTTAGATAAACTTCACGTTTGACTAATACCATGCCATGGGGAAGGACATCAATCAATTCCATGTCTGGACTATTGTCAGTGGTTTGAAACTCACTAAATGATCCACTAGTGCCCATCATTCCAGTAAAGTTGGGATTAGGAAACCGACGACGACGATAGTTTGCGCCTACCACATCTTTATTGCGTGCCAACAATCGCATGGGGGCATCAATTGGGAATTTCATATCCGAATCAACCCACCAGATATAATCAAAATCGCTTTTTAAGAAAATATCAACTAGATTGCGTCGGGCGATGGTAACCACAGAGCCAATATTAAATGCACAGTTGATTCGGATGCCATTGGCTACCATGTTGGCAGCGGCCATGGTCAAATGTTGAGCAAACTCAGCGTTGACCATTTCCATAGCAGGCACAGCAATCATAACACTGGGACGTTTGCCAGTAGTATTTACAGTGGGAGGTGGTGAACTGGCAGGTTTGTTAACGTTTAACCGTGGGGATAATGGAGATCCAGTAGCTACTTCTACCTGAGCTGCCAATGGTTTTTTGGTTGGGATATTAAGTTTGTTGTTTTTCATAATTTTCCTTGATGAATGGATATATTTTACAGCATTTGTTAAAAAATTGCAACTATTTTTTAATTATTCAGCCATTTTGATCTGGTATATGGCTTGCCAACTGATGCAGCACGAGGTATATAATATCTTACTAATTTTTTTAATTTGATTATCACAGGATGGGAGTAATCTTTATCAAAAATTCTCAAATATTTGCTAAAGTTATCTTTGGCTGGACGATATTCCAAGTCAAGATGTTCCAATGCTTTTTGCTGATCTAATTTATATTTTCTAAGCAATTCACATGCAATGTTAAATGAGTATGCTTCAATTTCATCTGGATTTCCCAAATAAGATTGTTCATTTCGTTTTTTCTGATTGGGAACTTGGCTGGGGTAACTTGAGTTTGCTTCGTGATCTCTTGAGCGATATTGCTTCATGTGTATGATTTCATGTAACATGGTATCGGCAAATAACACAGAAATTCTGTGCATTCTCAATCGAGTAAGATTCAGCGGAGCCCTTGATAGATCGTAATTGAAATTTATTTCTATACATTTCTTACCATCTTGATCAGACGAGGGATAGTATGCTCCGCCCATGTAGACCAGCCTTGGTCGAACTATTTTGTTATATTGCATTACCACCTTTATGGGCAAGTATTTTCTCAGATTGGCGGCGGCGATGCGGTGGAATTGTTCAGGAAGCAACTGCCTATTTTCTACTTTTGGCGTAATGGCATACATAATTGAATATAATTCTGCATGGGTCAATTTAGACCAATCAAATTCAATCATGATTGATACTCGCTGCCATCACGGCTATTATATTTTTTATCTGGATCATATCCAGCAAATGCCTGATAGCCCGGTTCATCTGGCAGCACACGGCGACCAGAAAAATATTCACCAATGTGATTTATAAGATTATGACCAGCCGGATTTTTTAAACGAGCTGGAATCAATTGTTGAGCACCATGAAGTGCTACACCAATCATACCTTCGTTAAAATTAATAGAATGTAAATTGGTATCTGGATAATTCTCACGATACCAAGAACTATAATCAAACCGCACTCGGTCTATACTATATAGACTGGCCATGGGAGAAAAAACCAGCTGATTCATAATTTCAATTCTACCGATGTCAACAATGATATCATCGGCCAATGCCTGTGTTGGCAACTCATTACTATACCAAGCTTGGCGTTTGAGTACTATCTGCGCAAGAGATGGGTTAGATTTCAGTAGATCGATCAGATCAACAATTTTTACAGGCTCCAATATCTCCACATCGTCTTCTTGGTGCCAGATATAATCATAATCACGACCCCTGATCAAATTCCAGAATTCAGTCCAAGTTACACTAAGTCCAAGGTTTACAGGATGCAAATACAGTTCTTGGTAATCATAGGCGCGTACCAAATCAGTGATCAACCGATCATTGCGGTTAAGAGGCAAATCATCAATAAAGATTTTATCAACAGAACATCCAGAGAAATCCAAAAACTTTTGGGATTCTAATGTTCTGGTCAAATATTCTACTCTATTTGCAGAAAATATGACTTGACAAACCTTGTACGTCATCGCTAGATTCTGGCCGTGTTAAAGAAAAATGTCTGGAACAATCTACCATTTTGTGGATTATCCCCAAAATAGTCCAAGCTAGCGTGAAATAAATCACCACGGTACAAGATTAATCGGTTGTATTTGTTACCAATGCGATCAAATAAATCCCATTTGGTATAATCATATCCTTCGTGATCATCTGTGACACGTCGGTGTTCACCGGTGGCTTTGTGGCGAAACAACCCAGTGCCGCCAGTATAGGGCGCATCTGGAGTGAGATAACATACACCAGCCCATGTATTATAGCTGTCACTGTGGATCCATGTTCTATCAATGGCCGTGGTCATTTGAAAACAGCCAGTGTAACCACTATGCTCTAACCAGTCAGTGACTGGACCAGCAAACTGTAGTTTATCTTGTATTGCTTCCTTGACATCATCAGTCAAAAATGGCAGAGTCCTTGATCCGGGGTAGTTACCACGCACTCCAAATTCCTGAGATAGTGCAAAATTTCGCACAGCATCTGGATTAGAATAAAAATCATCAACTATAATTAATGTCACACTCATAATATTATCAATACCTAAAAAATTTCCCGTCGGCACCGTACCAACCACATACCAGCCATGTTGTTTCTATTATATCATGTCTGGCTGATCCAGTAAAGTAATATATTAGAGTTTCTATATCATAATGAATAAATCTTGGCACATTTAAAATTGATGCCACCACAGTAAAGATTTCTAGCATATATGCTGTTTTTTCTCGTCCCCATGCAAACACACCCGTGCAATATTGATTTAATCGATTATCACCCTGATATGCACGTTGATCCACCATCTGATAAGAATCTCCCCAACCATCGACCCATTCCCAGCTCCATGTCGTCTTAAAAAACATCTTATCTAAATTGTCTTGATTGAATACAGTTTGATCAAATGTGGTGTCTAGTGAATATCTGCCAGTTAATTTAACAAAATAGTCAAATTGATCCAATTCTTTGGCATATTTCCTTAAAAAATTGCTAATAATTAACGTTTCACACCTACTTTTATTGGGATGTGTGGTAACCTCATTGTGTATTTCTGGCATTTCTTCTTTGACACTGATAAATCTTAAATTCCCTTGGTACCTGAAAAATTCCAGATACTCTTGGTAATTTTCACTGGTGTCTATCAAATAGATTACCGTGTCTGAATTACTCAAAAAATTCAGACTATTAATAGTCATGACAGTTTGCCGTAGTCTCTCATCAGCAGTAAATGCAGTTCTGGTGCCAATGTAACTCAGTGGATATTGATTGTTGACTTCAATACTACTAGTGACTATAAATGCGGTTTTCATGGTCTATAAAAATCCAACTGACTAATCTTTTCAAGATATTGATTAAATTTTTCATGGACAACTTGATCACTATAGTTGGCCATGGCCCAATCACGGCATATTTGCGGATTAATCTGATCAATATTGTTTATTGCTTGTACAAATTCCCTGAATTCCCTACATCTAAATCCAGTTACACCATGAACCACCGTTTCAGCAAATGCTCCCCAATCAGTGGTGATAGCGGGCGTGCCACTCATATATCCCTCTACTACCATGTTGCCAAACGGCTCAATATAATAGGTGGCCCCGATAATAGCGTTGGCATCCCGCATCAATACTCTACGCTGTTCTGCATCGCATAAACCCACCATGGTAACATGGCTTGGTATACTGGGATATCCCATATCACTCAAAGATCCGGGTCCAGCTATGACCAATTTTTTACCAGTGGCGGCTGTGGCTTGAATAGCCAAGTGTATGCCTTTGGTTTCCATAACACGCCCAAAACACAGGAAGTAATCACCTTTGTTTGGGTTATAATCAAATTCAGTGGGGGTAAACCCGTTAGGTATTACGGCATCAAACCAACTTGGGGACATTAATTTATTTTGTTCACCGTAGTACATATGTTGTTGGGCATAGGAGACAAATACCCTATAGGGAGCAAAAACCGCACTAGTTGCATATCCAATTCCTGGTTCGACAACCCTGATATCGGGATGGGGATCAACCGCGCCCTTGTTGGCCACGCCATAAAAACATAGAGCAATATCACCGGGCTTTTTGTTTAATCCAATTGCGTGAGCTGCGCGAGTATTGTATTTCATAATGTTATCATTGTTGTCTGGGCCGATAACATCCAAACATTGGATTTGCTGGCAATTAACTTGACTGCCAGCGACACTATAATGAATACAGTTCCAGCCAAAGTCAGTCATCCAATCGATGAACTTCAATGTGCTGATGGAGAATGGATCCATTCTATTGTTTAAATTTACGGTACTGTATGGGCTAGATAAGATATGTAATGTGGGTTTCATACCATTAATTATCCTTGTAGATAATGGTCTAAAAATTTTTGAAATGGAAGAACTACAGATTATTTGTTGTTACGAGATAAGTCTTTGAATGTTTTTGATAATTTTTATTTGGCAGAATGGTCAATCAAATGTTGATAGGCTGGGCGATTGCTTAATACTTCTACCCAAGTCTGTTGTTCTGGGTGATTTAATTCCCAAAAATCAAATTTAATGTTACTTTGAACTGGTCTGAAATACAAGGTTTTTTCGCTGGGAATCAACATGATCTGGGCTGTTGTGCGCATTTTGGATGCTTGTGTCGATGTACGAAGCCCATTGAGTTGTGGGTTATCACTGAATTTCATGGTCAGTCCATCAAGCATTTCATTAGGTTCTTGGGATTGTTGTCCAACAAAATTGGCAACAAGTAAACGCGCTTCACTGCTGATTCTTTTTAAATCTTGCTTTTTTTCACCTGTGTGCTGATACCCGGTCCATTTAAGTATCACACCATGATTGGTTCGTGCAATAACCTGATCATGCGGAATGTGTTGTACTTTGTATGAATATCCCTTGGTTTTGTATTCGTTAGGACGCCATGCTCCTTCCAAAATATACATATTTTCTTGATCAAATACCAAGGTGTTGCCTGTTAATTTCTTATCAATCAACGCTTTGACAGCATCTTTTGCAGTACTTTGTTCCAACCCATGTTTGATTTTGGTGCCAGAATTTTCAGTGCCAATCTTTTTTCTACTTTTTATTTCCATTTCATCGTCTTTGACCATGAGGCTGGCACCGATAATAGCAACACCTTGCGAATTAATACCTTCACAATACTTGGTGTCTTGATCTTCGTAATACATAATCTCTAGCCCGTCTTTGAGAGATTTGTTTTTGAATGAAATGGTAGGTACATAGTTTCGATCACGGTTCTTGACCCCGACCCATCCTATACCTTCAAAATATTTTCCTAGTACAATACACATGGATATTATTTATATCCACGTGTATCACCATTGACCTAGTACTTAAGTCTATTAACGACCCCGACCTGCGCTGCGTTTGGTAGGTTTGTTAATTTGTACTTGATTCTTTAATTTTGCTGCTTTAGGCACAGTCAACTCCAATTTGGTTTCATCGGTGACTGGGACATGTTTTGCTGCGTTTGCTTCATTAACCAAGTTAATAAATGGATTTTTACTTTTCTTTGGTGCTGGTGTGGTCATAGTAGGTATGTCCTCCTCTATATTATTTACCATCATCGGTGCTCTTGGTGTCACGATCTCCACGATTGCGACTACTGCGCATCCTGCCTTCATCTTCGGCGATTTTTACATAGCTACGCAAGAATTCTCCACGCACATGTTTATCTTTGATCATGCACGTTGCACGTTTGATGTCTTTGCCAATTTTTACTGCTCTGATATCGTATGCCATTTTGTTTTCCTTATTATATTAATTAGATGTTTCGGGAGTTACTTCTTGGGTATCCACTGACTCTACCACCGGAGTTTCTACAACTAGATGCCCATATTTCCGGTCATAGACCCGTTGTGCCATGGCACGATGTTTGGGCTTGGATGCTGATTCAATAAATTTCATCAGTTGTTCACGATTCAATGGCCCCATTCTGGTTTTGCCAGTTTTGGTTTTGAATGGATCTGCTACTCTACGATTTTTCTTATTTTCAGACATGGTATATTCCTCTCTATTAACGAACTTTATCTAAGTATTCAACGCCGATATGGCCCAATTCAATTTCTTTAAGTGCTGTCACTGCTGCACCGTTTCGACTAATTATTTTTGGTGGATTACCGCGACGTAGTTCACGTGCCCGCATGGCGGCAACGATTACCTGCATAAATCGATTTTCAAACATTTTTTCTTTTTCTTCTATGGGAAACCTAAACATAACATCTCCTTGACGTAAACAAAAATTATACGCGATCACGCTTGCGTAGTCAATTATGTATAGAGTTATTTAATGTTGGTAGAGGGGCTGGAATTATTCTTCGCAGTGCATTGAGATCGCGGTCAACCCAACGCCGTTGGCCACATTACCTTCGCGGAGTAGATATTCTTTTTGAACGCCATAGGCTTGATATTCAAGTTCCAAACTGTTAGCACAGCTTTTATTGGCATATTTTCCGTGTTTGAACTGTAGATAATGCACAGATTCGTGTACAATGATACTGTCAACAATTGGATTTTCCAAATCCAATGTGTTTAGCAGATATATAGTATCACCACCGGTGGCCGGATACCACCCCACAGCATGACAATTAGGAGATCCACCACAAGCATGGGTTATGAAAAATTCTTTGGGTTGGAATTCTAGGAAAGGAGGTACGTCCCCGGATAACCCACTCAGGAGCACAGCATAGCTAAAAAGAGATGCCACCAAATCGGCCAACATATATGCTCCTTATTATCTATTATTTATGTGCAACGCAACAAAAACATAACTTGACTTTACCGTCAAAATATGATTAAATATACATATAATTAGAGGAAATTATGACTTCAACAAATAACTCCAGAAATTTATTAATTGTTTTAAGAACCTGTACCAGAATCAATATGTTACACGGCGAAGAGGATGGCGGTCGATATATTAAAGTTCCTAAACATGAACTGGTCAATCACTGCATGAGCAGTTTGGTCAACAGTATCAACCAAGTGACCAATCATCAAGTCAAATTGGTGGTTTTGGATGATCATAGTAGTCCAGAAGCCATTCAAGATTTCAAGACAATTCTGTCTAATTGCAAGTTTCCCAATGAATTTATTCCGGTAGAGGATGGCACTGGGCCCAGTCACACCTGTTACCGCGTATACGATCAAGTGGAAAAGCACGCCACTGATCTATGGTATCATATTGAAGATGATTATCTTCATCAGCCCGAAGCTATTCAGGATATGATTGATACTGTAGACAAGCTAGAAGGCAATACTGGGCACATGATTGCTATTAACCCACATGATGACATCTGGCGATATACTCGCCAAATTTATGACAGCATTCTATTGCTGGGTCCATATCGCCATTACCGCACTGTACGTCATAGTACCTATACTTGTCTGGCCAGTCGCGCCATCTATGACAAGTATCGAGAGCATTTTCAAGCTGCAGCTCAGTGGATATGTATCAAAGACGAAACCCATACATTGTGCAAAGTCTGGGATAGCCCAGACGTCATGATGTTTAGTCCCATTCCTGGTCTGGCATTTCATATCATGGTTGAAGATGGACGTGATCCATTTGTGGACATCGATGCATTATGGAATAATACTCCCAAATTATGGTTGACGGGAGGTGCATAATATGTCTAATCTTAGTTTTTTGCATGCAGGTACATTTGGGGATACTGTACTCTCGTTGAATGTAATTAAAATTTTAGGAGGCGGTGACTTATATGTGGAACTCAATGGCATGGACAATATTGCCAGAGCCATGTGGGGCGGAGGTGATGCAGGATGCCATGCTGGTAGATACACCCAACGAGACTTGGATTTTATATGGCCACTGTTAGAAAAACAGCCATATATAAACAATCTCCAAATATGGGAGAATCAACCAGTTTCATATGATCTCAGAAATCACCATAAATTTTGGGCTAGACGAAACGGCAAGGTAGAAGATTGGGCGGGCAACGCCACCGAATGCTATGCCTTGGTGTGTGGTTTGGATATTCATGAGCATCGTCAAGCTCTATTATTGGATCCTTGGTTGACCGTGGATAATCCCATTGTGATTCCCGGAAAACCAGTGGTTATTAATCGCACTGGTAGACACATTAAACGAGAGCATTATAATATTTCCATGGTCAATCCACAGTGGACTGATTGGATCGACAATTATAATTTAGAAACAATGGCTGTCTTTGTGGGAACACCCAAAGAACACCAAGATTTCTGTGAATTACATCAATGCAATGTGGAATATCGCCCGGTTTCTGATATGTTGGAATTGGCCAGAATCATTCAAGGCGCTGAACAATTTATTGGTAATCAAAGTATGGCATTGACGTTGGCACTGGGTCTGGGAAAATCATACTGGTGTGAGATCAGACTAGACTATGAAGCAACCCGAACACCCCAAGGTTTTGGGGATGCATGGTTTCCTAGATTAAATGGACGATACTTCTAATGGTTGATTTGAATAATAATCTCATACAAACTTGTACGTGTGGCAATGATCATGACTTTTCTCATGATACCATGCATGATATT
>Ga0114963_10000093_pt1 | contig 53375 bp, 72 predicted proteins | sample C_131016_EF_Meta_FD_87019 | JGI IMG/M metagenome (GOLD analysis project Ga0114963, IMG submission 87019) | Freshwater microbial communities from Lake Croche, Canada to study carbon cycling - C_131016_EF_MetaG | ecosystem: Environmental > Aquatic > Freshwater > Lake | place: Lake Croche, Canada... | reverse complement strand
ATACTTGCCTTCAACTCCACGGAGGCCGGGGAGGAGAAGGTCACGAATCTGACTGAGATTAATAGCCATTTGAACTTACTCCTATTACGACCCAGCCGTCAGACGGAAGGACTGGTTGTTGAAAGCAACGATGATACGGTTATACGCAGTCGTCGTATCCGTGCCGTTTGCGCCCGGAGGTGCAGTGACAAGCGAAAGAATACGGAAAGCATACGTCGTAGACGTGCTGATGTTGGCTTGGTTAGCATATGCAGTCGACTGACCAGTCAAAAGTTGGTAAGCGGCTGGCGATGCAGGTGAGTTACCAGCGTAGTCAATGTTTGAGTTGACCTGAGCCTGAGTAACCGCTGCGGAACCAGAAGACTGAACGTTAAACGTAGCCTGTGGGTCGACAATTACATAAGCATTGATAACCGTACCCGATGGGACAGTCGTGCTGGCGGGCCAGTAAGGCGACCAAACAACGCGGTTAACCGACGAATTGTAATATTCGCAACCAATAAATACGCCAAGAACGGCAGTCGTGCCAGCAGCGCCAGCAATTACATAGCCGCCCGAAAGCTGTACGGGGTCGCCAGAGAAGATGTTTGAAGAATAAGCAGACTGAATCTGATACGTCGACTGTCCAAGGGAACCAGTACGCCCGTCCAAAAATCCTGCAAGTACGAAACCATTGGGCGCAGAAGTGTTCGCCATAGGTCGCTCCTTTTCGGTAGGATAAAATCAGACGGCGCGTCTGCATGTATCCAACGAGGGGAAGCCCACTACGGCGCGTAATGGAGTTATAACTTTTCCTATAACACCGTATTAAATACTATGCAATAGGGGAAAAGGGGGCCGAAGCCCCCTTTTTATTAAGTACGTGGAATTTGCATTGGCTCGTAGGACTTTTTAATTCCCGTTTGCTTACGGTCGCGTTCAAAAGTACCAGCAGGGGCAATGCCCAATGCCTTTTCCTTTTGGTTAACCAGTTCACGGGCAGTGGAAAGTTCCCGATTCTGAGCAATCGTGGTAATTTCTTTAGGGCGCTCCATAAGAATCATGCCTTTTTTACGGATTGCACCGTTGTGACCAATAGGCATCATGTCCGGATGACGGCGGGTATCCACTGGTTCCCAACCGCCAGATCGCATTTCAAGCATATTCTGCTCATCTGTCATGCCAGCAATAGATTCCCGTTTCCAATTGTAATCCCAACCTTCAGGAATCTTTCGTGGATCAATGTAAAACTCATCATACATTGATGGGTCCATTGAATCGTCGTTCATTCTGGCCCGCAACTCTTCAGCACGAAGCGCAGCTTCACGTAAACCACGGGTAACTGGGGCTACGCCCAACTCTGGGGCGTCATTTTGGCGTAATTCGGTCATGTTTTCTTCCATTTGTTCTGTAATTGGGGTTTTAGCTGGCCGTCCGGGGCCGCGTTTGACTGTTTTTGACATAGATTACCTCACAACATATTCTTTTGTTGGTAATACAGCTTGCCTTCAAGGTATTCCTCGTCAGTCATGTCCATATCACGGGCCGATTGACGTTCTGCTGGCGTTAAAGTCATGGTAACTTGCTGTCCTTGACGGAAAGTTTGTGCAGAATTAGACCGCGAAACAGGTGCAGCCGCCATAGCTTGGCGTTGACGGGGATGTTGTACAGACTGTTGTACAGGTTCGTTGCCATAAACCTTGTTTTCAATGTGTGCAAAGTACTCTGGGGTATCTGGTTGGATGTTTAATGCATCCGCTTCGTAATGTGCGGCGGTCATAAGTTTTGTTTTGACCGGATCAGCAAGCACATCACGGTGTGAACGCAACCAAGCCTGTGAAGTTGGGCTTCTAACCGCTTGAATCTGTGCTTCAATTGGGTCAGTTGGCTGTTCTTCAAACCGTGGTTGGGGCTGTTGGCGTTGTTGTTGAAGCATTTGGCGCTCATATGCCAATTTTTCTTCAACAGCTTCTTTACCCTGTGCTAATTGCATCAACCTTGACTCAGTTTGAGCCATTTGACGTTGTATTTTGGCGGCTTTTGAGTAATCACCTTCCGCCAAAGTGTTAGCATAATCACGTTCCAGCATTTCTGCGTCACGTTCAAAGCTAGCAATTGCGTTAACAAATGCCGTTAACTGGTTGTCTTGAGCCTGAACCTGATACGTTTTAACTTCTTGCTGGGCTTTGTGGGCATTTCTTTCCGCTTCAACCTTTTGACGGCGGATTTCTTCTGCTTCACGTTGTTTTTCGCTTAACTGGCGGCGTAAAAGTTCTACGCCGTTGTCTTCTTTTGCCGTTTCAACCTGTGGTTCTGGTTGTTTTTCAACGCTACCAAGGTCAAAATCTGCCATTTGCGGCACATTTGGTGCAGTTACCGTAACTTCTGCGGCTTCTAAATCTGACATGTTTTACTCCTCAGAACGCCATATCTGGCTCTGGAATGACCATTTTAATTTGAACATCTTGAATTACGTGGCAAAGAACGCCGTTAATGTTCAACTTCCAACCGTCGGACGAACGAAGCACAATCCAATCGCCTTCGTTCACGTTTTGTCCGGCAAAGCCAGTTTTGTCGTCATCCACAAACGCAATTGGACCTTTTTTCAAAACAAGAACTACCTTGCCCTGATATTCGTCTTCTTTGCGGATGCCATCTGATAGGTAAAGCCCGGAGGCTGTGCGTTCTGGCCTTTTATATACGGCACAGAGTATGTTGTTGTGCATTACCTTAATTTTGGAAATGTCACCTATAGCATTTTTTAACTCCGCTGCGGGGTCTGCCGCATGGAGCATCTTCATAGTAGCGGTCTTCATTTTATCTGCCTTTTCTATCAATGCCGACGATGTCATCCATCGTCTCTTTCGCCCAGATAAGTGCGTCGGATAATCCTTTTAAATACCCAACGCGATTCTTATAGTCCTCGTAAGTTTGTGCAGAACCATTTAAGAGGCTTTCCGAATGGTTCTGCCTTTCTTCTTCAATGCGCTCCTCCAATTTGCGGTAGAGGAGCAGGTCAAGTGACGCCATAGAACTCCTTATTCAGTTCCGTTTGCAGTAGGCCACTTTTTCTTAACCAAACGACCAAGTCCGGACCCGGAACCGTAATCTTTTTCTTGGTATTTTGGCATTACATTACCTACGCGACCGCCAGTTTTGCGGGGCATAGGAGGTCCACCAGCGCCGCCACGGGCAGCAAGAGCCGCCATTAGCTGCGGAGGAAGTTGTGGTGCGCCACCCATTGGCATGCCACCTGCTGGCGGCATTGGAGGCATCTGTGGTGGTACAGGCGGCATCATTGGTGGGACAGGAGGCTGACCCATTCCAACGCCAGCGCCCAATACGCCTTGGCCCTGTCCGCCAGATTGCGGAGAAATAATGATGTTGACATTGGTTTTACCCTTTGTACGCCCACCAGTTGCGCGGTGCGACCGTTCAGCCATGCCGCCGCTGCACATTTTGCATGAACAATCTGCGTGATGCATTGCGCGACCGCCTTTTTTCATGCCGCCGGAACCACGCATTTCATCAGATGTACGGCCTAATTCGTATTTTGTGTTTTCCAAATTTTCATTGGAATCCTGCAATTTACGGTTCATCAATCGGCCAGCACGTTCAATGCCCTGCATACGGTTGCCCATCTTACGGGTAAAATCCCGTTCAACGTCAGTTTCCGCCTGTGGGCGACCAGTTCTTGCACCAACAGAACTACGCATTGATTCTGCGCTGCCTTTAGCTTTAGAAATGCCAGAAAGGCTAGGGCCAGCTTCTGCTAAATAACGGCTCATTGCACCGCCAGAAAGTTTGTGAGCACGGCCACCGTGTTTTAACCCGCTTGAAGTTAACGATTCATTTTCAAGGCGGTTTTTTTCTAACTTTTGTTCTTTTGGACCAAATACGCCATTAACTGCTTGTTTTCTTAATGTATCTCTTATTTGCGCTGCTTGTTTATAATCGCGAAGAGGTTTGAACATTTGATCAAGTTCATCTAATTTATCATATCGGCGACGCCCAGTTGATCCACCATCAGCTTTAAATGCCTTGGGTTTAAGTATTTTGTGCATTAGCTTTTTATCTTGGGCTTCATCCGTATGCTTTGCAGCGCCGCCTGATTTGCGGGGGATATAATTGTCCGAAGCAAGATTAGGCATACCAGACATTTTAGGCAAAGCCATTTTGCCCGACATGCCGGAACCTTTTTTCTTATAAGCTATTGCAGCAGCTTGTTTTCTACCAATTTGACCGCCACGGGCGTAACCCGTTGTATTTGAACCTAAATATTTATCATCGTCTGGATGATATGCTTTATATTCATCGTCAATAGAACGGGTAGGAGGCAATGGAACTTTGTCCATATTCTTAGGGCGTGGTGGCGGGAGCGGAACGTTGCTTGACCCACCAGCGGCTTTACGGGGCGCTTTGCCAAGATTTTTATGTGCTTTTTCACCCGCAACATGGGCTACTTTGCCGCCACGTTTAAACCGTGATGGCGTAATAGGCATTTTGCCAGCATTGCCGCTATTCAATCCTTCAAAAGGGGAACCGCCGCGTTCGTCCGTAAACGATTGGCTGCCATCTTCTAATTTAAGGCCCATGCGCTGCATTTTTGCGGCGGATGCGGCTTTTGCTTCTTTTTTGTATTCACTCATTTCAAACTCCTGCTGCGTCCAGCATTAAACGTTAGGATTTCTAACTAGATTTTGGATATCCGGTTTAATAAACTGTTCAGCCGTAGAGGCGCTTTCCGGGTGAACTGCAATTTCACGGGCCAGTTGCAACATGGCAATCCGTTCTTTGCTTTCTCTGTCAGCCGCATCGTTCTGAGCGTCAGAAACGGCGTGGGCTTCCTTGACTTTAACTTCGGCCATTTTGGCTTGTGAGTCAATCATTTTTGCCTGTGCCATAACCATTGCGGGGTCTGGCGGTGGCGGCATTGGAGGCGGCGGAGGAACAAAGAGGTCCATAGCATCCTCAATACCAAGCATCGTCAAAATACGTTCATCGACCTTTTTAGGATCGTAAAGCGTTGGATTTTGCGATTGCAATTGTTTAATTGCCATTGCTTTTTGAATACGCACAGCATGGGACGGCGTATTAGGGTCAGCAACGGGTACTAAATTAATGTTATCCAAAGCCGTTACCAACGTCTCTGGCGTCCATTGGTAAGCTGGATATTTGTTATTTTCCCAAAAGGCTTCTGGGCATTCTTTAAACAATTCTTTGAGCAGTTGAAATTCACGGGCCTGAGCCGCATGCATCCGTTTGTGAACGGCGGAAATTACTTTTTGCGCCTGTTCAATAAGCGCAATAGTTGTACCTACCGGAGCCTCTGCATTGCCTTCGCCAACGTTGGTATCCGACGTAGAGGCCATACGCTGACCGCTGGTTTCAATCAACTGAAGCAAGTTAAGGAACTGGCCGTCAACGCTGCGGTAAGGCAATGGCATAACTGCCGATTGAATAGGCCCGCCAGCCGTATCAATAGGCATACCGCCGCCGGGAGGAATGCGAAACTCATTAGTATTTTGCCGCCCAGCTTGTTTTGCGTACAAAAAGCCGGGGAAGTTAGCAAACATTCCGTTATCGATGCACAGCCGCCAGCCAGCGGTTAGCGCCATCGTCGTGTTACCCACAAGATGTAAAAGGCCCAAACCGTAGAAACCAAAGCCGGGTACGAAGATATAATCAACAAACACTTGCCGACGCAGACATTGTTCATCATCTTCTTTCCACCACCGACGGATTTCCAAAATTTCAGAGGATGTTTTATCAATGGTAACGCGGTAAGGAAGTTGGAGGCCCGTTGGTCCCTCATCATCCTCATGCTCATAACCCGGAAGGTCCAATTCGCAATAGCACTCATAAATTTCACGGGGCTGATTGTCCGTATTAGACATATTGCGGGGGATAACGCCCATTAATTGTTCTAATTTGTCCTCAACCACATTGTTTTTAGGGGGTTGAGCCGACGAAAGAGGCACGTTCCGGTACATTCCCACCAACTGCAACCGCTTTAAGGTGCTTGGCGACATCTTAATAACGTGGGTAATGCGTTGCGCCGTGGATACGGTTGTTTCAGCATTAGAAATAATAACTTCTGGAATGCTGGCAAATTCTGACACAGGGCGGCGGCGAATTGGGCAATAATAAACTTTTTTAAAAGTTGTCCCACCAAAGCCCAAAGCAAAGAACATGCGTTCAGTGTCTGGGTAATATTCTGATGCCGTGACCGTAAGATAATGGTTAAAGTCTTTTTCCAATGCTTCTGCCTGAGCATTGATGTTGGCGCTGTCTAAACCGTCATTGCGGATTTTTACAGGCCCGCCAGATGGGAGTAACTCACCACGGGCGTTAGCTTGGAACCGTACAATAGATTCCAAAAGAAGTGGGTGACGAACTGTTGCTTGTCCTTCAACAGCCGTCGACCCGTCTGTCGCATTGGACCGCGGCGATTCAATTTTGGTTCCCAGCAAATCCAAGCCCATAACATATTGTTGAAGCAATTCTTGACGGGATTCGTTGTCTTGTTCAATTAGCCGTACAAGTTCACTGGCAATTTGGCCCAAAGAACTATTGTCCAAATGCATCGCCAAATTTTCATGGAAATCGCCATCTTCTTCGTCAGTTTTTTGCTGACCACCAAAAGAAATAGTTACAGAACCGTCCGGCAACTCAACTTTTACATACGGAGATTTAGGATTAACCTCTACTTCCGCATCTCCATCAGCGGTCATATCCATGTCTAATGCGTCAAATTCGTCATATGAATTTCCCAAAACGGGAACCTGACGAATGTTCATAGGTGCTAATGGCATGGGTTACACCGGGTACAATTGTTGATTACGACTTGGCTTGTATAGCATACCTTCTGTGCGTTCCGCTACTATCTCCACGGGTTTTTGTGCAAAACCTATGAGTCTTAAATGAGTTAGTGCTTGGGTCATGCTATCGACCAAGTCATCATGGGCGGCTTTTGGGAACGCTTCGGTCTGGCTAATAACCATTTCCGCCCATTCCATGTCGGGGGCGTAGATCATGCCTTCTGAAAACAAATGTTGGATAGCATAAGCACGGGCCACCTTGTCTCCACGGCCCGGATCAACAAGTTGAATGCCCCAATCTTCACGGGAAAAGTGGGTTCTAAGTTCCTGTGCAACCGATATTCCAGCCGCCTTAGACTCAATTAAAAGCTTGTCTACTTTAAAATTATTGCATTCTTTAATAACTTTTAACACCAGTTTAGGAAACTCCAACCGTTCTTGCCAAGCATGGATGAGCATGATGCGGCGGTTATCTTGGCGGTCGGTCCAGACGCCCCAGACAGTCATGGCGCTATAGTCGTTTTCTTGTTTGGTGGTGTAGGCCGTATCAAGGGAAGCAATAACGTATTCAAATGGTGGGAATACATTCTTAGGCATGCCTTCCCGCCCGGAAACAGTTTCATCCCACAACACCCACCAGTCGCGTTTAATAATACCGCCGCCTTTGGGACGGGGGCGTTGTTGCAACTGACCAGCGGCGGCAAACGGGCCAAGTGCAGCTTCAAGGGATGCAACTTCTGCCTCGCCAAACCGTTCAGAAACCAGCAGTTCACCCTCTACGCGGTCGTCTACAAACCATTGCGTAATGCATTGGCGGTCCGGTTCAAACCGCATTGGAAGGCACAAATGCGTCCATTCGCCCCGGTCTTTGGACAAAACATGGCCCGTAAGGTCGGATTCATGTAACCGCTGCATAATTACAATGTATGCACCCGTTTTGGGGTCGTTGAGACGGGTGGACATGGATTGGTCCCACCAGTCTAACGTACCTTGGCGGACCAGATCGGATTCTACCTCATTGGCGTTGTGCGGGTCATCGACCACAATAATAGATCCACCTTCACCCGTCAAAGCGCCGTCGACCGATGTGGCAAGGCGGTAGCCGCCTTTGTCATTATCAAATCGGACTTTGGTGTTTTGGTCCGATGTAATCTTCATATGGCGGCCCCAATAGGACTGGTAGAAAGGAGATTCTATCAATCGGCGGGTTTTAATGCTGTCGCGGATGGACAGAGATTGGGCGTATGAGGCAAAAAGAAATTGCACATGTGGACCAGACAATGGTCCAGTTTGGGATTGCGCCCATGTCCAAGCGGGGAAACAAACGGACACCATAGATGATTTGGATGTACGGGGCGGAACGTTAATGACCAGTCGGCGGATTTCTCCACGGGCAACCGCCTGAAGGTGTTCAGCTATAGCTTCAAGATGCCAACCGTATTTGTAAGGGTTAGGGTCAATATACTTCCAAGCGTTTTCAACAAACTGGACCATGTCCTCTTCCATGTCCAGCCTGTCCAATTCCCGAAGGGCGTCCTCTGGGTATTGTTTAATGGCGTGTTCAAGGTGGGCCGCCCGGAAAGCATCAGTCATCTTCTAATACTTCACCTTCAATGGTCAGGGGTTGCGGTTGTACTTTTTGCAAAAGGTTTTCCCGCAGAGCCGCCCGCTCCTCATAAGTTAGGCTGCCAAAATCAAACACAATATTAGGACGGTTGTCTTTGGGGTCTTCTTTTTCCCGCCAGCCCATACGGGATTTGGCAATAAACATGGCGGCTGGCATAGCTGCGGGGGAATCTTTCATCGCTTGCTGGTAGATATTTTCCGCCACCAAAGCATCCGCAATTTCCTTGCCGCATTTCAACTCATGTGCGTATTTGCTTTTAAGGTGGGAGGCGCTGACACCCATGATATCCGCTATCTCAGGTATTGTTTTACCTTGTTTAGCTAGGCCCATAATAGCCTTACGGACCAATTCCGTGTCATCAATCTTATGTTTCCGTTTAGGCTCGTCGGCTCCTTTACGGTTGTCATAGGTTGTTTTTGGCATAAAAAATCCCCAACTTTGTCTTGTATATATACTAAAAGTTGAATACAATGCAAGTCCCTGAAACGCTTTCAGAAAGTTACTTCCATGCGTGAAGAATATCCAAGACTTGTTGATTTAAAAGAATTACGTGAAGCAAGGGAATATGATCCGTGGTCCGTTGCAATACGTGTTGAAGGTGAAACCAATTGGTTCTGGCGGGTTTTGTATTGGATAACTGGCCGCCTATCATTAGCACGGGCCGTTATTGAACTTAAAAGAGAAGTTATCAATTTACGTGCTGTACGTATTGCGGGGCTACGGGAAAGCGATCAAGCGGGGGCGTTGGGGTTGCAGCTATACGCTGAAAATGAATATTTAAAATCTCAATTGGACAGGCTTGACCCTGAAGAATACAAAGAAAGCCGGGATTTTTACCGCGAAAGCTGGATGGGAGCCGCCAAAGAATATGAAAGGTTACAGCGGGAACATGAAAGCCTTCAGCGGGCGCATAATAATCTTTTAAAAAATTATGAAGAATTTTTGGAAAAAGTTTTACCGGGAGGAAAATAATGGAAAAGATTTGCGTTAATTGTAAGTGGGTATATGCCCAAGACATGGGTTTTAACTGCATGAACCCTATAAATGACCGCCTATACGACCACTTTAACCCATCTTCCGGGGATATTGTGCGGGATATCCGTAGGGCGGCGGTGACTTTTGAAACCAGCACTTGCGAAGAATTTTCCCCTAAGAAGAAAATATCGTCATCAAAGTGATGAGAATCTGGTATAGTGTAGCATCGTCCCCCTTACAGGAGGTTTTCATGGGTTTGACTGCGACTAACGTTACACTTGAATGGACTTTGGGAGAAATCCCAGTGTTTACAATATCATCAGATTCTTTCAACATAGGGAACGATAACATGTCTTGGAACTACCGCGTTATTATGGAATCCGCCACTGAAGGTGAAATTTTCAGTGAAGATTCGTACACCATCCGTGAAGTATTTTACGACGACGACGGTGAGATTGAGTTCTGGTCGGATGAGGGTTGCACCCCATACGGCAACAGCTTCCAAGAAGTTGCGGACGACTTTGACCTTATGGCCGCCGCATTTGAACTCCCCGCCCTTAAAATTGTTAAGGACGAGGATGGTTTGGATAAGCTGGTCGAAATCGAAGTAGAATATGAGTACCCTGATGAGGGCGATGATTCCGAAGAGGACGAAGAAGAAGAGGCGTAATCCTTTTCTTAATCAGAATACGTGGTCGCCTCTGAAAACGGGGCGGCCATTTATCATTTCACAAAGTTCCGGTGGGAACATTGTCCCGTCTTCATCATACGAAATAACCGCAAACCCTTGCTGCGACCGGGACGGGGTTCCTTCTGAGTACTGAAACTGCGGACCAGTAGGGTCCGCCATCATCCCAGTCTCCACGCCCCACCGCGATCCGCGCCTATCCCGCATAGCGGTTACCTGTAACTGGTGCGTATGGCCCGTAATAATATTTATGCCGCCATGTAGGGCATTGTTCCATCCTGCATGGATTCCGCTCCTGAACCTGTGGCGGACTTCCGTCCCGTTGATGTCAAATGCAAAAGAGAAATCCCAATCCGTAAAATGTTCATGCAGGGATAGGATATAGCCGTCCAGTTCTGAGGCGTTGGCGGCGATGTAGTTGTCAATGCGGACGTCGTGGTTGCCAAGGGTCCACAGTTTATATTTGGCATTGGGAAGGAGGCGGAGCCATTTCTTGGCGGTGTCTATTTCTTTTTCAATCTTGGGGGCTTTGGAACCCCGGATGGATGGGTGGCGGCTGATTCGCGCCCCGTCAATGATATCACCGTTTAAAATTATCCCATCGACTTTAAGGGTTTTAGCTACTTTAACAAAAGCTTTGTAGATGAGGGTTGGGTCACCGTCCCAGACGTGGAGATCAGAACCTATGATCCATTTTGTACTTGGTGCTTCAATTGTTTTGAGGCGGGGGTAGGTCCATCCGGAAGTAGGGCGGTCTATTTTTACATCGTCTAATCCGTTGGGAAACTTTTCAAACGCCATCTTCATTCTATGGTTAAATGTATTGGGGGATATGCCACCCGCCTTGGCTGCTATGCTTGGTCTGCGGTTATGTGCTTCTAATAATTTGAGGGTTTCAATTAGAATTTCAACAGACAGTTTAGGTGTTGGCATTTGATTTTCCCCGTTGTTTGGCGTATAATGCCTTGAAACTGTGTAAGTTTTATTACCACTAATTGGGGAAAAAGCAATGTCTAATGCGCCGCATTATATTACGGAAGTAGAAGCCGCCAAGAAAATATGCCCTATGTCGGTTGGTTCGGGCATGAACAACCGTGTTCTTGTTTATGACGGGCTGGAAGCTGGCCGCGCATGCATTGGTACAAAGTGCATGGCGTGGCGGGCAAAGTATGAGTGGAAAGAAAATGGGGAAGAAGAAGGCCACTACAGCGATACGCTGGGCTATTGCGGCATGGTCTGCGGTTAGTTGACAATTTTTTATTGTCACCCTATACAGGGCGGCAAGCTTTGGTAAATGCCATGTCCGGATGTAAGGCTGGGCAGTTACTATGTACAAGTTTACGGGGCGGCGTGTTTTTGCTGTTTCCGCGTCTTGGGTAGAACGAAGCAGAACAGCGTCAAGTCTACCACCCGTAAAGTATAGCCGCTAATGGAGAACAATGGACTGTGGTCGCGTCGCGGTCGGCGGGTCTCAAGAAGCCGTCAGGGAAAACTCTGGCGGTTTCTCCACTTTAGGAGGGCCGCAATGAAGATCATACACATTAACCGCAACATCATCCAACAAAACGCAAAACACAACCGCCAAGAACCCGTAGTAAGGGTAGAAGAAGGCGGTAAAGTAAAATACTGCATGGAGGTTATTATAGATGGACCATCAAGAATGGTGTACCGCCCAGAGGCTCTTAGGCCATGTGGCGCAAAACTATGGATAGAAACAGACGCTCCATTAACTTTGGTGGGGGAGGGGACCCAAAAAGGGGTAGGGGGGTCTTAGTACATTGCAGAAATGAGATTTAATAGGGGTAGTACTTTTCAGATGTGAGAAGTAGTGGTGATTTTTGTCAGGATTTGGGGGATGGGGCCCCCCTTTTCCCTACGGGACGCTTCGCTAAAAGGGGGGTAGGGGTGTCGGTTTTTTGACATGTCAAAAAATTTACATGTCAATGCATTGACTTGCATTAATGCAAGTCCAGGCTACGCCTGGTCGAGGGTATTGCTTGCATTTATGCAAGCAAGGTGCGACACTATGTCACATTGACATTGACGCAACGTCAGCTTACAATGTTACCTGTCAAAGAGTTGACAGTTACAGCTGTACCTGTCAATAAATTGACAGGTGACGTAACGTAAGGTATGCATTAGAACATAGCCGCCATGCAATCTTTGATCTACTAAATAAAGGAATAATCTTTATATTCTTATTCATAGGCGAACGGGTCGCCTATCTAACTGGAGAACACCTTATGAAGTATCATATCAATTTTTCATATGAGAACGTCATCGTTCCAATGAATGCTCAGACGGCTGCCGCCATTGAAACGCTATTCGGCAAATCGGAACACTATCGGGAAACTTGGCACAACTCCAAAGAAGGATTTGTGCAAGAGCCAAGGGAGTTTCGGATTAAAGTCATCTCAGATGAAGATTTTCAGAAACGCCTAGCCGCCGGAATTGAAGCTGTCCAAGCCGGAAGCAATTAATCAATAGGGGGGCGAAAGCCCCCCACCACAAACGAAAGGAAAGGAAATGGATTACTTTGACGCATTTATGGCAATCGCTGAAAATCTCAGCGATATCCGCCGCCGTCTTATCGCTTTGGAAGCCGCAAGTTGCAACAATGCAGATGCCGCCGTCAAAGCGGAGAATATGCTCAGTTTGGTTGAGCGTATCGAAGAACTGGAGAACCATGACTGGAACTCCTCTTGGGAGTCGGAGGTCGAGTCTTTAATCGAATCCGCCCTACAGGATATCGATTGGGAGGACAAGGTCAGGGATGCATTCGGCAATATGTCTTTCAGTGTCGTTGTCGACTAACAGAGGGGGGCAAAAGCCCCCCTTACATCTCAAAAGGAAATATCATGCTAGACGAAAATCCTAACGGTTCTTACCGTATCATTGGAATAGGCACAAAGGTTCGGCCTATCTTTCCTGATCCATATTGCGGCATCGTTGGTACTGTTATCAAAATCAGCAAGAAAATTCACGTCTCTTTCCCTGATTTGAAACGTACTAAAGCCTACTGGTCGCACCAGCTGTCAAGCGATTAAATATTCAGTTGACAACCTGATCCTGTGGTCAGGTTGTTCTCTTTCCTTATTCTATATAATCCTTTGCCTTGTCTCAGTACATTGCATAGTTGCTATTTATTGCGGGCCTTTTATTCGGGCTTGTTTGGCTGTTTGAACCGTACATTCCAAAAATGAAAAGTACTGATATTCCTATCAGTACCTCTCAACATTGCTATTTACTGGATTGATCAGGCTACCTGTGCAAAGCTATCTGCTAGCCGCCACAAATCAGCATTCAATTCCACATTGCGGCCAACGCCACGAACGGGCCTTACAGACCTAAATCCAATCCGGCCATTATCAAGCTGTCTCAGGCTTCCTACGCCGCCACGAATCAGGTTCTCTTGAACAACATTGAAGGTTGTCCACAAATCGTTTCCCTGATCCTCTGCACGGTTAACCTTCAATATCTCATGAGGCTGGACAGGCGAGGCTTTCAAATCATCATAGCGGGCCATTAAAGCCGCCGCCGCAAAGTCAAGTTGCGCGGAGCGGTCAAGGTCAATCTTTGACCATTCCTGAACACCTATCAAAGCCTTATTCGCGTTATCAATAACCTTGTAAGAGGCATCAATAACCTTCCCTTGCAAATCGCCACGGTGCGGCAAACTAACCTTGCCATAAGTCTCAGAGGCGACAACCATTCCGTTTGAACAGATTAACCGGAACACGCCGGACCATAATTGAAGTCCCGTCGATCCGTCATGTGAATTGATCACAACGATCTCAGGCAAGCTGTCGCCGACTAAAGCCGTTAGGCCTTGATGACGGAAACGGAGCATATGCTTTTGAAAGCCGCGTTTATCAGCTTTACGGGCTCTTGTTTCGACGGCATGAACAGGGACAAAGTCAGCTTCCCTCATGTATTCAATAACCTTAGCCGTAGGAAGGTGTGTATATTTAGGCGAACGTGACTCATGGGCCGCCATAGCTTGAACCGATTGCGGCATTGAAACGATGTCTAACATCTTATTTTCTCCATTTGGTTAAGCGTCTCTCCAGAACGCAAAATTAAATTTAAACTTTTTATTTAATCCGTCAATAATTATTTTCGCCGAAAAGAAAAATATTTTCGCTTGACTCTTTCCAGTAAATCGCAATACTGAGAAGTACTGAAGCAAACAGAGGAGAGACTGCAATGCCTAAGTATATGGTAACTTTACGCCTTACTCAGTACGCAATCGTCGAAGCCGAAAGCGAACGGGAAGCCGTTGCAATCGCCGACAACGAGGCTTGCGATGACGACTGGTCGAATCAGTCGGTTATATTCCCTTTAACCGTAGAACCTTATCATGGCAAAGAAGGGGCCTTTAACGATGAAAACGCGATTTAAACGATTCCTATCAATGGACAACCCGAAAGCGATTAAAGCTGTTGGTTACGGCTATCTTAACGCAATCAATTATATGGCACCCCACAAATCAGGCGGAAAATTTAACCTTTGTTCTCATGCTTCCCTTGGTTGCATTATGCTCTGCTTAGGCGAGCATTCCGGCCAAGCCGCCATGAGCGAAAAGGTGCGCGATAGCCGGAAACGGAAAGCGCAATACTTTATGACAGAACGTAAGGCTTTCATGGTCGAGTTTGTGGCTCATATAGAAAAAGCCCAAGCCCAAGCCCATAAGGAAGGTTTAAAGCTAGTCATCCGTCCAAACGGTTCGTCGGATATACCCTTTGAAGGTGTAGCCTGTGAGCGCAACGGAAAAGCATTCCGTAACCTTATGGAAGCATTCCCTGACGTTCAGTTCGTCGATTATACGAAAAACCCTAACCGGTTCAAAAAGCCGTTACCTTCCAATTATTCCTTAACTTTTTCGAGATCAGAGACAAACGAAGCCGATTGTGACGCATTATTATCTGACGGATTCAATGTTGCTGTTGTTTTTAGCGGTTCCCTTCCTGATTCGTATCTTAACCGGAAGGTGATCAGCGGAGACGAACACGATTTGCGGCACCTTGATCCTAAGGGCGTCATCATCGGATTAACACCAAAAGGAAGCCGCGCAAAAAAAGACGCATCGGGCTTCGTTGTTAGGCAGTGAAAGGAAAAACTATGGCACAGGGTGCGACACTTAAATTTTATGATGGCGATATCTATTCGTCTTATGAGGAAGCAACAAAGGAAAACGCCGTAACAGGCGTTTTTCTGGACTACGCAAACGACGACACGATGGATCAAACCGCCGTATGGGATGCAATGGATATAATCCATGCCGCCCTTAAAGCTGTCGGGAAAGAGAATGCTAACCTGTATTACGTTCTAACCCGTGGCGGCAAAATATTAGATGCCGATCAACGCGATTTAACCGAATAGGAGAGAACCATGCAATTTAAAGTCACCTTCGAAGATATCTTTTATAATTGCGAAAATGAAATACAGGCTTACGATGCCCTACTTGAATACCTAACCGATTGTGTCCGCCATGAGGACATTGACGCCTTTAATTTTGAATTGATGCCAGAAACCGAACCTAAACCTATAACAACGGGTTATAACCCTATGAACCGGAGCGGAAACTTATGATGACGAAGGAAGAACACCGTGCAGATGCGGTTATGGACAGCATTTATGACCTAATTGAACGGGAGGGACCGGAGGTCATCGCGTACATCGTAACGGGCTTGGTTAGGGTAGCAAAGGAAACCGAAGGGGCGGAATATCTCAAAGGAATGTTTGCTATCGGGATGTCCCATCTGGATTACCATATGGATAAACAAGGCAAGCGGTCTCAATAACCACTCACCCAGACATACTTTACAATGAGAAACAGCCTGCTATTTTATAGCAGGTTTTTTCTTATTTTGCAATAACTTAGATAAAAAAATGGGCGGTTGACAAACGGGAATGCCAACCGCCCGAAGGCTCAACCCTGTGTGGAGAGGCACAGAGGAACACACATCTGCATAATACACCCTGACACTTAGGAAAACAACCTGCTACTTTTATCAAAGGTCAAGAATGCATCACCTAATGTTCCGGCGTCCGGTTGATAGCGTATTTTCTTAATGTAAACCCCCGTAATGACATCAATCTTCGGATCGCCCACCCGCCCAATGATCACCCCAATGTCCGCTTTGTTCGCCCAATGGGATGAGTCAGCAAGGCTGTACAGGCTCAATTCCGAACTATCTAACCCATTTGAACCCTTGGTAGGATGTACAACCACACATACCAAAACATTATATTGCATCGCGAACCCTTTTAGCTTCCGGATTGCCCGCCCAATATATTCCGTCATGCTTTCATCATGCCGTTTCCGGTGTTCTATTTCATTGAACGGATCGATCAAAACCATCCGTACACCTTCCCTGATAACAGCAACAGCCATGCGATCCAAAAGCCAGTCAATATCATGCTCAGTCTCATTGTCGCTCCTATCCGGCGCAATAAACGTAAATTTACGCTCCACGAAATCCCAAGCCCGCTTCCTGTTTTGCGGTGCAGCATGGGCTATCGGCCCCTGTAAATAGGTCGACATGACCGTGTCAGTGACATACGGCACGATTCGCATCTCAAAAGATGCAACCGCAACGCTCCAACCATGCAGTTTAGCCATGTTGGTAGCCAGTTGCATCGTCCAAGTCGACTTACCATGCCCCGGAAAGCCGCCCACAACCATGAACGCCCCAAGGTAGGGCCGGAGTATCTCATCCAGTTGCCCCCACCCCGTGGAATAGGTCTTGATAGGCTCCTCTGGCGGGAAGTCCGATAGCTTGTACACCCCATCCACCGGATAGGGCTTGGCGGCATTGATAACCGCCATTACCCCGTCCGCACCTTCTTGTACCAAAACCTCGTTCAAATCCTTGCAGGTTTCGGGATAGACAACAAACGAACAGCGAACCCTATCCAGACGGCGAACCAGTTCCTCTGCTAATCTTCTGCCCGCCTCATCGCTATCAGTTGCTATGACGATCCTACGGACCTTCGTAAGGCTTTCCCAGTCGGCGGTAATGTATCCGAATTTTGTATCGGCATCTGGTATGATATCATCTGTTGTCCTTGGAACGACAATGAGCCGTCCATCCGCGTCACGGGGAGGCGGCGCACCGTCTGGGACGGAGACAACATATGGGTATCCGGCAGTTGCCACCGCCAATGCGTCAAGTTCTCCCTCAGTAATAACAAGGGCCATGCTTCCGTCGTGTAACGCAGGTTCTTCAAGAATGTCGACATTGTAAAACTGTTTCCTTCCGTTTGCTTGTTGCCAGAATGTTTTGTGCGGCCCCCTGTATTTGTGGCCCACAATTTCCCCATCTTTTACAAATGGGAAGGCGATAACATCGCCCTCCGGATCACTGACCAACTGCCCATTGGGATCGCGCCTTACGGAGTAAGTCCCCATACGGATCGCTACTTCGGGGTTTATTCCCCGTTTTGTTAACCATTTTTTGTGTAGTTCTGAAAGCATCGGACATTTCTCCACCTGTCCAACCACAATGAAAGCACCGCCAACCAATTCCCGACTGGTCTATTCTTACTGACAGGCAAGGCTCTAATGAATGCACCCGTTTGCTACTGCATCGGGGGCAGGTTGTCTTTTGCGCCCCCTTAGTCGCCGATCCAATCCTGATGCCGTGCTTCGTTGCTAGCATCGTTAAATCTAACATGATTAAAATACTCCCGTAATAGTTCGTTTGCTTTATCTGACCACATTTGACGGACGCCAAGTCTATCTTCAGCATCTTTGATGATATTAATAGCAATCGCAACAACCGCCATTGCTTCCTGCAATGCTACTTCCAATTCATTATTTGTCATCTGTCTTATCCCATGAAAATTTAGGTAATGTTACCTTTGGTTTCTTATCCGGCTGAAAGGCGGCTCTTATATTTTCTATCCGTTTATATTGCTTCGGCGTCACCAATACGACTTTAGGCGCATATTCCACGGAAGAATGTTGGTTGCTACCATTCCCCGCCTTCCTTCTTTTATGAATTGCCATTATTCATTCCTCCACATTTGTATGCACAACACCACGAAGCACAAAAACGTATGCACCCCGTAAAAAGCGATAGTCAAAATAGTCAGACTGGTCATTTTAGACCCAATGCCTCCTTCATTTCGGTAATCTTTTTATGCATAGACATAACCTTGTCCAACGCATTATCCCTTTGCCGTTCCGCCTCCGCCAGTTTTTTGCGTAGGTCAATGATATGATCCAGTGTTTCCGGATCAACATGGCGGCTGTTAGGGGCATACGGCCCCAACCAGCGAATTTCAGCCGACATCTTCTTGCTCTGATATCCCGTCATTTCCTGTCTCCGACAACACATAGTTATTCTCCAAATAGTTTCTTGTCGTTACGAATACAGGGGTTTGTTCCCCCATATATGCACCAAGAATGTTGTAATCGTACCAATCTCTTGCCTCTTCCAATGACATTGTGCGGCATAAAATGACCAATAGTTTAGCCAGATCATAGGCCACCGCCCATTTGTCGTAGGACTCCATTACACCAATAATGGCCTCATCGTACTCCGGTTCAGCTAAAAATACCAATTTGATATCGGTCATATGGTCTTGTAAGTCTTCACGAATACCCATCACTCACCCTCCTTCAATGCGGCCAAATGCTTTTCAGCCCGTAATATTGCTATTTCTTTATCTTTTGCTTCATTTATGGCTTGCAGCATATCCCTTACTTCCCGCAACCGTTCAATCACATTGGCGGCTTCATGCGACAACGCTCCCAATTCATAGGCGGGAACATCCAAATCTGTATCAATTCCATGACCAAGTGGCTTGTACCAAAATGTACAATCAACCAAGCGTAGTTTTTCTACGATATCCATCACTCACCCCTCAAAACCCAAACACAATTTTGGCTATTACAATTACGCATATAACCCCCAATCCCATACCAAGAACCACAGCAAACGTAGCTTTAAACAGGTCTATAAAATCATCCATCACCACTGCACCTCCCCGTTAATGACGACCTGTACATACCAGCGGTCTCCGTCTTCGTTCTCCCACAGCGCACATATGTTGTCGCCGTCCCGCTCATGTCGGACTATCCACTGTCTCATTTCGGTAACTCCGGCAAATGCATCCAATACTTAGGCGGGAAATCTACATCCCAAGCCCACTCAGGCTCAGGCCGCAATTTTTCGGGCCAATGCTCATAAGTTTCCCAGTAGCCGGAATCCACCCATTGGTTTCCTTCGTCATCCCTGCCGCCCAATAAAATCATTAAATCTTTTGGCGCGGAGTCCATTGTTTTCCATTCAGTCATTACCGCCCCCTAATGCTTTAGTAAGGTCAAGGTTGATCTGCGGCAAACTCACACCGCCATTATCACCGCCCAATTCAGCATATCCTTCAATATCGTCCCAGTGGTCGCGATAATTCTGGTCGCCTGATAAGATGCGGGCAATCTTCATCGCGATTAGTTCAAGAGCCTCCCGCTGCATATCGTTTAGCTTTTCCCAGTTACGGCCAACTGACATCACGTTCTTCAGTGACTGGCTGATGTTGGCGGTGTCACGATAGTTGCCGTGGGTCTTCTGCTTCGTCGTATCCATTTTCTTTTCCTTATACAAAGTTTTTACTTGTTGGTTTCATGTAACGGTCCGCCTCCGTTACCATTTCAGAAATCGTTGGCGGAAACTTGCACTTCGTTACTATTCCCGATACTGGGCTTGATAACTTGTGCAACACGTCTGGCGGAAACCTTTCTAGGGCTTCTGCCGCGTTCTTTAGGAACATCTCTGAGTTCGCCATGTGGTTCAGGCTGTAGTTCTGCATGATCTTCTGCACCGCCTGTTCCGGTGTCAGGAAGGACACCATACTCCGTGCCGTATTCTTCCCTCCACTTCGCCTTTCTGCGTTCACTTGCTGCCTCCAATTCTGCAAATGCATTTGCGATTTGCTTGTTTTTAACGACTGTATCCTTCTTCTTTTTGCCGCCAAGAGCAGCGGATAGATACGGGATTGGATCGCGGACGCCGTTAGCAACAGCCGCCTCCAGTACCCGTAAAATCTCTGATTGGTCCCCATTGGCAAGTTTTAAGCACCGCCCGACAAAGGTGCGGGCCGTGACATCTGCCACACCCATGCCCATCAGCATACCCACCGCCTCATCCCAGAAGGTTTTGTTATTGCTTTCTGGCGGCTCTTCGTGATTCGCAAATATGCTAAGTACTGGGTCTTCCAAATCCGAAGGATTTGTATGGTTATTTATTACTGGTTCAAGGGGTGTCGTTTCGTTCACCCTCCCCCGTGAATTAAATTCACCCTCCCCCACCTTGATGTTCAAAATGTACTGGTTGCTTCTCTGCCGACCGAATTGATCTTGGCGGCTCGTTGCGGTGATTAGACCCGCAAATTCTAATTCCTGTGTCGCATTGATTATGGTGCGCTCCGTGCAGCAGCACTTCTCAGCCAATGCAGACTTGGATGGAAAGCATCCACCCGTCTCTAAATTGTGGTAATCGGCAAGAACCATCAGGACAAGCTTCGCCATCGACGAAATGCCTGTTTGGTTTACGGCCCAATATGATGCGATGTGAGACATGACTGCATACTACCTATTGCGTTGCAGTCGTCTTTGGACTATATGGATGACAGTCCGGAACTTCTGCTGCTGTGAGTTTAAGGATCAGGGATCGCCATCCCGTTACCTTCTTAGCGGTCCCCTATTTGGGGACCGCTTTCTTTTTAGGCCCCGGCCACTTTTTAGTCAAGCGTTTTGGTTTCCACCCGACAATAAAGACCGTGATCTCTATTCCGTAAAACAATTCGGCGGCCTTCTTTCTGAGACGATATGCCGCATCCTTCATTGTACCCGTCGATTTGACTTCCTCAATGATTTCCTTGCCTGTCAGAGTTTCCGTGTACTTAAAATCAGGGGTGTAGGTGCAGTAATGCTTCCCATTGATCTCTACCGGATACTCTGGCTGTAACGACAAATTCTTAATATTCCCAAGCTTCTCCGCCAATTTCAAATCAGCGTAGCGGGCGGCTTCCCTTTTGGAATCAAACACGATCCCATCAATGGTCCGCTCAATCTTCGGTGCTACCTTGTACTTCACTGGCATCTGCTAGGTCCTTTGGGAAGAAGTCATCTTTAGTCAATATGATGCCGCGTTGTTTTGCCGCAACCATCAATTCAATCTGGCGGCGGACAGGGATCAACCCGCCCGTGCCACCTTTGTCCATCGGCCACATCCACTTGTAGATACTCTGTGTAGACATGGCTAACATTCCTGAGACGGCCCGTGGCCCTCCCAATTTTGTTATAACCCGTTTAGCAATTAAATGCGTCATTCACTTCCCCTAAACTTCATGTTGACAACCTATAGGCGAATGTGCAGTATGTCAATACCATTAAATGGAGAAAATTAAAATGGTCACTTATTCAAAACCTTGGACATGGGAAGAAATAAAATTAGTGTCCGACTTGGCGTCTAAAGGATATACCGCCAAAAACATAGCGATGGAATTAATCGACCGAAATAAAAACTCCGTTATTGGAGTATGTCATAGGCGGGGCATTGCATTACTAAACAGGACAATGGAAAAAGAAAAACCTTTGCATCCATTGCCAAAGAAAAAAACCGTTTCCAACTTTAAAATAACAAAAGCCAAAAAAGAAAGATTACCGCCTTTAAACATTTACGATATAAAAGAAGATGAAAACTTTGAGCCATTAAATAAAACATTAATGGATTTAAAGTATGGGGAGTGCAAAGCAATCGTAGGCCCCATTAAGAACTTTGAAACATTATATTGCGGCCACGAAACAGTAAAAGGTAAATCATGGTGTCAACATCACTTCCTGAGATACACAGTGCCGGACCGCAAAAGGGTGGCATGAGGCAGTCTGAATGGGAATACCACCTGTTTCGGAAACGCTTTATGGAAACACGGGAAGCGGTGTTCAAGGTTGCCCAATACCTTAACTTTGAGAAGAACCTGACCGTTATGATTCCTTCGATGGAATTGGCCCCATCTGTGCATCAATCAATTGAATATGCGGACCGTGGAGACATCATTGCCTACAAAACAACGGAAGGTGTGATTGATTTCACCCCGCATCCGATTGAGGTAAAACGTCGCAGGTTCGATTTCACGTCGGAGAAAGATTACCCATATCCCGATATGATGGTGGCGCAGAAAATCAACTGCGATAGGGCGAACCCCGCCGCCATTTTTATCGTTAATCATTCAATGACCCATGCTTTTGTGGTCAAAAGAGACACAAAACATTTATGGGACGTAAGATTTACCAAAGACAAAGAAAGGGGAAGTTCAGAAGACACATACACTTGTAAATTTAATTTAGGGGAATTTATAAAATTTTAACCGCAGTACTTGACGAATATGAGAAGTACTGAAATAACACAGTTGTCAAATGGAGAGACACAATGACATTAACCGCAGAACAGAGACTGTTCCGCTCCAAGTTATTGGGCGGTTCAGATGCTAATACAATTATGTCCGGAGACGAAGAAAACATCCTTCGCCTCTGGCGGGTAAAGTCGGGACAAGAAGAAGACGTTAACTTGGATGACGTGCTTCCTGTCCAGATGGGTGTGTTTACTGAGCCGTTTAACATTCAATGGTTTGAGAAGCAGACTGGTAGAAAGGTAACAGATAATGGCACACAGCGGACTTCTGCTGTTCATTCTTTTATGGGCTGTACTCTTGATGGACTAACCGACGGCGGGGAGACTGTGTTTGAAGCCAAGCACGTTTCCGCCTTTGCCAAAGAAGATGAAATCCTTGACCGCTACTACCCACAGCTTACCCACAACATGCTTGTCTGTGGTGTGAACAAGGCGGTTCTGTCGGTGTTCTTCGGTAACCATAAGTTTGAGAAGTTTGATATCAGTTTGGATGCCATCTATTCCGACATCCTGATTGATGCAGAACGCCGCTTCTGGGATTGTGTCAAAAGTGGCACACCGCCAGTGGCAATAACCGTCAAGGCCCCTGTGGATGCTGTTCGTCGTGTTGACATGACGGGTAACAACGCATGGGCTAGCTTTGCGAATCAGTTGAAGATGAATAGCAACGGCAAGAAGCTATATGATGAAGCCGCCAACAGCCTGAAAGGTTTGGTGGAAGAAGATATGGCGGAGGCTTACGGCTATGGCGTCAGCATCAAGCGGGACAAGCGGGGTTCACTTCGTCTGAAGGGCGAATGATGTCAGAAAGAATTGAAATACTCAAAATATTTATGTTGCCGGATGGATTTGAGATTGAAGTCCATCCTTTGATTCCCCGTGACGAAGGGGAGTTTGTGCGGGATAGATTAGCAGAAATGCTACCTGTCCTTGCAACCCAAATCGGTGATCCAGAAACCGCCAGAAAGTTCTCAATGGATAAGGGAAATGCTTACGGCGTTTTATTTGAAGTCACCAATAGAGATAAAACCAAGAAACCACATTAAAGGAAAGACCATGCGTAGTAGCGAATCAATCAATGAACTAGCAGCCGCCCTGATTAAGGCTCAAGGAGTGCTAAAGAACCCTGCCAAGACCAAGATCAACCCCCACTTCAAGTCTGCCTATGTAGACCTGTCTGACGGCCTTACAGCCCTACGGGAATGCTTCTCAAAGCATGACCTGACATTCGTACAAGGCACGTCCGTAATGGATGGGGTGATCATTCTCAATACCCGCATCATTCACAAAAGCGGGCAATTTATAGAATCGGACTATCCAGTAGGCGGCTTTGGCAAGCCACAAGAAATGGGTTCAGCAATGACCTATGCCCGCCGCTATTCCCTGTTTGCTATGGTTGGCATTGCGGGTGAAGATGATGACGACGGCAACGCCGCTCAGGCGGCAGAACTTCGCCCTATCAAGGGCAAGGCCCCTGCAAAGCAAATGGAGCCGGGTCTAAAGCCAGAAGATAGCACCAACCTGCTTGGCGTTATCAAGGGCGCAATGGACATGTGCAAGAACGCTGAAGAACTTTCAAACTGGACGACGGACAACAAAGACAAGATTGGTATGTTGCTCCCCGGCCATCGTTCAGAGTTGCAGGAGTATTATAAAACCCTGAAAGCCAAGCTTGGCTAACATGGCGGAAGTTATCTATGTCCGTAGGCGGGGGAGTAAGTTGGAACCTTGCTCCCTTGTGGACGAAGAAGCTTTACAGGAGTTCCCTGCGGAGAAAGATTTGTCTGTGACGATAAGTCGCACCCGCAGTACGAAGCAGCATCGGTTCTTTTGGGCTATACTCAATAAGATATGCGAGAACCATGCAGAGTATCGCAGAGCAGAACAGCTATTGCTATGGCTGAAAATCCGCCTTGGATACGTCGAAGAGGTCCGGTTCCATGACGATAAGGTTTGGTGGGTTGCACAATCCATCAGCTTTAACGCAATGGATCAGGAAGAGTTCCGGAAATTCTTTCATGCCGCATTGGATGTCATTGTGGAAGAAGTTATCCCCGGATTGAATACGTCAGAACTAATCGTTGAAGTTGAACAGTTGTTAGGTTTTCGCCTAACCGAATTATGGAGTAAGTAAAATGGCATGGGAAAGTAAACACGGCGATCTATCGCTATTTCCAAACGACAATAAGACCAAAGACAGCCAACCTGATTGGCGGGGCAAGATCAACATTGATGGCGTTGATCACGATGTAGCCCTGTGGAACCGCACAGCTAAGACCGGAACGAACTTCCTATCGGGCCGTATGGGTGAGCCATCAAAGCCAAAAACAGCACCTGCTTGGGGCAACCGTAAACCTAATAATGCTATCGACGAGGCATATGGAACGCCTGAAAAGAAAACCTCCGTCAAGGACGCTTTAAACGATGAGATGCCGTGGTAAAGCGTAAGACGATATCAACCAAACAAAGGGTAGCCCTGTTCGCCAAACACGACGGGGTCTGCCACATCTGTGGAGGTAAAATCAGTGTTGGAGAAGCTTGGGACGTTGAGCATGTTATTCCTTTTGCGATGGGCGGGGCGGATGACGAAAGCAATTGGCGTCCATCGCATATCAAATGCCATCGAACAAAAACGACTGATGACGTGGGTAAAATTGCAAAGGCTAAACGGCGCGAAGCACGTCACCTTGGAGTTCACGTATCTAGGACGCCGCTACCTTTTGGTAAAAGGTCGGCATTCAAACGTAAATTAGATGGAACTGTAGTTAGGAGAGATGAAGAATGATGAGTATCAATGCGGTGTCAGATTGGATTTCTGATGCCAAAAGGGGAGATGAAACCACCTATTATACAGGGTGGCTAATCAAAGACAGGGGCAATAGTAATTCTGAATTGTCCCAAATGGCTAACTATGTTTGGTCCATGAAAGAACGGGGTCTTGTTTATTTGGCTCAACGAAAAGCGCCAAGCTGGACAAAACATCACGCAGAATATCATTACATTATGCAGCGTAGCAGCAAAGATAGAATTTAACAGGAGGTAAATAATGGAATTTTTTTACGCCATAATGAGACCATTGGTGCGGTTGTCTTGGAGGAACCCAAAATGGATAATTGATGCCCTTCAAGTGACTACATATGACCGAAATGGTAGGGCAGAAAAGAAAGAAATTGGGTTTAGAGTAAAACGGTGGGAGGACTTTTTCTTAACGTATGAAAATATTGCAACATTTGAAACGTTAGAAGAAGCACAAGACTTTATAAAAAACCATAAACATTTCCCAATTGACATGGATGGAGTTAACTAATGGCTTTAATATTACCAGAGGGTTTTAACCCGGACGAAAAAGAAAGCCCGTTAGAGAACATCTACGATCATGCTTTCCCCATCGCCGATAAGTTGTCTTACGCAATTAATGAATCCACTATGGATATGATCAAGGACGGCAAAGTCACAGATAGCATGTCGGATGCAATCATCATCCATTCCATTGCCCTGATGCTTATCGTCTGCATGATGAACCGTGAAGTCCTTGAAGACAACACCTTGGACATGACCTTTAAAAAGGTGAAGGGCATTACGCAGGATTACCTGAAGCACCTGCTTGAAGCAGGGAAGGAGAAATTTAATTGATCATTCAATTAAATCCCACCCTACCTATGTTGACCCCAAAAGGGCCAGCACTGGCTCATTTTCTGATCGATTACGGGGAAGAACATCATTTGATGTGGGTATGCATTCAAGAGAACTCCGGGGAAATTTGGACATGGCCTAATCCCCAAGTTAGATCGCAAAGCAACCCGACCTTTAACCGACCAAGAATACCAAACACAACGTCTGGCTTTACACATGGATCAGAAACTAACTCCCCAGCAAATGGTGATATGGACCGCCAATGCTAAACCAAGGGAGCAGCTATTCATGCTGCGCCTTATGGATACCTACGGCACTAAAAAGTTCACCGCCACCATTGATGAGATATCTAAGCTGACCAACACCTCTACTGGGACCACGATCCGGAGCCTTAACGGGCTGAAGGATTTGGGTTGGTTGGATAGCCAACGTATGTACAAAAAGTCTGGCCGCAATCTACCCGTTGTCAGTAGCTGCGAATACATCGTTACGATTGATGAAGAAAAGGAGGAGACTGACCCCGAATAATCAGTCTCCTCAAGTCATGGGAGGTGGCGCGGGAAAGGAAAAAAGACCGCGCCGCCTCTATTCTACCATTCTAAATGCTAAGTTTTCAACCCTTGAGACACGTCCACCCCATCCTTTTCCGAAGGTGGGCCAAGTGGGGAGTCCTTGGAGAAAAGCCAACCGTGCTTCGCAGATTCTTGTTGCAACTTCACGACCGTTTGCCTCTTCAGCAGCCGCAATTGTGGCGGGGCCGACATGTCCGTCTTGACCCACACCGCATACCTGCTGAAGGGTTTTTGCTGCACGGGTTAGCCCACTATTAACAGCCATATCAAAAGTGGCATAGTCAATGCCAAGAGGAAGTGCGTCGCCATTTATCTTATCCCAGTAGTTTTTCTTGTACAGGGGCGCGACGTCTTCAATAGTAAGATTCTTCATGTCGGCCTCCGTTACCGGATGACCGACCCAATCTTCCCATACTTTTTGAGTAACGCCGTGGTTCGTTCTACCCCCCGGATCGCGGAGATCATTAACATAACCGCCTTCTTCCTTCAAGACTAAGGCTAGGCATTGTTCAAAATTATCTTTCACGGCTTATTCCTTTGGAGCGGGGGTATGCTGGTGAGACGAACCAAAGTAATATGAAAGAACTAAGGTTAATGCAGCATCTAAGGTTCCAAGAACCCGTGCAATCAATTCCCGCATTACGTCTGGAATGACGCTGTTAAGCAAATGCCACTGGATGATTACCCAAGCACAAATAACGACCACCGCCAAAATACGGGGCGTCCAATCATGCGTCGCAATAGCCATCTGGCGGGCGGAGTTACGGTCATCAGCCGCAATACGCTCCAGATCGATGTCCAACGACTTCATCTGCGTCTTAAAATCGGCGTCGATCTTTTTAAGAGCCGCTAACTGATCCCCCGTTGGGTTAGCCAAAGCTGCCTGAATATCTTCTTCCGTGCCGTCCTCATGGCCGAATAAAGCACCAGACAAGGCTTTCACCGCCATGCCAGCAACTGGGCCACCAAGGGCGGTAGCAATCGTAGGGGCAACGGACCCGATTAAAGGGCCAAAAGTTTTAAGAATGTCCATCCTATTTCACCGTTATCATAAGAAAAACGCCAATTGCGCCAATACCTAGTACCAGAAAACCAACAATACTGCTAACCATAATTAAATCCTTCCGGTTCTCCTCTTGTTCTTTTAGCGCAGCAGCCGCCTGACGTGCAGCCTCCTTACGCATTTCAATCACCTGCCTTTGAATGCCTTCCCATGCTGCCGGGCCGTACTGACCCACAAACATGTTCTTGACATCCAATTGCATCTGCTGGGCCTTGGCCTTAACGGCATAAATCTTAACCGCCTCTGCCTCAAATTCCGCCTGAGACTGAAACATTTTCTTTTTGCGCGGCGTTGACGCAATAGTGACGATTTGGGCAACTTTGCTGAAAAGATTGCCCACCTTTTCCGCAGTCTCCATCACGTCCTTGCCCGCATCCACGGAGGACTTGATTGAGTTATAAATGGCGGTAGCGCCAGCTATAAGCGTAAAAGGGTCCATTAAATCCGTCCTTGGGCAATCCTAAGCGCATTAACGATGTGGTCATCATGTATATTAAGCATAGGTTTAGTCGAGTTATCTAACTCTTTTTTGGCAGCTTTAAATAATTTATCCACTTCCGGAATACGACCACCCGTTGCCCGCTTTGGGCGTTCTACTTCGCCGCCGTCTTTAAACGAACGGAACCCGCCAGCCTTAGCAGCTTTTATAAATTTCTTGGAAAAAACAATGCCTTGATGGGTTCCCATCTTGTCCTTAAATTTTCCTTTAGGATCAGCCAAGCGGAACAAACCCTGAACCTTGGCATCAGGGTCAAGGCGGCGGGCTTCTTTTTCTAAAACACGGGGCAAATAATCACGGTAATAATAACGGTGACCATCAATAACGTGACCATTTTGAGACGGCGAAAACATAAGAGGATTTTCTTCATCCAAAGCCGTCATTACAACATCTGATTTTTTTTGGTTAGACCCTTTCATGGCCTCCAAAATTCTTTTGGTTGTTTGTTTACCAAAAGCATCGTGTAGTCTTTCCATGTCGTCATCTGTCAAACGATCATGGCGGGGGAATACGCCAAGGTCTTTAGAGTACTTGTCACCTTTTACAGTTAACTGCGTTATAGGCTGGTTGCTTCTATCAGTGTCATGCGTAAGTTCAATTTGGTCTATGGGTTGAGCGCCCGCCCGTTCGGCGTTTCTGTACCACGGCGTGATACTAACCCCACTCATGCCTTCTTTCGCCGCGTCAGCTAGCATTTGACGGACATAACGTTTGGTAGAAGCTTCAACAGAGTTAGTATATGGTGCGTCAGCAATTCCACCATAACTACCGGAGTGGTTGGTCTTATAGCCAAGATACTGTTTTCTTAATGCATCTGCCCGGTCACCATGAATTTTACGTTCTGCGGCTGTTGTAGCTTTAGCTTCCGCTGCACTGGCTTCTTTCCAACGGTTACGCAATTCATCTTCTTTATTAGGATTATAAGGTTCAATATTTAATCCTTGTTTTTCGGCCTGTTGGGCGCGTTGAGGCTGCAATTCTTCAATATTTTTAAATTTTGCACCGTTAGGATTATTTGGCGTCGGCGGAAATGTAGCTACATTGTGCCTCATCCAGCCAGATTTATTATAATCCTCAGTTCCGGAAAAATGCGGTTCTTTAAAATTTAATCCTGATTCTGTTTTATCTTTTTTATGTTCCGCCCATTCACCATGAATAATTCGGATAGCTTCATCATCCGAAAATTTTTGATTAACATGTGATAAATAATTATTATTTTCGTCGTGAACATTTGCATTGTCATGTTCATCACGGTGAACAGTCCATTTTGTAGGATCAGCTTGCCATTCTAAAGACTTATCTATTTTCCTTTCTGGGAAATGGTACACGTCTTCTGTGTAATCCGACAGATGTGGATTATCAATGGAAAGGGTTGAGTATTGTGGCGTTCCCATACGTTTCCGATACATTTTTGGTTGTTGGCTTTCTATGTGTTGAGCCAAATCAGCCGGGGACATTTCACCCATGCCGCCAAACGTATCGGATAATTGAATATTCTTGGGATTGCTTTCCGGCGTTGTAATGCCAGTGTAACGCATCTCATCCGGATGGACGTCATGCCTTTCGTAAAGCGTTTTTATTATCTTTGCAATGTCCTGTTGTTTTTCCTGATTAGGAAAGCCACGAAGCGCTTCACCAGCACGGCTATAGAAACCTAATTCATTAACCTTACGGTTAGGGAACTGCGGGGCGTCATCAGGACTATCAACCTCGCCGCCGGGACCGTAACCTACGCGGCCACCTTCTTTGCGCTGTTGAGGCTGCTGGCTATTGGCGGCAATGGCAGCACGGCGGTAGAAATTAATGGTAGACTTATTGGTGAAGTCTAACAAAGACTGAACCTTCTGCCAGCTTGTCTGATGACCCTTAGATGCAGCAATGTCCCGTGCAAGCTGAATTGCGTCATTAGGGTTCTTGCTGTTGAACATTTGCAACATGCGTAATGCTTGGCGGTCAGCTTGTACCTGACGAAGGTAACCCAAGCCGCCACTTAGCAAGGTAATGTAACCTAGATCAGGGCTGAACGCGCCGCGGTACGCGGCATGCAAAGCAATATCCAACGGACTACGATCACCCGTCGACAATATGCGGCCAAGGAATGTCCTAACCTCTGGGGTAGAAGCAAGAACGTGGCTTGCATTTTCCCTCTTAAATGCATTTGCAACATTCAATGCGCTATTGAATTTATCAAAATTGCTTGATCCAGCTTTAACAGGTGCGCCCTGTGGGCGGAAGTTAAGGATTTCTTGAAGCAATTGGCGGTTGTCGCGGTTCTGCAATACGCCCTTCCAATTGACAAATCCCTTGCTGCCCTGAGCAATTGTCGAAAACGCCTGTTGCATGACGCCAGCCTGATACAGGCCTTTTTCAACGTCATTCATTTTGTTCCAACGGTTTAGGAAGGCAGACCGTTTTGCTGGATTCGTTTGATATGCGCCATCCGTTACGAACCGCATACCAGCGTCCAATGCGTTGGTTTCACCACGGACACTGCGGAACGATTGTTTTGCAGTATTCAACTCATGGGGAAGGCCTTTAGCAGTAAAATACTGCTCAACACCTTCGCGCATTTGTTTACCGATAAGATTATCCGCCACGTTTTGAGACGCTTGCAAGTTATTGGCAAGCATGTCCCAGTATTCCAGCGGAGCGCCGTTAGTCATGCCCGTAGGATGGTTGAACCCCTGCGTCTGGTATTTATTGTTTTGGTCCTTGGTAAGGAATTGGAATGGGTTTTCACCACGGGCCATACGCAAACGATTATAATCGTTTTTGGTAACTTCAACCATTTCTGGTTTAACAATAGGCAGCATGGCCGATAGCGTAGGGCTATCAACCACTTCATGCTTATTAAAAACTGGTTGAACTTCACGTTCCCAAGCGCCCTGTTTAACTTCCTCTGCGGTTCTGCGAATTTGTTCCGGAGCGGGGGCCTCTGTAATATTGTCAGGAAGGCCATGAGAACGCCGTTGAGCGTTTAAAGCATTAACGGTGGCCTCTTCATGCATATCATTAAACATGCTGCCCGCAGCCACATCCGCCATGTCAGCGGAACGGTTGGCATTAGCATACATTTCTTCAACGCCTTGGCGGACCTTGGAGTTTTGAAGGGAGTTTTTAACAAACCGATTGACAATATCAGTAGGCGAATTGGAAATTGCAGACCACTGATGAATGACGGAATTTTCTGGAGAAACGCCCCGTGCAGCCTCGTCGGATATAACCGAACGAATGTCGGATTCTGACAAACCGGATAGCGCACCAATTTTCTGCAACCGTGCAGCTTCATCGACAAGTTTTTGTCTTGCCGCCATATTGCTGGATGTCAAGCCAACAGAACTAAGAGCCTCATCGCCAACACCCATTGCGGAGCCAACGGAACCTAATGGGCGGGAAAGCGTTTTCTCTGCGGCAAACGGCGAAACCAAAGCGCCACCTATGCGGGCGATGCCTTCGTATGGTGTACCCTCCGTAGCTTGTCCCGCAGCTTCAGAACCTGCACCAGCGATAGCCGCCGTACCAAGTTTCTTAATAGCGGAACCTTCGCCGCCAAGGATAGTCGGGACAAATTCACCAATGGTGTGTGCATACGCGCCACCACGGCTTTCAGGCTCATAACTAGCCCCCGGCAAATACTTCTTGGCGGCAGCTTCCGTTACTTCACTGCTAGGCAATGGGCCAACCCAACCACGGTTAGGAGATTGGCGGGCCTCTTCTACAGCTTTCCAGTCTTCGTCAGCGGTTCCTTCCGGCAGATAGCCGTAATTCTCTAACGCCTTCTTGCCGTAATATGTGCCTTCTTCTTTTAAGTAACGTCCAGCACGGGCAATATCGCCGGGCAAACCAAGAATTTGAGCAGCGCCCAATTCAACACCAGCGCCAAGTCCTTTTGCAACGTCGGATGCAGTCGTATCTTTGTATTGTTTGGTTTTTGACGCCCGTTCTTTCTCTTCTCTTTGAGAAGTAACGCCAGACGGCTCATCTAAAGAAAATGAATTTACAATATTATCAGAAGCTTTTTCTGGCGCAGCACCAGCGCCCCCAGAAGGCGCTTTACCTTGTGGGGCTACGTGGCTGTCTAATGAAAAAGAACCCAATAAATCTTGATTATCCATTTTATTGTCCAGCGCCAAAGACCGAAGACATATTCTTCATACCAGTCAAATCATACGATATTTTGTCAAACTGCTCTGCTGTTAATTGACCGTGTTGGAACATAGAAATTGGCGTTTCATAACGGCCAGTTTCTGGATTCTTTATCCAAGCGCCTTCTGCTTTACCACCTTCCTTCTGATGGGCATTCATCAGCTTGTAGATAGCGTTTTGAAGTTTGACTTGGTTCTGACGTGGGTTAACTGCATAGAAATGACCCGTCATGTCGCGGTCTTGACCATCAGACTCTGCCGCCAATTTAGCAACCGTATTGGCATACATTTGTTTCGTATGCGCTGCGGTAAATTGGTTAGCTGCCAGCTTCTGCATCGTTGGAAGATTCAAGCCAATGCTAGGCAACGAAGCGGCGGTTGTTTCAAGCCACTTAGCTGCACGGCTTTCCGATGTTTGGTTTGCGGCGGCAGTTGCGAACTTGTTCATAATTTCCGCAGCAGACATTGTATCGGTCAACCCAAGATCAATACCAACCGTTCTTGCAGCTTCGTTAAGACCTGCAATTGCGGTGTAACGGGCCTTACCAGTCAAGCCCGGAGAAAGAGGCCCGCCTTGTGGCATGGCATGGATGGCGTCCATAACTTCCGAATAAGGAACGATGTTATCCGCAGCAGCACGGGCATCTTGTCTTGCCGCCTGAACTTCCGCTTGAGATAATTCATAATTCTTTTTCGCCAACTCAGTTTGCATAGGCATAGCTGCCTTTGCCTGATGGGCAAGCATCGTTATATTAGCAGCAGCGGTTTGTTGCGCCTGTGGATTGTCGGAGAAGTCAGGCACATAAGTTTCGCCGTTATACGGCTGTTTCATTACAATCTGTGCGGTTTTCCCGCCAACACCACCTGCGCCGCCTTGAACGTTTGTCCCGCCAGCCTGACCATCTGCGCCTTGAATGCCAGTAAGAATGATTGGGTCGTCCGGAGTGCCTGTGCCAGAAACAATAGAATACCCAAGGCCCATTGGCTGAATGCGTTCTTTGGCCGTTCTTGCACCAGCTTCAATGCCCTGCGACCGGTGAAGCGCAGACTCAGATTCATTCCGCATCGTGGCACGTTGCTGATCTTGCTGTGCAAGGATTGTATTGGCGTAATCATGCCCTGCACGGGCAAGGTTAGAACCAAAATCACCACCAGCAAGCAAGTTAGCCCCAAAATTTAATGCAGCCATCTGGCGCATATCAACAGGAGGCGGCGCGTTGTACCATTCTTTAATGCCGGGAGCGACATCACGTTGCCGCGCAACAGGTGCTGCCGATGCGGCTGGTGCGGCCTCTTGACCTTCATCAGCAACATTACCTGCGCCTTGATCCACAGCAAATGATTTGGTGGGATCAATTGGCTGAGTTTTTTCGTATGGCTTGGTATACGTTCCCGATGCCTTCCTTAATTCTGCCGCCTGTGTTGGGGCGGCATCATACGGTCCAGCATTTTCCATAGAACGATACTTTGGGGCAACGTAATTTGGATCAGCAACATATTGTGGTTCTGTGGCAGCTTTAACCACCGCTTCTGCCTTTGGTGCAATATATTCATCTGCGCTTTTTACTGCGCTTGAAATAGTGCTGCCTAACTGCTGCAAGGGAGTTTTGAATCTGCTTTCAACAACAGGTGCTGTGGTTGTTGGTTTATTTTTTGAAACCTGTGCATTGTCGTCTGGTTCATCCCAGCTATGAACAACAGGCGCTTCATCAACAGATATGCCAGTGCCTGTTTGAGCATGGATACGACCGCCCTTAGCTGAAGGAAGAACGCCCTTTGCCGCCAAAGCTTGGAGTTGTGGACCAAGAACGCCAGCGCCGGAACCAGAATAGTCCTGTGCTTGTTGTTCAATGTCCGTTTCAGTTGGCATCCCATATTGCATATGAAATGGCTCATACCCGCCAGCAGCATAATGATGCGGCTTAATACGACCACCACGTTTTTCTGAAGAACTGGAGTCATTGGTTCTTGCATCACCAAAGCCACCTTGATCATTTGAATTGTCAGAATTATCAGGCGCTGGCGGACCCGCTGGTTCGCTATAAATATTGGCGCGATCACTTGACGTATCCCGTGCAGGGGCAGCTCCCGCGTCAGGAAGGCCAAGACTATAACCTGCATTGCCCAGACCCTTGCCGTCAGGAGCCATTCCGGCGACCCCCGGAACGCCACTTGCACCTTGTATGTCAGCCAACCCTTTGGAGTATTCAGGGTTAGAAGGAGGCGAAGGCGGATTAGCTGGATCAAAAGTTTGAGAGGGAGTTGGAATAGCGCCCTTTGAATAAGCGTTTTGCGCCGCATTCATATAATCGGAAACAGTAGCATCCATTGGCAAGCCAAATCGGTTGCTTGTAAAATTCCGACCAAGAACATCAACGGCCAAAGCATTTGGATCGGCATTTTTCAATGCGTTAAATCCACCTAAACCTTGATTATAAGCAAGACCAATACTTCCAACGGTTGCCTTATTGCCTTGAGCATTTGCAATATCTGCGGAATATTGAGCAGCAGAAGTTAACGCCGCAATTGGATCAAATGGATTTTGCAAACCATATTTTTGAGCAGTCGGGTCTTGAAATTGCATTAACCCTTTAGAAGTTCCCGATGGGTTAGAAATGTTTGGATTATATGTTCCGCCAGTTTCAACATTTGCAATTCCAGCCAACGTCCCTTCCGGCAAACTATATTGCACTTCAAGATCATGTGCTATTTTTGCATAATCTCCTGTAAATCCTGTTGAACGGGAACCTACTGAACCTGATGGCATAAAACCGCCATATCCTTCACCTGCCGTTTTAGCAGCGGGAAGGTCTGCGCCGTTATCCGTTGGTGTGCCATAAAATCCTGCACGTTCGTCAATTGGTCTGTCTGGATTTTCAATGCCAATTGTTCTTGCACCACTTACGCCAGATGCAGCCGGGTCAGAACTCATTGAAGATACAACGCCTGTATAATTTGGATCATATGGGGTTGTATTTACGTTTTTTTCATTTGGATTGTAATTTCCTAATGCGGAACCAGCTAAAGCGCCAAGGGGGCCACCAAACAATCCACCTAAAATACCGCCAATTATACCACCGCCGGGTATTGCTCCTGAATTAAATGTATTGCCCGGTCCGCCACCAGCGTCATATGGGCCGTAACCACCGCCACCAACGGGACCATTGCTGCTCGTAAAGTCTGGAGAATAATCAGCATTACGAGCCGTAATTGCGGCATTTCCTTCGCCGCCGCCACCACCACCCGGTGTTCCTACTACTCCAGAAGCGTCCGCTACTGGGGCATTTACCTTAGCGGCTGCCGGAGCATTGGCCGTGGCTGCTGTCTTTTCCCAAGGAGGGGTAGCACCTTGAAATGACTGCTGATATCTACGATACAATTGTTGCAGAACATCATACGGAGCGCCCGCAGCGACTGCATTATTGTAATCATTATATGCTTGAGTTACGGGGCTTACGGGAACTGCACCCGCATCTGCATAACCAGTACGGCCACCAGACGCCCGTTCAACACGTCCACCATCTTTTAAGCCAAAGAGACTTCCAAAACCGGAAGTAAGCGCACCAATGCCAGCCGATGCCGCAGAATATGGATTAGAAGCGGAAACCGCTCCGGGGTTGGAAAGCCCACCAAGTATGGACAGACCACCTAAAAGGCCGCCAGCATTGCTGACAGTAGGTGAATAGCCAGTTGTCGTCCCGCCCATTGCAGGAGCAGCACCTGATGCCAAGCCAGCGTAGTAGCTGAGTTGTTGGTAAGGGAATGCCTGTTGGTTCATATACTGCTGATAAGCAGTCGATAGACCAGCCTGTTGTTGCTGCTGTTCTGCCGTACCGTATCCGTACTGAGCGTTAGCTTGTTGCAGGGCGGCTTGCTGACCCTGTGTGCCAAGGTTTGCAAGGTTGAGACCTGCATTGGTCATCAAATTGCGATTCTGCAACTGAGTAGCAAGGTCCGTTTGCTGTTGCTGATTGAACTGCTGTTGTGCTTGGTTGTAACCCTGACCAAGAAGGTTGGCAATCGTTGCATTGTTTGCCAAGCCCTGTTGGCGGGCCAATTCAGCCTGTGCAATACCAGCACGGTCGCCACCAAATGCGCCCCGTTGGATTGCATTGCCCAACACTTGTTGCTGTTGTTGGGCATTGGTTTGGTTGATGTTGGCAACTGCTGAACCCACCACATCATTAAGATATGGATTCATGTATTGATTGACAGCGCCCTGCGAAAACTGCTGCATTTGTAATGGGCTGGCCGCAGCGCCTACTAAATTAGTTGCTGCTCCAAAATTAGGAGCCGTATAGCCCCGCAAACCAGCGATAGATTGACCTGCCTGAGCCTGATTAGGCGTCATAGGGGCAAGCAACCCTGCATTGTAATTAGAGTACTGTGCCGCAGTGTCTGGGGTATATTGCGGGTATGGTTGATTAGACTGCGTTGCTGCGCGGCCAAGAATGTCCGTTACGGCGTTCTTTACAGCCTCTGGCGGCTGATACGTCGTCGAAGCCTGTGAACCAAATAATCCTTGGCATAATGAGCCCATAGCCTAAATCCTACTGTACATGGTTATCAGGTTTTTCATTCACATGATTGTAAATGAAGAACGCGCCAGCTTTACTCATTTGACGTTCCAACAGTTTGATTTTTGCTTCTGTCCGAACGTTGGAAACAATACCCATCAAAAGGGGAATACCCACTTGATCAGAATAGTTTTTGGCAAAAGAAATTAATGATTTTGCCCTTGTAGAACGACGATATTTAGGTGCGACAAAGTTAAAAACGTCGTTTAAACACCAAGTTTTAGCGTACCAAAGTTTGTCGATAACAAGACAAACAGCCGCCTCTAAACCCTCTTCGCCGTCGATAACGCCAATGATGCCATTTTTGCCACTTAATACGTTGGTTACCATGTCTCTAACGGCATCATAGTCCATTTCAAATAGACCATTTTCTTCGTGCATCAAAGCAAGAAGAATCATTATGTTATCAGCATCTTCAACAGTGGCTAATCTGACCGGATAATCCATCAATCTCTCCTTGGTCCGGGCAACTTGCTAAGAGTTTTAACAAGATGCTTACGGACGCCTTTTACGAAATTGTCCAGATAATCGTGGCCCCTATCCATATTGCCATTACCTAATTTTTTAACGACATCAGGGTGAATGACGTATTCGCCGCCAGCAGCGACAATAGGAACTGGACGGTATTTTCCAGATAAAACTGGACCACCATCAGCAGCCGCCTTTTGCGGCGCGTTGATTTGCCCTAAATTTTGACTGCTTCCAAACATTTTTTGCATAGAGCCGTACTGACCCAAACTTGGCTGAGAAACTTGTGCAAATTTAGGGGCTTTTGCACTTACACCAAATGGACCACTGCTAAACATATTGTTGATCAACTTAGTGCCAGCAAGCGTATTGCCTTCGCCCAATCCGGAAACAATATCGGCTGGTAACACATATGAACCTTCAAGCACGTTCATAGGAATATGATCAGTACGCCCGCCAACTGCCATAGTAATAGGACCAACATGGCAAGGGGTCGCCTTTTCACGGGCAATTTTATCAGCCTGTCCAGCCGCTCCGCCAGAAGCCATTTCAGGCGTGTATGTAAGTGGGTTTTTGCCCGGTGTCTCATATGCACCCCGAATAAATCTTTCCCCGCCAGACATGTCAGCAGGTTCCCAAATACGTGCAACATAATCTGGATTTAGGTTGGACGTATCCGCGCCTACGCCAATGCGGCGCATTGATCCGCCACCTTCTCTTCCATGAGATGGTTCAGTATAGTAAATAGCCTGTTGGAGTGGGCGACCCGGAAACAATTTACGGGCTTCGCCCAAAGACCCCGGACGCATATCGTTGGGATCATTGTTAAGAAATTCACCCGTATCACCAGCTTCTTTAGATGCGGGTAAATCAGGTTGGCTTTGAGATTGTGCCGACATGTGGGCGCGGCCCTTAGATGCGGCGGCATCTTTGGGGATAATAGGCGAGGTCATATGCGCCCGACCCGTGGATGGAATCATGCCACTGGTAATTAAGGGAGCGTTGTCGGAGCCGCCACCCTCATCCGGACGCGGGGGATAAGGACGTGCAGACGGGTCTAATGCCCTTACAGCCCGTGGATCAGCAAGCTGCGAACCGCCGGATGGCTGTGTTGTTTGCGTTCCGTCATCATCTAAACCAAGCATTGTGCGCTGCAATGGGTCAGTAACTTGTTGCGATGCCCTGTTTGTCATAAAAGACGGCATAGGCACATTTGCCTCTGGCGGCGTATACATTGGTGGGCTGGACTGACGCTGCGGGTAAACAGGCATCGATGACCTATCGCCTACGCTGGGCTGGTCAGAAAATATTTGCTGATCTGGGTATTGTTGGGAAGACGCATAAAGGCCAGCGCCGTAACCTCTTGAACCATACGTTTGGTTAATATTCCTATTAATTTTTACTGCATTTGTAGGAGAGTAACCAGAATAATCTAATCCATTGCCATAATTTTCATTATTTGGCGGCATTCTTCCATATGGTCCAAACCCGGTTTGAGCCGCACCCGTATGGTCAGGATATCGTTGTATCCGGTTAAGATTAGGGGCTACCGCAGCAGGTCGAACAGTCTGCGCTGGAGTAGTGCCAAATTTGCGGAAATAATTCCGCATATCTAATTCTTTGTGAACTGGGCCGGGACCGGGGTTAGGAGCAAATCCTAAGCTATTGAAAATATTTTGATATAACTTAGGAAGCGATGGAAGGTATGAACCTCCACCTGTCATATCATCATCATTGCTATATGGGTCGCTCATTGCCGCCTCCGTAATTCCATAGAATTACACTAAAATTTAAAATTTCGATAGTCCTGTTAGGTGTATGTCAAGGAAACAATTGACCCTGTTCCCGTCACAATTGTAAGCCCCGTCGCAAACGGTATCTGTATTTGGTATATGCCAATACCCAAAGTGGATGGGATAGCGTAAATTCTATTACCCGAAAGAAGGGTGGAATTGTTGGTATCGTAAATATACCCAGTAGTAGACCCGGCTGCTATAACAGAGATTGTTGCCAACCAGCCGGAGGACGATTTAATGATTTGAGTCGTAGCGGCTGCTATTTCCTTGGTATTCTTGGAACCATAATACCCCGTCCGCAAACCATCGTAGTTTGCTATGGAATTGAGAGCCACAACACCATTCTTTTGGGCGGACAAAATATCGTCTAAGGAAGCCATTAGTATTTCCCATCAGGTGCTGCGCGGTAGCGTATGCCGCCAAGCCGCCAGAATGTGCCTACGTCATTAGATGATATGTTAATTGCTATCAAACGCGCCCTAATACGGACGGATATGTATTCAGTGGCTTGCGTCATAGGATACGGCCCGTAAACTATTGGGGTGTCTCCCGGATAGTTTGTCGCATAAAACGTCATATTGACCGTAGCATTATTGGTTCCGGAATACGTACCCCACTTCATGTCCGGCCAAATTTGGTCAACAAACATAATATTATCAGCGTTAGCTATCTCAAAATAGCCCGTTTGCATGGTGGAGTTCATAGCCACCGCCTGAGTACCATTGGCGGCGTCATTGCCTATTTCATGTTGATAAAGGTAATTATCAGTTCCAGAACCAATGGGAGGCCCAAGCACAGATTGATCAATCCAAGCAGTACGACCCAAAGAGCCAAAGTCCCATTGGTTGAGAACCGTATTGTATTTAACATATGAATCATTTTCACCATTTGCGCTGTTGGTGGAAGGATAATACCACGTAATTTCATTGAATTGAGAGTTAACTCCGCAACGGATATGTTGCGTATACGGAATCCCGTTTGCATCATTTCCTGTTTTTAAATTTTGATAAATCACATCCCAAACTGGACAAGGCATAGGTTGAGGACCTTGACCAGCGTTCATGAAGAATTGTTTTTGGGACATCCAATAAACGGTATTATTTAACTGACCAACGCATTTACGACTAATCGCACCGCAATTTGCCCCAATTTTGTTAAATCCGTACACCAATGGCGCACCGATATATTGCATCGCCCAAAGGTCCAAATCCGTCCAAATCAAACCCTGTTGCGCGGCCTGAACACAGGTTACAATTTTAGAACCCGTAGGAATCCGGTAGCTACCCGCTTGATTCTGGGCAGTTCCAATCCAAACCGTACTATCGGAAACATCTGACCAACGAATAAGAAGAGGGTCTTGTTGGAGCGTAAAAGACGATCCCCAAGCTACCACCTGCCGTTGTGGCATAGCGACAAATACGCCATCATTAACTAATGGAGCCTGTGAACTAACCAACTGTGCGGATGCTACGCCAGAATTAATGGTGTAAGAATAGATTGCGCCACCAGCGGGACAAGCAATCAAGTTCTGTCCAAAATTGTCCAAAGACCAATCTGAAGCGGTAATAGGCGTTCCCGGTGCAGCCGTGGATGACGTTCCAAGGCCATACCCGCCAACACCATAACCACCTACGCCGTACCCCGTACCAATAGGTTGGGCGCTGACTGCGTTATAATAATTTATGCTTGCTTGCCCTGAATTAATGGGAACTGGGCCAGCCGTTGATGTGGCGGTATTACCTACGGAAAATGTGAATGTATTGGCATCCGTTACGGATAAAACGGTGTACAGGCCATAAACAACCAAGCCACCTACGGACGTGGATACGCCTACATAAAATTGACTACCCGCAGAATAACCGTGGTTAGCAAATAGGCAAGTTACAACCTGTGATCCGGAGGATGTAGAAAATTGATATACAGACCCGCCGTAAGCCGTAATCGTCGTAGACCCAGCAGACTGACTAATGCTTGTTGTCCAACTTGCTCCCGCCCCCGCCGTAAGGGTTGTGCCAGTTGTTACGCCAGTGCCAGACAGGGATTGGCCGATGACCAATGTGCCGCTGGTAACGGAAGTTACGGATAATGTTGTGCTGGAAATAGACCCAACAATAACTGCTTTAGAAACCGTAAACGTTGCTGGAGATGCAGCGGTAATCGTGTAAGTCGTCCCCGCAACGGAAGTAATAAGATAAGGACCCGTAAGAACAATCCCGCCCACAGACACCGGGGTAATAAATTCAACGTAATCCAATGTTGAGGCAGTTAAGTTTGGATCAATAACCGTAACCGTTGTAGACCCAACAGTCGTAGAAAAATTAGGCGCAATATTATCCGCATAAATAAGAGGGGTAATATCTTGCAAATTTCCGCTGGTCAGAAGTGCCAATTCAGATGTGCAGCCAATAGCCAAATGGTTTACGCCATTGAGATCAGCGTAACCTTTTAGGGCGCGGACGGTGGAAGTTAATGGTGCGTTATAATACGCTACCCATCCGCCCAACTTCTGTGGCAAACCAAGCTGATTCCTGTCTGGAAGGAACCGAATAAGGTTGGTTGATGACAACGCCGCTTCGTTCAAAACCGGGGTTTTGATTACATCAACGCCCGGAATGAGTTTCAGGGTACTCCGTGCCATAGGTTAATTCCTTGGCGGTGTAGCAATAGGCGACGGTGACTGTGACCCCCAAGCGGCGGATTGGAACTTTTTACGATACTCTTCCACCATAGCACCCTTCAACAGAGCCTGATATTGCTGTTCCCAGTTTACAGGCATTTGTTGATCAGCACCAGTAGAAGAGAAGTTACGCTGATAGCCGCCAACGTAAATCATAGATGCAGCAATAAAAATATCAGGAAGATACGTGGATATGAAAGTGGAGTTATTGCCGTTTGTAGCGGTTCCGATGGATGTCGGATTACCCAACGCAGACGGCAATGTAATCGTAATGGTAGTTGTACCAGTTACTGTACATGTGTACGGGCCATTATAAGTGGATGGCGCAAAATTGTTCAGGTAAACCGTATTGCCCGTCGTCAACCCATGAGCCGACGAAAAGGTAATTGTGGCGGTTGTAGATGGTGCGGATACGGTAGAAATAGCGGGCAAGAACCCAAGCGGGGCAGAATGAACCGTTCCCGTTAAAGTTAGTGGATAAGATGCGTTAGGATACGGCCCAAGAAGAATGTACTGGCTTGTGTTTCCAGTCGTGGCCGAATCACCGCCATACACAGCAAAGACACTTGGAACCCCTGAACTGGCCGTACTATTATATACGGATTGGATATATTCCTTAGCCACTGGCGTCAATGGATAGTTTACACCACTGTTATTTACCTGAATCGTCTGCAACGTAATGAACGCCGCCGTAGGTATTGTGACCAGATTGCTGCCGGAAGTGGTAGTGTACGATGTTGAGTCGTACACTTGTGTTGACAAGAAATCGATATCCCGTTGCATACGCAATTGGGCATAATTGATTGCTTGCGGCAAAATGGTCAAGAAGTTGGTATCAGTCGTGGGAACAACCGCCAAAGTAGATATTTGGTTAAGGTAATCCGTGTAATTCACGACTGCCTACTTTCATTACTGGGCGGGCTGTTCGTCCGTAGGTGCTGCTTCAACAACTGGAGCAGCGGCAGCAGCCTGAATCTGAGGCTTTGCCTGACCGTGAAGAAGATTAATCAAGTCAGCAACTTCAGCATACACGCCAGCGCCAAGATGCTTCAGCATGGTATTAACATGAGCAACAGTAAGTTTAAGTTCTAATTCAAGGTTTTCCATTTATCCTCACACAACAGTCCAGTTTGATGTTCCAGAAACCGTCACCGTCACCCCGTTGGCGATGCTGATCGGCCCTCCAGTTAAAGCATTTTGTGACGCCGGAATAGTGTAACTACTTGTAACTGTTTGATTATTAAGGTAAAAAATACCGTTAACAGCACCAGCAGATACAACCAATCCGTCGTTGGAATAGTATATACCATTACCATCAGAATATACACCAACACTATAACCCTGTGTGATTGTAACAGAATTTGTACCGGAACCAGCGGATGCAGCCGTAACAGTATACGGGCCGTTAACGTCGTTACTGGTTGAATTAGTTACAATCCATTGGCCGCCTTCAGCAGGGAACGTAAGTGTAATATTGGCGGATAATTGGCCCGTAAGCAAAATACGCATATTCTGACACTGGCTGGATGTCAGGGTAACGTTAGAATTTGTTAACGCAACGGAGGTCGTATTACCAAAGGCGGCATCAATTGTCGTGAAGTTAGCATTGAGTGGGATATCCCACGTCGGCGACGTTTGATTGTAGGATGGAAGCGTAAGTTGTTTATTGGTGGTTGTCGTTGACATTACTTATCCACCTTCTGTTCAAGCCTATCAAATATCTTAGTCAACATGGCTTCAATGCGGTTTAAGTGGGCCGTTAGATCATCCTTGCTGACGTATTTTGTTGGCAGATCAACCCGTATGTCATTTATCATTTGGCGGTCACGTTTTTGCTCATTGACGATTTGAGTATAGAAATACCCTACCGCAGCAAACCCCGCCGTAATAAAAATATTAGCAATTTGCTGCCAGTCCAAAGCCATTAGGTAAATTCCCAAATACGAATCATACCAGTTGCACCTGCCGCAGAATTACCACTACCGCCACCAGAACCACCACCATAACTCATGCCAAAGAAACTTGGGCCACCCGCTCCAAAGGCTGTAACATAAGTAGGTGTTGTCGCTTGGAAACCAAAACCATTAGCGCCTGATGCGCCAGTGCTATTTATGTCACCATTTGTTGCAGTCCCACCGCTGCCACCGCCACAAGTACCGCCAGTGCCACCACTTTGCGAACCACCATTTCCACCATTTCCGGTAATAGTTGTTCCACTTACCGTAAACGTAGTGCCTCCTCCAGCATTGCCATTATTATTTGCACTGCCTACCGCTGCTCCACCAGCGCCAATTGCGTAGGTATATGCAGTGCTTGGGGTAACGGTAAAATATTTTGCAGCATAACCACCGCCGCCACCGCCACCTGCGCCGTTTACGCCACCAGAATTACCAGCCGCGCCTGAACCGCCGCCACCAACAAGTTCAACATAAATTGAGTTGCAGTTAGACGGCGTTGTATATGACGTACCGCTGGTTTTGATTTGTGGTGCGCGGATAAGCCCACCCGAAGACGCTGCAACAGTTACCCATGTCGGTGCAGCACCCGCACCAGCAGATTGCAAGTACTGACCTGACGTACCCTGTGACGCAGACATTGGAGCAATGACCCATGCAGAGCCATTGTATGTTTCAAGCTGAATTGTGGTCGTATTAAAGCCAGTCTGCCCTTGGTTTGGGGAAGCTGGACGGGTTGCTGTTGTCCACGTTGGGAACGTCTCACCATTTTGACCGTTTAGGATAATGCTCATTCTGCGGCTCCAATGGTAAGTTTGCCTTCTGCAACAAGCTGCATAATGGCGGCGTAGTCAGGATCATCTGGTGTAAATGAAGATACAAGGCGGCTTTCAGTCCTACCATCTTGTAAAATTCTATTTACAACTGGATTGTTTGTATTAGGGACAATTTGCCAATCTGAATCAATCATAATTCACACCCTGTCCAATAAAGCGTTGCATTGTTATTTGGGTAAAGAAATGTTGCATTTCCAGCAACCAAACCAGATGCAGAATTTATAACTATTTGTCCCTGAGTTGTTTGAGCTGTGTTAAATGAAGCAGTTCCGTTTGCGGTAGAGGCTCCACTTGCATTCGCGGGAAATAATGAACCAGCCGTTAAAACAAAACCAGTTGGGGCAACACGGGCAGTAACAGAAAACGGAATATTAAAATAAGCTGTTGTTGTAGACGTACACATACCCAAAAATTGAGTTTGTTGACCATTTAGTAATTGTTGAACAGGAAGATACCGCTGACAATCAGCCAACTGCTTGCTGTATAATGGCCGTTCAAATGGTGTGGCTACAGAGCCTTGTTCAAGCTGAACGCTTGTGATGTAAATATAATTGGACGTAGATGCGGAAATCTGTTGTTGGCCTGTTACTCCAACATATGTTGTACCTGTCCAAGAACCTGCTGCTCCAAGTAAATTGGATGCCGCTCCCAAAGAATAACGAACATATAGGCCAACGCCGTTAGTTGTTAACCAAGTTCCGGTCGTATCTCCAACAATAGTGACGTTGATTGTCGTCCAAGTATTTGCGGAGGAAATTGTAAATGAAAAAGGGTAAAACCTGTTTACGGCACTATTACAAATAGAACCACCAAAAGTTCCAGTAAGATTTGAATAAACCAAAAATGAAAGCGTTACAGTTTTGGCGTTTGCTGTACCCCAAGCCAAATCGCTAACATTAAACCCTTCAATCGGCTGAGTAAATTCATATGCTGTACCGCTTGTTAAAGTAGAGTCAGCAGTTGTTGTTTGGATGCCTATATAGTTAGTAAAACCAGCGGGAAGAGTTACGGAACCTTTGTTCTGTTGGGCAGAAAATATAGCAGATGTCCAAGTTCCGTTTGAACCAGAACGCCAACGATCAACGGTAAAAGTACCCGCTGCACTTAAAGAAACCGCAGCCCCACTATTCCGCTGATCAATCACCATATTCCCATTGATAATACGGTTCCGCAGAAACGACGACGACCCATACGGCATACCCGTAGCAACAAGGTTTGCGCCGCCTGTGACGTTACCTGCCGTGTCCAACGTAAGGTTGGCGGTGGAGGATGAGGCGTTCTGGATGACGGTGGTGTTTAATGTAGCGACCATGATTTACTCATAAATGATGTTGACAGAGCCAGCATTGAACGTGTCAGTGCCATTAACCGTATTAAGCGCAATTCTATCTAATGTTCCAGACAACGAAACGTATCCGCCGCCAAAAATACAATAAGTTGTGCCAGTACTATTAAAGCCTGTAAAAGAAGAAACCCAATTGTTGCCGGATACGTTAGTTAAAATCATATTTCCAGAAACGGTATAAGTTGAACTATCATGAAAAACAGCAAACCCGGCTGTTGAATTGGTTGTACCAACTGCTGAATAAACGTAAGATGATTGCGACGCATACCCACTGGTTGTCAATGAACCGCTACCAATCCTAACAAGAAATTGGCTTGATCCGCTTGTTGCTACAGCGTTAAAAATAAAAGTGATGCGCTTCACATAAGATGGGATTCCGGTAAATGTAAATCCTGTACCGGACGCAGTGGATTGAGCGGTTCCTGACGCCAACGCCCCCGCATAAGTTTGCCCAGATGTATAAGCCACTGATCCCGTGCTTGTTACAAACGGGGTAGATACGCCATTGGTTCCGTCTACGATTACGGTCATGTTATGCGCCCCTCAATAAGCAACCTTGAAAATACGTTAAAGCAGAGCCAGCCACTGTATTTTGTGTTGCTGCTGAATTATAAGCATAAATTTCAACATAGTCAGAAGAGCCATTAAGAAACACTAATGCGCTTACCGACGATTGTTGGTTGGTTGCTGATTGTGATCCTTGTTTCCATCCAGAACCGTTTTTATAAATAGCGGGAACAATAGTGGCCGCATTGGTTGCATAAATACCCGCTGAAATTTGATAATACCCCGCCACAGTAGGGGTAAAACGGGAAGAAGAATACATACCACCAGTGGTGTCAAATTCAGACGATGTAAAAGTTACTTTGCTATAGGCGGCGGATGTCAAGCTGGACGCAACACTTTGGTAATACGAAAACGCTGGACCCGCCGCATTAAGCGTCCCCGTCTGTGCAGCAATCGTTACTTGGTTGCTCCCCGCTACTGCTGGAACCAATATCTGTACTGAGCCGCTTGTGTCGCCGTTAAGGGTTATACTGCTCATGCCCATGTTCCTATTGATACGTTAGAACCAGATGCCGCAAGTGGGTAAATTCTCATGTATGACCCAGAATAAGTTGTATAGGCTCCGCCGGGAGCGGCTGAAAGCGTATATTGCGGAATAAATGTGCCGCCAGCGTTAATAGAAACAATGCCATTTATTACAAAGTACAAACTTAATGCAGCGCTTGTTTGCGCCCCTGATATAACAGTTGATGTTGTAACATTAAGAGCAAGTGAATTTGCACCCGCATTATTACCAGACAAAAATGCACTGCCTGTGCTATTCCAAAGTCCTTGGCATAGAAAATTATTAAATGTTGCTGTTCCGCCGCCAAAACCAAGTGCTAATGTGTGTGATGTTGTTCCGGCGGTTTTTGATAAAACAAAAGCCATATCAAATGCATATTGCGTTGACGCAGAAAGAGTTACACCCACACCAAAAATGCTTTGCGCAGAAGATGAATTTGACCCAACATACCCAGAATTGGTGACATAAATTTGCTGCCCCGGAATCAAACCAGCGTTTGCGCCGTTATATGCAATTGTCGTTAACCCTGTCGTAGCGACGTTGATTGTATTGGTTCCGTTGGTCTGCAATTGGATAATGCCACTGTTATCCGCAGTGGCTACAAGACCGGATGAAGTTGATGCGTTAAGGATCGTAGCCATTAGAGAACCACCCACTTGCTACCGCCGGGAACCGTAACCGCCACACCAGAGGACACAGAAATTGGCCCTGCTGATACGGCGCTATATCCAGATGGTATAGTATACGAAGTTGATACGGTTTGATAGTTAACATAAAACGGGCCAGTATTCACTATAGCGCCGGATGAGTTAATTAAAGGAATTGTACCAGAGGCGGCTTGCAAGGTCTGCGTCTGCGTTCCCGCCACAGATGGTGGGGAAATCGTGACTTGACCTGATGTTGCGCCGTTAAGTGCTAAACTACCCATTAAACCAACTCCGCTAAATATCGTTCTTTTACCACGTTAGCTTCTTCTTTGGTAGCGTAATTTCCAAGAAATACACGTTTGCCGTTTACCGTGGCGCGGGATTTGTAAATCTTTAATCCTCTGCACTTATCAAAGTGCCAACGCTTCATAGAAGTTTCTCCGCCAGTTTTACCACAATTAGGGCAAACAATATCCTTATGTTTAAAACCAAGCAGTTTATCACGTTTTAATGAACGGGTTTTTTCTGACTGTATAAATCCTAATGGCCCCGGACCGCCTTCTGACAAATTGACTAATTTGCAACCTTGTTCTTTATAATATTCAATTAATGCCATTTCATGGTTAAAGGCTTCTTTTTCTGTTTCAAAACGTGAAACAATTTGAATAAGTATACCATTTTGTTGTTCAAACACTTCCCGCCAAATCCAAGACCGTTTACCCATAGAAAAAGCCCGGTGACCCGTTCCTTTGCCAACGTAAAAAACTTTGCCATCAGGAGAGGCATGTGTGTAAGTGTAATACCTCATACAATTGTCCAAGTGCTTGAAGACGGAATGGTAACGACGGCAGAGGAAGAAACGGAAACTGGACCAAATGTGCCAGCGTTTGTTGAAGCAGGTATACTATAAGATGTATTGACTGTCTGCCCATTATTCCAGAAAATTGCATCAGTTCCGCCGCCCGTTGCGCCGCCCCCGATAGCGCCCCAAGCAGAGCCATTATAACCCTCAAACGATGTCGTTGTGGTGTTAAACCGCAACATGCCAGTTTGGCCCGTTGGTTGGTTGCCCGTTGTGCTGGCGGGAAGGACAATTGCGCCAGTTGTCGGGAATGACACAATGCCCGTTGTAGCAATAGACAGGGCCGTCACAGCGCCGTTATTGCCCACCTTCATTACAATGGAGTCGGTGGCGCCAACGCCCGTTGTTGACTGCAAGGTAAGTGACGAACCCGTACCCGTTCCGCCGTATACAGATGGAGCCGTTATGGATGTAACACTTGGTGTGGCAGAATAAGCTGGAGCCGTACCCGTACCAGCCGAAACTAACACTTGACCCGTAGAAACAGCCGCCAATTTAGAAAGGGCAGTTGTCGTAGAAGCATACAACAAGTCACCAACGGTGTAAGATGTTTGGCCCGTTCCGCCATAGGTTGCGCCAATAGTTGTCCCTTGCCAAACGCCAGTTCCAATGGTGCCGACGCTGGTAAGTGAGGATGAAACAACCGTGGAATTAAGTGTTGTGCCAGAAAGTGTTCCGGCTGGTGCAATGACTGCTGCGGTTGAAACCGCAGTAAGCTGACCCTGTGCGTTGACCGTAAATGTAGGAATGGCGGTAGACGAACCGTAGGAATTTGCCGTTACCGCCGTATTGGTAATGCTAAATTGGTTGGACGAAAGCGTAAGGCCAGTTCCAGCAGTGTATGTGGCTGACGAACCAAACTGAACCCAAACAAGTGCTGTCGTGCCGACCGTAATAGGAAGCGGCGTTTGTTGAACCCAAGAGGTATTGGTGTTGGCCGTGCCAGAAATGACGTAAACAAAATCGCCTTGATCAATTTCGTTAGTGCCAGTGCCGCTGGTATCGTAGTCCGTTGCGCGGATCATGGACCAGTTGGTTGATCCAGAACCTTGATTAGTTAGGACATAAATACCGTTATACGCGCCGTTGCTTTCGTTTTTAAGCAAAATACGCACAGCATTGGTAACGTCAGTGGACGTAAACGTATGGCCGTCAATAACCAAAGCAGCCTGTGCGCCAGCATTTGTTAAGGTAGCGCCAACACCAGATGAGCCATTGTTATATGTTACGGAACCAAGGTCGGCTGTACTTGCGTAGTTACAGGCGGGGTGGAAGTTAATGCCGTTAGCAACCGAATCAACATAACTTTTGTTGGCAATATCTGTGGCGTTAGATGGCGTCGTGCTAATTGTACCCGTTGTCATTGCAACGCTGGTGGCAGATGCTGCGCCCAATGTTGGTGAGTTTGAAAGAACAACTGACCCAGAACCCGTGGAAGTCGTAACGCCCGTACCGCCATAAGCAACGCCAACGGTTGAACCTTGCCAAACGCCAGTGCCAATCGTTCCTACGCTGGTTAAAGACGAAGAAACAACAGAAGAATTTAATGTTGTACCGGAAAGCGTACCAGCCGGAGCAATTACAACCGCCGTTGATGCAACCGTTAATTGTCCTTGGGCATTAACGGTAAATGTAGGTATAGCCGTAGATGCGCCATAAGACCCAGCTGTTACCGTTGTATTGGCAATCGCTGCCGTCACATTGGTTGAGCCATTAAATGACGTACCAGATAGACCAGTGCCAAGCGTCAAAGTTCCGGTCGTGCTGGCCGTAATTGTAGTTGACCCGCCCAAGCTAACGGAATTTCCATTAATCGTAATGCTGCTGTTTGCTAAACTGGCATTTGGGATTGCAGTATTAATTGCAGAGGATGGAATAGATATTGTCGTATTGGATGCGGCAGTTAATTGGCCCTGTGCATTTACCGTAATTGAGGGAACGGATGAGGCTGTTCCATAAGAACCCGCAGTCACGGTAGTATTTGCAATACTAATAGTACCAAATGTTGTAATAGGTCCGCCCGTAAGACCAGTTCCGGTGCTAATATTTGTTACAGTTCCAGAACCAGCCAACGTAGACCAAGAAGGATTAGCACTTGAACCGCCGGAAATAAGAACAGCGCCCGCAGAAGAAGGCCCAAGAGGAACCCAGTTTGTTGCGCTGCGGTATAAAATAGAACCCTGAGTGCTTGTAAATGCACTATCAAACAACGCCGTAACAGACGTTGCTGCCATTGCGTTGCCTGTTCCCGTAATATTTGCAAGAACCGTATTGGCAGTGGTTGTCCCAAAACCAAGCATGTTTTGAAGGTTTAAAACAGTTAAATCCGTCGGATTGGCCGACGACCCAGTATTGTTGCCCTTAATGGTGTTTGCCGCCATAGGAGCAAGATACGTATTATCAATGCTGCTGGTCGTTAAACCAATTGTACCAGACGACGTAATAGTGCCGCCTGATAGTGGGGACTGGGCAGTAATTGACGTAATACCCGTGATTGGATACGTTTGCTGCGTATATCGCGCAATCTGGTCTACGGTTAAGTAAACAGTCGTACCGTTTTGAACAGCAGGAATTTGATTGTTGGCCGTTGCCGCTGTTGTTGAAGGCAGGTTTGAAATGGAAACATTTGACATTTACGCACCTGTCTGAACGATTTGTGTGTACTGCGGCGGTATACCAACGGACGCAGTCACTATACGTGTATTTGCCCCCAAAAGTCCACCAGAAGGTATAGCAGAATTGGCTTGATATGTAAAAACGGTTTGCGATCCACTTACTGTAACACTGTACATTCCCATCGCATTATTATCTGTTGTTCCCGTAACTGATACTTGGCTACCAGTTACAAGGTTATGTGCGGAGGAAGTAGTTACTTGGATAGTAGTTGTTCCAAATGCCGTAATAGATGTTACGGGCAAAAGAACATTAAAAACCGTTTGGTTAATGAGCGGCATTAGCGCATTTGGATCAAGGTCCGCTGGCTTACCAATAGGTTGAACCGTAAGATTTACACCATCTTCCGTAATCAAATCCACGTTAGCGGGAACGGGAATGCCAGTTGCGGTGTTAATGGTAAAGCCGGGTTCCGCCAGATTACTGGTATTGTATATGTCATACGAATCCGGGCGGGCGTTCAACACAGGAACCGGGTCTTGTGTAGTCAAAATAGGCTTTAACTGAGCCTGTGGCTTGTCATAACATTTTTCGCACACCAAAAATCGTAGATTCTGTAATTGCGGGCCACGGTAATCAAATTGGAATTTCAACGCTTTATGATTGTAGATAAAACCGCAACGGTCACACCGCCCCCATGCTGATGGTGCGCTTGGATTAACAAAGGCATGGCCGTGGGGACGGTACGCCATGACTACGACACCCTAAAGTAGCCAGAAAGTCCGGGCATAATATACAAAGGAACGTTTTCCGTATCCTGTGTAGCAGCTATCGTATACGCTTGCTGGGCTTTAGCTTCCAACATCTGCATGCGTTCTGGAGCATAAATAGCCGACAAACGTGCCGCCAAACCAGATGCCAAGGCATCCATCCAACGGTAGGGAATGTCAACCGTCTGTGCGTCCGTTAATTCAGCATCCTGAATTTGCGTCACAGCATAATAATTCAACGTATAATAATTTGATTGATCCGGAACAGGCCACAACGTAACCGTTGGATTGATTAAACGGTCAAACCAGAACACCGTAGGCGGCGCTTGCTGCAACTTATTAGGCGTTTGGCTGTACTCTGTGCGGGAAATAGGCATAATAACACGGTCAAACTGCGATGAAGTGCCAGTATTCTGCTGAATAACGGCATCAAGTATCATCACAACCTTTTGCGGGACCGTGTACGTTGTCTGGCCCTGCACTAATGGTACAGAAATTTGCACAACCTCCCACAGGTTTACTCCTTGGTTAGCCCAAGAAGAAAACATGAGATTGGTTTCAAACCGCGCATCCGTCATATGCTCTTGCATAATGGCGGTCCTACGAACACCGCAACGTGCAAAAGCATTCAAGACGACTTCGCCAAGCGACGGATTAAAATTGTATGTGCCGCTAGTGGTCATTTTTGCCTCAATTTAAATTAGAAAGCGACCATGCCAGCCTGATTGAAGTTAACATGAACAGAAGCGGATGTATTTGATCCAGCATTGCTAATATAACAACGAATCATATTTGGAATACCCGCTTGGTTAGCATTTTGTGCGCTTGTCGCATTAACTAATGCCGCCGTTCCAGAATTTACCCAACGGGCACTAACGTATGAATCTGCCCCAGTTCCAGTAGAAATATTTGGATTGTCACCTGAAAGCTGAATGGTATAGGTGATTCCAGAAGAGCCACCAGTATCTGTTTGAATATATGTGCTGCTATCAGCGTAGGTATCCAAAAACACTGGACGGCTTGATGCAATTGCATTCGTTCCAATACTTACGTTGCCCGCCGATGCTCCAGAAGCAACAACCGATGTTACCGTTTTAAAATCATAAACCGTATATACAGTAGTAGCATTAGCGCCTGTAACTACTTCACTTACTGGCATATTATTCCAATCTGTTCCAGTGACAGTAAAAGTAATACCGCTATCATTTCCTGCTGAAGTAAATAAAACGCGCCGTGGCTGGTCTAATGTGGCAACCCCGCCAGAAACAAGGGAGCCATTCAACGTAACTGTTCCCGTTGCAACAGAAGAAGCCGTCCGAATATTTGTAGCACT
>Ga0114963_10000092_pt1 | contig 53428 bp, 42 predicted proteins | sample C_131016_EF_Meta_FD_87019 | JGI IMG/M metagenome (GOLD analysis project Ga0114963, IMG submission 87019) | Freshwater microbial communities from Lake Croche, Canada to study carbon cycling - C_131016_EF_MetaG | ecosystem: Environmental > Aquatic > Freshwater > Lake | place: Lake Croche, Canada... | reverse complement strand
GGGCTGGCGAGAGGCTGTAGCAGCCTAAACATTACAAAGATTTAATATAAAAAACGAAAATAATGCTTGACTTTTGATAAAAATAGTGGTATATGTGCCTTAATAAGCGGGTAATTCTACTCGTTTAAACACCGGAGTAATCCAGTGCGCTCTTTCAAAACCGCATCGGTTGCCACTAAAGTTCTAGTTACCATCGTTGGTGCTGCTGTTAGTCTCGTAGCAGGATATATCAGCATCAGTGGTCTGGTTTCTTTGTTTCCAGCAGGAGGTATAGCACTGATCGCTATGGCTGCCAGCATGGAGTTGGGTAAGGTTGTTGCTGTTGCCTGTTATCAGCATGCAACTGGTTTGATGCGCGTTGTTCTGACTCTTCTCATCGCGATACTGATGACGATTACTGGTCTTGGCGTTTACGGGTTTCTGTCTAGCTCTCACCAAGCTGACCGAGCACCCGCTCTGGCCGCTGAAGCTCAAGCTTCGCGTTGGAGTCAAGACTTAACTCTTGCTCGTGATACGCAAAAACGGGCAGAGGATACTTTGCGGCAGATGGACGCTGCTGTAGAGGCTTTGATGACTGCGCGGCGGATTACGGGAGCACAGGTTCTACGTAATCAGCAGTCTTCTGAGCGTAATCGTGTTTCTCAAACACTCGACCGTTCGGTTGAGGATCAGCGTCGGATTTTGGAGCAGCAGGCCAATGCTCGCACCATTACCACTCACTCTGAGTTGACTCCCATTCGTTTTGCTGCTAATGCTCTTGGTTGGAGCGAGGATCAGGCACTGACGTTGATGATCCTTCTTCTTATGCTCGCGTTTGATCCTCTTGGTATGGTTCTCGTAGCCATCGGCGCAGGGATTGATTGTGGTCGTAAGAAGACTTCTGATGCTGCTGAAGTTACGTTGAGTAAAATCAGCGTTTCTGATGCAGCTAAGATACTGCGTGAGTCGCGGAAGCGCAAACTCGCCAGCTAAACTTCTATGTAGCAGACGAAAGGCTTAGAAAAAGGAAACCCCACAGTCAGAAACGGCTGTGGGGTTTTTTTGTATTTAACATAAACAATTTAGTTGGCTCTAAATTTGATTTTTTGAACTTTTTTATCTTGCAGATTTATTTGTTGGTTCAAAATGATCAATATGAAACCCATTTTCGTGACTGCCATGAATTTTAACTTCTTCACCAGTTTGTGGATGCACAAAACTAATTGGATTATCACGAGTTATTTTTGACCAATCAGGAACTGTGCTATTTGGTGTGGAATAAACTTTACCAAGGTCTTTAACAGGATAATTTTGTTCACGTCCATTTTTGGTGAATTTAAACCCATGTCTTCCCAATGCTTTTCCTATTCCGGTTAACTTGTCGCCAGAGTGACCAAGTGATCCCGTTTCATATGCTGATGGTAAACGATATGTGTGTTGATAAATCAGATTACCCTCGGCGCCTTCTAATCTATGTGTATTGTTATGAACAGCACCGGCCTTGGTTAATATAGTATGTGGGTGTACTCCATAAAACTCGTCGGACGTTTTAGCTTCATTCAATTCTATACTATTTGTAGATGACATAGAAAGATCATGTTGTTGTTTTGCGATATAAAACGCATATGCTTCTAATAAATTATTCTTTGACATTTGATTTGCTCCTCTTGTAATCAGTAAATTTATATTTTGGAATATCAGCCACTCTATTACGAAATGACTGATATTCCAAATATAATGTCCTATAGTAAATTCGTGACAATCAATCTACGATAATATACGTTACCTGTACCAGCGCCACCTAGAGCCAGACGACCTGAACCCTTTACTGAACCTTCAGCGAATGGATTTGCTACAACACCATAACGTGTCTTGAAGCCAATCTTTGGCTGGAAGGTGAACTGATCAACCGCACGAACCATCTGTAGAGGAACATATGGGCAATAGAATAGACCAGCATCAAATGCGCTTGAACCCTTATAACCAACGGTTAGATAGTTACCACCAATAGCATATGGATCGATATAGACCTTTAGGCGACCATTTAGAACGCCAGCAAAAGTCTGTCCTGTGTCATCAACTTGTAGGTTGTTGCTGTTTAGAGCAGGAGCATAGTCAAGAACACCAGCCATCTGTAGAGCAGAAGCTACGTCTGAAGAACAGATAACGATGTTACCCTTACCACGACGAGTCTGACGAGCGATAGCGTTAGCTTCACGTTCTAGTTGGAACATTAGACCCTTGAACTTTTCAACTGACCAACGACCGTTTGAGTCGGTATCCAAGTCGAACACACCAGCAGTTGTGGTATTGTCCTGAGCACCGGCAGTAGCAGTGATGTTGATGGTACGAACGATTTCACGGTTGATTTCGGCTAGGACTTCAGCAGCAAGAATGTTCGATAGTTCTGTTTCAGCATCTAGACCATGGATAGCCTTCAAGTCTTGTGCTAGTTCCATTGTGTACTCAGCCTTTAGAGCACGAGTCTGGGCAGTTACAGTGACTTTTTCAATAGTGAAAGCCATCTGACCAAAATCGATGCCACCATCAATACCAAGAGCTTCGCCCTGTGATGTTGACATACCACGACCAGTGTTATAGGTGTTTGTGGCTGTTAGCGGAGTTGTGTTTGTTGCGCCTGGAATTGTACCAACGAACTTCTGACCGAAGGTGTTAGCAGCATACTGTACTAGTGTGTTACCAGCAGTGAATGCAGTGTTGACTTCGTTGTAGAAGGTTTCGTTGTCCTGTGTTTGGCCATTTGCAAGACCGTTAGAACCAGCCTGATTGCTATAACGTGAGCGCATAGCAAAGATCAAACCAGTTGGTCCTGTCATTGGCTGTGTGCCACAAATGTCATATGCAATTAAGTTAGGCATTGCACGACGCACTAGAGAGATAAGAACTGGATCGAACGTATCAATACCACCAGCACCGGCTACTGAGCTTGATCCACCCATAGCGTTGACTGGGGTACCAGTTGTTAGTGCTTCTGATAGCATGAACTGAGTGTGAGCACCGGATTCACGTAGAGCGCGTTCAGTGTTTTCTAGAACAACCGCAGTTACAGAACGGCGGTGAGCATCTTTAATTGGGGCCAAATCAGTGTGCTCTAGAATTGGCGCCCACTTCTTCTGAATTTCTTCTTGTAAGTACATTTTATTCCCTTTCTATTAGGTTTTGATTTATTTATAAAAGATTAAAGTTTAAGATTATTTCTTCATAGTTCTTGAGATTGCTTGAACGTATCTGTTCACGTTTGGATCATGAGAAACACTCTCAGTCAAAGAAGTTGTGCCTTCAAAAAATTCTTCCTCAATACTGTGAGTAACTTTCTTTGATGTAGGGAAATAATTTTCCTTGACATATGAAAGCTTTCTCTTGTATGCATCTAGATCACCTGTGAATACGATGCCTTCTGCTAGAGCAACAAACTTCTCAGACTGTACTAGATTTAGATCGCTAGATACTTCCTCAACGATTTCATTCTTACGGATTTCTAGCGCAAAATTCTTTAATTCAACATTTTCGTTGATAGTTGCATCTAGTTTTGATTCAAGTTCTTCAACTTTTGTAGCTAGGCTTTCCATTACGTCAACTTTTTGTTCAGGAACATCAATGTAATGTTCTGCAAAAAGACCTTTCAGACCATCAATGAATTCTTCTGCGATTTCGTTACGAAGTGCAGACTCGATGGCAACTTGATTATCTTCCATCCAATTTTCAACAACATAGCTTAGGTACGTGTCAAGATTTGATTCTACATCTTCAAGAATAGAATTTACGCTTTCTTCTAGGCGAGTCTCATACTCTTCTTCAAGGCGTTCTGTTTCTAGAATTGTTCTGGCATTAACTGCTGCTTCAAAAATGGTAGAAGCCTTTTCCATAAACTCTTCAGAAAGTTCTTCACCTTCGAACATTCCGTCAACGTCTTCTTTAACTGAACGCGCAAGAGGGTTGCTTTTGTGGTCAAGGCGTGGCATAGAATCTCTATTGGTCGCGCCACCACTGCCAACAGCAGTAGAAGACTTCATACGTAATGATGCTTCATTACCACCCGCATTAGCACCGCCAGGAAGACCTGATGTTTCCTTACCAATTAACGCCATAGCATCCTTGTACCATTTTGTTAGTTCGTCGCTGCTCATTGCATGCATTGCACCAATAACATTTTTTAGATGCTCAACTCTTGATTTTGGGTTTTCATCTGGACGAGTGCCAGCATGTAAAGTCGCACCGGCCATTGATTCTTCTTGAATTGACATTAAAATCTCCTTGATTTGGTTTTGAGAATATTTATACTAATTCCATATTTAACGATTTTTAAATTTTTTAATTATTTGGTTTACATGATCTGGATGCACACGTTTTTGTACTTCCATCTCGGAATATCTATCTGGATTTTTGGTAATTCCCATAAATCCTTTATTTTGATCTTGTTTAGAATTAATATTAGAATGAATAATTACTCTATCTCTAGATGTAGGATGTTCCCAAACCCCATGAATACCACCAACAATATTTGTTGGTCGGCCCTCATCCGTTTTACGAAACCCAAGAGCTTTAAGACCGTTATCGAATAAACCACCTGTACTTATTTTATTAACTTTTTTATTCACATCATTTGATGTTGTATCTGGATGTTCAAATCTGTATTTTGTTATATAATGTAATTCGCCATTGATATTTGCCAATTTTGGTCGAGATTTACTGGTATGATTCCCTGCGGCTGACGCAATATAACCTGATAATGCATCATAATCTGGTATTGGTCCTGATGTTCTATTTTCGAGAACTTGATTTAAAATTTTTTTAGCAGATTCTGATAACATTTTTTTATAAACTTTTCAAAAAAGACTGAAACATATGTATAGCTTTTTGTTCATCAATTTGTTTGAAATTTTTCTTGACTAAATTTTTATGTTCCTCAATTACTTCAAGAGCTTTCCAACCATTATTTTCATCATAGAACCATTCCACGCCTTCCATAATTCCCTTTACGTAAGCACCGGGAGCAGAGGGGTCGGCCACGATATCAGCAGCAGTAGCTAGACTATAATCTGGCTGGACAACCATGACACCATTTTCTGATTTTAAAGAACCCATGCCACGAGAAGAAACACCAAGATTTGCACCAGAATCCAAAAGACCTTTTGCGGTATTTCCCATCGGAGTGTCGGTTAATCTGGCTTTACCGATAAAATAATTTGTGTTACCATCTCTTTGTAGATCAACAACAAGATGCGATACACGATCTAGATTGATTTGTGGACCTTGTGGGTGCCCCAATTCTCCATATCCACGATTTGTTTTGATATGATTATCAACGTATTTATCGACGGCAGTTTGCATTACATTTAATGGATACATTCTTCCATTGCGATTTATTTCCTCCGCAACAAGAAAACGACCATGAATATGATGGTGTTTTTTTCCAGTCGCTTCGTTGAGTTCCGTGGAATATTCTACATTCTCGTTGAGTTCTGTGATCAGCTTCATTGTCGTTGTTTCCTTTATATTACGACATTGCTTCTTGGGCAACCAGATGAGCACCAACATTTGCGCCAGCAGCGGATGAAGTTGATACGGCCACAGTAAGAATGTCGGGCTGATTGCCTCTGACATTATTATATAAAGCAAAAACGTTGGTTAGGTCGAAAGTCTGAAGACCGGAACCACCTGATGGTGCAGTAAAAGCATAAATCACTTCGCCACCAGTCAATCCGGTAGCGGAAACATCCCTTTGTGCCAATGAATTGATTGAACCAATAGTATTCATTGATACCATACTAGCGCCGGTCAATACGATCGGTGATGCTGTTGTACTAACAATCAATTCAACAATACATGTATTATCAGAAGAAACGATTAGAGATTGAGGAAGAATCTGCCCACGATTTATCAGACCAATTGAATATGCATTACCAGCATTTGCGGATACTGGAAGCGGTGAAGTATTTGAAATAATCTCATTGATATAAGCAGTATTTGCTGTGTTGTTGGCGATACGACCAACCATCGTATTGCCTGCAACGCCGACATTAAAAATTGAAATTGCTCTACCTACATAAGCATTAGAAACCCAAGGCGTTCCAGTGACATTTAAATATGTAGTATTTGATGTTGCAGCAACAATTGGATTTACTGTTGAATTTCCAGAAATTTCCGATACGCCCATATTATTCATACGTACTGATACCACAGGGAAACGTGTATTTGCGGCAGGAACATTTCTGCGTGGAGTTGTGGAAGTCATACCATACGAATACGTAAACCCACGCTGCGCGTCCTGGCGATTTTCAACCATAACAGAAACACCATAATGAATTAAAACACTGTTTGCCGAAGTTGCGCCAACATTACGTTGTTCATATCTTACGGGCAAGTTACCGGTACGTGACCATGGGGACTGCTGAGAATTTCCGGTATAATTGCCATTACCGGCACCAACTTCATGAAGAACATATGGTTCGCCATTAAGAAGAACTCCCCAACGAATTGCACCAGCACCATACCAAGCATATTCCAGCCATAGCATTTGAATTTTGGTCCAGTCGATTAGAGCAGTTACCGGATCGCCATACCATGTCTCGTAAGAAAATTTGGTATCTTTTGGTGTATTTGAAATTGTTGTTCCGTCAGTAAGACTTACTGTTCCTGCATCAGAGCGAATGACACAATAAATTCCTGATGGATTATTTGCAGTCACTACGCCTTGCTCAAAAAACACACCATTTGAATCGTCAAAAAATCCAATACGTTGATAATTGTTTGCTGTTGCCGCACCAAAATTAGCTGCGGTGGCCATGTACATGGTTTTGCCGGGCTGATAACGATGATATGGCCTGGACTGACGAATTGTTAAATCACCGGAATTATTACCGACGAGCATTCGAACACCACCGGTACCAGGGAACTGAACAACACTGGCAATGCTTCCGGCGGAACCAGTATTTGCGGTGAAATTTTCCCAACGCATTGGCTGTAAGTTATACTCAAAGTCAGCTTCGTAAATATTTTGTGGAACAGAAACTTTCATTCTGCCTACCACGTCACGAACACGAGAAGGCAGAAGCATAGATTGTGGTCTGGTTGTTTGTGCTGTGTAATTTTTAGTATATGTATTAGCCATTGCCATTTTTATATTCCTTTAAACCTGGGGACCAAATGGATTGCCACTACCAGCAGGACCATAAGTATTTGGTACGCCTCCTGATGCATCCCATCCACCTTCATTTGGAGTGCCATCTTCTTTTTCTTCTGGCTTATCATGATCGCCATAGATCATATAGTCATGAACACTAGAGACAAGTTCTTTTGCCTGCGCGATTTTAGCCTGTACCCATGGCTCTACATGCATGCCGTCTGGCATTGTCATGGTTAGATGCATGGCCTTGTTTGATAGAGCACGTAGCTCTGTCTTGACCATATCAGCACCACTATCGTCATCACCCTGTAGCAAAGGAACCGCCAAACACTCAGAAATTTTTTCTGCTTGAGACGTGGCTATTGCCATTTTTTTACTCATAGGCATTTTTGGGTTTTCGCGAGCAATAGCCTGTGCAATTTCCTCTCGTTTTGATTTCTCTTTTGGTGTCAAATGACGTTCGGAAATATCAGATTCTTCACCAATAGTATATCCTTTTGTTCTAACATATTCTGGTCTATGCTTTGTTAATTTTTTTAATAGAACACGCAATCTTTTTGGATCATGGCCTGAATTAGCTATAGCAGAACGAACGTCATTTGGATCAAGGTCTTCATCTTCATTTACTGGAAGCATCTTTTGTGCTGGAATTTTATTTGTAGCAACTTTTCCCATAATATCAAATCTTTTTCCAGATTTTGATTCGGGATCAAGAATTTCTTCAGGTTTTTTTTGCAATTTTTTTGTTGCTTTTTCAACATAAGCCTGTTTATACTCAACAGAAGTTTCTTTGATATTTTTTACTGTGGAGCAATCCGCCATTTCATGCATAGGGCAATATTTGCCGGATTCAGACATATTACACTGAAGATTTTCTTTTGATTCGTAAACTTTTTTGTCGTCACCACGTTTACGACCATGGCGCTTTTCATCATAGGAATTTAAATCGTATTTTTCTTGGGGTTGTGTATATGGATGGTTTATGTTGCCGACTCTATCAGCATGCTTTTCTACGCTGTGAGCAGCAATCCATTTCTGTTCATCACCAGCTTTTGGAGCATAATCAACGCCTGGGTCTTCGCCAGTTTTTCCACCAGTTGTAGATTGACTTCTTACTCCATTTAGCCTATTGTGAGCTTGATGAAGAACTTTCATCAATTCTGGATTTTCGGGAGCTATGTTTCGTAATGATTTCTTAGTCATTATATTCTTCTTCCTCTGTGTCTAAATCTTCCTCGGTTGAACGAAACATAGTCTGAGACATTTCAAGTTTTTTATCTGCTATTGCAACTGCTACTTTAGCAGAAAGAATATTAGATAAAGCATTTTCAAATTCAATTGGCTTTTGGTTTGAGCTAAAATTAATTAGATCAGATAGACGATACTCGATTTCTGTCATGGTATTATTCCTTATTTATTGTGTGCTAAAACATGAATCGCTGATGTATATTTATTTTCTTCGCTTTTTGTGCGTTTTTTACGAGTACCCAATCTATCTGCGGTAGATTCTGCTTGACTTATTTTTTTGTTTTTTTCATCAGTTTTTGGAGTTACAGCAACGTCTTGATCATTTTCTAATTTTTGTATATCAGAACCCTGCTGTTGCTGCTGCTGTGCCATTGCCTGATCTTCTGGTGGGATTGGATTGCCATCCTCATCAACTTGAGGCATCTGCCAGCGAGGATCATTCTGCTCTTCTTCAATTTGCTCATCCATTTCTTCAATAAGATCATCTTGCTGCTGAAGAATATTTTTTCTGGCCCAGTCATGAGAATAATATTTACCAATCATATCCTGAGCATTACGCATCAAATTGATACGATTCTCAAGAATTTCCGCATCCTTTAGCTCAGTGAAATAATTGTCTTTTGCAAAATCAAATTTAACTAGCTGAGAAATATTCTGCCAGTCTTCAATTGACATGACGCCTTTTAAAACAAGTTGTTTTTCCAGCAACGAAAGGAATAGATGAGAGAAACGACCACGAAGCCTAGAAATGAAACGAGAGAATTTTAATTCGTCTCTACTTACTTCTGTAGCTCTTCCTAGCGAGAACAGAGAATCAGAATTTAAACGGTTGACAGGAACATTCAGTGTTTGAAATAATTTCTTCTGGAAATATAATACGTCATCCATTTCACCAAGAGTCTGGCCACCAGGAAGAGTCGTTACTTCTGTGCCTTTTCCGCCTTCTCTGCGAGGTAGCCAGTAATCTTCAAGCATTGTTTGAAATTTACGATCATCACGAACTTCGCCAGTTGCTCCATCATAGATGAGACGATTCTTGTGCTTTACCATGATATCGCGAACGTATTGTTCTGCCTTCATCTTGGGAAGGTTGCCAACGTCAATGTACCAAATTCTGCGTTCTGGCGCTCGTGCAAGGCGATAAATCACCAAAGCATCTTCCAGTGTTCTAAGCTGATTTAAAGACTTGATAGCCTTGTGCATGTATGATAGTACCATCGTACCCTGGGTATCAGTCAGACCAGAAACAACATGAACGATAGAATCTTTTGCAATTTTCATGCCCGTAGTTGTTGGTCCTACAGATTTATTACCGTAACTGAATCCCTTATCATTGAACAAATAATATTCATTTTGAACTCGTGGAATGATAGCATCACCACCATCGCCCCCAGGAACTTTTCTTTTTGTTACTTCACGAATTTTACGGATTTTTCTGGGATCAACATAACGAACTTCTTTGATGCCAGATTTTGTATCATTCTCATCAATAACTACATGGTAATAAAGACGACCATCAATATACCAGCGGCGCATAATTTCATATGCTTTATGTTGAAAATTTAATACATTTATAATAACATTAAATTCTTCTGTGATTGCTTTTTTGATTCTGTCAGTTATCTCAACATTATCAAGAACAATACTGACAACTTTTTCTTCGTCAAGAGAAACCATTTCATTGACAATTTCATCTACTGCATTGTCGATTTCTGGCTGCAATGACATTTCTCTATATTTTGTGACCAATTCTGCTTCGGTTCTTACCGTACCGTCAAGGTCAACATATGTCCCGTATGCACCACCAGCAGCAACGACAACTGCACCGTCATCTTGTTCTCTAGGAGCAAAAGACGGTGCAGTGTCAGTAGGTTGTTTTCTTACAAATTCGAAACCAAATAATTTCATTTAATTTACCCAAAGTAGTGTTAATGTCTGACACTACTTATAGTGCCGTATTAAGACGAAATACCAACATCCAATTGAGATAAACCACTCTCTGCTGGAAGAGGAATCCAGTAATCATAGGAGAATGTCACATCAAATGTCTGTAGCGTATCGCGTGAGTCCCATGAAAGATTCATCGCACTTATGGTTGTTGGAAAAATGCCAACAAATTTATATTGACGGATTGCTGTCATATCCTTAGAATACTGAGTCACAACAGCATCCTGTGACTTATACGTTAGTCCGGTCAAAGTTTTCTCGTTTGATGCCATGCTGTTCATCTGGTTAGACCAAGATTCAAACATGTTACGAACGATATAATCTTCGTCGTTGAATACTGATACGTTCCAGTCGGTAAATGTTCTATCACCAACAAGCTTGATTTGACGACCAAAGTATGGTACATCTACTGAGCCAATGGTTGCCGCAGGAATTTGAGAAGCACTACATGTGAATGTAAACTTCTCCAACGTTGTCTGATCAGTTGAGAATGGAACTTTAAGCTGAACTTCAAAGAGTGAAGGTCTTGCGCCACCTTTCGTAAGACCTCTGCTCTTGAAATCGTTAATATTGAAAGCCATTTTTTGTTACTCCTTTTATTTTTTATTTAAAATTGGCCCACGATTTGGCTGAACTGAACACCAGTACGTACAGCAACAAAATTTAGCTGGATGAAGTTGATTGAACGATTTGGCTTGATGTAAATATCACCCCAGAATTCGTTACGATCAATACGTTCTGCTGTATTGTTTGTATTATCACAGACAACTAGGAAATCAGTGATACCACGACGAGCCTGAACATCACGTAGGTATGGAGTAATCAAGTTTCTAAACTGTGATCTTGTAAAATCATCATTGAATTCAAATAGTGAGAACTTAGAAGCCTGTGAAACGGCTCTTTCTAGCGTAATGAAAAGTCTGCGAACATTAATTCTATCAAAAGCAGATGGCTTTAGAGTTGCAGTTTTATCCCCATAAAGAATGGTGCCCTGACCAGGGAATGTTACGATTGGATTGATAGCGTTCTTGTATAGAAGATCACGATCATCTTTCGCAGGATTAAAACGCATTTTCACAACATTTTTAATTTGACCACGATTAAAGCCTGCTGGCGACCACCAAGCGTCATTGGTATATTCTGTACGAGCACATAGACCAGCAACATCACCATTTGCTGGAACATAGCGGTAAATGTCATTATAACGATCATACATGTATTTGTAGCCAGAATCTACCACAGCATATGTTGATGGATGGATAGCACCAAACCAATTTACGAGTGCTGTAGATTCCTGTCCCGCGTTTGATTTGACGATTCCATCATCTGGTGTGATGAATGCTACGCAATCTTTACGAACTTCAACAATGTTGTCGATGATGTAATTTGCAAGCTGGAACCCAGTCACAGTCTGACCATTTACAACTGTTGTGCCACCAACTGGCTTTCCTTGTAGAACAAGAGAAATATCCACATTTTCAGCAGAATTGAAAAGATCATATCCAGTAGCAAGTACATTCAACGGAATGGTTGATTCTGTATAACCATCCTGACCAGAAACAAAATCTAGACGAAGTGGCGTTGAGCTTGTGGAAGATATAATATTAAGAGCAGTATTTGAAACAGCGCCGGGGCGATCATTTGCCCACCAAACATATTTTGAACCATTATTGATTACGTTTTTGTAATAAATTGATGCTCCATCTGCTGATTTGGCATCAGTTGCACGAGACACATTTCTGAATACTTCTAGGACGCTGCCAGGAGCGTTTGAAAATAGACCATCCTGATCGATTACCACAACATGCATAGTATCTACAGCGGCGCTGTTGCCGTAAGATGCGACATATTGCGAGGTTGTGGGTGCCTGATCAACTACGCCAATATATTCCCAGTTACGATTCAGTCCAATCACTGTAGTATTGCCGTTTACGGTATTGCTAAGAACGAAATCTGTTGAGAGCTTGTATAGGCTATCAAAACCTAGTGCGAATGTTGCTAGGGTGGCATTTGCAGTGACCGCACCAACATTTACTACTTTCAAATACTGAACACCAATTGATGAATTGCCAATCTTAATCAAATCACCAGGGGTAATTGAACTTGCAATTGTGTTGGCATAATTATTGGCTTCGGTAACGGCTGAAGTTGAGGCAAACAAAAATGTCGCAGTATTCGAACCAACGCTAAGAGATGCAGAACCATTAATGGTATTGCCATTGCTTGTTCCGTATAAATTCAAATTTGATGAATATGCGGTTGTATTAGAACATGTAGAAATACGAAGGCTATTACCAAGTGCGCCTGGATATTTCGCAACATACAATGTGTTTGACGAGAAATTGCCGTCTTTGTTGTTCAAGTAGTCAGTTGTATTCTTGACAACATTGTTTAATATTGTAATTGTATTTGTGTTAGCCACGGCGTTTAAAGTGCCGTTTGCAGAAGAATCCGTAGTATTTGCAACACGAGCAACGTATAAAGCACTTCCGTAGTTTAGGAAATTTGCTGCTGTCAAAAATGTCTCTGGATTTATTGATGTTGGTTTGCCAAAAGTAGAAACCAATTTATCTTCTGTATTGATAAATGTTCTTTCGCCTACTGGTCCCCACTTGAACACACCTGCAATAGCGCCGGAAGTTGTTGATACACCGGGAACGATTGTAGTTAAGTCAACTTCAGTGATATTTACGCCTGGGCTTACTTGATATGCCATTTTTATCCCCTTTCAAGAAATATGATTTACTTGTTATTTCTTGTTATTTATAAAAATCTATCTTCAGAAGAATCAGTCTCCAATAACCAATTTTTCCCGCGCCCAATGTCGCTTTCGATAATTTCCTCATGAGTCATTCCGTTATCAAAAAACCCAAATGGAGTCAAATCATGCATAATATCGTCATCAGTTTTTTCTCTTAATTTTGCAAGAGTATTAATATTGGTATAATCTTTGAAATACATCTGATCGGATAGCCAAGCAAAAAGGACTAAACCCATCACCAAATCATCATGATTTCCAGATTCTGCTTCGTAGCTGACGCCTTTTCTAGAAAATGTAGATAATTCAGCAATACTATCAAAATCATTGACAATCAATTGATTCTGTTCAATAAGAAGTTTAAGTATTGAACATCCAACCGATTTTACTTGTTTGGTTGTTCTTATTCCTTTATCAACACTATTACCAAAACCAGAAGTAATTCTTTTGCCCAATCTTCCGGCAGACTCCGTAAATAATAAATTATCATATTCAAAATCAAATTGCAAGGAAGATGATACTTGCTCACCTATGTCATTTATTTCAACAAGTGTCGATGCATTATTATACGATTTGACAACCCGATGGATGATATCAGCATAATCGATTGGCGCAACAAGATTATTTCTATAGACACATACTTGAGTATACGGCATGGCCGTTACGTCAATAATATTGAATGCGGAATAGTCCAATCCCTTTCCTCTTGATACGTCAACAATACAGACATATGAGCGATCCGGTTCGGGAATTTTATAAACAGACAATCCCTCTTTTGAAGTTAATGGCGTCTGGTGGACTAATTCTTTTAATTTCCAACCAGCAATAAGCGTACCAGAGCTACCTTGAAATGAAACTTCGTATTCTTGCGAGAATTTTTCAGTGTCGAAATTGAGGGCTGCTAAAGTGTCTTTTTTCCATCTATCATCACGGCCAGGAACCCTATCCCATCTGACCATAATATTTTTATAATTATTTCTGCCCTCTACAGAATTTTGCCAAATTTTATAAAAATGGTTCAAGCCTTTTGGTGTGCTAACCAAAACTACCTTCGTGCTTTGACCAGAAGAAATTGTTGGGTATGTTGATGTGAAAAATTCATCCCAATTTTCTACGAAGGCCGCCTCGTCGATAAAGAGTAAATTCACCGAATAACCACGAATAGAATCTGAAGATGTAGAAGTTGCAAGGATACGACAATTATTTTCTAGATGGAATGACCCTTTGTTCCAATCTATAACGCCCTGTTGAATCCATTTAGGCAGATGTTGATATGCCAATTGAACTTTTGCCAAAATTTCTCTGGCTGTATCTCCTTTATTTGCCAATAAAGCTACAGTCTTGTCCTCGTTAAAAATAATATACCACAGCAGGAATGCACATACAATAGTGCTTTTCCCTGCTTGACGAGAAGTTGCAAAGATACAAAATCTTTCTTCTGCCATAGCCCTTAGCATTTCTTCTTGATAATCGTATGGTTCGAATGGAATAAGACCCCTATCGACGTTTACGATCTTCATATATTTTTTTAGAAAGTATAAACAATCGTTGGAACATCTGGTGAATTCCTCCACCATTTCTTTAGTCCATTCTACCTGAACACCAAAACGTTTTAGGTTCTGATTGCCTCTATATCCCCTAAATTTCGGTATTGAATTCATTTTTTAGTGCTTTCGATTATTTTAGCCAGATCAGCCGTACTTCCAACAAAAAGATTATTTGTCACTGCTGTTTTTGCGTCTTCGTTGTGTGGAACACTAGCTTTATCGATATCTCTAATTTTAACTTGCAATTCCAATAATTCTTTGTTAGCTTTTATCATAGTTTCCATAAGTTTTGATAATGCAACGAATGCATCCGTGTCTTGTGATTGGTCAGCAATTATTGCCAATTTTGCAATCGCATCGTTTCCATTTTCGACGACTTCCCTGAGATTAGCACGCGCAAAATCAAAATCATTTTTTGCTGAATCATCTTTCGCTGATAAAATAATATTAGACACAGCTTTTCCGTAATTATTATTAGACATTGGTCCTATATTCAACGCCTTTCCAATCGGATCATCATCATCATTATTATCGCTCATTTTTACCTCGGTTCTGCTATATTTGTCACAAATCCATAGCTATCAGAAGCCACGATATTTGCCACGGGAATTGATAGGCTGGCATTCGATGTTGGCTGTCCATTTGCAGTCAGACCCGGCTGTACAGTGGTGTATGCCACCGGATTGCTATTTCCCACAGAATCTGTTATATTCTCTGTGGATGCAATGAAGAATTCTGTGTTGGCGTATTTGATAATTTTTGTTGTTTTGACAGGCCCATAGATATATGCTTTCATAGTGAAATCTAAAATCCATGTCAATGCTCTGCGGTCTTTGAAATCCCCATCATAAACATCTTCAAGGACAACGTTATTTAAAATCAACGGAATGTCCATGACCACATTCATTTCTGGAATCAAATGAACCGTAGTAGTCCAATCCGGAGTGAAGAAAGGAAGAATTTGCTCTACGATTTTTGAGCCGTCTTCTGCATTTTTTACTAGAATTGATAGCTTAAATTTGATATTATAGGGAACTGGATTGTATTGATATTTGTTCTTGGCCTTGTCATCAGGATCAATTACAGCAATACGATTTGTCGTCTGAAGTTTGCGATTGCCATCATATTCAAATGATTCCATTTCAAACGACATGATAGGTAGGATGATTGCTGCCTGTCTATCGATATTTGGGTCTTGATTAACACGAGCAAGCATCTTTTCTTTTGGTCCATACGTGATGGGTACTCGCATCAAATCAGTTATGTTGCCGTTGGCATCTGTTCTGGTAATATTGATGTTGCTAAACATCGACCCGAACAAAGTTACATATTTACGGATAGACGAGAAGTAAAATGGACTGTTGCCTAACATTAGATGTTATTCTCCGTTATAATCATGACGAGTTATGACGCCTTTATTTTGATGCGCTACGCTGTGACATCTCTTTCAATCTTCGCTTTGCAGTCTCTCTGACGCAATCATCCTGATGAAATGTTGCTTTTTTTAAATCTTCTTTGGTTGCTAAAGGATGCATTGCTGCGGCATTAACGACCGCATAATGTTCGTCAGAAAATGCGTTGTGTACATGTTCTGCGTTTGCATTTCGGTTACGAATTGCGTTATATCTAACATCAGCATCTTTATCCGACAATGCTTTATGAAGGTGTTCTGATGTTGCATTTGGATTTATTGCTGCTGCTGCACGAACATATGCATCTTTATCATCCGACAATGCTTTATGAAGGTGTTCTGCATTTGCATTTGGATGAGAGGCTGCTGCTGCACGATTATATTCATATTTATCCGACAACGCTTTATGAAGGTGTTCTGATGTTGCATATGGATGACTTATTGCTGCCCGACGAACATTTACATTTGTATCCGACAATGCTTTATGAAGGTGTTCTGATGTTGCATTTGGTTGACTTGCTGCTACCTCACGAACAGTTACATCTTTATCCGACAATGCTTTATGAAGGTGTTCTGCATTTGCATTTGGATTTCTTGCTGCTGCCTCACGAACAGTTACATCTTTATCCGACAATGCTTTATGAAGGTGTTCTGCATTTGCATTTGGATGAGAGGCTGCTGCTGCACGAACATATTCATCTTTATCATCCAATGCTTTATGAAGGTGTTCTGATGTTGCATTTGGATGACGTGCTGCTGCCCGACGAACAACTCCTTCTTTATCATCCGACGCTTTATGAAGGTGTTCTGATGTTGCATTTGGATTTCTTGCTGCTGCCTCACGAACATATTTATCTTTATCCGACAATGCTTTATGAAGGTGTTCTGATGTTGCATTTGGATTTCTTGCTGCTGCTGCACGAACATCAGCATCTTCATCATTCAATGCTTTATGAATGTGTTCTGACGTTGCATTTGGATGTAACATTTCCCGCACGCCGCTGTCGTCGTACACTTTGGGGTGTTTTTTATATACAATACTTCCGCCCTGGTGTTCACCAGAAAGCTCTCTAGCAACACGTTTCATATGTTCATGGAAAAGTTTAAGATTGATACCATAATGACTATCAACTGCATAAGCGACATTACCTACGTCATTGATATGTGGTTGTAATGTTGTTCTTGCAATTTCTTTGCCTGTATGATCGTGTAAATAACCAACTACTGTTCCATGTTTTACTTCAGCAGGAAGATAATGTCTATTAGAACCTGTTTCATAATTTTTACAAGATTGTTCTTCCCATGACTGCCCTCTAGAAGTCTGACCAGCAACGTCATGTGGATGGCGAGACACTTTCACAGATAAACCAGTAAATTTCTTACCTTGACGAGTTGAATCAGTGGCGAATCCATTAACCAATTCTTTTGGTGCTTTTGATTTTGCTAACAATCCACCGATTCTTACTTTACGACCATATTTGTCTGTGGTATGACCTTCCTTGTAGTCATCTGGATGGATTTCATGTCCAAGATGCCGTTCTACAGCTTTATGAACTTCGGACTTATCCTGCGTTCCTTCGAGTTGTTGCGTTTTAACATCATTACCACGACCAAAATAGTGATCTGTCGCAGCAACAGCTTCAGGATCGCGCGTCCACCGCTTATCAACGTTGATAAGCTTATCAACTTCTGATTCCTGTTCAGGAGTCAATTTTTCATTCAAAGAATATACGAATTTGAAAGTCTTAAAATTTAACATTAGGTGCTATTCTCCGAGAATGGATTTTTTTCCTCAAAGGAAATGAAGTCGTTTGAACCAGAGGAAAAATTATTAGAACCATTTTGTAGTGTATCGTTATCAGCTACAGGATCGATTGTTTCGATTTTATATGCCTCTGTCACCAGATAATTTCCGCTTTCATCTACCAGATTTGTGCCAAATTCATCCATGATAGTGTAGTCAAGAATATCTAGTGAGAACTTCTTCTGTATGATATCAATTTCAGCGATACCAGTATTGAATTTTTCACTGCTATATTCAAATAATTCACAAGTCAATTCGTATGTCTGAAGAGCACCAAACTGATAAAACATTTCAAACTTGTTGACAAACTTGATTTGAAAACATTTTTTATTTAGTGGGAAGTAAATAAGGTCGCCTTCGTTTGGTCTTGTTTCTTGTGTGTACACTCCAATTTCTTGCTCGAATGTTCTTTTGGCGATAGAGAATGTTACTTGATCACGAATTTCAACACCAAACTTTGACATGAAATTACCATCGCCTGTAAATCCATCAATTGACTTGATGTATAGTTCTACCAGAATAGCTTTGTTGTATTCTGATTGATCGTCCGTACCCAGAAGCTTATCATAATTTACCACTGTGCGCGGCAAAAAATACATATCTTGCCCGTAAATTTTGATCGATTCGATAATCAAATCTTCGAATAGTGCTTGCTCGCCGGATGAATTGAAATTATTGAAAGTAGAAGCTGGTCGCCATTAGACTATACCTCCTGTGTTTGCTGAAGCCACGAGTTTCATTCTACCGACTCTCATACCTTCTTTTGATTTATCGCCATAATCAGCGTGTGTTCTATCTCCTGGCTTTATTTCTTGTGTAGAACCATCTGGATGTTCTCCATGAATATGAATGCCAGAATCTCTCATACGATCCCACATCTTTTTGGCACCAAGGGAGTGACTGGTTCCAACCATTTCATTTCCATTTTGTAAAATATGTTTATATACTTGACCCATATTGACTTTGGAAGATGTTCTTCTATGCGCGCTTAGAAACTGCAATCTACGACCACCCTTAATTGGCGTTGTTTGGGCAGCATACACGACATGATGAATTTTATTGTCTGTTGGACTCCAAGTGAAATGCTTGATTCCACCACCAGCCGTCTCGGATGAATGAAGATGTAATCCATCAATTTCACCAATTTTCTGAGCGTTTTTTTCATAATCGGTCGGTGAATTGTATTTGGTGGAAGATGTAACAGCTTTGTCCTTTGATCCTTTTTCTGGGATTCGGTTGAGCCATGCTTCGCAGAATGTCGAAAATCCCATCATATTAAATTTTGACCAATATTTAATATATTTTGAATCAATGGCAATGAAGCAATGCTTAGGATAAAAATCCCAATCATATCGGTCACGGGGAGCGAATAGCTATTAACCATTTCTTGTTCTAATTCTTGACGTTCTGTAGTAGCGTCATCATAAATTTTCTGGCCATTGAACGTCACTCCACCGGGTAGCTGCATGCCAGAGAACTTGGTAAGGTTACTGCCCCATTGTTGCTTCACAAGGCAGGCAGCATAACGCTGAAGCCATCTATCGCCCCATGTCTTAGTATATACATCTGGATCAACAACTTGATATGCCTCTAGAATAATAAAGTCACCAACATTGACGATATTCCAGTCCATGTCGATATAGCACTTATTGATGTGACGATTGTATCGTAGAGGCTGCTGCCCAACAAGAATTTGTTCTAAAAACTGAACATGCTGCATCGCCATATAATACGGAACCATGGATACCGAAGTCAATGTGTATAGATCATTCAGAGCAATCTGGTAACGAATATTAAACAAGTTGTTTGTGTTCAATGCCTGACCGACAGGGAACATATTGATTACGCCAATGATATTATCTGGCATGGTGATGTATCGGTTTGTTTTATCTTGTTCTGTTAGTGGGTACTTGTAATATACTTTTTCTGAGCCATCAAAGTGATAATCATAAAAATATAGCAATGCTTCGTCAACACGATCATCCACCTGATCGTCATCCACATTAATTTCGATTACTGGCTTACCTAGTTTGCGAAGAATATATTCCTTGAACGTCGCTCTTGAATTTGGTACTGCCATGTTTATTTTTCCTTGACTTTCCAAGTATCGTAATCAAAATCTTGATCATGCGCCCAGCCACTCACAATTTTATCATTCGCCAAATGAGTGTGGGAACCATTCGTTATAAGACTGTAAATATATTCTTCTTGATATACAGGAATATTTTCCATAGAAACGACTGGTTCCTGCCCGTCATCTGTTACTAGCACGCTACCAATTTCCAGAGTGGTCGGATCATTTTTTTGCATGTTATAAAGAGGCATAGGCCCAACCGTTCCAATATTATCAATAATTACGGGAAGATAACAATTGATTAAGCTGTCTTTTGACCAATGTGAAGACCTGATAGCCGCCCAACCATTCTGAGTCCAGTGTCTATGATTATCAGAAGTGATGTGAGTGCCATTAATGATATACATTTTGCAATTGGTTGGAGTCACTTTGTACTTGTCAATACCAATAACATCATTGACAAATCCATACCCACCAATAACTTTGTCACCGACTTTGATATCTTTGATTTGTACAAGCGAACCGTTTTGTAGTGTTACTAAAGTATCTGAAGAGAAACAGCCGCCATCAACTGGTGGGTTGTACGGAACATATGTGACAGCCCAATTATATGTGTTATTTAAATCTGTATATGCAGGCATTGTAGCATTATCCGTATCGCGACCATGAGTGACAAAAAAATCTCTCATAGCCACTAGATCGTCATTTGTCCAAGCAGCATACCATGTAGTAATAATTCTAGATTTCAATCCAACTAAATCTGCCATAATTTAACCAACTTTCAATTTTAATGCGGCAAGTTCTGCTCTTGTTTCTCTTAGAGCTTCCCAAAGAACAGCTAGCATTGCCGACTGCTTAATTGCTAGATATCCATTTGATGTTGAACCTATCGCCTCTGGAATGTATTCTTGCACTTCCTGGGCAATGAAACCAATTTCGTCTTTTGACCCGGCAATAAAATCGAAAGTCTTTGGTTCAATTGAATCAACAAGCAATGAAGTAGAGAAGATAGGAGCGACGTTTTCCTTCAATCTAGCATCAGAACTGATAACGAAATTTGGGGCATAACAACTTTTTGATGTGTTCATATTTGTACCGTCATAATACCAATATGCAGAGCCGCCGTTACCGAAATAAACGGCGCCAGTATCTCCGTTTCTGTGCGTCCTAATATCGCCAACAACATTTAAAGAATACGAGGCAGTCGGCGCAGAATTGACACCGATATATGTTGCTGTAATATTTGCAGCAGTCATCAGACCAGTAAATGTAGGAATATTTTTTGGAGCATAAAGAGCAGCAGAGTTTGCAACAGCATTCGAATATGCTATAGCAGCATTTCCCGCGATCCAGCTAACAACGTTTGCGATTGTTCCAGAAGAATTTCCTAGAAACCCAGCAGCGTTTGATGTAAGAGTCAATACGTTGGCTGACAGGCCAGCAGTCGTTTGATACAGAGCAGCAGCATTAGCAACAGCGTTTGAATAGGCAGCAGTCGCCAAGGATGCAGCATTCGTGTATGCTGTTGCAGCAAGAGAAGCAGCATTTGCCTGGGCGTTGGCATAAGCTGTAGCAGCTAACGAAGCAGCATTTGCCTGGGCGTTCGCGTAGGCTGTAGCAGCATTACCAGAAATCATGGTATTGACGCTCACACCGCCAACAAATAAAGTGACCGCATTTACGCTTGTTGCTGTAATAATTGATGCATTTACAGCGGACGAATTTGCCGTAAATGTTCCGTTAACAGTAAGACCGTTTTTTACTATAAAATTTAAATCTGCCAAGGTTCACTCTCCCCTTATTTTTTTATTATTTATACTGCGCCACCAACATAAGAACCAATTTGAACCGGAGTAATCGTTCTTGATCCAGTCCAGATTATCAAGTGCGTTCCGTTGTTTATTATCGTATCAGATTCGGATGGTGCTGCACCACTCGATCTATATTGAACGTTGTACTTTCCTATTGCTACGGAATATGGAAAATTACCTCTCCACACGCTGCTGCTGCCGGCGGGCGCCATATAAACAGCATAATTGACGAGATTTGACGTTGAATAATTTTCAAATATTGCATTTTTATTATTTGAAACATTAAGAATTTGACCGGATGAATTCCAAATGAGTGCATAGGCATTTGAAATGCTACTACCTTCACACATTAAGTCTCCAGTAAACCATGTAGTGGCTCCGATAGTAGGAGTTGGCATATAAGGTCTACCAACAACATCGTATGGCGCGAATGTTCTAATATTAGCACCAAAACTTAAAGTTGCAGCAGAATTTGCAGAGGTGATTTCAAGATCAGTGAATGTTGATGGAGTGGCACCGTTTGCTAATGGGGGTGCCGTATATCCGCCAGTGCTGTTTGCGCCAGTGCTGTTTGCGTCATAGCCCAAGCCAGTCCAAGTATCCCAATCTAAAGTTCCGTTTGCTGTTGCTGAAAAAGAAGCCGTGGCAATGTAGGGAGTATTTGAATATATCCAGTTTTTCGAAACATTTGAAGGCGTCAAAGTTGATTGATCGGCAACAAATGCGCTTGATCCTATATCAAGAGACATAATTGGTCCTTGTGTAGTACAAGAACGAATTAAAATATTGTTGACAAGTTTAAAATTTGTTGATGGATAAGGATTTGCCCAATTTAAAGTATCGCCCGAAATGCTGTAACATACCGATTGACCAGCATTAGCATTTGAACCAATCACGGCCAATGTATTATTGTATAAACGAACATCATCACTTGCTTTTGAAAGAACACAAGCATTTACTCCAGTCTTTCCATCATTGAGAAAAACTTCATTGCCTGCGAATATTACTGGGTTAAATCTGGAATTCTTGATCACAACAGGATAATAAGATGTTCCATATACACGATTTGAAAAAACGTTGCCACCGGAAACACCGCCCAATGTGATCAATTGTAAAGAATTGATGTTTGGATTTCCTGCGACAACTATCGTATTATATAAAACTACTGGGCGTTGTGTATAACTTCCCGTATATGCCTGAGAGCGCCAGCCTGCGGTAGAATTTGCTGTCCAAGTTGGCGTAGAGTTGCCGGACACAATTGTTCCGTAAGTATTTGTCGTAGCCTCAATTCTTACATAGCTTGTGCTGTTTGTTGTGGCTGCATTCGACGTTAACACGACCCAATATTTTGTTCCGGGCTGTATTAAATAAGGAGCAACTTTAAGCCCATATGATGTAGTCGTCGTTGTGAGCGCGGCAGCATTGATCACTTCATCAGAAGAAGCAAGAAGCGTTCCGGGCACTCCTGCGCTATCCGAAAACAAATAAGGAGAGACATTGCCAGTAGGTGTGCCGACTTTACTCAAATAAACTTGTAATGCAGAGAAATGCGTCATTTCTCCCGTGGATGTGTTTGCTACGCTAGTAAATGAAAATCCTTGATATATTGTGTTGGCCGTATCGCCTAAATTTAAAAATGTCCCATTTGCGGATGTGTTGCCGCTGATATTCGATCCCTGCAAACCATCCGAACCAAATATAATTCCTCCCCCACTTGAAGAAGTGGGTTCTTCAATATTAATTGTATTGCGGCTGGTCGAAGGCGTGCTTGTGCCCAATGTCTGTATTTTGATTGCGTTTGTGGCTGATCCCGCCTTTACAGTCAATGTATTATAATCAACTGTGCATGTAGTTACGTTTCTGGATGCGACGAGTAAGAAACCATAAAGACCAGAGTATGTGTTGTAATTACATTGAACTGATATATTCGATGTTTGAAGATTTAGAATACGCACGGCCTGGACTGATGATCCGCCAAGTCCAGTAAATGTGTTTTGATTGATTGTTACGCTGGAGACAGTCACATTGTTGACCGAAATTGCACCGCCAGGATTGTTGATATGTTTTGTGCCTGTTATGCTTATTGTTCCTCCAATGGAACCACCGCTGCTGGTAGCACCAATTTTGATATTCCATCCTGTCGCACTCGTTACATTCCCAGTAAAATCAATGGGGTTGCCATTTATATCATTTTGAAATATAACATTTCCAGAAATTGTTCCGGAACTGCAAAGATAAAATAAACCGTTACCAGAAGAGTTGTTTGCTGCATAGGAACCGCCACTAACAGTCAATGAAGTTATGGTTGTAGCAGAAGACCAGTTAAATGTATTTGTGCCGGTGCATGTTATAAGAACGGAACATCTATCCAGAGCAACGCTAGCCGAAGAATTGGGAGCGCCAATGCAATATCCACCAATTTGTTTGAAAGTTACTTTCTGAAGCGCAATAGAACTACTATTCGAAGAAAAGACTATTCCATTTGCTGTATTTGGTGTGCCGACCGTTGATTGTCCATCGATGATCAGCCCCGACATAAAATTGAAACCGGTATTATTGATGATTACCACTTGGGCAGCAGACGTTGCACCCGCCTGGAGTGTTGCGGCTGCACCATTTGGATTGCCTGGATCACCAATCAATGACGCACAAGTAACATTTAAATAATATGGACTAGCAACATTTCCTTGATAGACCGTAGAAGATTTATTAAAAATGACTGTATCAGCAGAACCCGCAACGCTCATCGCCTTAGTCAGTGTTAGAAATGGCGCAGATTGTACCAAGCCACTATTGGTATCAACACCCAATGCCCATCCATTGCTTGATTCGTTTGAAACGTAATATACAGTCATTTAAATAATATCCTCTTAATAAAATTCTATCATAAAAAACATCAACAAAGCAGAATCAATGATAATTACGGGATCGCCGCCTGGATTTGCAAATCTGGTTACTACAGACATTATACCAATCCTCCTGAAATTATTAGCGTTGGCGTCTCTGCGAACGAAATCGACCTGATTAACGCAATTGCATTGTTACTTATTATTCCTCCGCCAATTCCGTAAATAATATTGGAAGTGCTGAAATTATTTGGATTTATCGTAATGGATGCGCCTGACGAATTCCATACCTCACAGACCGTTCCTGTTGTAAATGTTGTGCTGTCGATGGTCAGATTACCCGTTCCGGTCACTTTAACCATAGTTAACGCATGAAGAGAAGTCGTTAGATTGCCAGGAACGGTAAGAAGTGTGCCTAGCTCATTTGCCGCATAAAAAACGGCATTCGTATAAGCAGCGGCAGCATTTGCTGTTATCCATGAGGCAACATTTGCAATTGTTCCGGAAGAATTTCCGTGGTATATTGCTGCGTTTGACGTAAGAACGGCTACGTTAGCGGATAAACCAGCAGTCGTTTGATATAGAGCAGCAGCATTGGCAACAGCGTTTGCATAGGCAGCAGCGGCATTGCTAGTGATGGCAGTATTGACGTTCACGCCATTGATAAGAATCGTCGCTCCCGTTATAGATGTATTTATTGTGGAATTTCCAACAAGTAGAGATGCTGTATTAACAAAGACGTTAGCGTTGTGTGTGTGAATTCCAGTAATTGTGTATGCGCCAGAAGTATTCACATATGAGGCAGCAGCAACGCCGCCAAGGTTGAAAGAATTATTAGCAGTCAAGGTAGCCACATTTGCTGAAAGACCAGCAGTTGTCTGATAAAGAGCAGCAGCATTGGCAATAGCGTTAGTATAAGCAGCGGCAGCATTTCCAGACACCTGTAATGTGTTGGCATAATTTTGAGCAGACACGTAACTAACCGCATTTGAATATGCAGCAGCAGCATTTGATGCCGCATCAGTCACAGCATTTGTATATGCAGCAGCAATATTTGCTAGCATTAACGTAGTATTTGAATATCTTGATGAATCAGTGATTGCTGTTGTCTGTAGTGTAGGGATTGATGTTGGTGATGCCACAAGAACATTGTTATTATTTGCTACTTTGATTGTTACTTGCATTTATTTCTACCTTTATTTTATTTTGTAACTTGTGGAGTTACTGTAACTATGCCTTCGGCAATTCTCGACACAATGTTGTTACTTGTTACTTCAACATCATAAACGTATCTACCGGCCGGAACAGCGGTTGTATTGGCAGCAGCCATACTTAAAGTTACTAGACCTGTATTCGATATCGCAACACCGAAAGAATATGATGTTGAAGAAGTATAAGATTTTCTCATCTGGGCGGCGCCCGTGTATAAAGTAAAATCAATTGGATCATCAGCCTCATTATAAACAGAAAATTGTGATGAAAATGTCGTTCCCTGATCGATGATTAAATTTACCTTAGCTGCCATATTAACCTCTTTTTTATATTGTATTTATAGAACGATGGCAGTTCTTAAGAATTTAACAGCAACATTTGCTGATGCTGGTGTCAATGTAAGATTCACAGAACCAGCATTGACTGGCGCATCAAATGTCCCTAGGTTAATATTATTAAACACCGTACCATATTCAGTCACATAAGCCACCGACCCATTATGAACCACATGAATTCTTGTATGATGATATGATGGAGTTGCTAACGTCGCGTCAGAAAGCTGAATCATATATTCAGCAGAACGATATGTGGCTATAGGCATTGCATCAACGATGGCTGCTGTTGTTGAATTCACAAAAGTATAGCTGTTGGCATATGCATGTATAATCGAATTTATCTGGACAACGCCGGCAGTCGCCACGTTAGCAGAGAATGTTGCCACGCCAGCAACCCCAAGAGTGCTGCCTACGTTGGCTGTTGATTGAAGATTTGCCGCGCCAGCAACGCTCAATGTATTCGATAGCGTAGTCGCGCCAGTTACTGAAATTGTATTTGAGTGTGTGGTATTTCCTGTTATAATAACATTAGCAGAGAATGTCGCCACGCCAGCAACGCCAAGAGTGCTGCCTACGTTGGCTGTTGATTGAAGATTTGCCGTGCCAACTAAATTTAATGTACTTGATAATGTAGCAGCCCCAGCGAGAATCAGTGTATTTGAGAACGTTACATTTCCAGACACAGAAATTGTATTGGATAATGTAGCGGCGCCAGTGACAGCGATTGTGCTGCTCAAAGTCGCAGCGCCAGCAACTCCAAGAGTGCTGAATAGATTGGCTGCACCAGAAACACCAAACGTGCTAAGGACGTTTGCCGCCCCAGCTACCGATAGAGTATTTGATAGGATCGCAGTACCAGTCACAGCAATCGTATTTGAGAACGTTGCATTTCCAGTCACAGCAATCGTATTTGAGAACGTTGCATTTCCAGTCACAGCAATCGTATTTGAGAAAATCGCATTGCCGGTAAGCTGTAGTCTTCCTGTGGCTGTTACATTGTTGGTGCTTACATTCACTACGCTGATTGAAGCCCATCTATTTGATGTATTTCCCAACAAAAAATTATTATCAAGCGTAGGAATATTATCAGCATTTGATGTGCCTGAATATGCAATCGATCCGTTTACGATCAAGGAACCGACGACACGGAAATTGCCGTTGACGATGCTTGTGGCTGTTGTATTGCCTAGAGTCAAGGTATCAGCCGTCAGTGAGCCAACAAACGCCCCTGTGCCGTTTGCAGACAGGTTGCCATTGGCTGTGAATGTGCCATTGACCGTGGCTGAAGAACCTACAGAAAGTGTGTTTGCAAATGATGCATTGCCTGTGGCTGTGATGGATGCTGAATTGATGGAAATCACATTATTTGTGATTGCAAGAACGCTATATGCAGCATTTGCTTTGAAAGTCGTGTTTCCTGTGAATGTAGAAATTGAATTTACATAGAGTGTTGCTGAAGTAACATTTGCCGTAGCAGCATTTACATTTAAATATGTGCCAGATACGATGGTATTTCCCGATGGCGAAAGTAAAATATTATTTGTTAAAATACTGGTATTAGTATATGTTGAATTTGATGTGATCGTTACAAGATTTGCGCCGCTGTATGTGAACAACGTATTTGAGAGCATGTTGATAGATGTTGTGCCCTGAATGCCAGCATTGGCAATCAAATAATTTACGCCAAAATAACCATTGACATATGCATTACCCGTTGATACAGACCCACTGGCAGTGGAATCTACCGTGACTGCATTTGCACTAATAATTCTGGCAATCTTATTTGTGGTAGTGAGCCAAGCGCCAAAAGATTGTGATGTATCAACGTTCGATACTGGAATAGTCATGTGTTATTTTTTTCCTAGCAATTCTCTCAAAAGAGATTTTATTTCTGCGATATCGGTTTTCATCGAATCATGTTCGACGGCAATACTTTTTAATTTTAATTGCTTCTCACGTTCTTCTTTATATTTATTCAACTCTTTGGTGTTTGTATTTAAAATAGCCTTTGAATCTTTTTCACGAATTAAATCAGGCTCATTGATGACTTTCAAAAAATCAGAATTTTTCATTATACTTGTAACGCAATAGCTCTGAAATCAGTCATTCTTGGGACAACATACGAAGTATCTGAAGTCAACACAATTTTTACAGCGAAAGTCTTAAACGAATCGAATGCGCTGTCTGTAGAATTCATATAGCGACCAATGCTCTGATTATTGGAATATCTGAAAGCACCATACTGAGAAGCAAGGCCAGGAATATATCCGATAGCAGCATTCGTGGACACGATAGAAATATTCGAATTCAACGTAATAGTTGAAGTGTTTGGAATCGAAACAATCTGCCTCACGTTAAATTTTGTTGATGCTGTGTCAGCGATGTAGATAAATTGACCAGCAGTGAAGCTGGCTGTAGTGATCGTGGTATCAAAAGTAAGGTTGGCTGATGTTGCATTAGCTGATACATTTCCACTATAAACCTGTACAGATGTTGGTAGGTCATATGAAAGTTCTACAAGATCGTCTCTGTTAACCGAAGAGCTAAGAAGAGCAGGAGAAGAAGTTTCCGTCATCAGCGACCAATGTTTTGAATCGAATGAATCATTATCTGCTGCTGCCAAAAGCTTACAATATACTTGGAAATTTGTTCCTGTTGGTCTGTAGGCAGCGATATATGCAATAAGGTCTTCCGCATCTTGCTGATCTGCCAGCACTACGTTTTTGGAGATATATCTCGTGCCTTTGCGAGTATTTGGATTGTTGGTTTCATTGAATATAGAAATGGCGGTAACATTTGCGACAACGCCTGTAGTTGCATCAGTAATAAAACTTGTACTGTTGGCATTAAATGCAGCGATAGAAAGTGTGTTGGAAGATATCGGATTTGTAACAACAAGAACCGAAGTATTCGAATTGATAATTGTTGCCACAGAATTTACGGTAGAATTTCCTTGCCAAATTGTATCACCAGCAACAAATTGATTTGTTGAGTTCGCAGTCGTATTTGAATAAGAAATAAAATATCCACTTAGCACAGAATTATTTACAACGTCATTGAACGTGGTGGCTACGCTATTTCTGATTCTATCAATATACGGAGAAATTTTATTATTTGATGTTGACAACAGGGATTTAACATACAACGAACTTCCACCGGAAGCATTTGCAACATATTCATAACTTCTTGATCTAATCATTCGTTCTGCATCAATAAACTCATAAGGAATATTTTGATTGACATAAGAATATGATGAATCAAATGAGCCAGCATTAGATGTGCCAGCAAATGTCCATTGAGAATTTGTCTGTTTTGGTTCGATATCAGAAAATTGAGTAGTGATTGAATCATAATTGACATTTGCTAGCGCAACAATTTTAGCCGAAGCACCAGATGTTCTGCCAATCAAATATTTTCCTGAAGTATTGGAAAAATTCTGAGCAGCATTAGCAGATACCGAATCAAGTGAAATCATGCCAATGATTAAATTATTTCTTGTTCCTGATGAGTAATATCCATAAAGATTGGCATCTGCTCTGATGCGACCGACGATGGCAGCGGTATCGGCAAACCCCACATTACTATCCAGGCTGATTGTGGACACAAGACCGGCTGTTGATGTGCCTGTGATCTTGGCAATTTTCATGGTTGATCTATTATTTGTACCAACATAGATATAATTATTTGTAGTGAAATCTGTGACTACTGATAAATTTGCTACAGGGACCGTGATAGTATTGCTTGATGCCGATATGATGCTAATATTGGCTGCCGAAGCATTTGCCGAAGTAATTGAAGATGAAAGTCCTTTTAGACCACCACCGGCAGTTGTAAATGCACCTGAAGTATTACTAAGAATTAATGTAGTCGTATTTGAAAGAAGAACTTTTCCGTAGGCTGTAGCATTATAAATGGTTGTGGCAGTATTTGGTTGTACTACAGTTTCGCCAACAGTGAATGCTGTGCCGACTGATAATGTCAAAGAAGCCAGGGAAAGATTGTTATTTGAAACCACCACTTGCTCGCCGGGGGCAAAAGTCCCGATAGTGCTATTGATTTTAAAATAATCAGTATTCGCATTGCGATATACGGCTGTTCCAGAAGTTGCCGTAAATGTTGCAGTATAAAGATTATACTTCATGCTCTCCGATTGAACAGGAGTGAAATTTAAATCATTGGATGAAATGAATAGATTGCCAAGCTGATTGCTGGTATAAATTGGGACGTTGTTCGTAACGTCCGTAGCACCAAGCACACCAGTCCAAATATTATAATCTGGATTGCCACCAACAGGAACAACCATGATAGCAAATTGCTCATTTGTTCTTATTAAAACAGGCGTATCAAATGTGAATTTCGTGGCTAGCGATGCGTCTGAGCTAATATTGACATTTGCTGATTCTAAAATTTTCGATGCATATGGCAATGTTGATTGTGTAGGATATCCGTTCTGTGTTTCACGAATTTGAATTTCAACGCCATATACGCTTGACTTATTCTGAAAAAACAAGTCAATGCTAGTTAGAAATACAGCCTCTACGCCTGTATCTGGTTCAGGAATGATAAATGTCTGAGCAATTGGTTTCATTCGTTTTACTTGCCTTTAAATAATATTAACCATTACCACCATCGCCGCTAGCATCACCATCAGAGCCATCATTGCTATATCCACCATCATAAGTCAAAGAAGGTGGCGATGCTGGTGCTGGAATGGTCTGTGTGAAGTCTTGGTATGAAATGGTTGTTTGCTGTACGGAACTATTTTGAATCACTTCTTGCGTATTTATGGTGCTACTTCTGACCTGCAAAATAGCATTAGACTTTTGTACTGATAGAGAGCTAGCATAATATGTGGATGTTGCCTGTGTTGTTACCGCATTTTCGCCCTGTGTCAAATTAGAGATATCAGACAATTTAAATTCAATTTCACCGGTATGGAAAATCGCTTCAGGCACAGAGAAAATACCATATACGGTTCCTGTAGAATCTGCCTGAAGAGCAGCGCCCCAATTTGTTGCCACATACTCATATGCAATATTTTTGCTGTCATAATATACGGGTTTATTGTTGATTGATGTAGCAATACCAGCAACAATTGACACAGCCCCCGTATATAAAGTTACTGGCATGCAACGATTTGAGACAGGAATGCTATTGAAATATGCATAGAGCGTAGTAGATGGTTTCATTCCTTTAGCGATAAACAAGATGCTTGTTGCTTTTACGTATGGAAGAATTGAAACATCAGTAACAAATTGACCAAGATTTACTTGTGAGGTAGAAGGCTGTGCGGTTAGCTGCTGACCAATTCTAGAGATTTGGTTAGATGTTGTGGTCGTCACCGCTGTCTGATAGTTTTGAATAATAGAACCATCCGCATTGGTTGTCTGACCTGTCTGATATGTTGATCCGGTCTGACTGGCAACAGTTTTTGGGCCATCCGTCCATGATCCCCATTGAGTGCCCCATGCAGTGGAAATATACTTGGCAGCATTGATCCAGTTAGCTGAAGTATCAAGGTTTGACACAACATCAGGAGTTATCGTCAAGTCAGGATTTACTGTGCCAGGAGGATCAAGAGTCAGCGTACCACGGAAATTGTATATATTTCCTTCGATACAATTTCTATATTTTGAAGCATAAACTTGACTCTGAGCTACATTGGAAGTAAATGGTAGCGTGACAATTTCGCCGGTTTTTACAACATTTGTAGAAGATGCCGAGTCAAAATACATTCCCACTCGTGTAACTTTAGAATAAGGTCTAGCTTCTTTTCTTGTAGAGTCAATAGCAATCCGATATGTAGGGTCATTTGTGTTACCAATACTGTGGTCTTTGAAAGGATCGACAAGAATGCCGTTTTTGAAACGATTCTGGCCGGTTGTTCCGCTTCGAACAAGCAATGATGATGCCGATTGTTCAAGCAAAGAAAGTGATGTGTAATATTCTAGGCGGGCAATTCTGTTATCGATTTTACCGATATCAGCCATAGTATATCGTTTTGTCTGCTGAACAGCAACCGACACAGAATAATCATAGCGATTATAAGTTGCTGCATCTGATGGCGTCAAAGAAGGATACGCAGGAACGCTGGCAATACCGATAGTCATGGTGCCAGGAATTTCTGGTGGTGGCGATGGGTTATTTGAGGCAGACCCCTCAGTGATCAAAATCTGGCCTGATGTAGTAAGAGCAATTCTATCCTGTCTCGGTAGATAATGCTGAATGCTTGCCTGATAATTTGTGTCAGGGGAAGGAAGATACGAACCAGCAGCAGGAACATAAAAAGTCAATGTATTTGCAGGATTGACCGTAGCAGAAACAATCACGTTAGCTGTAGCATTGGCTGTTGCATTTGCATATGGACGAAAATCAATAACGTCTCTTAAATCAGAAATATTTCCAGTGCTTTGAGACTTGTAAAGTGGAATCTGATATGTTTGAATGGCTGTGGTGTTCGCAGTATTTGCGTCATCAATTGGATATGAATTTGCGTTAAAATATCCACGACCCTGAGAATCATTGAATGTAAAATTGTCTACGGACACGAGAAGAGTGGCATTATTTAAAACTGGAACGCTTGATGAAATATAAGCCAGCCCATAATAACTATCTCTCTGCCCATTATCAAGAATAAACGAGGCTACTTGATCTGGATTTGTATTTACGTATGTTCCCGTTCCAACATAGACATGATTTAGTTTTAATGCGTCAGGAACGCCAAGACACCAAGGACCGGTCGCGCCACCAGCATTGGTATTAGCCTGAATTTTAATCCATGTTGATTTGTTGATAATTTTCTTGATAGAAGTGGTTGAACTTCTAAGAACATCATAATATAGTGTAGTATTGAATGCAACATTCGGAGTTTCGTTTAAAGTCAAAGTCACGACATTGCTTGTCGCTGAAATTGTTTTTGAAGTTCCTGCAAAATTAATTGGAACGCCAGCAGGATACATTTTTTGATGTGCTGCATTGCTGACAGCACTGAATGCTGTGTCAACAATCAGTAGAGTATTATTTGTAATATTGGTGATTTTTCGTATCGCATTATTAGTATAAAGAAAATCACCAATATTATATTCTGACAAGAATAAAGTGCTGTATCCAGTGACAGAAGTTGAGGTTGTATTTACTGATACGTTACCAGTTTTATTAACATATCCATTTGATGACGGAATTACAATAAATGATGATTCTGTTGCTGGTGAGTATGATCCTGTATAATAAAAACTTTCTGTCCCCGTACCGGATGCAGTAGGAAGAGATACAGTCGCTACGCCAGTCAAATTAAAACTGGTTGTATTGCTATCACGATATACAAACTGTTCATTTGTAAATCCAGCACCATATAATGCTTTTTGGCCAAAAGGATGTAGCATTATTTCATTAGCAGAGTCTTGAAGTTTGGCAATATTACCAAGATTTGCATCATAAGACAGAACAATGTCAGCAAGAGCCTGAACGCTTGAATTATATTTAATTGCGCTTTTTACTTGAGTGATGTTAAACCCAGGTAATATTTGAATGCCAAATAGGTATAGGCGATAAATTGGACTTGCGCCAGTAACAGTCGAGTCATATACAACGCCACGAATATATGCTGTGCCAATCTTTGTTGAGGAAGAATATGATGTATTCAGAAATGTTCTGCTAGTGATTGATGTTTTGGCTACGTTATGAAGTTCAATTTGAGAAATGGTTGCATTACCAAAATCACCACAAAATTCGTTCACATCAAAATAATAACCATAATTTGACGAAACAACTTGATTTGAAACGGATTCAAGATCGGTTCCTTTGCGAAGATCGACAGTGTTATTGTTGATAAATTCTACACGATATCCTTTGACATAACCTAGACCAGAGGAAGAAACAAGATTCAGATATGCAGTATTTGCAACACCACTGTTGTATTTGGTCTGAACATTCAACAAAAATGGATTTACAACATAATCACCGCTTGTTTCGTATGTTCTACGAGCAAATTCTTTTCCAAGAGCAGCAAGCTGCGGATCATTCTTGATCGACACCGGAAGACCATTCTTGAAATCACAAAGAGAAAAGAATGTAGTGGAATTGGCAGTATCAGAAGAATTTCTTGTAATCAATGTTGGAGTGAGAACAAAACGATCAGCGCCAGGGGCATCATAGTTTGGTGAGCCAGCAGCATTATCAAAAAGCGTAGTATCGATATTTGATGTTGTGATAGATTCTGCTGCCTCGAACCCGACTGAGATTGCATCAGGCACATTGCTATACTTGCTCACAACAAGAGTTTGTGGAGCAACACGAATGAAAAATCCTTTTTTGAAAATCACACCCTCAGTAGTCGTGAAAGAATATCCCAATCCAGTAGAATTTGCTACCGGAGAAACGGTAACATTTCCGATTGCAACATTGCTTGATGTGGTTAATGCAAGAATTTCGTTATTTGAAAACGTGGATTGAATGGAGCCATTTGGGTATGTGGCGGAATTGAGGTATTTGATGTATAGGGTATTAAGATTAGGGGCCTGTGATTGATATCCACCAATTGTATTGATTATAGTAGCTTTCAGTCCATTTGAATTTGTTGCTGTGGCCGATTGAAAACTAATAATATTTGAAATTGCAGAGTTATTTGCAAAGTTATCATTGATTTTTACGTAGGCATAATTATTATCAAATGAGAAAGCACACCCCTCTGTAACCGAACCATCTTTGAATACAAAACGACCAAACTTGTCAATTTGATCTTGTAGGATGGTTTGCATTTGATTGAGTTCGCGCGCCTGAACAGCAACCGCAGGCTTATACAGCACACGGTAGAAATTCTTGGTCTGATCGAAATCATCGAAATATGGCTTACGTGATAGGTCTGTATCTAGAGTCATTATACCCTCTTAATTAAAACTTGATTACCAGATTAACTTGCTCTTTGTTCGTGGCTGTTCTTGTAACTGGTGTAATATTCTCTGTATATATGACCTTACCTGATTCTCTTATAAGTTCTGGGTAAGTAATAAGAGAATACGAATTGCAAAGTCCTTTGGCGCCAGAAGTTTGGCCGACGATATTATTTTGTGTAGCCTGGAAACGATTTGTTCCATTTATATTATTTAAAAGAAGAACCGGATAAACTGCCGTAATTGTTGCATTTGAGCTTATTCCATTATTTATAACATGGCCAGCAGCAAATGTTAAATTCTGGCTAACACTCGTCAATTTAATATAAGAAGTGTTTGCAAACGTAATAATTCCATTTGCATTTGTTGTCTGGTCTTTGATCGATTGACCAGCAGAGAACGTTCCGGAAATTGGTGTAAATGCGATATCAAGCTCATTACTTGTAGAGACAATTTTTCCATTTGCGCCAGAAACATCCTGCTGGACATATTCATTATTAGAAAATGCGCCAGTGTTTGATGTGAGGGAAATTCTCAGTGTTTGATTGAATTTATTTCCAAAAGAACTTGTTACGTCTCTTGAACCATTTGCTGTTGATATTGTTCCAACAGTCGCATATGCATTGATTGTAGAGTCATAAAGAGTATCCCCTGTAACAAACTGACCAACGACATTGCTCATAATTACTTGCGTATTTGAAATCACATACGTCACTTCCCCGGTTGCACCAGAAGTTAATTCTGAGACAATTTCGGTATTGCTATTATTTGTAACCTGAAAATATATCGTATTTGTGGATGATACGTTTGCTGTAGTATTGGAATAATATCCCTTTATCGAAGCATTGCCGGATGCAAATGTTCCTAGCACATTCTTTAGCTGAAGGAAAGTGGTATTTCCGCTAACAACAAGACCAGCAGCATTTGTGGATGATTGCACCACAACTTCACCAGCAACCCAATTTGTGATAGAATTGCCTGTGCTTGTCAGTTTGTTATTAATAGATAGATTTATTCTATCAAAATTACTTAGTGTTACACGCACATCCTGAAATTGCGGATTTTGAATAATTCCGACTCTGCGATAAGTTCCATAGGTAGGAAAAAAGAATCCTTCGTTTGAACCTGTATCAAATGTCTTATTGATACCAACATATCTACCGCCCAATTCTGTTACGGTGTCATACCCATGACCATAGACAGGAGAAATAACAGGAGAGGCAGCAGCACCAGAACCATACTGGCCGTTAGCATAAATTGATACGTTGGCGAACGTATAGCCAGTGCCAGGATTAATAATAATAGCACCAACGACAGCATTTGCAGACCCCACAGAATTATTGACTATTCCGATAGCAATGGCATTTGCACCATCACCTGTAATTTTTACGGTAGGACCAATCTGATATTCGGTCTGGTCATTAGGAAGAGAAACGACGCCACCAAGCATTGCGCTACCAGTATTTGATCCATTAAAAGAAAAATAAATTGGCTGGCCAAGAATAAATGTGCCTTGTGGATTTGTAATTACTATGTTTGGTGTTGAAGTGATGGCATCGATATAATTTCTTTGCAGAGAAGATTCACCTCTCACATACAAACCATTTACCCAAGAGCCAGCGACCGACGAAAGATACACGGTAGAAGAATTTGAGAATGCAACAATTCCGTTTGCGCCTTGGTCTGTATTAGCAGCATTTACAAGATTGACCTTTTCGCCTACGGTAAAATATACGCCAGAAAGAACAGGACTCGAAATAGTCAAAATTTTGCTATTCAAATTTGTATTAGAAATTGTTCCATTAGCAGAATATACCGTCATGGAAAAGACTTCTGCTGCAATGGGAAGTTTATAGGTATTTGCGCCGATGATATTATTTGAGAAATTGGTGTCTACTACAATGACAGTCGAATTGACAGACGTTACTCTACGAATATTATTATTTGACACACTTCCTACACGAATATAATCGCCTGTGGCATATCCGTTTGCGGTGTCTGTAAACTGAGTGCCTGTATTGGCAACAACGTAATTATTACCAGAAGTAATATTTACGGTTCCAGGCTTGTTTGTTCCGTCCTGGCTAGCATCGCGGAATGGATAAGTTAAGCCAAAAGTATTGGCTGACGTTCTTGCAACAACCAATGTAGAAGAATTTGCAGTGAGCACAGTTCCAGAGGCACCAGTTTCTGCTTGAATGACGGTGGCGCCTGGACTGAAATATCCGTTATTGGCTGTGTAATAATACTGAACATAATCATAGTTCTGAATTGCGGTATATCCAGAAGTTAATGTACCCACTGGCGTATTGGCAAAGTCAAGTCTTGTATATGTATTGAAGGGAGTTGAGGTATCAACACGAATTTGTTTTGATGCACCATTAGAACTCACGATCTGCCTAATCTGTCCAGCCCCCCACCCAGCCTTTAGGTAAATCGATGAGTTTGCATAATAATTATCAACAGAAGACGTTGTGCTTGGTAGCTGAATTGTATATTGATCAACTAGCTTGTATAGAAACCCAGACTCATATACTTGATAATTATTTCCGCCATTCGTGATTACGATAGCATCGATTGAGCCAGGGGTAGTATTTCCCTGAACATAGGTATTGGCTGCCACAGGAACATAATTTGCCGAAGTGAACTTTGTATTGGCAGCAGAATCTACGCTGTACATATATTTCCATATATAGCCATCGCCAGTATTGAATGTTCCAGTGGTGGAATTTAATGTGGGTTTGACCGTGGATGCTGTGTTGTTGTTGTTATAAATGCACTTGAAGACCTGATATTGATCCGTAACAACATAGAATTGTTTTGAATAAAGATCAGCATCATTCTGATCATATGGAGAATATACCGTATTTGAAGTCCAATTATAGCGTGGGATAAGAGGTGATACATCAGATGATGTAATAATTTTACCAAACAACATATCATCGTAGATAGATTGCTGAATCTGATTTAATGATCCATTGGCTGTCGGAGGACTTGCATCGTTGTCCCATGCATATGGCCTACCAGTAAATACATAAAATGCATTATTGGTACTTGACATGCTATTGATAAATGAATTGACTTGTGACACGTAATGGTTGATTGTAAGTAATGCCATGTTTCCGTCCGACTTTTTTTATATTTATGATTGCGTAATAGCGAATTGAATTGGCTGTGATGGTTGATCCAGCAACTCACTTCTTAGCTGATATTTACCAAACAATGCAATACCAGATGGATGCACCAAATCTCTGACCAATGTTTCATATGTTGATAGCATTCTACTTGCAACGATTTCATATGAAAATGATTGGTAATAATAGCTATCTTGAATTTTAATAATGTCGCTCAAGAAACCATTGCTGTCTGCCCATGATCCATCACCTTTTCCATCCACATCAATTACCGAAGACCCGGTAACAACGATGCTAGAATTATTGGCATTGGATAGATATACCGTCTCGTTTGGCTGAAAACCAAAACCAGAATTCGTGATGTTGACCGCAGTGACGACACCAGCCGCGCTGCTCACCAGAGCTTGAACAGATGCATTATGACCTACAACACCACCATATCCATCATCTTGTTTTAGAGCAGCTACGTCAGCCTCTAAAATGTCAACATAAGGTGCGCTTGAATATCCGGACCCAGGATTGATGTTGGATAGATATGCAATTGTTCCAACTTCCATCACTTTATATACAAATGCCTGTGACATAATTGTGTCGAGATTTGTGGCCAAGGATGTTCTGGAAGGAAAATTCCAATTAGTCGTTCTTGATACAGAAGTTATCGTTGCATTTGCTAGATTATTATTTGCGTCGATTAGTTTTGTGGTAGGAACAAAAAATGGTGAACCTGTGTTGGAAGACACATTAGCAACGACTGCTGAAGTATTTGTTGTATATACAATGGCATTACCCGTCAGTGTTGTCTTGATCGGAGTGTCAAGAAGAGTAATTGTGCTTGATGAAGTATTGCTTGTGAATACAGCACCAATTTTTACGTTTGCATTAGTTAAATCAGCTTCTGTGCCAGTAACCCAAATCTGTGTGTTATCGGAATTATACACATAAAGATTTGCCACGCCCAAAGTAGCATTTGCAAATTTTTCTCCGTTTGATGCATGGGAAGCCGTCGCGTATGATGCTTCCAGCCAAAGAACATTTGCGGTCGATTGAACTGTATGACCAGCAACGAAAGCGACTGCATGCGTATTTGTATTGATTTGAATTTGAGTTTCAAGGGCAGTATTGCTATAACCAGAAATATAATCTGTGTTGATATTCAGAATTTGCTTGTTGACAAGCCCACCAATACTAAAACTTGCTCCTGTCCCTCCACCACCAATCACAGATGAAATAATTGCTGTGGTAGTTCCGTCCGTAACGGTATCTCCGGTTTTAAACGAGAGATTGGCGCTGAATCCGATTAGCTGAACAAATGTGCTATTGGCAAACGTCACTGTTCCGTTAGCAGTCGTTGTGGTATCGTATATGCTTGTGTTTACCGAAAATGTATTTGTTGCGCCGGTAATGAACAAATCTGTTGTGGTTGCAATTGTAATTGTTGCATTGGTACTAAATCCTGTGCCGCCATTTACAAGAGTGAAATTTACTTTTCCGTTTTCATTTCTGATTGCAGCGATACGGCCTTTGCCATCGGTACCAGAACCGTATACATCAACAATATCACCGACTGCAAACCCAGAGCCACCATTTTCAATAGCCACAGCGGTAAGTGATCCGATGACTCTTGCAGCATTGTCAAGTGTTATTAATTTATTTCCATTGGCATCCGTAACATAATCACTGAGAATCCTATCGCCATATTTGAACCTACCATCGATTGATGAAAGATATAAAATATTAATAATTCTGCCGTTGACTGCTCGCTGGGAGACGTTTTCTACGACAGCAGTGGCGGTACCAGATGCATTGTAAACGCCCTTTCCGATGGCTAGAGACAGGTAAGGGTTATCGGTAGTCTCGATATACCTTGGCACCACCCAAGTGCCATCAGAGGGCTTAAAAAGGTAGTTGCCGGGAATGTATAGCTCTATGCTCTCATTGAACAGCATTCTGAAAAGAAGCTCATATGCTCGCTGAGTTCCTTTTGTGCGATATAGCTCAAGAATGTGCTTGACAAGCAATCTCTTGTCCGATATAATAGCTTCTGGAAGGTTAAGAATATATGTGTTTTTAAAATATTTTAGAAATGTTGCTTCAGTCGAATCAACATCAGCATAATCTAGTAATGATCTAGACGCATTAATTACCTGACCATTTTGTTCCATCCATTCGTAGTATGCCTTTACGAAAGCAATGAAATTTGGTCCTTCGTCCTTGTAGAAAGAAGGAAATTGCTGTGGAATGAATGGCGAGACAATTTTTTCAATTGACATATTAAATTGACTTTACTGTGATGTTGATGCCTTCTATGATATCAATTTCAATCACATCATTTTGTGATGATGAAACATTCTGAAAAGCTGGAGTAGCATAGAATTTTATAGATGATTCGTTCACAAACCCATTGATATTAATTTTGGTAAGCTGAATTGATCCTGTGTTATAATCAATCGTTCCTGCTGATGTATAAGACTCATACCCAGGGGTTGAAATATTTTTTAGATAAACCGTAGTAGTGCTATTAGTGATGGATACACCGCCATTCACATTTTGCGTGACAGAAAGCGTGTTGATATTAGGATTGAAGTCTGTGTAAGTATATTGATTGCCGCCAGAAATAAATGCCGTTGAATAAAATGATCCAGGCGTGATTTGATTACGATAGCTGATATCAATATAAACGTCTGTGTTTAATTCGGGATTTATATCTTTTCTCAGAACAATTTCAGTCTCGTTGCTGCTGATTGAAGCGTGAGCATCATTGATTGCTGCCTCAAGTCTAGACATTTTAAATTCTGTATTGAAATCAATCAAGTAAGAAGTATTGTATGCTTGAATTGCAGTCGATGTGATATTCTCAATGTCATTGGCTGTCAGAGTCGTATCGTTCTGATTATATTTTACAGTAGTATTGACAATAAGATAAAGAAAATCAGGATCAACAACTTTTGGTTTGATGCCCAGCGTGCATTTATTTGATAAGAATGCTTCGATATCAGCCTTTTCTGTAAGAGAAAGGGAGAACCCCGAATATGTCACTGGCGAGACAAATACTTTACCAAATTGAACTGAATCAGCAACAAGTTCTCCACCAAATACATGAACGCTTTTAACGTCTGTATATTCCTGTAAGATCATTGTTTTGAAATCATTTGCTGTGATGGCTCTATCCTGAGTCTGATAATGTCTTGGAGCATTGAAACGAATTGATTCTGTGCTCTCCGCATTAGCGCCACCATTTCCCGCACTAATAACAGCAACAGAAGGATTGATAAATGAAACAAGACCATTGACTGGACCAAGATTGTTATCAAGATTGAAATTTGTCGTTGCATTGCCATCTGAGCCAGAAGTCACACGATAATTCACAAAAACAACAGAATTATTCATGGGATACCGTCCAAACACACCATCACCAAATAACACTTCATATTTTGTGTCCTGGCATGATTGAACGAAATATACAGCGGAATTGGAATTCAAACCATATAGATTTGTTGCCTTGGTGAATATTGATGTATTGGAGGAATTATTTTCAATCAAAGCAACTACGATAGAATCGGTATCAATTTTATCATTAGAGAGAACAAACCGTTGGTTTTCTAGAGTTGTGTCGATAACAAAAGTATCAGTAAATTTCTTGCCCTCATAGATCAAAAAGTTATTGGCAACGAAGCTGCCACCAGAAGGATACATTGTTAATGTCGAATTGGAAATAAATGAGAACGTCCCGTTGGCATTTTGTCCAGTAAAGCTAGTTCCAGAAGGAATCGTGAATACCGATAAGTTACTCTGTGGAAATGATAATGTCAATGTAGCAACAGATGACTTATAGGATTGTGGAGTGTAGTTTAATTCTTTTGCTTTTGAAATGACACTTGAGCGCAATTGCGCTGAATCGAGAAACATTTCAGATGCAACCATATTCAGGTAGAATGAGTTTAGATGTGTGTTATACGTAAGAATATCTAGCAGGACCGACATGTTCGATCCATCAAAATTATAATCAGCAAATTGCGATTGACTTTTTAGATACGTCTTCAGCGTAGATTTTAGCGTATCAAAATCAAGGGAAGTGAGATTGATTGAGTTGTTTGCCATTGCTTATCGTACTCTTCGTAGAATGAGATTTAAATTCTGAACATTTTGAGTATTTATCAAAGCATAAAATATTTGCACACCCAACTTATTTTCTTCAGGCAATGATTGAACGTTTACTTGAATAAGCTGAACTCTAGGCTCATATGCATTAATTGCGTTTTCAATATGATACTGAAGATCATTGGCAGTAACGTCATCATCTGGCTCAAATAAAGCTAGGTGAATATTACTACCAATATTTGGCTGGAATGGTCTTTCGCCGTAATGAGTGAGAAGAATATTACGCAGTGATTCCTTAACCGCCTTTTCGTTTCTTACCCGAAGAATATCACCAGTAACGGGATGTGGTGTCATGTCACCAAGAAAATCAGAAAACGAATCTGGCGTAGTTTTAAGCTGAGTGAAATTGTCGGCTCTCGTTGACATTTTATGTCCTTATTTTAATACGTTACAATTTGTCTGCTGTTTGCTTTTGGTGGCGTTGATGAAATCAAATTCACCAGTGAAGTAGATTGAATCGTTGATGTTCCGACCGAAGTAATATTCATTTCACTTGTAGAATTCATTTCTGTTTTGCCGATAGAAGATGTACTTAGATTGCCAGCAGAAATAATTTTTACGTCACCGGAAGATGAAGTCAATTCAATTGATTCTGCCTCGATAACAAACGTCTTGCACTTGATACGAAACGTTCCATTGTTATTGATCACTTCCACATTGGCATCAGCCGTAACAGACCAATCATCTCCAATCATGTCAACTTTTTTACCATCAATCTGCTTGACAGAATCACCCTGAACATGATTATTTTCACTGCCTTCGATTGACACAATTTCATTACCTGATACGGTAGAGAAATTATCAGCACCAACAAACGAAGTCTTGTTGCCATTCTCTCCAATTAAATAATCACCACCGACACCAACATACCAATTTTTGGTAACTTTTTCGCTGATGGAATTACTTACATTGACATTCAATGCACCCCGAATCTTTACGTCTTTGTGTCCATCAACCGTTTCACTAAAACCATCATTGTAATAATGAGTTGTTTTGCCTCTCACGGTAACAGACATTCCATCCATACCAATATCAATAATTGTGCCATTGGTATGCTGAATCATGATGCTCTCACCACCGTCAGTATCATTCATTCTAAATTTATGACCAGAACGAGTCTGAAATTCCCAATTCAATGGATACTCAGACTTGAAAGGTATTTTGATATTCCTTTGATTACTATCAAAAGGCTCTGGTGCTGCTGGCGTAGGTAATCTCTCAGTTGTCATATTATATTCCTGCCGCTCCGGTTTCGATGTTACTCAATGCGATTCTCATATTATCTCTTTGTAATTTTAATGCCATTTGTGCCTGCATAAATTTATTGACAGGCTCAGACACGGACTCTGAAATTATTGATGTAGTGATTTTTGTTTGAAAAATTCTCTGTACGTTGCCTGCAATGATAGGTATAATTGATGACGCCAGACCAGCAGCATTTGCAATATTAAAACCAGCACCGAGAGTTTTAGCAAGAGCAAACCCCTGTGCAAAACTTGTTGTAGATGAAACTGCACTCATCAGCGTATTTAGGCTCAAGTTGCCACTCATTATAGAACTACCAATAATCGAAGTGAAATGATTCTGGGCAGCATATTCTGTGTGTGCCTTAGCATCAGAAAAATTTGGTTCTCCGTTACGAAGAGTATATACAGGATCATTCGTTCCGGTAGAATCTTTCCATACAATATAGCCAGGGAATGGATCGTTCTTAATATCATAATACTGCTGAACATATGTCGATGGTGGGGTTATTACGACATTGCTCAATGGCTTTGGGGATGTTTCTGTTGCCATATTAGAATCGGGTAGAGTTACTGATGATTTGATTATATTATTGATTGATGAGGTTACATTATCACTTAGAGCATTTGCCGCAGAATTAACCAGACCCGTAGTCGTATCAATGACTGTATTGATACCACCTGTTATTCCGCCAATGATATTATTAAGCCCACCGATAACAGACCCAATCGCAAAATTTACGGAATCAAATAGACCTTGATTGATAATATTACTGCCACAAACAGCGATATTTAACGAATTGATAATATTCAAAATATCTTTGGCACCAGCAACGACTTGATTTAGCATTCCAAGAATTTTAAAAATTCCCAATTTTTGTGCCAGGGCAAGTATTGCTTTTTGAATTGCATTGATTACCATGGATGCAAGACTGCTAATCATGCCATCAATCGCATTACCCAACATTCCACCAATCATACTTAAAATTGATCGAATTGAAATCATATTGTTGTTAAAACATGGCAGAGCGGATATCGTTGACATTGGATCGACTGCTTTACAGATATCAAGAACATCACTCGTGTCGTCCTTGTCCGCTGAACCAATTGTAGGCAGCGTAGGGAAGGCAAGATATTGACGTACAGCAGTAGTAGCCACAACGCCTGTATTGGCTGTGACAGCTTCTATATTGACTGTGCCGTTGCTTATGGCTGCTGCTGTCTCTCTGCCTGGATTCAATATAGTCTGTGAACTTTGTGGAAACCCGATTGTTCCTTGTGGTATACTACCGGAATTTGGATTAATTTCAGGAACGCCATTTATCATAGAGCCAGGGATAACATCACCCGCTTTGCCGATTGTCCCTATGATAACGGGATATTGATTATCATTACCATCAGCCCAAAATCCTATCACACGAGAATTCTTTACAAGACCTACCGGAGAAGAGCCAATACGACCGATAGCAGCCGAAGTAACTGGCTGCATTACTTGTGCCCAAGGCAATGATGAATCTGGAATATTTGCCACATCATCATGTCTTCCAAATACGCGAACTTTTACACGACCAGAAGTATTGGGATCATTCACATCAACAACGATTCCAACCCACCAGATAAATGTGCCTCCAAGATTTTTTTCTGCCATATTTTTAAATGCCTTCCTCGTACTTGCCTTTGATTACTTCAATGATGCTAGTATATCTAGGACGTTCCTGCATCATACCAATTCTGTGATGAATACGAGAAATTAGAAATTTGCCGGTCATGAGAGGATCAAGAGTTGTTGGGCCTGTCAAGCCATTTTTGTTTGGAATATTACAATGAATTAATGCCCCAGCCGTTAATATTCCATCCCCAGGTACACGAATACGCATTGAATTCTGAATCAATAGAGCAATGAATGCCTGATGATCTGGCGTTGATTCTGGTAGATAAGTGACTTGTCTCTGTGAAATGTCAACAGGAATAAATGATTGTGGGGGAATTTTGCCGGAATATTTGGAACGGAATTCTGTCATAGGATGATTTCGATTACTTCCACCGTCTCGGTAATTACTATCGACAGTCTCTACAATTTTGGTTTCGAATTGCCATGTAGTGAAGTTGAACGTAGTGATTTTTTGCTGACCACTCAAAGTAATTCTTTCTACAGAAGAAAGTTGCTGTGGAATTCTATACGATAAGATATTGTTATCTGCATTTTGGTGCAGGGCATCAACCGCATTTATTGCATCAGACTGCTGAAATCTCTTTATGATATCCTGTTGAAATAATTTCTCAATAGTTATAAATTTGAATGCTGGTTTCTCATCCACTCTTGTCTCAAAAAATACATAGGATGATGATCTATTCTCATTTGATACAGAACGACTACGAATCAAGTTGACCGCTTCATACGGATTCTTATGTGGAATAAGAATACTGTGGCTACCCTTTGTTTCCTCAATTATTAAAGGTTTAATGCTTTTCATGTAATTATTATGAATGTCCTTGACCATATCAGAACATGTCGTATTATAACTTTTCTGTACATAATTCGTCTTGGCATACATCACTTCCTCAGAAGCACACTGAAGCGTATATTTTTTGCTTTTTTGGGCGCCGACAGATTCAAGATCAGTCAGTCTGTAAAGAGAAAATACATTCTCTACTTTTTTGCCACCTGGGGTATGGAATTTGAAATAGACAGTTTCATCCCCACAGATACGTAATGTTCCCAATTCGTCCTTGGTGTCAAGTACATCAATATCACAAACCATTCCAGGCGTGAAAATGCTTTCGTATAGCGATGCTGATACAAATGATTGTGATAAATCTAGTGTGCCCCTTTGTGAAAATACTAGCAGAGAATCTACCAGCACATCACCTGTTACAAAATTGTCTGCCATATTATTCCAATAGACTTTTTAATTCGGTTGAGATTTGTACGGAGAATTTATTATCGAGAATGCGTATTGATTTGTTTTTTTCATTAATTTCATTCTCATAATCAAGGTAAGAAACCGCAGACCAGTATGGTGTCTCGGTCGTTCCAATATTATTAGCAAGAGAAGTTACAGAGGTAAATATTTGATTAGCTGCACTTTCTGTGCCATACAGATAACTTGACCCAGATATTGTGCCTGTTGTGGTTACTCCATTCAAATGCTGAATGGTTACGGTATTTGATGTAGATGCCATTACTTGACCAAAGCCAGTGCTATTTGCATCAAATTTTACATTGACAATTTCATCTACGACAAATGGAGAACCATTTGCAACATTATACTGAGCAATGCCGTTTGTCGATAGAGTCCAATCTATTGGCTTTCTTGAATAATAAATTGGTGTCGTTGTATATTCATCTGGATATACGGGAGCATAATAACTTCTCTGAAATGAATCAAGACCATTGAAGGTGCTCGTTGATATTGGTGAGGTATCGCTATACCAATTATTTCGGTAGAATTTTGTTTTGTTTAGGGCATTATTATAAGTGCCGTATTTCTTGGCAATGAAACTTTTAAATGTGTCCGAATCAAGATACCAATCAAAATACGGATCGATCACTTTATTTGTCATGAGTAAAATCCAGCCCATGTACTCGTCCTGGTAATAACGATCAGCTATATTGTCTGGGCGCTCATTATGTTTTATGTCATATTGGTAATATAGCGTAGGGTTGTTATAAACACCATTCAGCAACGTTGTTCTTCCTGTAATATTTACGGCAAGTAATCCGTTGTAGGAAATTACCGGAAACTTTTCAAAATATCTTTCAGTCATTTTTATTAACCACCCCCGAAATTTGCAGGCAGAACCGAAGAAGCTGGATTCGGTTTGAGAATATCTCTTTTTGTCCAGTATTCAATTTCTTTTAGCTGAACAGTGATATCAACAGCAACGGGAGCATTTGATCTTCTATAAAACGCAGGAGAAACCCCAGGTGCATAATTCACTGAGACATTTTCGATCACACAAGGTTTAAATCTGTATAGAAATTCATCACTAGGATATAGCGTTATACGAACTGTTTCTGGATATGTGAAGAGCAGAGCACTAGCGTCTGTAATGCCGGGAAGCATATGATACTGAAACATTTTGACAATATTTCTGATGATGCCAGATTCTTGTTCGCTCCTAGGAATAAGTCTCCAAGAGAATTGGTGTGTCTTGAACACAGGACGCTGAAACAATACTGTCTGGAATGGATTGATGGACGTACCTGTGAGGTTACTCAAAACAGTAGCACCACCAGTCGCCGCTGTTGCTGCCGCGCCAAATATAGCCTGTACGCCAGCAGCACTAGCAATATCACCCACACCCTCACCAATTTGAGCAGTCAAGGAATTGAATCTTCCTTGAACATCCTCGGCACTAGAAGGTCTTTCTCTGGCAAGTTGTTCTGTAATAGCACCAACAACTGGGCTTAAATCCTCATCAGAATAACTAACACTCATATTGTCATGAAGAGAATTTGGTAGAGGCAATTTTATATTCCCATCAAATCTATCAAATGTCTGCTGACTAACAGAACGTTTCTCATATTTTTGAAATTTAAAATCAATATAATGATTTCTTCCGCCAGCAGAAATTAAATCTGTAGGAAAAGTAACGTTATCATTCATTGTATTGGCTAGAGCAGCAGCGCCGTTCATTGTAGCAGAAATTGCAGAAAGACCAACTCCTATACTACCAACAGCAATCGTGCCAAATATACTTTTTGCTGCGGTTTGTGCTATTGTTGGTGTTGTAGAACCTGACATATTTAGTCCTCGCATAAATATTTTAAATGTATTTATGTAGGAAGTCAATGGCAATCAGGGGCAAATTATTTACCGAATATTTCCTTTTCAGTCATAATAATAAATTTCCATTTTTGTTCTTTACAATATTTTTCCGCAGCAGCCCATTTGGCGGAATTTACTCCCCAGGTTAAAACTTCTCTTATGTAACTTTTTTTATTTTTCTTTTCTTCAGTCAATATTGGTGGTGTGGTTTGATATAACGGTTTTACCTCAATCATCATGGTTTCGATATGTCCTTGTTTATTTTTAACAACAATGACAAAATCAGGATAGTACGAGTGTTTTCTGTTGTCTATTGGAGAGATATAGGGTATACGTAATTCTTCGGATTGCCAAGACAAAACATTTTCATTTAAATCGAAATGAGACATAACACGACATTCCCAGCTACTTCTATAAATGATGTTATTTGAGTTGCCTTTATATTTTTGTGGATTTTTTGGATTAAATTTACCTTTATGAGAAGCCATAACTTTACCACCGTTTTCGAAGAAATTATTTCTTGATATTGATTGTTTTTCTTTTGTTTCTTTTGTATGTTTCTTTCTAGCCCATGAAGGGGGTGGATTTTCTTTATTCCTGGCAATAACAGAATCAGTCATGGGATACGAAGATTTGTTTTTTGAATTTTTTGGACGACCATTACTAAACCGATTACACTCCATTCTGATAGATTGTTTGTTTTTTCTTTCTTTACCAGATTCACCACTCCATTGAAGTTTTGCCGCAATTTTAGACCCACAACTATGACAATTGTTTGAATATCCCTTTATAAATCCCTGAAATCTTGTTGGGGCGATTTTACACATAACACACAATTCTTCATCATGTTTTTTTATATAATCATCATAATATTTTTTTGAATTTATTTTGTGAATTTTTAGATGATTCGTCAATGCATTTGGATGATTGAAATTTACATTTCTATTAGAATTTAAACATACCAAACAAGTATAAATAATCATAGCTGATGCTCCTTTATAGCGTTAGAATCAGTGGGATGGCCGTCCGCGACTGATACTTTATTTATAAAGGAATACATTTTGACTTCATATATTTTCCAGCAATTAGCAAATAAAGGCAAAGCTGAAGGCATCGATGAAACGATTCTTCAGAAGGATACTCGTACTTGGTTTCGTGAGGCTGCAAAACAAGTAAAGACTGTCAACAAAGTTCGTATGATGAACGACAAGGATAATGTCAAGGGAAGAATTAATCGCCAAGACATTGGCAGAATGTTCATGTTTTTTTATGATCCAAAACATGCCAAGACTCTACCGTACTATGATATTTTTCCCCTGATCTTTGCTGTTGATTTTACGCCTACTGGATTCTATGGCATCAACCTACACTATCTACCTCAAATGCTTCGTGCCAAGCTGATGGATGCCATTTACCAAACTATCAACAACAAGAAATACGATGAGACAACAAAGCTGAATATTACATATAAACTTCTAAGCACAGCATCTAAATATAAGTATTTCAAGCCATGTTTCAAGCAATATCTATGGGATCATGTGAGAAGTCAATTTCTAAACATCGAACCTAGAATGTGGGATGCAGCACTTATGTTACCAACAGAACGTTTTCAAAAAGCAGGCAAAGCAAGAGTCTGGCGAGAATCAGAAGGAATGTTTTAATCATGGCATTCGATATTGCAAAATTTTCATCACATTTAAAAGGCACCGGAACGCTTCAGACAAATCGTTATGATGTTTCGTTTGTTCCTCCTACCGCCCTAAGAAGTTTGATGGGAGGAACATCAACAACATCGATGCAGGAACTATTACAATTCCGTGCAGAGGACGTTAAGCTTCCTGGCATTACATTGGATAACGAAACCGTCCATCGCTATGGTATCGGACCAATGCAACGATTTGCGACTGGCATTAATTTCACTGACAGTGCTATTACGTTTCTGGAAGCAGACGCAAATCTGATTTGGAGATATTTTACCACTTGGATGAATTCTATCATTGATTTTTCTGGCCCAAGTGGCGGTAGCGAACCGTCATATTCATTAGAATATAAAAAATATTACGTTACTGATATGAAAATCACTGTCTATAACGCAAACAAAAATATTTCGATGGTCGTCATATTACGTGATGTGTTTCCTATCTCACTCGGAGACGTAACATTGGGTTGGGGAGAATATAATCAGCTATTCAAAATAAATGTAGGTATTACATTCCGTGATTGGTATATTGAAGGAAGTTCTTCACCAGCGTTTAATAGTGGTAATTTTGCTTCGCCTGCAATTTCATCTAATATGCCGCAGCTTACAACATTCAGTAATGGTGGTGCAGGTTCTACAGCCATGGGGTTTATTAGAAGAGGCAGAGATGCTATTACAGGTGCCATCACGTCAGGAAGACAGCCACCGTCATCGACGGCAACATTTGATGCAGCGGGAAATGTTACTAGCCCATAATAATTAAAATAATTGGAGATATATCATGTCATTGCCTAAAATTAATTATCCAACTTTCACCCTAGAAATTCCGTCACAATCAACGTTGACAATGTTTAGGCCGTTTCTTGTCAAGGAAGAAAAAATTCTTCTCATGGCAAAAGCATCAGAAGACCCAGCAGATATTTTTCGTGCAATCAAGCAGGTAGTAAATAATTGCTGCATGGCGGATAATTTTGATGTTGACAAGCTTGCTCTTTTCGATCTTGAATATTTGTTTTTGCAAATTCGTGCCCTATCAGTAAACAATATTATTAAACAATCGTATCGAGACAACGAAGATAATAAAGTCTATGAATTTGAAATCAATTTACATGACGTAAAAATTAAATTTCCGGAAAATATTGAAAAAAACATTCCTATTACTGATACTCTTATTATCAAAATGGGATATCCATCAGCATCATTATTTGATGACAAAGAATTTTTAAACAGCGGTGATGAATTCCCATTTGAACTTGTTCTTCGCTGTATTGATATGATTATTGATGGCGAAGATGTATATCAGAAAAGCGATTTTACTTCTGAGGAATTAGAAATATTTCTTGATCAGCTTGGCATCGCAGTGTTTGATAAAATTCGTGCTTTCATTGAAAATGTGCCATATCTAAATTATAAAATTGAATACAAAAATTCTTTGGGTAATGATCGTATTATTGAAATGAAAAGCCTAATGGATTTTTTTTTATTGGGTTGAGTCATAATACTCTAGAGAATTATTATACCACAGTATTTTCTTTGACACAACATCATAAATATTCGATTGCAGAAATTGAAAATTTAATTCCATTTGAGCGTGATCTTTATGTTGAGATGCTTTTGCAATATATGAAGGAGCTAGAAGAACAAAGGAATAAACATGGCCAATAACTCAGATGAAATTCCTGCCAATCCTGTTGTTGGATTAGTTGAGACGGATATCGATAAAATTGTGGTAAATGACGCGATTAGCAAACAGCATGAACATTGGGCTAAGGCATATTGGCGTCCTGCAATGGGATGGCTTTATATGGCCATGTGTGCCTTTGATTTCATTATTTTTCCGATGATTACATTATTTCTTCCTATCATTGAAAATGGATTTGGTATTCACATGCCATACAATGAATGGAAAAGCCTAACACTCAGCAACGGTGGACTGATTCATGTTTCGTTTGGTGCAATTCTTGGCGTAGCTGCATGGACTCGTGGACAAGAAAAAATGCTGGGAAAAAATTAAATTGAACATACCCACACCTACCAATATTGACAAAAAAGGAAATGCAAGAGCAGCTTTTTCAACAAAGCCCGCTGGCAGAAATCCAATACTTAATATCATTACCTCCGGTTTAGAAAAAGTTACATCCTCGATATTAAAAGCGGATATTAATGAATCACAGGAAAGAAATGCTATTCTTGTAAAAACTAACGATACGTTGCTGAATAACAGCATAGAATTGGTGCGTTCACACAATGGTATGCTCAACGAATTACTTGGGCTTTATAAGTCTGGGGAAGCCATTGGAAATAATTCTGGTGATAATAATATTCCAAGCATAGGTGATCTTGGAAGAACAAAAGTACGTCCCACAAAAAGAACTAGAACATCACAACGAACAAGACAAATTCGCAAACGTCAAGCTCGTATGAGACAATCTAGAAATGCTGCTAGACCGTCACAAGCTTCGCGTATAAGAAACGTTGTTAAATCTGCCAGAACTACTATTATTGATGCAGCAAAATCTACTTCAAATGTTGTTAGAAATGCTGCTAGAGTTGTCGGAGAAACTGCAAGTAATACTGCTAGAGTTGTAGGTAATACTGCTAGAACTGCTAGCAATGTTGCTAGAGTCACAGCAAGAACATCTATTCGTGTGATTGGTAGATTGGCTGGTCCAGTTGGTGCTGTAATATTAATTGCTGATATTGCAGAGGGTTTAAAATTGCTTAATGAAGCAGCGTCATCTTTGCCGGCAAATAAAAGAGCATCACTGACAAATTTGATCGGTAGCATACAATCTAACATCGAAACACATAATCGTCTTTCATCTCTATTAAATTTAGAAACAAATCCAGAAAAAATTACATCACTGGAAGAGGATTTGGATAAACTTGGAAAAGATATTGCTGCTCAATATGAGCGTGCTTTAGAAATAGCAGAAAATCTAGATAAAGATTATGAGAGAGAAAGAATTCGCCGTCCAAGTTTACCTGAAAGAAGATCATTTGTTGATATTTTGAAAACAACGATACCTCAACAAGAAATTCCTTCTACTGAAACACCAACGCCAGAGACGCCAGCACCTACGCCGGTACCAGCACCACCAGCTATACCACCAACACCAGCAGCACCAGCAACAGATGGGCCTGTGGCGCCGCCAGTATCACCAATGCCATTACCAGCGCCAGCTATGCCACCCGCGCCAGCAGCACCAGCAGCACCGCAGCAAAATGTTGTTGATGCACCTACAGCAAATGATGCAGAGCGCCTTAGCGAGCCAGATATCACACTATCATCCATTCGCAGTGGAAATCAAGAACAAGAGGTTTTTGATAGAGTAGCATATCAGGCAGACAAAATTACATTTGAGAGTGAAGAAGCCATAGAACAAAATGGCGAAGCACATTTTAATATTGATG
>Ga0114963_10000087_pt1 | contig 54498 bp, 63 predicted proteins | sample C_131016_EF_Meta_FD_87019 | JGI IMG/M metagenome (GOLD analysis project Ga0114963, IMG submission 87019) | Freshwater microbial communities from Lake Croche, Canada to study carbon cycling - C_131016_EF_MetaG | ecosystem: Environmental > Aquatic > Freshwater > Lake | place: Lake Croche, Canada... | reverse complement strand
TGCCTAGCCTACTGGGCGCAGATATGGCCGCAGCCCAACGCACACTTCACACCAGCAGCAAGCCGGCGGATCCCACTCCCTAGGCCCATCGCGCCCCAAAAAAAGAAAGGATCTTCCCTTGTCTCTTCAGTGTGGAATTGTTGGCCTGCCCAACGTGGGCAAGAGCACGCTGTTCAATGCCCTCACCAAGGCGGGCATTGCGGCCGAGAACTACCCTTTCTGCACCATCGAGCCCAACACAGGAATTGTTGAACTGCCCGATCTACGCCTTGCCCAGTTGGCCCAGATTGTGAAGCCCGAGCGCATCATGCCGGCCACCGTTGAATTCGTCGACATCGCTGGTCTGGTTGCGGGTGCGAGCAAGGGAGAGGGGCTTGGCAATCAGTTTCTCGCCAACATCCGCGAGACCCATGCCATTGTGAATGTGGTGCGCTGCTTTGAGGATGAGAATGTGGTGCACGTGAATGGTCGGGTGGACCCGCTCGCAGACATCGAGACCATCGAGACCGAGCTCGCGCTGGCTGACCTGGCGGGCTTGGAAAAACAGCTCATCAAGGCACAGAAGCTGGCGCGTTCTGGAGACAAAGAGGCCAGCAAGATCTTGGCTGTTCTCGAGAAATGTCAGACGCAGCTCGATCAGGCCAAGCCCATTCGGGGCCTCGCGCTCGACTCAGACGAGCGCGCGCTCATTCGCCCCTATTTCTTCATCACGGCCAAGCCCGCGATGTTTGTCGCCAACGTGGCCGAGGGCGGCTTTGAGAACAATCCGCACCTAGAAAAGCTTCAAGCCTATGCCGCTGCCCAGCACGCTCCTGTGGTTGCCATCTGCGCGGCCATCGAGGCGGAGATCGCGGACCTCGAGGATGAAGACCGGGCTATTTTCCTTGCAGACATGGGCATGCAAGAGCCTGGCCTTAACCGATTGATTCGCGCGGCCTTCGGGCTTCTTGGCCTTCAGACCTACTTCACCGCAGGGGTCAAGGAGGTGCGCGCGTGGACAGTTGCCGTTGGCGCCACTGCGCCCCAGGCCGCTGGGGTGATTCACACAGACTTTGAGCGCGGCTTCATTCGGGCCGAGGTGATTGCCTTTGAAGACTTTCTCGCCTGCAAGGGTGAGCAGGGCGCCAAGGAGGCTGGCAAGATGAGGCTGGAAGGCAAGGAGTACATCGTCAAGGACGGCGACGTCATGCATTTTCGCTTTAACGTCTAGCCCTGGGGCTCTCGCGCCCACCGGCCTAGTGCCTTACTCCAAGAACAGAGAGCTCACGCTGTCGGACTTGGCGATTCGAATAATGGTCTCAGCCAGCAGTCCTGCGCAGGAGATGACCCGAATGCGGTCACAGGCCTGGGCATCAGGCGCCAGAGGAATCGTGTCGGTCACCACCAGCTCATCCAGCTCGGAGTCCGAGATGCGATGGACCGCGCCACCGGAGAGCACGGGGTGGGTGCAGTAGGCAATCACCCGAGAGGCGCCATTGGCCTTGAGCGCGCCAGCCGCCTTGGTCAGGGTTCCGGCGGTGTCGACCATGTCGTCCATGATGAGACAGGTGCGGCCCGAGACATCCCCGATGATGTTCATCACCTCGGACACATTGGCCTTGGGCCGGCGCTTGTCAATGATGGCAAGGTCGGTGTCGAGCTCTTTTGCAAAGGCCCGGGCCCGAACCACGCCTCCCACATCGGGCGACACGACGAGCAGATCTTTGTGATCGTGCTTCCAGACGTCAGCCAAGATAATGGGCGCGGCGTAGATGTTGTCCACCGGAATGTCGAAGAAACCCTGAATCTGGTCTGAGTGCAGGTCCATGGTGAGCACGCGATCCACCCCCACGGCCTGCAGCATATTCGCAATGACCTTCGCGCTAATGGGAACGCGCGCCGAGCGAACTCGTCGGTCTTGCCTGGCATAGCCAAAGTAGGGAATGGCTGCCGTGATTCGACCGGCTGAGGCGCGCCGCAGCGCGTCAACGATTAGCATCACCTCCATCAGGTGGTCATTGGCCGGCGCACAGGTTGACTGCAGAACGAAGACATCTCTGCCGCGAACATGCTCAAGAATCTCGACGGTGGCCTCCCCGTCGGAAAAGCGTCCCACGGTGGCCCGACCCAGATGAATGGAGAGGCTCTTGGACACCTCGGCGGCCAGCCTCGGGTTGGCATTCCCGGTGAACAACATGATGGAATCAGCGGAGCCGTTACCGGCAGTGAGACGATCGACCATGGTCCTGGGCTGCGGGAGAGGAGGTTGAGGGGCTGGGGAGGAAGGACTCGAACCCTCGCATGCCGGAATCAAAATCCGGTGCCTTAACCAACTTGGCGACTCCCCAACGGCGACACATTCAAAACACGGACCGCACAGACCGATATGTTAAAGCAGATGGGCGGGCGGCTCATGAAGATGGCGGCATACGCGAACGCGGGCGCCGATGCCGCGTTGTGTAAGGCGCTCCTCGAGCCGCCTGGCGTCAGCCTCATCGCGGCAGCTGCAAAAAATCGCACCACCGCTCCCACTCATGCGGACAGAGCCTTCCTCGAGTCCGACAGCCAGGGCCTCTTCCAGCAATTCCTGCGCCACCGTCGCGAGTGCTGGGTAGCGGGAAAAAGCCACGGGCTGGAGATCGTTTCGGCCAAAGGTAAAGCTGGGATTGCCCGCGGCCTGCGCAAGGTCTCGCACGGTCAGGGCCTCGGTATTGCGCGTCAATGCGGCATCACGAAAGATCTCAACCGTCGGGACGGGCTGTGGAGGAACCGCCACCAGGAACCACTCGGCGGCCACCGGCATGGGCGAAACCTGCTCACCGATGCCCTCTACGAAGGCGCTCTCTCCGAAAACAAAAAAGGGCACATCGGCGCCAAGTTCAAGGCCGATGCGAGCCAGATCACCCGCAGTCAGGCCCAGACCCCAGAGTCGGTTAAGGCCCATCAACACGGTTGCGGCGTCCGAACTTCCCCCGCCAAGGCCGGCCCCGGTGGGAATGCCCTTGTGAACAGAGACCATGCACCCCAGCTCGCGGGAGGCTCGCCCCATCTTGAGGCCCTCCTCTCGAAGCCGCATTGCCGCTCTGTAGGCGAGATCGTCTTCAACGGGCCAGGGGCAGTTTCCTCCTCGATAGATGCCCAGAGCACTCTCCTCCAGGGTAATTCGATCGAGCCAGTCGATCGGACAGAAGAGGCTCTGCAGCAGGTGATAGCCATCGCTTCGGCGCCCCACAACGTGCAGGAAGAGATTGAGTTTTGCAGGAGCCCAGAGGGTCATCATGATGCAGTGTCGCTGCCTCGGGTCAGGGAGAGTCTGAGTCGGGTAGCAGCCTCAGCGTCAGTCCGGACGCTTGGAGGCTGAGCGGGCCGGGAGTGCGCTGAGCCTGAGAGATGAGGTCTTGAAGGAGACGGGTGAGGACATCCAGAGCACCTGCGGACTCATCCAGAAGCCGACTCGCCCAGCGGCGAGCATCCCCCTCTGCCACAGCCTCTCCGCCCGCATCGCTCATGACCCAGTCAGAGTCGCCACCCTGGCAGACCGAACAGCGAAAAGACCCGATCGGGTCTCCCAGCGGAGACGACAGCCAGATCCGGTGACCTGGATGAAGCTCAAGCCATTCGTAGCGGCCCTGAAGCGGCTCGGTAAGTTTTCCTCCCGACAGCAAAAAGCGGCCGGCTCGAACGAGTTGAGGGGGCGGTTGGGCGGGCGCTGACGGGTTCCACGTGCTTGAGTCGCTTGTCGTTGAAGCGGCCTGCGTCCCAAGACCGCAGAGCAAGACACCGCACATCAACGCGCCACTCAGGGCCCGGTGGCCAAATCGAGAAAACAGTGAGTTCAACGTGCGGGGGAGGTGTGTGGGTCCACACCGAGTCGCCTCAGGGTCTCGGTGAGAATGCTGTTCGTGGGGTCTTGTGCCAGGCCAATCCGCCAGACTCGCATAGCCTCCTGCGTGAGGTTGAGTGTCCAGTAGACCTCGCCCAGGTGGGCAGAGATTTCCGGGTCTGGCTGCTGACTGTGAGCCTGCTTCAGCCAGCGTGCAGCGTCTTGCAGGCGGCCCTGACGAAAATAGACCCAGCCCAGACTGTCGAGGATGTGAGCGTCCTTCGGAAGAAGACGGTGCGCTTTTTCGATGAGTCGCTGGGCCTCATCGAGTTTCTGGTTGCGATCCGCCAGGCTATAGCCCAGCGCGTTCAGAGCGTGCGCGTGCTCGGGCTTGAGGGTAATGAGTCGTCGAAGCAGGCGCTCCATGTCGTCGTTGCGGCCGAGTCGGTCCAGCAGCATGGCGCGGTTGTAGAGTGCCGACTCGTGGTCGGGGTCTGGCATTGAGACGGCCTCAAGCAGGGCGAGCCCCTGTTCGGTCTTCGGAGCCCGCAGGCAGAGTGCGCCCAGACGATCGTAGAAGGCATCGAGCGTGCCCGACTTGCGGGCAGCCTCTCGTCTCTCGGAGAGCGACGCAATCAGGCGATCGTTCTGGCCGAGGACGACCTCAAGGGCATCAACGATCTCTTGGGCAGATGCGCTCTTCGGGTCACTGGCTAACCAGATGCGCGAGGCCACGAGCGCCTCCTGAGGGGCCCGAACCGAGAGCGCGAGCTGCGTTGCGCGCTCAGCAACCTGGGGATCACCCGTCTCTCGGGCCAGGCTGAGGTAGAGAGAGGCCGCTATTGTCATGTCCCCCTGCTGCACCGCCAACTCCGCGGCCAAGATCTGGAAGACCTCTCGAGGCTCTGCAGATCGAGCGGGCTGCGCAAGGAGGCCGATCACGAGAAGCCCAGCGGCAAGGCGGACTGCGGCGCGCGAGAGCTGATGCATCATGGGACCCTCATTCATCTCTCCAGTTTAGACCCTTGTGCCATGCCCGAACTGCCCGAAGTCGAAGTGGTTTGTCGACAGCTTTCGCCGCTCTTGGCGGGCCAATCCCTGCAAGGGGTGGGCACAAGCGGCAAGTCGCTTCGAAGCTTCTCGGGGCGTCCCCAGGGCCTGAGCCCCCTTCTGGGCCAGTCGGTTCGGGGCCTGACTCGGCGCGCAAAGAACCTCCTGCTTATTTTTGATCATCACCAGCTGGCCTTGCATCTAGGAATGAGCGGCGTGCTGAGCTGGTGCCCCGGGCGCGACTCGCCCCCCAAACAGTCCGTCCACGAGCACCTCTGGCTGGTTTTTGATCGAGGACTTCTGCTCTACACCGACCCTCGACGCTTTGGGGACGCCCGACTGATAGATGGGGACGAGGCGCCCAGTCGCGCGCTGGGAGTCGGCTCCTCGGGCCTCGAGCCACTCAAAGCTTCATTCAACGGTGAAGCTCTCAACCGGGCTGCTCAGGGCGTGCGGCAAGCCGTGAAGGTCTGGCTGATGCGGGGTGATGTGGTGGTGGGTGTTGGCAATATCTACGCCAGTGAGGCTCTGCATCGCGCGGGCATTCACCCTGCGCGGGCAGCGGGTCGCATCCGGCCGGAGCGTCTGGCCCGACTTGTTCATCACATTAAAGAGGTGCTCGAGGAGGCGATTCGAGAGGGCGGCAGTACTCTGCGAGACTTTAAAGATGCGGCTGGTGTCCACGGGGGCTACGGCGAGCGACATCGGGTCTATGGTCGAGCCGGACAGCCCTGCCTTTCGTGCGGCACGCATATTCGACGCATGGTTCAGGCGCAACGAGCGACCTACTACTGCCATGTCTGTCAGCGCTGAGTTGAGCTTCTCTGAGTTGCTTCTGCGGTGGGCCGCAGACCACGGCCGAAACGCCCTGCCCTGGCATCCTCGTGCAGGCGAGCCAGCCGACCCCTACCGGGTCTGGGTCTCCGAAATCATGCTGCAGCAGACCCAGCTCTCAACCATGCTGCCGTATTACCACCGGTTCGTAGCCCGTTTTCCCTCGGTGAGGGATCTGGCGCTGGCCCAAGAGTCAGAGGTGCTCGCTGCCTGGAGCGGCCTGGGTTACTACGCGCGCGCCAGAAATTTGCTTGCTGCGTCACGAGCTATTGAGAGGGCCGGCTGCATGCCTCGGAGCGCCAGCGAATGGGAGGCGCTTCCCGGGGTGGGTGCCTCCACAGCTGCCGCAATCGCCTCTGTCACCCGCTGCGAACGGGCGGCTGTCCTCGACGGCAATGTGAGGCGCGTGTTTGCCCGACAGGTCTGCGCCACCGAGCCCTGGGGCAGCGCTGCACTCGCGCGAAGGCTGCAGGTCGAGGCCCAAGCACGGCTTCCTTTGGAGGCGCGCCAGATGCCTGCCTACACGCAGGCCATCATGGACCTGGGCGCCACAGTCTGCCTGCCTCGACGACCCGCGTGCTCGCGCTGCCCGGTTGCAGGGTCTTGTCTGGCCTTTGCGCGTGAGCAGACGGATCGTTTTCCGGTGCCCGCAGACAAGAGGGCGCGACCCACCCGTCAGGCATGGTGGCTGCTCATGCAGCACGAGGGACAGTGGGCCTTTTTGCGACGACCCCCTCAAGGGCTCTGGGGAGGGCTCTTGACCCTGCCCGAACTTGCAAGTGCGCCCCCGCGGTCTCTCGAGGCGAGGCGATCAGGCCATCCGGATCTTCAGTCAGTTGGCGAGATCGTGCACGACTTCACCCACTTCACCCTCAAGGCAGCAGTCTTCAGGGCCCAGCCTCAGAGCCAACAAGATGTCCAGACGCTCATGTCAGACAGCCTCGCTGACGATCCCTCTGCCATGGTCTGGATCACTCCAGAACGTGCGCTCCAGGAGGGGCTTCCAGCACCCCTACGCAGGCTTGTGGTCAGTCTAGGCCGCGACGAATGAGCGATCGATGCCTCACCATCACGGGCCACTCGGGCCGAAAGATCTGAGAGAGCTTCTCGGCGCAGTAGACCGAGCGGTGTTGGCCGCCCGTGCACCCGAGCGCCACGGTGAGATAGCTGCGGTGTTCATCGAGGTAGTGGGGGAGCCACTTCTTGAGAAAGGCGGCAATGTCCTGAATCATCTCGGCCACGACGGGCTGGGCCGCAAGATAGTCAATGACGTCATCGTGCTTGCCGGTCTGAGGCTTGAGGGCTTCGACGTAGTGGGGGTTGGGCAGGCAGCGCACGTCAAAGACCAGATCCGCATCGAGCGGAATGCCTTCCTTGAACGCAAAAGACTGAAACAGCAGCACGAGCCGCCCTGTTCGCAGGCCCACCAACTCTCGCGTCCACGCCCGAAGCGCTGAAGGCTTGAGTTCGCTGGTGTCGAGCGGAATGCCGAGTCGCTCGATGGGCGCGAGCAACTCCCGCTCCTCCTCAATGCACTCCAGCAGCGTTTTGCTCTCATGGACGCCCTCAATATCGGAGCGCGAATTAAGGCTCATCGGATGTCTTCGACGCGTCTCGGAATATCGTTGGATAAGGGTATCGACCCGGGCATTCAGAAAGAGCACGGTGAGCTCTGTGCCCTGTGTCCGCAGTTCATTCATGACGTGTTCAAGCGTGTGAATGTCGAGGCCAAGGCGCGCATCGGCTGCAACGGCCACCCGCTGATGCCCATCCGCCCGGAGGGTTTGAACCAGTTCAAGCAGCAGGCTGATGGGCAGGTTGTCGACGGTGTAGAAGCCCGCGTCCTCCAGCAGGTTGAGCACCACCGACTTGCCCGACCCCGAGAGGCCAGTGACCAAGATAAGGCGCAGAGTGTCCTCTCGCTGCTCCTTAGACGGACTGCTCATCCCTGTTCTCCTGACATGGCCTGTTGCTGGCGAACAGTGAATTCTTTCAGAGTATCAATACCGCGAAGTTGCAGCACCGTGTTGCGAACGGCGGCCTCGACCAGCACGGCGAGGTTGCGACCGGCTGCGACTGGAATGACCACTTTCCGAATGGGAAGACCCAGAACATCCTCGGTGAGCGCTTCTAGCGGGAGCCGCTCGTACTCATCAATGGCCGAGCGGCGAACCAGATGCACGATGAGCCGAAGTCGAAGTTTCCGACGTACGCTGGTCTCTCCGAAGATGGCTCGTATATCAAGAAGGCCAAGGCCTCGCACCTCCAGCAGGTTGCGAAGAAGGGGCGGGCAGCGGCCTTCGACCGCGTCTGGCGCAATGCGGGCGAACTCCACGACATCGTCAGCCACGAGGCCATGACCTCGCGTAATGAGCTCGAGGGCCAGTTCGCTCTTGCCCTGGCCGGACTCCCCCGAGATGAGTACGCCCAGTCCGAGCACGTCCATAAAAACGCCGTGAAGAGAGGCCTTGGGCGCCAGCAGCTTGCTGAGCTGAATTCGCATGAGCTCAATGGCTCTTGCGGCCGTATGACTCGTGCGCATGAGCGGCAGGCTGTCTCGATCGCAGGCCTCAAAGAGCTCTGCGGGCGGAACCAGCCCATCGGCAATCACGATGGCGGGGGGCTTTCCGGCGATGAGCTCGGCCGTGACGTAGGAGCGCCGTTGGGGGTCGAGGCGGTTGTAGTACTCCACCTCGGCAAGCCCCAACACCTGGATGCGGTTGAGGTGAATGAGGTTGAGGTGACCCACCAGGTCCGCACTCTCGAACGAGGGACCTGAAATATGGCGATGGCCACCGTCCTGACCGGTCACCCAGGTCAGGCGAAGCAGTTCTTGGTAAGACCCGTAAAACTGCTGAACGTCGAGCATCGACTCTCCTAGGCGAGGGCTGGCCGCCAGCTGCAGACGGCCTCCAGCAGGTCCTCTCGGGTTGGCGCCGACAACAAGGCATCTCTCAGGTTTAAGTCGGAGAGCATCTCAGCGGCCTCAGAGAGAATCTCAAGATGTTGTTGGGTCGCCTGCTCGGGCACCAGGAGAAACACCAGCAAGGAGATCGGCTTGCCGTCCGGTGCCTCAAAGGGTACGGGCTCGCGCAGACGAAAGACTGCTGCAACAGCATGTTGAAGCCCCTTGATCCGGCCGTGGGGAATGGCGAGACCCTCCCCGAGGCCCGTCGACCCGAGCCGTTCACGGGCCAGGAGGGAGTCAAAGACTTTGCTGCGGGCAAGACCCTGGTGCGTCTCAAAGAGCAGCCCTGCGCGCTCGAAGACCCGCTTCTTGCTGGATGCTTCGAGGTCGACCAGTACGTGGTCGGGGCTCAGGAGTTCGCAGACGCGATTCATGAATCTCTAGGCGACGCCTCAGCAGCAGGAGGGTGCTGACCGGAGTGCACGGTCCTGGTGTGCTGCTCCTTGTAGCGGACCACCTGACGGTCAAGCTTGTCTGCGAGAAGGTCTATGGCGGTGTAGAGGTCCGTGTCCACCGCCTCGGCGTGAATGTCTTTGCCTTGAAAGTGCACCGTGACCTCGGCCTTCTGGTCCAGCTTCTCAACCCCAAGGACCACATGAGCCTGAATGCCCTGTCCGAAGTGCCTCCATGCTTTGGCGAGCTTCTGATCCACATAACTCTGGAGGGAAGGGGTGACCTCAAGGTGGTGCCCAGTAATCGACACTTTCATACACGCTCCTCGTTGGATTTACGAACGTTTTCTAAGACTAGCACTGGGGATGCGCAGGCCCTCTCGGTACTTGGCCACGGTCCGGCGCGCAATGACGACCCCCTGCTGTCCGAACCGATCAGCAATCGCCTGATCAGACAGTGGCCTGCGAGCATCCTCTTCTCGAATCCAGTCCGAGATCTGGGCCTTGAGGGCGGTGGCCGACGCAGCCCCTCCGTCATCGGTTCCCACATGGCTGCTGAAGAAGAACTTCAACTCATAGCAGCCCAGGGGGGTGAGCATAAATTTCTGAGTGGTCACACGAGACACCGTGGACTCGTGGAGTTCGCAGGCCTCTGCAATGTCTCGAAGAATGAGGGGTCTCATCGCCTTGGGCCCCAGGTCAAAGAAGGTCTGTTGGGCAGCCACGATTGCTTGAGACACCTTGAGAATGGTCTCACTGCGCTGCTCAATGTTCTTCACCATCCAGCGAGCCTCCTGCAGTTTCTGGGCTAGGCTAGAGTCGCCCGCGCCTTCTCGAATGAGTCGGGCATAGAGCGGGTTGATGTGAAGTTTGGGGAGGGCCGATTGGGAGAGCCGTGCCGCCCAGCGGCCCGATTTTTCCCGAAAGACGATGACGTCGGGAATGAGAAATTGTGCCTGCTGGGTATTGAAGGCAGAGGCCGGCCGGGGCTCAAGTCGACGGATCAGATCCAGCGCAGCCTGGACCTGTTCTCGATCCAGTCCGCAGGCTTTGGCCAGGCTGTTGGCTGGCATGGACCCGAGGTGATCGAGGTGGTTCGTGATGAGGATCTTCGCGGTCTCTTGAATGAGCGGGTCTTCATCGAGCAGGCCCAGCTGGATGAGTAGACACTCCTCCACGCTTCGCGCACCCACACCCACGGGATCGAGAGATTGCAGAAGGCGCAGACCCACGAGCAGCTCCTCGGGCTCGAGTGATCCCCCAAAGGACTCTTCAAAGACCGAGGCGAAGCCCTCTGCGAGTTCTTCGAGGTCATCTCGCAAATAACCATCCTCATCGAGCGAGGAGACCAGAATCTCAAGCCAGGCTCGATCGCGATGTGAGAGCTTCAGGCCGGCAATCTGACCTCGAAGGTGTTCGACCAGGCCCTCAGAGGAGGACTCCTGCCCCTCTGGACCATCATCCTCGCCCGAGCCCGCGCCTGAGCCTGTACCCCACTCGGTAAGCCCGTCGCCGTTATCGAGGTGGAGTTCGTCATGGTTTGGGGGCTCAGCGGCCTCGGGTCCAGAGTCGGTGGGATCCTCCAGTGACTGTGGGTCGGATGGGGCATCGAGTGGCCGCAGCACGTCATCGGAGGCGCGTTCCGAATCAAGCGCCTGCGCCTGCGCCTCGTCCCGCTCGCGCTCGGCGTCTTCCTCTGAGGGGTCGGCCAGGGGGGCCGGCTCGTCCTCGGAGACCTCCTCGAGTTCGAGTAGGGGATTCTCGAGCGTGGCCTGCTCCAGCTCCTGCCGAAGCTCCAGGTTCGAGAGTGCAAGGAGTCGAATCGCCTGCTGGAGCTGCGGCGTGAGCGCAAGTGTCTGGCTGGTTCGAGTGGAGAGGGTGATCTTCACGGCTACATTCGGAAGTGCTCACCGAGGTAGACCCGACGAACCTGGGGGTTGCCCACAATGTCGCTCGGGCTTCCCGTGGCCAGCACGCTGCCCTCGCTGATGATGGTGGCGTGATCACAAATGCCCAGGGTCTCTCGAACATTGTGGTCGGTGATAAGCACGCCAATGCCTCGTTCACGAAGGAATCGAATGATTCGCTGAATCTCGATGACCGCGATGGGATCAACGCCCGCGAATGGCTCGTCCAGCAGAATGAATCGAGGCGAGGTGGCCAAGGCACGCGCAATCTCCACTCGGCGACGCTCTCCTCCAGAGAGCGACTGGCCCAGCGTATCGCGAATGCCCTCGATGTGAAGTTCCTGCAAGAGACCGTCAAGGCGCTCGGAAATCTCAGCCATGCCAAGCCGCCGACCGTCCGGTCCCCTCTGGAGCTCGAGCACCGCTCGGATGTTGTCCGCCACAGTGAGTCGGCGAAAGACGGAGGCCTCCTGGGGAAGGTAGGAAAGGCCCCGCTCCGCTCGTGCATGGATCGGCTGGCGCGTGATGTCCTCCTGGTCAAGCCACATCTGGCCGCCATCAGCAGGCACCAGCCCGACGATCATGTAGAAGCAGGTCGTCTTCCCAGCACCGTTTGGGCCCAGCAGTCCCGCAATCTCTCCACTCTGAAGAGACATCGACACATCGCGGACGACCTGGCGACCGTTGTAACCCTTCGAGAGGCTCTGGACCCGAAGAGTGCTCTTCGGTTGATCAGGGGCCGAGGAGCGGGTCGGGGTCATTTCTTGGTCGTGGACTCTCTTGGCATGAGCGTCATGCGTGCCCTGCTCTGCCCAGGGACGACGGTGACCTTGTAGGTCTCGTCCACGTTGTTGTACGTGAGGTGGTCGCCAGAGACATGGTCCATGAGCTTCTCGCCGGCCAGGCGGCGCATGTCGGCCTGGCCGGTGAAGATGGCAATCTCGGTGCGACTGTCATAGTCGATGCGAGTGGACTCTCCAAACATCCACTCATTCACACCCTCGCGCTTCTGATGAAACTTAGCGGGCTTTCCGGTGACCACGGCAAGTGACTCGCCGTTTGGCAGCTGTTGAAGTTCCATTCGGTCGCCCGTGATCTTGAGCGTGCCCTTGGTGAGCGTGACGCGTCCGGTAAAAACCGTGACGAGCCGCTGGTCATCGTGATCGAGTCGGTCGGAGTCCACCTTCGTCGGGGCATCGCGGTCCGCCCTTTCGGCATGCGATGGCGCCGAAAAGCCAAGGCCCAGAGAGAGAGTGAATAGCAGAGTCAGGGCGAGAGTCTTCATGGCGTTCGGGGCGTGGGGGACGCATTCGAGGTGGCTCTGGGCACCACGAGCCGGCTGTCGGCAAGGATGGTGATTCGGTCGGTGTTCTGGTCCATGTGCATGCCTAGGCCAGTGAGCGTCGATTCGCCCCGAGTGATCATCACTGGAGCCTGAGTCTTGGCAACGTGCTCATTGGGATAGACATTCATCACGCTGGTCTTTACGGTCACCGCGGGCTCCTTTCCGAAGGCTTCTCGAAAGACCACAACGTCACCCTGCAAGACCACCTCACTCTGATCCGGGCTCACCGTCCCGCGAATCGAGCGCACCGTGACGGGGGGGCGGTCCTCTCGGAAGGCGAAGATGTGTGGCGCATCAACCTCCATGGAACCATCCCGCATCTGGACCATCTTGGGGCTCACGAGCTTCTGGGCCGGCTCACCCAGGGCATTGGATTTCGTCACGATGGCCGAGCCCACAATGGCGGTAGGGCCCTGAGGGCGTTCGGTGCGCAGGAGTCCACCCTGCTGGGCCAGGGTTGCCAAGAGCCATGCGCTCACGGACAGCGCGGTGACCAGGAATAAGGACAAGAGTGCACCGAGGCGGTCCGCGAGGCGCACATTCATTTGCGGCTCTCCAGAATGAACTCAGCGGCCTCGCGAACAGCGCCTGATCCGCCCGCCTGCTGAGAGACCCACAGTGCGGCCTCTCGAACGGATTCGACCGCGTTCGGAACCGACATGGGCAGCCCAACTGCTCGCATGAGGTCCAGATCTGCTGTGTCGTCGCCCATATGTCCGCAGGCTTCTGGCGAAACTCCGGAGGACTCGCACCAGGAGACAAGGCAGGCACGTTTGTCTGAGACGCCCAGAAAGACGTGGTGAAGGCCAAGCTCTCGGGCCCGAGCCACCACGGCCGGGTGGCTGCGGCCACTCACGATTCCCACACCAATGCCCGCCGCCAGCAGCTGCTTGATGCCTTGTCCATCCTGCACGTGAAAGCGCTTCAGACTCTCACCCTGCGCATCGAAATAGAGGCCGCCGTCGGTCATGACACCGTCCACATCCAAAAACAGATGCCGAATCTGTCGGGCGCGTTCCCGGGCGAGCTGGAGTCGGTTTGCCGAGCCAGGAAGTCGCGCTCCGTTCATAAAATTTTGGCCTCTAGGAGGTCATGAATACCCACCGCCCCCACGAGATGTCCTGAGTCGTCGAGCACCAAGAGGTGGTTGAGTCGACGAGACTCCATCGTGTGCGCCGCCTCAGTGGCAAGCGCCTCGGCGGAGATGGTGAGTGCGCCTCGAGTCATCGCATGGGTGACCGGCTGGTCGGTGCGACCACTTCCCTGCGCGAGAAAGCGACGTAGGTCGCCGTCCGTGAAGATGCCTAGCGCGCGACCATCTTCATCAACCACGCTTGTCATGCCCATTCGCTTGGCGCTCATCTCCATCAGGGCGTCGGCAAGGCTGGCAGTGGAGGCAACCCTCGGAACGTCATCGGCGGTGCGCATGACATCCCGGACCCGCACAAGCAGGCGCCGCCCGAGCGCGCCGCCAGGATGCGAGCGGGCGAAGTCTTCATGGCTGAATCCGCGAAGCTCGAGAACCGCGACGGCCAGCGCGTCACCGAGGGCGAGGGCGGCCGTGGTGCTCGCGGTGGGAGCGAGGTTTAAGGGGCAGGCCTCCTCCTCGACGGCGGCCAACAGGTGCACATCCGCGAGCTGAGCCAGACTCGACTCGGGATTGCCGGTCACGGCGACCATTCGAGTTCCCATCCGCTTCAAATGGGGAGCGATGAATCGCAGCTCGTCCGTCTCACCCGAATACGAAAAGGCCAACACCAGATCCTCGGGCTGAATCATTCCGAGGTCCCCATGCTGGGCCTCGGCAGGATGAACAAAGAATGCGGGCGTCCCAGTCGATGAGAAGGTGGCCGCAACCTTTTTGGCGATGTGGCCGCTTTTGCCCATCCCGGTGAGCACGAGTCGACCCTTCGCTTGAAAGATGAGACGTACGGCTTCGGCAGCCGACGCATCAAGGGAGTGGGCCAGGGCGGAGACTGCTTTTGCCTCCACATGAAGCACGCGCTGAAGCCGAGCGAGCAATGCCTGGTCATCCAGGGCATGGGTCTGCTGAGCCTGCACGGTGGTCTGCGTCATGTCATGGCCGGTTGGTAAACTGGGGCGAAAGCAAAACAGAGACCAGTTTAATGGAATCAAGCCCCCGAGACCTTCTCGTGCAGTTCGAAGGCATGGGCTTTGCGTACGGAAGCAGAGCCATCATCGATGACCTCACTCTCGAGGTTCAGCGCGGGGAGGTGCTCGCCATCATGGGTGGGTCGGGTGTGGGAAAAACCACCCTGCTCAAACTCATCGCCGGCCTCATCGCCCCTCAGCAGGGGGGCGTGCGAGTGTTCGGCGAGCCACTGAGCCCAGAGAACAAAAAAGAGCTGTTTGCCACCCGCCGACGAATGGGACTTCTTTTCCAGTTCGGCGCGCTCTTTACTGATCTGAGTTGTTTTGAAAACGTGGCGTTTCCGCTCAGGGAGCACGCCCGACTTCCGGAGTCCATGCTGCGAGACATCGTCTTACTCAAGCTTGAGTGCGTGGGCCTGCGAGGTGCCGCCCACCTCATGCCCAGCGAGATCTCCGGGGGCATGGCCCGACGAGTCGCTCTGGCTCGCGCCATCGCGCTCGATCCGGAGCTCCTGCTCTATGACGAGCCATTCGCTGGGCTCGACCCCATTTCTCTGGGTGTCACGGCCCGCCTCATTCGTCGCCTGAACGACTCGCTGGGGGCGAGCTCCATCATCGTGACCCATGACGTGGCGGAGAGTTTTGAGATTGCCGACCGCGTGGCAGTCCTCGCACCCTCACCCGCTGGGGCGCGACTCGTCGCGCTGGGCACCCCCCAGAGCCTTTCAGACTCTCAGGACCCCTACGTTCGCCAGTTTCTGGAGGGCAGAGAGGACGGGCCGGTCGCATTCCACTACCCGGCGTCCACGGTGGAGGAGGCCTTCGCGTGATTAATGCGGCCCTCAATCAGGTGGCGCGTCTTGGTGCCTCAAGCCTTGTTTTTGTTGAGGCACTCGGGCGGCTAGCCGTTTTGTTTGCGCGTCTGGTGCTGAGGCTTCCGGCGGTGCTTCGACGACCCGGACTCATCGGCAGTCAGATTCACTTTCTGGGCAACCACTCGCTGGCCATTATCTTGGTCTCGGGCCTTTTTGTCGGCCTGGTGCTTGGGCTTCAAGGCTATTACACCCTTCGTCGATACGGGTCGGAGGAGGCACTCGGACTTCTCGTAGCCCTCTCGCTGCTCAGAGAATTGGGGCCGGTGGTCGCTGCGCTCTTGTTCGCGGGTCGCGCAGGAACCTCTCTCACGGCCGAGATCGGGCTCATGAAGGCCGGGGAGCAGCTGTCGGCGCTCGAAGCGATGGCGGTTGACCCCATCACTCGAATCCTCGGCCCGCGCTTTGTTGGCGGGCTCGCTGCCATGCCCCTTCTAGCAGCCCTTTTTTCGGCGGTGGGGGTGATGGGGGGCTGGTTCGTGGCCGTGGTGTTGATTGGGGTGGATGCGGGCGCCTTCTGGTCTCAGATGTCTTCGGGCGTGGAATTCTGGGATGACCTCATGAATGGAGTCATCAAGAGCATCGTCTTTGGGCTCATCGTGACCCTGGTTGCGCTCTACATGGGGTACGAGTGCCGACCCACGCCAGACGGCGTGGCCCGGGCCACAACGCTTACCGTGGTCGCCGGCTCTCTGGCGGTTCTCGGATTTGATTTCGTGCTCACGGCATTGATGTTCGGATCGCTCTGATAGGCTTCTTCTCTATGCAGCGTCATGTGAATTTATTGGTGGGCTTTTTCGTGCTCCTCGGCCTAGGCGCACTCATTTTTCTGTCCCTGCGCGTGAGCAATCTCACCGAGTCCTCCACCGGGCCAACCTATGCGGTGAAGGCTTATTTCGATGACATTGGCGGACTCAAACCTCGGGCTGCGGTCCGCAGCGCCGGGGTGCTTGTGGGTCGGGTGCGAGAGATTGGGTTTGACGATCAGCGCTATCAGGCCGTCGTCACGATTGATCTCGTCTCCTCGGTTCGATTTCCGAAGGACAGCTCAGCACAGATACTCACCGCAGGCTTGTTGGGGGAGAAGTACGTGGGCTTGCTCCCCGGAGCCGAGGCCGATTCGCTCGCCAACAATGATCGGATTTCGATGACCCAGAGTGCCGTGGTGCTGGAGAACATCATTTCCCAATTTCTCTACAACAAGTCTGGCGATGCTGGCTCGGGCGATAAGGGCTTGAAGTGAGGCTCTGGGGAGCGAATCTCTCTGTGGCCAGCGGTCTGCGCTTGGGCATGCTCGCCCTTATGCTCGGCCTGTCCGCCTGTGCGAGTCTGCCCGAGGGCCACCAGGCAGACGCAAGAGACCCCTGGGAGCGCTACAACCGCGCCATGTTCTCCTTCAACACCGAGGTCGACGACGCTGTCCTGCGCCCGGTGGCCAAGGGCTATAGAGACGTGGTGCCCGAACCCCTTCGCGATGCCATCAGCAACTTTATTGGCAACCTCTCGGACATGATCACCACCATCCATCACCTGCTGCAGGGTGAGGCCGGCAAGGCCGGGAACGCTGCCGCTCGTGTGTTCATCAACTCCACGGTGGGCATCCTTGGGCTGGGAGACCCGGCCAGCTCGGTCGGCTATGGAAAGACCAAAGAAGATTTTGGCCAGACCTTCGGGCGCTGGGGCGCTGGGCCTGGACCCTATTTCGTGATTCCGTTGCTCGGACCGAGCACCGTTCGCGACACGGCGGGCACCGCCTTTGATTTCGCAGCAGACCCCTTCAATCTCGTTTTTCAGGTGGGCAGCGCCACTGAAATGGGTTTTCAAATCACGCGTCTGGTCGATCGCCGGGCAAGCCTGCTCGACGGCGAAAGCACGCTAGATGCTCTATCCTTCGATCGTTATGTCTCGGTTCGGGATGCCTACCTTGCTCGCCGAAATCAACAGATTTCGAATGGCGATGTTCCCGCTCAGAGCCAAGACCCTGTAAACGGAGACAGTCCGAAATGACTCGGCACCTCATCTGCGCCGCCGCCCTCTGCCTCTGGACTCTGGCCTCTCCGGCCTGGGCTCAGACCCAGTCCTCTACCCCCGACGGCCTCATCAAGTCCGTCACGCAGGACGTTCTAGAGTCCATTCGCTCAGACCGCTCGCTTCAGAAGGGCGATCTCAGCCGACTGAATCAGCTCGTCGACCAGCGCGTCATGCCGGTCGTCAACTTCTCGCGCATGACCGCGCTCACGGTGGGCGTAAATTGGCGCAAAGCCACGCCCGAGCAGCAAGAGCGTCTCATGGCTGCATTTCGCGAGCTGCTTTTGCTCACCTACGCAGACGCGCTACGCCAGGTGCAAGACACCACTGTGCAGGTTCGGCCCGCTCGGTACGAGGCCGAGGACACCGATGTCGTTGTTCGAACCTTTGTCCTGCGCACAGGCAAGGAACCGATTCAGCTTGACTACCGACTCCAGAAGACTCCCGAGGGCTGGAAAATCTACGACTTCAATGTGCTGGGCCTCTGGCTGGTCGATCACTACCGCGCCCAGTTCGCGCAGCTGGTTTCGGCCAAGGGGCTCGATGGTCTTATCTCTGCCCTTCAGGCTAAGAACCAGACCCTTCGGCAGGGTGTTCAGGCCAAGGCCGGAACCTAGCCCGTCCGCCCTGAATGAATGCTCCCACCCTCCGCCTCGAGGGCGCGCTAAGTTTTCGCGAGGCTCCACAGGCCTTGAGTCGACTCTCGCTCGAGTTCGCTCGTCTTGTTAAGGAGCACCCCGTCCCTGGGCAGAGGGTGTTGCTTGACCTCTCCGCACTTCAGAGGGCAGATACGAGTGCGCTTGCCTTGTTGCTTGCCCTGCATCGTCAGGCCCGTGTGAAGGACGTCCAGCTCATCGTGCAGGGGGCGCCGCAGGAGCTCCTGAGTCTTGCCCGACTCTCATCGGTGGATGGCCTGTTGGGACTCGCATGAGGGCTGCGGTCTCCTTCAAGGGAGTGCACAAGGTGTACGGGAGGCCTCCCAAGTCTGTCCACGCCCTCAACGACGTGACGCTCGATATCCCCGAGGGTTCCTTCTTTGCGCTCCTCGGTCCGAATGGGGCCGGCAAGACCTCTCTCATCCAAGCCATGGCTGGACTCGTTCGGCTGACTTCAGGCCAGATCTCCATTCTTGGGGTCGATGTCGAGGCCGATGGCGCCCAGGCGAGACGCCTCATTGGAGTCGTGCCCCAAGAACTCGTCTTCGACCCATTTTTCACGGTTCGCGAGACCCTTCGAATCCAGTCTGGCTTCTTTGGGCTTGGCCACAACGACGACTGGATCGATGAATGCTTGACCGAGTTGGGTCTCTTAGACAAGGCCAATGCCAACATGCGAGCGCTCTCGGGCGGAATGAAGCGGCGCGTCTTGGTGGCACAGGCCCTTGTCCACAGGCCTCCGGTCATCGTTCTGGATGAGCCCACAGCAGGGGTCGATATCGATCTTCGGGAGAGCCTCTGGCGATTCATGAAGCGACTAAACACCCAGGGGCACACCATTGTGTTGACGACGCACTACCTTGAGGAGGCGGAGTCGCTCTGCGATCGCGTGGCCATCCTTCGCAAGGGCCAGCTTGCAGCCCTCGAGGACACCACGGCCTTGCTCGCGGGCGGCAGTCTCGAGCAGGCCTTTCGCAAGGTTTTGGCAGAAGCGCCCCTAGTATAGTGGCATGGTGACCCCAGAAGACATTCAGCGATACATTGCCGATGGCCTGAGCTGCGACCATCTTGAGGTCTCGGGCGACGGCCACCACTTCGAGGCAGTGATTGTGAGTCCTGCCTTCGAGGGCAAGCGCCTCATCGCCCGGCACCAGCTGGTGTATGCCGCACTGGGCGACCGCATGCGCGCAGAGATTCACGCCTTGTCCATGAAGACCCTCAGCCCGGCTGAGTGGGCTGCCAAGGCTTAAGGCCGGAGCGTGGACCGGTTTCAGATCGAAGGGGGTCAGCCTCTTCGCGGTGAGGTGTCTATATCGGGCGCAAAAAACGCAGCGCTGCCCATTCTCTGTGCGGCCCTGCTGACCCCCGAACCCTTGGTCCTTCACAACGTCCCGCCCCTGCGCGACGTCTCGACGATGCTCAAGCTGCTCGCGGGGATGGGCCTTAAGGCCTCGGGCCTGGGCCCCTCGGCCGGCCAGCAGAGCATCACCCTTCACGCCCAGACCATCGATCGACCCGAGGCGCCCTACGAGATGGTGAAAACCATGCGTGCCTCGGTTCTGGTTCTTGGACCCCTGCTTGCTCGGATGGGCGAGGCAGTCGTCAGCCTGCCCGGGGGTTGCGCCATTGGGCAGCGCCCAGTCGATCAGCATATTCGGGGCCTACAGGCCATGGGTGCAGACATTCAGATTGAGCATGGCTACATCAAGGCCCGTGCGTCTCGGCTCCGTGGCGCCCGCATCACCACCGACATGGTGACCGTCACGGGAACAGAGAACCTCATGATGGCGGCCTGTCTTGCCGATGGAATAACGGTCATCGAGAATGCTGCGCGAGAGCCGGAGGTGGTCGATCTGGCGAACTGTCTGCTGGCCATGGGCGCTCGCATTCAGGGGGTGGGGACCGACCGAATCACCATCGAAGGCGTCGAGCGACTGGGCCCGGCAGAGTGGACCGTCATGCCCGATCGCATCGAGGCCGGAACGTTTCTCTGCGCAGTCACTGCCGCGGGGGGCGAGGTCTTCGCACGCGGCGCGCGCGTCGATCAGATGGCGGCAACCATCGACAAACTTGAGGAGGCGGGCCTCGTGGTAACGCAGGAGACCCAGGGTATTCGGGCCCGGGCGCTTCATCGTCCCCGAGCAGTCAGTCTTCGCACAGCGCCCTACCCAGGGTTCGCCACAGACATGCAGGCCCAGATGATGGCGGTGAACGCGGTGGCCGAGGGGACGGGCCTTGTCGCCGAGACCATCTTTGAGAATCGCTTCATGCATGTGCAGGAGATGCGACGCCTGGGCGCGCTCATCGACATCGAGGGGCACACCGCAGTGGTCCAGGGCATCTCTCGTCTCACCGGCGCCCGTGTAATGGCCACGGACCTGCGGGCCTCAGCGGGGCTCGTCATCGCGGGCCTGGTCGCCGAGGGGCTCACGGAGATCGATCGCATCTATCATCTCGACCGAGGGTACGACCGAATGGAAGAGAAACTCTGTGCACTGGGCGCTCGTGTGCGACGCATTAAGGAGTCCGCATGATGACGCTCGCCCTCTCGAAGGGGCGCATCTTCGATGAGACGCTTCCACTCCTGGCGGCCATGGGCATCTCGCCCACAAGCAATCCAGAGACGTCCCGAAAGCTCATTCTCCCGACCAGCCGATCCGACCTTCAGCTTCTGATTGTCCGGGCCAGTGATGTGCCCACCTATGTCCAATACGGGGCCGCCGACCTTGGCGTTGCAGGATCAGACATTCTTGTTGAGCACGGGGGAGACGGGCTCTACCAGCCCGTCGATCTGGGCATTGGTCGCTGCCGTATGAGTCTGGCGGCAGCCGATTCGCTCGATGTTCCAGCCATGATCCGACGTGGTGCCCGGCTGCGAGTGGCCACCAAATACATTCGCACCACCCGACGTTTTTTCGCGGATCGAGGCATTCACGCAGACCTGATTAAGCTCTACGGGTCAATGGAGCTCGCGCCCCTGGTGGGGCTCGCCGATGTCATCGTCGATCTGGTCTCCACCGGTGCTACGCTCAAGGCCAATGGCCTGCGCGAGGTGGAGGTCATCGCAGAGGTGAGCTCCCGACTGATCGTGAATCAGGCCGCCCTGAAATTACGCTACCCAGAGATCAACCCGCTCGTTCAAGCCTTTGCAGATCAGCGTGTCTAGCCCCCTGCCCATCACTCGACTCTCCTCGACCGAGCCCGGCTTTGATGCTCGGCTTGCCAAGATGCTGGCGCATGAGGCCGGCCAGGATGAGTCCATCTCTCAGACCGTGAAAGAGATCATTGCCGCGGTGCGAGCCCGGGGCGATGAGGCCTTGCTCGACTTGACGCAGCGCTTCGATCGTCTGACTGCGGCCTCGGTGGCCGACCTCGAGATTCCTCGCAGCGAACTCGAGAGGGCCTTCAATGCGCTACCCGATGCGCAGAGATCGGCGCTCACCGATGCGGCCGCTCGCATTCGACACTTTCACGAGCAGCAGCGACAGTCGTCCTGGTCCATCACTGACGAACTCGGCTGCGAACTCGGTCAGCGGGTCACGCCCCTGGATCGGGCCGGTCTCTATGTGCCCGGCGGGAAGGCGGCCTACCCATCCTCTGTATTGATGAACGCCATTCCTGCGAAGGTCGCTGGTGTTGCGGAGGTGGTGATGGTTGTACCGACGCCCGGCGGAGAGAGAAACCCACTCGTTCTTGCAGCTGCACACATTGCCGGAGTGGATCGGGTCTTCACCCTTGGAGGCGCCCAGGCAGTTGCTGCCTTGGCATATGGCACCCAGACCATCCCATCGGTCGACAAGATTGTTGGGCCCGGCAACGCCTTTGTCGCTGAGGCCAAGCGTCAGGTCTTCGGGCAGGTGGGCATTGACATGATTGCGGGTCCCTCCGAGATTCTCGTGATCTGCGACGGCAAGACGCCGCCCGATTGGGTGGCCATGGATCTCTTTTCTCAGGCCGAGCACGATGAGCTCGCCCAGTCGATTCTGCTCACCCCCGATGCCGCCTTCATCGATCGCGTTCAGGAGGCGATTGATCGGCTGCTCGCCGACATGCCTCGTCGGGCCATCATCGAGACATCGCTGCGCAATCGCGGCATTCTTATTCTCGTGCGGGACCTCGATGAGGCCTGCCAGATTGCCTCTCGAATTGCTCCAGAGCACCTAGAGGTCTCGACTGACACGCCCGAAGTCTGGGCCCAGAAGATCGCTCATGCGGGCGCAATCTTCATGGGGCGATATGCATCCGAATCGATCGGAGATTACTGCGCCGGACCAAACCACGTGTTGCCCACGCAGCAGACCGCTCGCTTTTCCTCTCCCCTTGGGGTCTATGACTTTCAGAAGCGCACAAGTCTGATCAACATCTCGCAGGCCGGTGCGCAGGTGCTCGGCAAGACTGCCTCAACGCTCGCCTGGGGAGAGCAGCTGCCGGCTCACGCAAGGGCAGCCGAGCTTCGAATGAAGGACCACTAGCCCTTCGAGATCAGCGCCTCCACCGCGTCGACCATCGCTTCGCATTGCGCGCGGGTGCCCACGGTCACTCTGATCCACGCTCGCGTGCGCTCCCCTTGAAAGTGCCGCACCAGAATCTTTCTCTCTCGCAGGCCGGCAGCAAGTGCGCCTGCATCATGTTTGGGGTGACGGGCGAAGACGAAATTTGCAAGGGAGGGCAGCACCTGAAATCCGTAGTACTGAAGGGCCCCTGTGAGCCAGTCTCGATCTTCCTCAATCTTGCGTCGATTCTCCTCTAGCCACTCGGTGTCTTCGAGCGCAGCCACAGCCGCAGCGCAGGCCAGGGGGTCGATGGGGTAGGAGTTAAAGCTGTCTTTTACGCGAATCACCGCCTCTAACAAAGACGGCTGGGCGAAGGCGAGCCCCACGCGAATCCCGGCCAGCGCTCGGGACTTCGAGAGGGACTGGGTGACCAGCAGGTTGGGGTGGTGGGGTATGAGGGGCACGCAGGACTGTGCACCAAAGTCCACGTAGGCCTCGTCAATGACGACCATGGTCTGGGGTCGCTCTGTGAGGAAGCGCTCAATCCACTCGCGTCTGAGTGCCTTCCCAGTCGGTGCGTTCGGATTGGGAAAGATGATGGCCGATGCGTCTCGGGGAATGCTGTGCAGATCAATCTCGTAGGCATCGTTAATCTCAAAGGTACGGTAGGAGATGCCAAAGAGTTTGCAGTAGCTCGGATAGAAGCTGTAGGTGATGTCAGGGAAGAGCAGGCCGCCACCATGCTTGAGCAGCGCACAAAAGACGAAGGCCAGCACCTCATCCGATCCATTGCCAACGAACACATGGTCGGGCGTCAGTCCATGGAGTCGGCCGGCGGCCTCACGCACCGCAAGCGATGTAGGGTCTGGGTAAAGCCTGAGCCGCTCACCGTCCTCCCCAAGGGCCGATGCAATCGCCACGCGCACACGGGGCGAGGGCGGGTAAGGATTCTCATTGGTGTTGAGTTTGATGAGTCCCTCCACCTTGGGCTGCTCACCGGGCACGTAGGGGGCCAGCTGACTGACCACTTCACTCCAGAACGGGTTCATCGCGCGAATGTATCATCCGGGTATGAGAGTCGCTGACGTACAACGCAACACAGCAGAGACCCAAATTTCTGTTCGAGTGGGCCTCGATGGAACGGGCCAGCGAAGCCTCGAGTCGGGCCTGCCCTTTCTCGATCACATGCTCGATCAGATCGCTCGTCATGGCCTCATCGACCTCGATGTGAAGGCCAAGGGCGACCTTCATATCGATGCGCACCACACCGTTGAAGACATTGGCATCACCCTGGGCCAGGCGCTTGCCCAGGCCCTCGGCGATAAGAAAGGGGTTCGTCGGTATGGCCATGCCTACGTGCCTCTCGATGAGGCGCTCTCGCGGGTGGTGGTCGATCTCTCGGGTCGCCCGGGGCTCTTTTTTCGATGCGACTGGAAGCGGGGTGTGGTGGGGAGTTTCGATCTTGACCTCATCCACGAGTTCTTTCAGGGCCTCGTGAATCACGCCCAAATCACGGTCCACATCGACAACCTTCAGGGTGAGAACGCTCACCACCAGTGCGAGACCATTTTCAAGGCCTTTGCGCGCGCGCTGCGAATGGCCGTTGAGGCGGACCCTCGACTCGATCCCAGCGCCGTCCCCTCCACCAAGGGCAGTCTCTAGCCTGCGCGGGGCATGATTGCCATTGTCGACTACGGCGCTGGCAACATCCGCAGCGTCGAGCGTGCTGTGCATGCAGCCGCCCAGGCCCAGGGCCTCACCGCCCAACCCATCTGCCTTGTTCGCGAACCCGAAGAGTTGTTGTTGGCCGACCGTGTGCTCTTTCCGGGGCAGGGGGCGATGCACGACTGTATGGCAAGCCTCGAGGCCTCGGGCATGCGCGCGGCCCTGTTGGAGGTCATTCGCACACGCCCTTTTTTTGGTATCTGTGTGGGACAGCAAATGCTTCTCGATGGCAGCGAAGAGGGGGACACCCCAGGGCTGGGAATTTTTTCGGGACGCGTCGTTCGCATCACGGCCGAGCGAGGTGCTCGCGCTGCGAACGGCGATGCGCTCAAGGTTCCGCACATGGGGTGGAACAGCGTTCGTTTTGTTCGGGACCATCCCGTGACGCGGGGCCTTGAGGCGCGGCATAACGGGCACTGGTTCTACTTTGTTCACAGCTTCGTAGCCTGCCCCGACCAGCCCAGTGACATTCTTGGGCAGGCCGACTACGGCATGACCTTGTCCTGCGCACTGGCCAGGGATAACATCGTGGCAACCCAGTTCCACCCAGAAAAGAGCGCAGAAGCCGGTCTGCAGATGCTTCAGAATTTTCTGGTCTGGAATCCCTAAGTCGCCATGCCTCTCTTACTCATTCCCGCCATCGACCTCAAAGACGGACACTGTGTTCGCCTCCGTCAGGGCGACCTCGACGATGCCACTGTGTTCTCTGAGAATCCCGGCGAGATGGCCGCCACCTGGGTTCGGCGTGGCGCCCGTCGCATTCATGTGGTCGATCTCAATGGTGCGGTGGCGGGCAGGCCCCGCAACGAGTCCGCCATTCGAGCCATCATTCGGTCTGCGGGCGATGACGTGCCGGTGCAGGTGGGCGGCGGAATTCGAGACCTTGAGACCATTGAACGCTTTCTTGACGATGGTGCGAGTTTCGTCGTCATCGGCACGGCGGCCGTCAAGAACCCCGGCCTGCTCAAGGATGCCTGCGCGGCCTTTCCGGGTCAGATCATCGTCTCCATCGACGCCAAGGACGGTAAGGTCGCGACGGATGGCTGGAGCAAACTCTCGGGTCACGAGGTGATCGACCTCGCCAAGAAGTTTGAGGACGACGGTGTGAGTGCCGTGCTCTACACCGACATTGGCCGAGACGGCATGCTATCCGGGGTGAATTTGGAGGCCACCGTGCGCCTTGCTCAGGCGGTCTCAACGCCCATCATTGCCTCTGGGGGTATCGCGAACATGACCGACATCGAGGCTCTCTGTGGTGTGGAGGACGAGGGTGTCATGGGCGCCATTCTCGGCCGCTCCCTCTATGAGGGTCACATCAGCCTCGAGACAGCACAGGCCTACTCAGACGAATTCTCTGCGCGGACGCGAGGCTAGTTTGCTCGCCAAGCGCATCATTCCCTGCCTCGATGTGGATGCGGGTCGCGTGGTGAAGGGCACCCACTTTGTCGACCTTCGAGATGCGGGCGATCCGGTCGATGTGGCCCGCCGATACAACGAACAAGGCGCTGACGAGATCACCTTTCTCGATATCACGGCCTCATCCGATGCGCGTGATCTCATCCTCCCCATGATCGAGGCCGTGGCCAACGAGGTCTTCATCCCCCTCACCGTGGGGGGAGGGGTTCGTGCGGTGAAGGATGTGAGTCGGCTCCTCGCAGCGGGTGCTGACAAGGTGAGCATCAATACAGCCGCCGTTCAGGACCCCCAGCTCGTCTCAGAGGCGAGTCACAAGTTTGGGTCTCAGGCCATCGTGGTGGCCATTGATGCCAAGCGCCGATTCGACGGCCAAGGCTGGCAGGTCTACACGCATGGCGGACGCACAGCGACTGGGCTCGACGTTCTGGAGTGGGCGCGCACCATGCAGGCGCGCGGGGCTGGCGAGCTTCTTCTCACGAGCATGGACCGAGATGGAACCGGTCAGGGATTCGACCTCGCCCTCACGTCCGCGGTCTCCAGGGCTGTCGACATCCCGGTGATCGCCTCGGGCGGGGTGGGCTCACTCCAAGACCTGGTCGATGGCGTGACCGAGGGGTCAGCCGATGCGGTCTTGGCCGCCAGTATTTTTCACTTCGGCCAACATACCATTGGCGAGGCGAAGCACTATCTGAGCCAGAGGGGTGTCTGTGTCCGAATGGATTGATCAGGTGAAGTTCGATGCCCAAGGGCTTGTCACGGCTGTTGCGCAGGATGCCGAGTCGGGTCGCATTCTCATGGTCGCTTTTATGAACAAAGAGGCCCTGCTGCGCACTGTGCAGACGGGTCAGGCTGTCTACTTCTCCCGATCTCGGCAACGGCTCTGGCTGAAGGGCGAGGAGTCAGGCCACACCCAACAGGTTCGTGAAATTCGGCTGGACTGCGATGGCGATGTGGTTCTGCTGAGCGTGGAGCAGACCGGGGGCGTGGCCTGTCATACGGGGCGTGCATCGTGTTTTTACTCCGTGCTGCAAAACGGCCATTGGCTGCCTGTCGATCCGGTTCTCAAAGATCCTGAGGTGATGTATGGAAAATAAAGGGAGCCCTTCGGGCGTCGGTCTCGATTCGGTGCTGTCCCACCTCGCCGACGTCGTCGAGTCGCGCCGCGGGGGAGACCCCCAGACCAGCTATGTCGCTCGGCTGCTCGCGGGTGCTCCGGATGCGGCGCTCAAGAAGATCGGGGAAGAGGCCACCGAGGTTGTGATGGCGGCGAAGGATGACCAGCCCGACCGAATCATCTCTGAAATGGCCGATCTCTGGTTTCATTGTCTGGTGGCGCTCGCTCAACACGGCCTGAGGCCCGAGCAGGTGCTGGCCGAACTCTCCCGCCGGGAGGGTCTATCCGGGCTCGATGAGCAGGCAGCCCGCAAGGCGAGGAGTCGACCATGAACTGCATTTTCTGCAAGATCATCGCGGGCGACATCCCCGCCAAAAAAGTCTTCGAGGACGAGGAGATGCTCGCCTTCTGGGACATCCATCCCAAGGCGCCGCTCCACCTGCTGCTCATTCCCAAGGAGCACATTGCATCCATGGGCGAGCTCGCCCCTGAGCATGCCCCGCTCATCGGCAGGATGATGGTGAAGGCCCAGCATCTCGCCGCCGAAAATGGCTCTCCAGAGGGCTTTCGAACTGTGGTGAATACGGGTCGAGTGGGCAGACAGGAGGTGTATCATCTGCACCTTCATCTCCTTGGAGGCCCAGAGCCGCTGGGCGTTTCGGCCTCTTTTTAGAGTCTCGTTTCTAACTAAATTACGGAGTACGGCATGGGCTCGTTCAGCATCTGGCACTGGCTAATCGTCCTTCTCATCATCCTCCTGGTGTTTGGCACCAAGAAGCTTCGCAACCTCGGTTCCGACCTGGGCGGCGCAGTAAAAGGCTTTAAAGATGGGATGAAAGAGGGCAAGTCCGACGAGGCCTCCGAGCCTGCACCTGCAGCCGCATCAGCCACAGCCAAGGTTGAGGCGCGCACCATCGATGTCGAGGCCAAAGACAAGCCCGGCGCAAGTCACTAAGCAGCATAGGCTCGCCTCGATTCCGCATCGGGGCCCCCTCCATGCTTGATATTGGTTTTAGCGAGCTTTTGCTCACCGGTGCAGTTGCGTTGGTTGTGGTGGGCCCAAAGCGCCTGCCCGTGCTCACGCGCACTGTGGGAACCCTGATGGGCCGTGCCCAGAGATACGTCGCCGAGGTGAAGAGCGACATTCAGCGCCAGATGGAACTCGAGGAGCTCAAGAAGGTTCAGGAGTCCGTGAAGGGGCTCGGGGAGTCCATTGAGTCCAGCGTCAACGATGTTAAAAAAGAAGTCGACTCTTTCTCGGGGAGTGTTTCCACGGCCTTCACCGAGGACATGAGTGAGGTCGATGTCTACGACACCCGGTTTGGAACCTACATCAGCGCTCAGCCCCGCAGCTGGATGCAGGAACAGGCCGACAATCGCCTGCGAGATCGCGTGAAAGCGCGCATGCGCAGGCGCTATCTCACCAAGAAACCACGTTTCGAGTGAGCAGGCCGTGAGCGAGCCCAAAGAACCGACAGCCCAAGAGGAGGGTTTTATGGCCCACCTCATGGAGCTTCGCGATCGGCTCATTCGGGCCGCGCTGGCCGTCATCATCGTCTTCGCGGTGCTTGTGTACTGGGCAGCCGATATTTATTCCCTCTTTGCGGCACCGCTTCTTAAGGCCCTGCCCCCTGGCACCAACATGATCGCAACAGACGTCACCGCTCCCTTTTTCGTGCCCATGAAGGTCACGATGATGGTGGCCTTTGTGGTGGCCCTGCCTTATGTGCTCTATCAGGCCTGGGCCTTTGTGGCCCCAGGCCTCTATACCCACGAGAAACGCCTTGCCCTGCCCATCATCGTCTCCAGCTTTGTGCTCTTCGTGGTGGGCATGTGCTTTGCATATTTCTTTGTCTTTCCGGCGGTCTTCGGATTCATTGCGGCCTACACACCTGTGGGCGTTCAGATGGCCACCGACATCGACAAATACCTCAGCTTTGCGCTCTCGATGTTTCTCGTCTTCGGCCTGTCCTTTGAGACCCCAGTGGTTCAGATGGTTCTGGTGCGGCTGGGTGTGGTCACACTCGAGAAAATGCGCGACTTTCGCTCCTACTTCATCGTGATTGCCTTCGTGGTGGCTGCGATTGTTACGCCCCCCGACGTGGTCTCGCAGCTCATGCTGGCCATCCCACTCTGTCTCTTGTATCAGCTCGGCATTTTTATGGCCGGCTGGATCACGCCTCGTGCGTCGGCCGACTCTGAGGACGACGCCGGCGCCTCAGCGTCCGACTAGGCCGCCCGGGCCTTTACTGCTCGACGTTCGATCGCTTCGGCCGCGGACGTTCCGCCACGGTAATTGCCAGCTCAGTCTGGCGACCACCCCGCATCACTGTCAGGCTGGCCTTTGCACCCGGCTCCAGCGCAGCAACGCTCGAGAGGAGTTCGGCCGTGTTGCGCACCTGCTTGGAATTGACGGCCACCACGACATCCCCGACTTTCAGTCCAGCCTTGTCGGCCGGTCCGCCGCGCTGCAGGCCCGAGATGAGACTGCCCTCTGATTTCTTCAGCGAGAGCTCCTCCGCAATGTCCTGAGTAACATCGCGTGGCTCCACACCAATGAAGCCTCGGCTCACGCGCCCAGAGCGCACAAGGCTCTCCATGATCTGCTTTGCAAGATCGGCCGAGATGGCAAAGCCTATGCCCATGCTGCCGCCCGAGCGCGAGTAGATGGCCGTGTTAATGCCCACGAGGTTGCCCTGAGCATCCACGAGCGCGCCGCCCGAGTTCCCGGGATTGATGGCTGCATCGGTCTGGATGAAATTTTCGAAGGTATTGATGTTGAGCTGATTGCGGCCCAAGGCGCTGACGATCCCCTGGGTGACGGTGAGGCCCACACCAAACGGATTCCCAATGGCCAGGACCGGATCGCCAACCCGGAGTTCGCTCGGGCGCCCAAAAGGAATGACCGGCAGACCGTCCATCTTGATCTTGAGCACCGCGAGGTCGGTCTCTGGGTCCGTGCCCACCACGCGGGCGCTCGCACGCCGGCCGTCAGCGAGTGCCACCTCAATCTGATCGGCTCCCTCAATGACATGGTGGTTGGTCAGGATCAGGCCCTGCGCACTCACGATCACGCCCGAACCCAGGCCCGATGACTCTTGACCTCTTGGCGTTGGGAGCTGGTCGCCAAAGAAGCGACGAAAGACGGGATCGTCAAGGAAGGGATGGGCCGGAGCCCTTCTTTTCTGGCTGGTAAAAACATAGACCACAGCGGGCATGGCCCGTGCCGCAGCCGATCGCATGCTTCCAGCGGGCGGTGGCGAAGCACTCTGGAGCACCCCAATCGAGTCGCCTGTGCTGTCGGGAGCCGCCAGGTTCGGGTGACTGTCTTGGCCCGGCCATCCCATGCCATCTAACCAGTGGGGTTTTAGGGTTGCCACCGTGAAGAAAACAGCCACCGCAACAGTGGTGGCTTGGGCGTAGAGAAGCCAGAGTCGTCGGAGCATGAAGGCCATTATGGCTGGAAGCCTGTCAAGTGAGTGCGCTAGAATTGCGGGCTGCTGGGGTTCTCGCCGAAAACTGAGCGGGAAGCCTCTTCCGAGGAGCCATTCGTGACCGATCACGCCGCAAAGTCCAGTACAAAGCCCCTTTTGGGTCTCGCCTCAGAAATTAATGAGGGCGCGTCCTTTCACAACCCCCAGGGCAAAGAGCCCTCCCGTCGCACGTGGATGATTGCCTGCGGCGCTGCAGGCGGCCTGGCCGCGGCGGCCACAGCGGTTCCGTTTTTGGGGTCGATGAGCCCATCCGATAAGGCCCGCTCGGCGGGCGCCCCTGTCGAGGTCGATATCAGCGACATCGCACCGGGCACCATGAAGACCGTCGAGTGGCGGGGTAAGCCCGTCTGGATCGTGCGCCGCACGCCCCAGATGCTCGAGAGTCTTAAGGCCACAGACGCTCAGGTGGCAGACCCCAACTCCAACCGCAAAGACGTCCCCATCCCCGAGTATGCAAAGAACCAGCATCGCTCAATCAAGCCCGAGTTTTTTATTGCTGTTGGCATCTGCACGCACCTGGGCTGCTCGCCGGTGAGCCAGTTCGAAGCCGGCTCCATGGCCCCCGATTGGAACAGCGGCTTCTTCTGCCCCTGCCACGGATCCATTTTTGATGTTGCAGGCCGGGTCTACGCCAATAAACCCGCTCCCGATAACCTCGAAGTTCCCCGCCACATGTTCCTCTCCGACACACGCGTTGTGATCGGTCGGGATCAGCAGGGCGAAGCCTAGTCGCTGTTCACCAAGCAAAAGGACTGAAGATGGCCTCCGAAAAAGTCGTTCAAGCCGATGGCCTGTTGGGATGGGTCGATCGCCGCTTCCCTCTCATCTCGCTCTATAAGGCGCACCTCTCCGAGTACTACGCGCCCAAGAACTTCAACTTCTGGTACTTCTTCGGAAGCCTCGCGCTTGTGGTGCTGGTGCTTCAGATCGTGACCGGCATCTTCCTGGTCATGCATTACAAGCCCGATGCCTCTCTGAATGCGGCAGGCATTCCTGTGGCCTTCGCCAGCGTCGAATACATCATGCGTGAGGTTCCGCTTGGCTGGGTCATCCGCTACATGCATTCCACGGGTGCATCTGCTTTCTTTGTCGTCGTGTTTCTGCACATGTTCCGGGGCCTCATGTATGGCTCATATCGCGAGCCTCGCGAACTCATCTGGATTTTTGGCTGCCTCATCTTTTTGTGCCTCATGGCAGAGGCCTTCTTTGGCTACCTCCTTCCTTGGGGCCAAATGTCTTACTGGGGTGCTCAGGTCATTGTGAACCTCTTCTCGGCTGTTCCCCTCATTGGGCCCGACCTCGCCGTCTGGATTCGCGGAGACTTTGTGGTGGGTGATGCAACCCTCAACCGGTTCTTCGCCTTCCACGTCATTGCCATCCCCCTGGTGCTCGTGGGCCTCGTTGCCGCTCACATCATCGCGCTGCACGAGGTGGGTTCGAACAACCCCGATGGTGTCGACATCAAGGCAAAAAAAGATGCCAACGGCATTCCGCTCGATGGCATCCCCTTCCATCCCTATTACACCGTGCACGACATCATGGGGCTGGCCGGCTTTGCCTTTATCTTTGCGGCCGTGGTTTTCTTCGCACCTGAACTCGGTGGCTACTTCCTTGAGTTCAATAACTTCATCCCTGCCGATCCCCTGGTCACGCCGCCTCACATCGCCCCCGTCTGGTACTTCACCCCCTTCTATTCCATGCTGCGTGCAACGACCGATGTCTTCACCTGGGTGTTTGTGCTGGCGGCTGGACTCGGTGCCTATGGGTTCTATCGCGTCCAGCCTCGAACCCTGGTGAGCATGGGTGGCATCGCTGCCATGGTGCTCCTGGCCATTGCATTCCGGGTGTTTGATGCCAAGTTCTGGGGTGTGGTCGTCATGGGTGGCGCAGTCATCATCCTCTTCTTCCTGCCTTGGCTTGACCACTCCCCCGTGAAGTCCATCCGGTATCGGCCCCAGTGGCAGAAGTGGCTCTATGGCATCTTTGTGGTGGACTTCATCGTGCTGGGCTACCTGGGCGTGCTGCCGCCGAGCCCCGCTGGCCAGATTATTTCCCAGCTCGGAACGGTCTACTACTTCGGCTTCTTCGCCCTCATGCCCCTCTGGACCCCCCTAGGTGAATTCAAGTCCGTCCCAGACCGCGTGACCTTCCAGCCCCATTAAACCCTCGAGAGCGAGATCATCATGATGAACTTCAAGGCTGCCCTCGCAGCTCTCTCCATGACTCTGGCCCTCTCGGGCGGGGTGTATGCCTCCGGCCCCAGCGTGCAGCTCGATTCTTTTCCCACGACCAAGCTCACCGACCAGGCTGCCCTCCAACATGGCGCCAAGGTCTTCATGAATTACTGCCTGGGTTGCCACGGTCTGAGTCAGGTTCGTTACAACCGGCTGCGCGATCTTGGGCTGTCCGAAGATCAGATCAAGGCCAACCTCATTCTCACCAACAACAAGGTTGGAGACCTCATCACCACCACCATGCCCCGCGCAGAGTCCGCCGGCTGGTTCGGCAAGGCCCCGCCCGACTTGTCGCTGACCGCTCGCTCACGCGCCAGTGGCGATGGATCTGGCGCCGACTGGATCTACACCTACCTTCGGAGCTACTACATCGATCCTGCCCGCCCCACAGGCTGGAACAATCGGGTCTATCCCAATGTGGGCATGCCCCATGTTCTCTGGGAGCTTCAGGGTCAAAATCGTGCCGAGTACAAAAAGGTGGCGAGTCACGGCGAGGAGCACATGGTCTTTGACAAGTTTGTGGCCGAGAAACCGGGCTCACTCAATGCGGCTGATTACGACAGTCTCGTGGCCGACGTCACAGCGTTTCTAGTCTGGGCCTCCGAGCCCGCGGCGCTTGAACGCAAACAGATCGGCGTCTGGGTGCTTCTCTTTCTGGCCGTCTTCTTCGTGTTCGCCTGGCGACTCAACGCCTCTTTCTGGAAAGACGTGAAGTAGCCGTCAACTAGCCGACAATCGGGCCTGGGGCGGCGAGCCCCTCGGATCATCCGATCCTTGGGCGGGCCCCCTCTCGGGGGCCTGCCCAAACTTTTTAAGGAGTCCTGCATCGTGATGGAACTGTACTCAAGCGCAACCTGTCCCTTCAGCCACCGCTGCCGATTCGTGCTGTACGAGAAAGGCTTTGACTTCCTCATCAAGGACGTCGACCTCTTTAACAAGCCAGAAGAGGTCTCGGTGATGAACCCCTATGGACAGGTGCCTATCCTGGTTGAGCGCGATCTCATCTTGTATGAGTCCAACATCATTAACGAGTACATCGATGAGCGGTTCCCTCACCCCCAGCTCATGCCGCCCGACCCCCTGAACCGGGCCCGCGCTCGACTCTTGCTGCTCAACTTCGAGCGCGAAGTCTTCATCCATATCGACGCGCTCGAGAAGTCCGATCCCAAGAAGGGCGACAAGGCCCGTGCGATCGTGCGTGATCGTCTCTCCCAGCTTGCCCCGGTGGTTGCAAAGTCAAAGTTCATGATGGGGGAGGAGTTCTCCATGATCGACGTGGCGCTGGCTCCTCTGCTTTGGCGCCTTGATCATTACGGCATCGAGATGCCCAAGGCTGCCGCGCCCGTGCTGAAATATGCCGAGCGCATCTTTGCGCGTCCCGCCTTCTTTGAGGCGCTCACCCCATCAGAGAAGGTGATGCGGCGCTAGGCCATGTCAGATCAGAGCTCCACCAAGCCGTATCTGGTCCGGGCCATCTATGAGTGGTGCACCGATCATGGCTACACACCCTATGTGGCCGTGTCGGTGGACGATCAGACCCGAGTGCCGCGGGCCCATGTGCGTAACGGCGAGATCGTGCTCAATATCAGCGGGCTCGCCACCCACAAGCTTCAAATCACCAACACCGAGCTCACCTTCACCGCACGCTTTTCTGGCGTCGCAGAGGAACTCTGGGTGCCCATCTCTCAGATCGCGGCCATCTACGCCAAAGAGACGGGTCACGGCATGGCCTTCGACGTGCCCAAGCCCTTGGCTGAGGCCCCAGGCCTTCGAGAGGTCTCCGCACCTCAGCCCGACGCGCCACCAGATGACGATCCGCCCCCTTCGCCGCCTACCGGCTCTCGCCCCGCCCTTCGCCGAGTGAAATAAGCGACAATTTCCCGACCAGACGAATCCACGCCGGCTTAGCTCAGGGGTAGAGCAACCGCCTTGTAAGCGGTAGGTCATCTGTTCAAATCAGATAGCCGGCACCCTCAGTCCCCCCCAAGGAGACTTCTCCCATGCTGACTCGACGCACCTTTCTCTCTCAGACCACCATGCTCGGCGTTGGCGCAGGCCTGCCGCTTCAACTCTTTGCCCAGGGCAAGCCCGTCTTTGACACCATCAACCTCTTCATTCCCGCCAACCCTGGGGGCGGCTGGGACGGCACGGGCCGAGCCATTGAGGAGGCTGCAAAAAAGGCTGGCCTCGTAGGAACCTTTCAGTTCGAAAATGTGGGTGGGGCCGGCGGCATGGTGGGCCTTCCGCGATTCGTCAACACCCGCAAGGGTCAGGGCAACTCACTCATGGTGGGTGGTGCGGTCATGGTGGGCGCAGCCATCACCAACAAGAGCCCCGTCACCATGAAAGACGTCACTCCGGTGGCAAGGCTCACCGAGGAGGCGGGCGTCATCGTGGTGCCGACCAACGGAAAGATTCAGTCATGGAAGGACCTCGAGGCCGCCTTGAGGGCCAATCCCAAGGCCGTTTCTGTGGCCGGCGGCTCGGCGGGGGGAACGGACCATCAACTGCTCGGTCTGTTGGTCAAGGCCATGGGCAAGAACCCCCGAGAGGCGGCTTACGTGGCCTTTCCCGGCGGGGGGCCGGCCAATGCTGCCATCATCGGTGGCCAGGTGACTGCAGGCATCTCGGGCTACTCCGAGTTTGAAGAGCAGCTCAAGGCTGGACGCATGAAGGCCATTGCCGTCTCGGGAAACAAGCGCATCCCGGGCGTTGATGTGCCCACCCTGCTCGAGCTTGGGGTTCAGGTGTCGTCGGCCAACTGGCGCGGCATCTTTGGTCCGCCTGCCATCAACGAGGCTCAACGTGCCAAGCTTGAGGAGTTCGCAACCAAGCTTCATGCCTCCGAGCCCTGGAAAGATATGCTCGTCAAGCGCAAGTGGACCGATGTGTTTCTCACTGGAAAGGCCTTTGCGAAAGAGATCGAGAAAAGCGTCCAAGAGTCGGAGATGGTCTTAAAGGACCTCGGCCTGGCCGCATGAACCCCCGTGCATTCTCCCTGGCGCTTTTGGTCTTTGTCGCCCTGAGTGCCTGGCAGGTTATTGAGATCCCGGCCTCACCGGTCTACGCCGAGGTGGGCGCCTCATTTGTGCCGGGGCTCGTCGTGGGCCTCCTGGCCATTTTTGCAATGCTTTATGTGCTCTCTGCCTGGCGACATCGCGCGCCCGATGCGGCGGAGGATCCCGAGCAGAGGCCTCTTCCAAGTGAACGTGCAAGAGCCCTCTATTTCATTGCAGGCTGCGCGGTGCTCATGCTTCTCATCAAGCCCCTGGGGTTTGGAGTGGCTGGTGCTGCCTGCGGGGTTCTCATCGCCAGGGCCTTCGATGCGCCCCTCACACTGCGCTCTCTCCTCATTTCCTCTGCTATCTCGGTCTCGTTTTGGCTTCTGTTTGCCGGACTTCTGGGCGTTGAACTTGGCCCGCTTGTGAAGGGTCTCGTATGAATTCCATGGACGCCCTCATGCAGGGCTTTTCCTCGGCCTTGCAGCCCATGGTGCTGCTCTATGGGTTTGCGGGCTGCTTCATTGGAACCTTGGTGGGTGTGCTCCCTGGCATCGGGCCTGCGCTCACCATTGCCCTCTTGCTGCCTCTCACCTTCAAGGCGCCAGCAGTCGGCATGTTCGTGCTCTTTGCGGGTATCTATTACGGCGCCATGTACGGCGGATCCACCACCTCCATTCTCATCAACACACCCGGCGAGTCCGCCACCCTCATGACCGCACTGGAGGGCAACAAGATGGCGCGTAAAGGGCGCGCCGGAGCCGCACTCTCCACCGCAGCCCTGGGAAGTTTCGTCGCGGGCACCATCGGCACCATCGCGCTCACTTTCTGTGCTCCCTATGTGGTGGAGATGGCGCTCGCCTTCGGACCTGCCGAGTACTTCTCGCTCATGGTCCTTGCCCTGGTCGCTGTCACCGCAGTGCTCGGAAACTCGGTGCTGCGTGGGCTTCTCTCTCTGGCTGCAGGCCTTTTGTTTGGCTTGGTGGGTGTTGATCTTCAGACGGGTCAGCCGAGATTCACCTTTGGGCAGATGGAGCTTTTGGACGGTGTGGGCATCACAGTGGCCGCGGTGGGCCTTTTTGCGGTTGGAGAGGCGCTCTTTCTCGCCTGGCAGGGCAGAGAGAGCAAGAAGCAAGAGGTCCTTGCCGTCTCCGACAGCCTCTGGCTGAGCAAGGAGGACTTTCGACGCAGCTGGAAGCCCTGGATTCGAGGAAGCCTCTTTGGCTTTCCCATCGGGGCCATGCCCGCGGGTGGCGCGGAGCTGCCCACGCTTCTGAGCTACTACACCGAAAAGAAGTTGGCCAAGCACCCCGAGGAGTTCGGCCATGGCGCCATCGAGGGCGTGGCCGGCCCGGAGGCCGCGAACAATGCCTCTGCGGCTGGTGTGCTCATGCCCTTGCTCACCCTGGGCATCCCCACCTCCGCCACAGCGGCCATCATCTTGTCGGCCTTCGAGTCCTACGGCATTCGCCCTGGGCCCGCCCTCTTCACCGACCAGCAGGGCCTCGTGTGGACTCTCATTGCCAGCCTCTACATTGGCAATGTCATTCTGCTCATCCTGAACCTGCCTCTGGTGGGTCTCTGGGTGAGGCTTCTGAAGATTCCGCCACCCTGGCTCTACGCGGGGATGATCGTGGTCTCGGCTGCAGGCGTCTATGGGGGCAGTCAGTCGGTGGTCGATCTCGCACTTCTTTTTGGGTTTGGCCTCCTTGGCTTTGCCTTTCGAAGGCTTGATGTGCCGGTGGCTCCCCTCATCATCGGCATCATCCTTGGCCCGCTTGCAGAGCAATCTCTGCGTCAGGCGCTCACCATTAGCATGGGTAGCTACACCACCTTCATCGAGCGCCCCATCTCGGCCAGCATTCTCGGCCTTGCTGCACTGCTTCTGGTCGCACCCCTCATTCGGAAGCTCATCCTGCGCCCGTGACGCAGTCCCTGCCTGTCGTTCGTCGTGTCGGTCTTTATGCGCTCACCATCGGAGCGGCCACCGGCGGAGGGGCACTCTTTGACGCGCTTGCCCTGCCTCTGCCTTGGATGTTGGGCAGCCTTGCCGCATCGGCATGCCTCGCGCTCATTGGGCAGTCAGCCAAGGCACCCTCTTTTTGCGTAAAGGCCGGGCAGATGACGATTGGGCTTGCGCTCGGTCTCTACTTCACGCCAACTGTCATCGCAGCACTCACGCAGATGCTGGGATGGATGATTGGTGTGGGGCTCTACACCTGCCTGATGAGTCTTCTTGGAGCCGTTTTCTTGCAGCGCTTTATGGGCTTTGACGGGAAGACCAGCTTCTACGCAGCGGCCATTGGTGCGGCAAGCGATATGGCCATTCAGGCGCACAAGGCGGGTGCTCGAGGCGACTTGGTTGCGGTCTCTCATAGCATTCGCGTGGCCATGGTGGTGAGCATCATCCCAGTGATCGCTGCCGACCTCGTTGGCCAGATGGGCGTCAATCGCTCAGCGCTTGGGTCGGGCGTGCTCTACCTGCCCTGGCTCCAGACCATCGTGCTCGCCGTGGCGGCCTTATTCGCGGCCCTGCTTGCCGACCGTATTCGAGGCTTTCCGAACGTCTGGGTTTTGGCCCCTCTTCTTGCGGCGCTGGTCTCGGCCGCACTCTTACCCGAGCACCGGCTGCACCCCGTCTTGGTGGCCGCGGGTCAGATCATGCTGGGCTGGAATCTTGGTCAGCGCTTTACGCGAGAGCTCTTTGCGGAGTCGCCACGGCTTGCTGTGGCGGCTGCCCTGATGACCCTGGCCTTTCTTGGGCTGTCTCTGGTGATGGCACTCTCCGTGCACGTGGGTCTGCAGATGAACTGGGCCACGAGTCTTGTGGCCACTGCGCCCGGGGGCATTGCAGAGATGGCCATCACTGCAAAGGTCTTAAACCTAGACCCCCCGACGGTGACCGCCTTTCATGCGATACGCCTCGTGATGATGGTCACAGGCGCAGACCTCCTCATGAGGCTCGGCTTTTACCTTGGCTGGCTAAAAGACGACAGCTAGGCCTTACGAAGAGAGAATGCCGGCCTCAACCAGGAGCTGCTTGAGTTCGCCCGACTCATGCATCTCGCCCATGATGTCTGCACCACCCACGAATTCGCCCTTCACATAGAGCTGGGGAATGGTGGGCCAGTTCGAGTAGTCCTTCACGGCCTGTCGCACAGACTCATCCTCCAAAACATTCACGGTGGCGACCTGCGTCACTCCGCAGGACTTCAGGAGCTGAATGGCCTTTCCTGAAAAGCCACACTGGGGAAACTGGGCAGAGCCCTTCATGAAGAGCACGACGGGGTTCTCGGTCACGGTCTGGTGGATGAAAGCTTTGGCGTCCATAGCGGGAGTTCCTTTGTAAATCCTGATTGACTGAATCATAGATGAGCGCGAACCGCTCTGGGGCGTCCCGCAAGGTCTTTGAGGCCTAAAACCCCTCTGAAACCCACGTTTTCAAAGATCGCCATCACCGCTTCTTGTTGGTCCGTGCCGTGCTCAACCAGCACATGCCCCCCGGGCGCGAGCCAGCCTCCCACCTGGGATCCAATGGCCATCAAGTCTGCAAGCCCGTCCGCCGATGGTGCCTGCCCCATGAGGGCGAGGGGGGGCTCAAAGCGCAGATCGCCCTGCGTCAGGTGCGGGTCACCGGCGCCGACATAGGGGGGGTTCGAGACGATAAGGTCGAAGGCCCCGAGGTTTTGGGGAAGTGCGTGACACCAGCTCCCCTCAAATACGGGGAGCGGAATGCCGTGCCAGCGCGCATTGTTTCTGGCCATTGCAGCTGCACCTGGGTGAATGTCGCTCGCCACGGCCTCGAGCGCAAGGCTCTGCGACCTGGCGGCCAGGGCAATCGAGATGATGATGCAGCCCGATCCGGTACCCAGTTCAAGCACTCGAAGGGGCTCCCCACGGTCTCGCGCGCGCAGGAGGGCCAGGGCCTCGTCCACCAAGAGCTCGGTGTCCGATCTGGGAATGAGGGTCTGAGCATTTACCCAGAAACGATGGCCGTAGAACTCGCGGAACCCAAGCAGGTAGGCAAGGGGCTCGCCCGCGACTCGTCGCGCACTCAGTCTTTGGGCGAGGGCCCGTTCACCAGGTGTGAGCTGCGCGTCTCGCTCAGGCTCCGATCGTGCAAGCAGCCAGCTCCTGGGCTTGCCGCTCACCCACTCCAGAATCGCAAACTCTTCAAGTCGCGATATCTGGGGCACCTCCGCCATCTAGGCGTCTTCTCCCAGGGCCGAGAGCTGTTCGGCCTGATGCTCCGCGATGAGGGCATCTGTCATTTCATTCAAATCGCCGTCCATGATCTGGTCAATCTTGTAGAGCGTGAGGTTGATTCGGTGGTCGGTGATTCGACCCTGCGGAAAGTTATAGGTGCGGATGCGTTCCGATCGATCACCCGAGCCAATCATGAGTTTCCTCGCGCTGGCCTCTTTCTCCTGGGCAGCGGCCAGTTGACGGTCTCGCACGCGGGCTGCCAACACCTTCAGGGCGCGCTCTTTGTTCTTGTGCTGGCTTCGATCGTCTTGGCACTCCGCCACGATGCCGGTGGGCAGGTGAGTGATGCGAACCGCCGACTCCGTCTTGTTCACGTGCTGACCACCCGCGCCTGATGCGCGAAAGACATCGATTCGAAGCTCATCTGGCGAGAAGACCACCTCGGCCACCTCATCCGCTTCGGGGAGCACGGCCACAGTGCAGGCAGAGGTGTGGATTCGACCCTGCGTCTCGGTGGCGGGCACACGCTGAACACGATGACCGCCCGATTCAAACTTAAGGCGCGAGTAGACCTTGTCTCCTGCGAGCCGAACAATCACCTCCCTGTAGCCGCCCAGATCGCTCTCGTGTCCCGACAAGACCTCGGCCTGCCAGCGCTGACGTTCTGCATAACGCATATACATACGCAACAGGTCACTAGCGAAGAGGGCAGACTCATCTCCCCCGGTGCCCGCACGAATCTCAAGAATCACGTTGCGTTCATCGTTGGGGTCCTTGGGTAGCAGCAGTTTCTGGAGTCCCGCCTCTTTTTGTGCGAGGAGCTCTTTGAGCCTGGCCTGCTCATCGGAGGCGAAGTCCTTGAGTTCAGGGTCACTCAGCCACTGGTGCACCTCCTTGAGGTCACGCTCGGCACTCTGATGAGCGTCAAACTCATCGACGATGGGCGCGAGGTCCGACCGCTCCTTGGTGAGGCGGCGGTAGTCCGACATGCGCGAGGCGATCTCCGGGTCGGAGAGCTCAGCCTCCACGGCGGCAAAACGCGCCTTAAGCTGCTGCAGCTTGGCCAGCAGGCTGGGTTTCATCAATCACCCCTAGAGAGAGTCTGGAAGACGAAAGAGGCGCTTGACCTGAGCGGCCGCCTCGTCACGCGTGTGTGGATCGGCGCTCGACAGGCTTGAATAGGCGCCATGCAGCATCTTTTGTGAGAGGCCATGGGCCAGGGCTCGCAGCACGTCCTCAGTGGAATCCCCCTTGGCCAGGCGTCGTTGGGCGAGGGCGAGCTCCTGCTCCTGCAGGGCCTCCATATGCGCACCCAGAGCGCGAATGAGTGGCACGGCCTGCCGACTCTCTTTCCACTGCAAGAAGGTCTGCACACCCTGATCGATGATGGCCTCGGCCTGCCCCACAGCCTCTTTTCTCGCCTGATGCCCCTCTTGCACCATCGCACCGAGATCATCCACGGTGTAGAGAAAGGCATCGGAGAGGCTCGACACCTCGGCTTCAATGTCTCGAGGAACGGCAAGGTCAACCAGAAAAATGGGTCGATGGCGGCGCTTCTTGAGGGCGCGCTCAATGAGACCCAGCCCCAGGATGGGCAGGCTGCTGGCGGTGCAGCTCACCACAATGTCGAACTCGTGTAGCCGCTCCGAGAGACTGGTGAGTGCGAGGGCCTGCCCACCGTATTCGCGCGCGAGCGCCTCGCCTCGCGAGACCGTTCGGTTGGCCACGGCAAGCTTCTGGGGGTGATGGGCGGCAAAGTGTGCAAGGCACAGGCCAATCATTTCGCCTGCGCCTATAAAGAGCATTGAGGTCTTGGAGAGGTCTCCGAAGATGCGTTGGGACAGCTTCACGGAGGCTGCGGCCATCGAGACCGAGGCCTCTCCAATGGCGGTGTCGCTGCGGACTTCCTTGGCCACCGAGAATGCCCTCTGAAAGAGCTGATGCAGGTGCAGGCCCAGACTGCCCGACTCATGGGCCTCCCGAGCAGCCTGTTTCAGCTGGCCCAGAATCTGAGGCTCACCGAGCACCATCGAGTCTAGCCCGCTGGCCACGCGAAAAATATGGCGAACTGCCTTGGGGTCGACGTGCTCATAGAGATGGGCAGCGAGCTGAGGCTGGGACATATTGGAGCGATGAGAGAGCCAGTCGAGTGCCCGCTCTCGCGCTGCCGAGGCTTCTTTGGTGGCCAGATACAACTCGGTTCGATTACAGGTCGAGAGGATGGCTTGCTCGGGCGCCGAATCTGAAATGGCCTCGCGCAGCTCCCCAAGGCCTTGACGAAGCTGGTCGCCCGGAAAGGACAGCCTCTCGCGCAGTGCCAGCGGTGCAGACTGGTGGTTCAGGCCTATGGCAAGAAGCTGCATAGGCCCCGATTCTACGAGACTTCCAGTCGCCAGCCCACACCGTAGATGGAGCGCAGGCTAAACCCATGCTCGGGCCAGAGCCCCAGCTTGCATCGCACCCGAGACACATGGGTGTCGATGGTGCGCGTCTGCACAGCCTCACTGAGGTGCCAGACCCGAAGACGCAGCGCGTCGCGCGAGACGGTACGCCCGGCGCAGGCCAGCAAAAGCTGCGCACATCGAAATTCCTTCTCGGTCAGGACAATGGCCTCGGACCCTCGAAATACGATGGGCTGCGACTCGGGGTGCAGATCAATTTGCAGGTCCCTCACGGTCAAGATCTCGCGCGCGGGCTGCACCCCCGAGCGAGAGAGGAGGGCGCCAAGCCGAGCCCCCAGCTCTCGGCTTCGAAAGGGCTTGGTGACATAGTCGCGGACCCCGCCATCAAAGGCGGCGAGAAGGCTTGATTCGTCCGCGCTGCTCGTCACCATGATCACGGGGCAGCGATGACCAAGCGGCAGCGCATTCAGGATGTCTAGGCCACTCATGTCGGGCAGGCGCAGATCAAGCAAGACCGCGTCAAAGGGCTGGGTTCTCAGGCTCTGCAAAAAGGCCCGGCCCTTGGCGAAATGCCTCGGCTGCCATCCCAAGGATGTGATGACATCGCAGGACTGTCGGGCCATACGAGAATCGTCCTCTACCACTGCAATCGGATGCTGAGTCATTGATGCCCCCGCTCGAAATGAGCGCAGGGTAGGCGCGAGAGACGCGGTGTTCTAGGGCCTGTGTCAGCCCGTCTGACACCCCAGAAACAACTGGTAGGCCGGATGCTGAGACTCGTCCCAGTGCGGGTAGCCCAGGGTGGTGAGAAAGGCCTCGAAGTCCTGCTCATCGTTCTCGGGCACCTGCATGCCCACCAGAATTCGGCCGTAGTCGGCACCATGGTTGCGGTAGTGAAAGAGCGAAATATTCCAGCTCGGGTTCATGTGCGAGAGAAAGCGCATGAGTGCGCCAGGCCGCTCCGGGAACTCAAAGCGGTAGAGGCGCTCGTTTCGTGCAAGACCAGATCGGCCTCCCACCATGTGCCTCAGATGCGACTTCGCCACCTCGTCATCTGAGAGGTCGAGCGTTGCAAACCCCGAAGACACGAGGGCGTCCGCGATCTCGGTTGCCTCTTGACGACTTGACACCTGCAGCCCAAGAAAAATGTGCGCGGCCTGTTCGTCTGCAATTCGATAATTGAACTCGGTGACGTTGTGGTGGCCCAAAAGACCGCAGAAGCGTTTAAAGCTGCCCCGCTCTTCCGGGATGGTGACGGCAAAGACGGCCTCCCGCTGCTCACCGATCTCGCTTCTCTCGCTCACAAACCGCAGGCGATCGAAGTTCATGTTGGCACCGCAGGCAATCGCCACGAGAGTTCTGGGCGAGCCATCGGTCCGCTTGGGTCCGTGCTGAGCCACCCAGGCCTTCATGCCGGCAATGGCCAAGGCGCCAGCAGGCTCCTCGATGGCTCGGGTGTCCTCGTAGACATCTTTAATGGCTGCACAGACCGCATCGGTGTCAACCAAGACCATCTCGTCCACATAGAGCTGGGCAAGCCGAAAGGTCTCTTCGCCAACCTGTTTCACTGCGGTGCCATCCGAGAAGAGTCCAACCTCGGAGAGCGTGACGCGCGCGCCTCTTTGTAGCGACTGGCTCATGGCATCGGAGTCTCGGGTCTGCACGCCAATCACCCGGGTCTCTGGTCGCAGCTGCTTCACATAGGCCGCAACGCCAGCGATGAGCCCGCCGCCACCGACGGCCACAAAAATGGCATCAATGGGGGCCGCGTGCTGGCGAAGGATCTCCATGGCCACCGTGCCCTGGCCCGCAATTACATCCGGGTCATCGAATGGATGAACAAAGGTGAGCCCCTGGGCCTGCTGAAGGGTGACAGCGTGCGCGTATGCGTCGGAGTAGGAGTCGCCTTCAAGGACCACCTCGGCGCCCCAGTTGCGCACGGCCTCGATCTTCACGCTGGGGGTGGTGACTGGCATCACGATGACCGCCCTGCATCCCAGCTCTCGTGCCGAGAGCGCAACGCCCTGGGCATGATTGCCCGCTGAGGCGGCGATCACCCCCTTGGCGAGCTGCTCGGGGGCAAGCTGGGCCATCTTGTTGTAAGCGCCTCGTAGCTTGAATGAGAAGACGGGCTGGGTGTCCTCTCGCTTGAGAAAGACCTCACAACCCAGCCGGCGACTGAGGGACGGCGCGCGATCAAGCGCAGTCTCAATCGCTACGTCATAGACGCGCGCAGTCAGAATCTTGCGCAGGTAATCAGAACCCATTGCCGCACCCATTGAATACTCCCTTGCGGGGAGTTTAAAGCTAGAATCCACTGCTCTATGAACGCTCCCCTGCACCCCGCCGTTCTGGCCCAGACTGGTGCCGAGAACAATCCGGCCGGAGCTCGACTGCGGGAAATTCCATACAACTACACCTCCTTCTCGGACCGAGAGATCGTGCTTCGCGTCCTCGGAGACCGGGGGTGGGCGCTCATCTCTGAGCTGCGGCAGGAACGAAAAACCGGCCGCTCCGCCCGCATGCTCTACGAGGTCTTGGGCGACATCTGGGTCGTTGCGCGCAACCCCTACCTCCAAGACGATCTGCTTCAAAACCCCCGACGTCGGGAGCAGCTCATCGAGGCCCTTAATCATCGCCTCGCCGAGGTCGATCGCAGGCGTGCCTCCGAAGCACCGGGCTCCCCAGGCGCGCAGCGTGATCGTCGGGTCGCAGAACTCCTCGATCTGGCTCGCGCCGCGGTGAGACGCTTTGCCTGCGACTTTGAGCAGGCGCTCACCCTGCGTCGCAAGGTCTTGCGCAGGCTCTCTCGCATTACTCACAAGCAGAACATCCGCTTCGATGGACTTGCTCGTGTCTCGCACATCACAGACGCGACCGACTGGCGTGTAGAGCTACCCTTCGTGGTGCTCGTGCCTGACACGGAGGCCGAGATGGCGCCTCTGGTGTCGGCCTGCATTGAGCTTGGCCTCACCATCATCCCGCGTGGTGGGGGAACAGGCTATACCGGGGGCGCAGTCCCGCTTACGCCGCTCTCGGTTGTCATCAACACCGAAAAGCTCGATTCACTGGGCTTGGTTCGCAAGACCACTCTGCCGGGAATGGACCATTCGGTGTCCACCATTTTTGCGGGCGCTGGCGTGGTCACCCGTCGGGTGTCCGATGCGGCTGACGCTCAAGGGCTGGTCTTCGCGGTCGACCCCACCTCTGCAGATGCGAGCTGTGTGGGCGGGAACATCGCCATGAACGCAGGCGGAAAAAAAGCGGTGCTTTGGGGCACCGCCATCGACAACCTCGCCTCATGGCGCATGGTCGACCCCAAGGGCAACTGGCTCGAGGTGAAGCGCCTGGGTCACAACATGGGCAAGATCCACGATGCCCAGTGGGCTGAGTTCGAGGTCAGCCGCTATCTGCCGAACCAGTTTGTATCGGATACCGCCGAGGGCGCTTTCAGGGGCGAGCCCTTTGAGCGCAGACAGGTAAAGCTTGAGGGCCGCATCTTTCGAAGGCTGGGCCTTGGAAAAGACGTCACCGACAAGGTGCTGGGCGAGCTGCCCGGCATTCAAAAAGAGGGCTGTGACGGACTCATCACAAGCTGCCACTGGGTGTTGCACCGCATGCCATCCCACATTCGCACGGTCTGCCTCGAATTTTTCGGCAACGCCCAAGACGCTGTTCCGTCCATCGTCGACATCAAAGACTTTCTGGACAAGAAGCCGGGCGGCGCGCAGCTTGCGGGCTTAGAGCATCTTGATGAGCGTTATCTCAGGGCGGTGGGCTACAGCACCAAGAGTAAGCGCGGCAGCATGCCCAAGATGGTGCTTATCGGAGACATCGTCGGTGACGATGATCACGCGGTGGCCAAGGCCGCATCCGAGGTCATTCGCCTGGCCAATGGCCGCGCCGGGGAGGGGTTCGTTGCGGTCTCCGCCGAGGCCCGCAAGGCCTTCTGGGTCGATCGCGCTCGCACAGCAGCCATCGCTCGGCATACCAACGCCTTCAAGATTAATGAGGATGTGGTCATCCCCCTGAATCGCATGGGCGAGTACACCAATGCCATCGAGCGCATCAACATAGAGCTCTCTATTTCGAACAAGTTAAAGCTCACCCGCGCGCTGCGTCAGGCCCTTAACGACGCCCAGAGCCGCGGTGTGCTCATGCTCAACAAGACCGAAGAGGGCGATGCCCAGGAAGATCGGCAGGCTGAGCTGCAGCGCAGGCTCGAGTCGGCTGGCGAAACGCTGCGCATGGTCGAGGATCGCTGGAGTTTTCTGCTCGCCCACCTCGATGCCGCCGCCCAGAGCCAGGCTGAGGCCCTCGAGCGAGTGGGCATCCCTCTGGAGTCGATTCCACAAAACAAGCGGTCGAGCACCCTGGGTGAGCTGCTTCAGGACCACACCCTGAGGGTGTCCTGGAAGCGAGAGCTGCGCGCAGAGTTTCGGCACCTCTTTACCGGTCTGGCCTATGCCCCTGTGCTTGAGCTTCTCGAGGCCACGCACAAACGCATTTTGCGGTCTCGTGTCTTTGTCGCCCTGCACATGCACGCAGGTGATGGCAACGTGCACACCAACCTGCCGGTGAATTCCGACGACTACGAGATGCTTCAGGAGGCCCACACGGCCGTGGCCCGCATCATGGAGATCGCAAAGGGCCTTGATGGTGTGATTTCGGGTGAGCACGGCATTGGCATCACCAAGATGGAGTTTCTCAGCCAGGCCGAGAAAGACGCCTTCCACGCCTACAAGATGAAGGTGGACCCCAACCAGCACTTCAACGCGGGCAAGCTGCTCGAGGGCGCAGACCTGCGTAATGCCTATACCCCGTCCTTCGGCCTCATGGGGTCGGAGAGCCTCATTCTTCAGCAGAGCGACATCGGCTCCATTGCGGACTCCTTTGCCAACTGCCTGCGTTGCGGCAAATGTAAGCCCGTGTGCGCCACTCATTCGCCTCGCGCCAATCTGCTCTACTCACCGAGAGACAAGATTCTTGCAACTTCTTTGCTCATCGAGGCATTCCTCTATGAGGAGCAGACCCGTCGGGGCGTCTCCATTGCCCACTGGGATGAGTTCGCCGATGTCGCTGACCATTGCACGGTCTGCCATAAATGCGCAACGCCTTGTCCAGTCGATATCGACTTCGGCGAGGTCTCGATGAATATGCGCGACCTCCTTCGTCGAATGGGCAAGAAGAAATTCAATGCGGGCACCGCGGCCTCCATGTTCTTTCTCAATGCGACAAATCCCGAGACCATCGCCCTCACCCGTACGGTCATGATCGAGTGGGGCTACAAGGCCCAGCGCCTGGCCAACCAACTCTTCGCTCGCCTGGCCAAAAAGCAGACGGCGCGCCCGCCCGCGAGTCTGGGTCGCGCACCCATTCGCGAGCAGGTAATTCACTTTGTGAACAAGAAGATGCCCGGCAGCCTGCCCAAAAAGACTGCACGTGCGCTGCTCGATATCGAAGACGCCCGCTACGTGCCCATTATTCGTAACCCCAAGACCACCTCAAGCGATGCAGAGGCCGTTTTCTACTTCCCTGGCTGCGGGTCTGAGCGTCTCTTCTCGCAGGTGGGCCTGGCCACGCAGGCCATGCTCTGGAAGGTCGGTGTTCAAACTGTTCTTCCCCCGGGCTACCTCTGCTGCGGCTATCCGCAGCGCGGAAGCGGTCAGTTCGACAAGGCCGAAAAAATCATCACCGATAACCGTGTGCTCTTTCATCGCATGGCCAACACGCTGAACTACCTCGACATCAAGACGGTCGTGGTCTCGTGTGGCACCTGCTACGACCAGCTGGCTGGCTATGAGTTTGAGAAGATTTTCCCGGGCTGCCGAATCCTCGACATCCACGAGTTCCTCATGGAGAAGGGCGTTCGGATCGACGGCGTCACGGGCACCCGCTACATGTATCACGACCCCTGCCACAGTCCCATGAAGCAGCACAGCCCGCTCAAGGTGGTCAATGCGCTCATGAACAGTGATGCCAATGGCCTGGTGGAGAAGAACGATCGCTGCTGTGGCGAATCAGGAACCCTGGCCATTACGCGGCCCGACATCTCAACGCAGGTGCGCTTTCGCAAGGAAGAAGAGATGCGCAAAGGAGCCGACAGACTGCGGGCGACTGATGCCTCGGCGCCGGTGAAGGTCCTCACCTCCTGCCCGTCCTGTCTTCAGGGCCTGTCTCGATTTGGTGAGGATGCAACCGTCGAGGCCGATTACATCGTGGTCGAATTGGCACGCCACAGCCTGGGCGAGGACTGGCTGGCCGACTATGTTGCGCTGGCAAACAACGGAGGCATTGAGCGCGTTTTGGTCTGAGCGCTCGAATCGAGGGCCATGATCGGATTCTGGATTCGCGTGGCTATTACGCTGGGCATCATCCTCCTGGCGAGCCTGCTGGCCGATCGGCTCGCTGGGGGCCTTGCAGGCTATACCGTTGCGTGCAGCTGTTTGGTCGCCTGGGTGCTCTTTCAGGTCTGGCATCTCAAAAAAATGTCGCTCTGGCTGCAGGAATTTCGCCTGAGCAAGACCCCCACGGGTCTGGGTACCTGGGACCTCCTGTTCTCCTCGGTCTATCGGCTGGCGCGTTCTTACGAGCGCCAGCAGGCCCAGCTCAAAGCCGCGCTCAGTAGTTTTCGCAGCGCCACCGAGGCCATGCCCGATGGCGTTGTGGCACTCGATGATCACCACCAGATCATCTATGCGAGCGGGCGCTCTGCCTTGCACCTGGGGCTTCGGGTGCCCGAGGACTACGGCCGCAACATCCAGAATCTTTTAAGACACCCTGAGTTTGCTCGCTACCTTGAGGCCGGCGAGTGGCATGGACCAGTCTCTCTTCACGATGTGCCGACCGTAGACCGTGTTCTGCAGGTCCAACTCGTGCCTTATGGCGAGAGCGAGAGACTCCTGCTCACTCGGGATGTCACGCAGCTTGAGCGACTGGAGACCACTCGACGAGATTTTGTGGCCAACGTATCTCACGAGCTCAAGACGCCACTCACCGTTTTGGCGGGGTTCTTGGAGACGATGCAGAGCCTGCCCCTCACGCCTGCACAGCAACAAGAGGTGCTTGCGACGATGACGAGCCAGGCCGAGCGCATGCAGAGAATCATTGATGACCTGCTCATTCTCTCTCGGCTCGAGTCCGAGGTCCGCCCACCGAATGACAGCGAGATTGATATGTCCGCCATGGTCGAGCGGCTCGCTCGAGAGGCCCAGTACCTCAGCCGCGATCGACATGTTGTTCGGGCCTCGTCTGAGGGCTGCAGCGCGCGTCTGCTCGGGGATGACCAGGAGTTGGCAAGCGCCTTTGGCAATCTCGTGAGCAACGCCGTTCGCTACACCCCCGAGGGCGGCGAGGTGAGCATCAGTTGGTCTTGCACCCCCGAGGGGGAGGGCGTGTTCTGCGTTCGCGACACCGGCCCTGGCATCGAGAGCCAACACATTGGCCGCCTCACCGAGCGGTTTTATCGGGTCGACAAGGGCCGCTCACGAGACAAGGGGGGCACAGGACTTGGACTCGCCATTGTCAAACACATCGCCTCGCGACATGAGGCAGAGCTGCGCATTCAGAGCGAGGTGGGCCGGGGAAGTCTCTTCGAGATTGTGTTTCCTAAGCCTCGCGTGCTTACCGCAAGCGATACGGCTTAGGCTGCAACCGCGGTGGGCTGTGCGGTGAAGCGATAGCCCGAGCCGCGAACGGTCTCGACGTGGCGGTCATGCCCAGTGGGCGTGAGGGCCTGGCGAAGTCTACGAATGTGTACATCGACCGTGCGCTCCTCGACGAACACGTGGTCGCCCCAGACATGATCCAGGAGTTGGCTGCGGCTATGGACTCGTTCTGGGTGGGTCATAAAGAAGTGCAGAAGTCGAAACTCGGTGGGGCCCAGCTCGAGAGGCGCTCCATGCCCAGATACGCGATGGGTCAGGGGGTCGAGCTTGAGCCCACAGACGTCCACTGCGTCATCGGTTAGCTGGGGAGCCCGCCGTCTCATCACAGCCTTGATGCGGGCCAGAAGCTCCTTGGGCGAAAACGGCTTGGTCATGTAGTCGTCGGCGCCACTATCAAGCCCCTCGACCTTGTCGCCCTCCTCCGAGCGCGCAGTGAGCATAATGATGGGCACGTCGCGGGTGCGCTCCTCGGCCCGCAACTTCTTGGCGTATTGAACGCCGCTGTTTCCGGGCAGCATCCAGTCCAGAAGGATGAGGTCGGGGAGTTCGGCGCGAATCAGCGTGTCGGCCTGAATGGAGTCCGCGGCCCGAAGCACTTTGTGGCCAGCAAAGCTGAGGTTCACGGCAACCAACTCCGCAATGGCGGGTTCGTCCTCAACGACTAGAATGGTGCTCGACATAATGACCAATTTATGCTTTTAAGATGACAAGTCAATGACATACGCGGTCCCGCCTTTTCAGCACACCATCGATGCCGATCCCCCGACTGGGATCGTGATGAAGACGCAGTCTCGGGAGCTGGGCCTGAGTTATTCGGATGGGGCCTACGACCTGAGTTTTGAGTTTCTGCGGGTCTATAGCCCGTCTGCAGAGGTGGTGGGTCACGGCCCCGGCCAAGAGGTTCTTCAGACGGGAAAGAAGGCGGTAGGCATTCGATCGCTGGAGCCCGTGGGTCTCTATGCGGTGAAACCCCTTTTCGATGACGGCCATGAGTCTGGCATCTATTCATGGAGCTACCTGCGTTGGCTCTGCGAGCACCGGGACGCGCTGTGGGAGGACTACCTCTCTCGGCTCGACGCGGCGGGCGCCTCTCGCGAATGACGCAGACCCACTTCGGTTTTCAAGACGTGCCCGAGGCCGAGAAGGCAAGGCGGGTGGCGCGCGTCTTTAACTCGGTCGCCCAGCGTTACGACCTCATGAATGACGTGATGTCGCTTGGCCTGCACCGAGTCTGGAAGGCCATCACCCTGGCCCAGGCCCATGTACGAGAGGGTCATCACGTACTCGATGTGGCGAGCGGCACTGGCGACCTCGCCCTCGCGCTCTCTGAGCGGGTTGGGCTCACCGGCCGCGTGGTGATGACAGATATCAACGCCGAGATGCTCAGTCGCGGGCGCGATCGTCTGCTTGATGCCGGCCTCACGCCTCAGGCCCTGGTCTGCGACTGCGAGGCCCTGCCCTTTCAGGATGCCCAGTTCGACCGGGCGACGCTCGCCTTTGGCCTTCGAAACATGACCCACAAAGACCGAGCCCTTCGGGAGCTCTATCGGGTGATCAAGCCCGGGGGCAAACTCTTGGTTCTGGAGTTCTCGCAGGTGGCCAAGCCGCTCGCACCGGTTTATGACTTCTATTCGTTTCGCGTTCTGCCCTGGCTGGGCGAGCGAATCGCCGCAGATCGACAGAGTTATCAGTACCTCGCAGAGTCCATACGCATGCACCCCGGACCCGAGGAGCTCGCGCAGATGATGCGAGAGGCGGGCTTTGATGTGGTGCGATATCAAACCCTGACAGCGGGCGTGGTTGCCCTACACCAGGCCACAAAAATCGGTTCACATTAGGCCTTGTTCCGCCTCTTTCACATCGTTTTTTTCACGCAAGGAGTGTGTCCTTCATGAAACGGTCCGTCTCTCTTCGAGTTCTCTCAGTTCTTGGCTTTTCTGCGGTGCTTCTGGCCAGCACGCTTGTGGCGCCCATGGCGGAGGCTAAACGTCTCGGAGGTGGATCCAACGCAGGCCGCCAGGCTCCCATTCAGCGTCAGGCGGCACCTGCGACTCCCGGCAATCCGGCCACACCTGCTGCGCCAGCCAAGCAGGCACCTGCTCAAGGCGCTCAGCCAGCCGCGCCGCAGCAGCCCGCCCCTGCCCCTGCTCGCAACAGCTGGCTGGGCCCGGTTGCAGGACTTGCAGCAGGCCTGGGTCTTGCGGCACTGGCCTCTCATTTTGGTTTCGGCGAGGAGCTCATGAGCGGACTTTTGGTTGTGGCTGGCGTGCTCGCCGTGCTCTTTCTTGTGAGGCTTCTCATGTCGCGCAGTCGGGGCGCAGCCCTTGGGCCAACCCCTGCCGCTGCCGCAGGGCCGGCCTCGACGGGTCTGGAGCGCTCATCCGTACAAGACGACCCTTACACCTCGAGGGATGTCTTTGGTGGCACCGCCGCCCCCGCCGCAGCAACCCCCGCCGCCGGATCGGCAGTTGAAGGTCCGAGTGATGCAGACATTGCCCAGTTCTTGCAGGTGGCTCGCGAGCAGTTCATCGCGCTTCAAAAACTCTGGGACAGCGGCGATGTCACAGCGCTTCGCAGCTTTGCCACCCCGGCCATGGCCAAGGACCTCGCGGAGCAGATCCAGGCGCGGGGCGCGCAGTCTAACGTCACCAGCGTGGTGAGTCTTGACTCAGAGTGGTTGGGCATGGACTCCGCCACTGACGATGACGGCCACGAGGTCGATGAGGCCTATGTGCGATTTCATGGCCTTATTCGCGAGTCGGCCGCAGGTGCAGCGGAGCCTTTCAACGAGGTCTGGACCCTGCAAAAGCGCAAGAGCGGCCTCTCGGGATGGCTGCTTGCAGGCATCACTCAGACGAACTAAGTGCAAGGGCTCTTCGAGGCACTCCAAAAAAAGGGCTCCGAGAGCCTTTTGTTGGGCCTGAATTTCGCAATCGAAGCGGATCCAGACCTTCATGCGCACATGAAGTCTCTTGCGGGAAAACGCCTGGAGTTGCGGTTTCCCGCCATCCCATCGGGTGAGTTCTCGGTGCACTGGTCACTCGCGGCCGACGGCCTGCTTCACGATCTGTCGGCTGGTGTCTCCCGGGCTCCTGTCGAGCCGGTCGATGTGAGCCTCGTGCTCACCCCGGCATTCTTCTCAGGGGCGGGGATGAGGGGTGTGCGTATCGAGGGCGATGCCTCGGTGGCCGAACAGCTCAGCCCCCTTATGGCGCTCATGAAGAGCCGCGTGGCCCCCTTGCAACAGGCCTTTGAAGCCTCCCCGCTGCCCGATATGGCTAAGCGCGCCGCAAGCTATGTGTCTGATGAGGCCCAGCTGGTTGTCAATGCCTCCCAGCTGGCCGCGCATCAGCAGGAGTTAAGGGAACTTCGAAACGCGATCGACCGCTTCGAGAAGCGGCTCGACCTCTACGCGGCCTCGCATTAGTCGTGGTGGGGGCTGGGGCAGTGCTCCCCGGTCTCAAGCTGCAGCGTGGCGTGAGCAATCTGAAATCGGCGGCGAAGCAAGGCATTCACCTGCACAATCACACGCTCTTGGTCGCTGTGTTCTCGAATGCGAAGGTGGGCGGTGAGGGCCGAGCGCTGGCTCGAGAGGCTCCAGATATGCACGTCGTGAACGTCGAGCACCTCTGGCAGTTGGCGAATCGCCATCTGAACCTCATGAACCTCAATTCCGGCGGGAACGGCCTCCAGCAGAACATGAATTGATGCACGCAATAGCTTGATTGCACGCGGCATCGCCCAGGCCGCAATACCAAGGCCCACGGCAGAGTCCACCCAGGTCCAGCCCAGCAGAAGCACCATCAAGGCCGCAACGATGACGCCGACCGAACTAAGCGCATCGCTGGCCACCTCAAGGGAGGCTGCCCTGGCGTTAAGGCTTCCATCGCGCGTCTTTCTTAGAATGAACACACACAGAAGGTTCACCGCGAGGCCCACCGTAGCCACCGTGAGCATCACCTCCCCAGAGAGATCGCTCGGCCGTTTGAGTCGCTCCAGAGACTCCATCACCAAAAACACTGCAAGGCCCACCAGAAGCAGCGCATTGAAGGTAGCCGAGAGCACTTCCAGCCGATGGTAGCCATAGGTGTGCTGGGTGTCGCGGCCGCGATGCGTGAGATGCGTGGCAAAGAGCGCTGTGGCCAGGCCCACGCAGTCCGTTGCCATGTGTGCCGAGTCAGAAATGAGTGCGAGACTGCCCGAGTAGATGCCCGCTAAAAGCTGAAAGACAGCAAAGCTTGCTGTGATGGCCAGACAGAGTCCGAGTGCTCTCGCTTCAATGGCGGATCGCTGCTGGTCGGTGAGTGTTTCGGTGACAGTCTCCGACATAGGCTCAGAGTGTAGCCGGCTCGGTGGTGCACATCAGACGCTTAAAGCTGCTGTAGACGGGGTTGGCGCTGCGCGATGAAGCCGCCCCATTCACCCGGCTCGGAACAAGTCGCAGGCCGGGGCGACGGGTCCGAAGAGCCTCTAACACGGCGATGGCCTCCATCCGCGTGAGCGCAGCACCGATGCACATGTGGGGCCCAGACCCAAAGGCAAGGCCCACACCTTCCGCCCTCTGCGGCCAAAACTCATCGGGCCGTAGGAATCGCTCGGGGTCTCGATTCGCACGTCCCAGATGCAAAAGAACAAGGTCGGCAGAATGAAGGCTGCGCCCGCCGAGCTGCATGTCGTGTTTTACGCGGCGACCGGTCATCTGCACTGGGCCATCCAGGCGAAGCACCTCCTTCACCAGCGCAGCAGCCTCAAGGCGCCCGCTTACGAACTCTTGCCACAGAG
>Ga0114963_10000085_pt1 | contig 54568 bp, 60 predicted proteins | sample C_131016_EF_Meta_FD_87019 | JGI IMG/M metagenome (GOLD analysis project Ga0114963, IMG submission 87019) | Freshwater microbial communities from Lake Croche, Canada to study carbon cycling - C_131016_EF_MetaG | ecosystem: Environmental > Aquatic > Freshwater > Lake | place: Lake Croche, Canada... | reverse complement strand
CCGTAAGGCCGTTTGACCCTTAACCCTTCAACGAGCCGTCACACCATGAGTTCGATCTGCATCGTCGATGACAACCGTCCTACGCTGGCCCGCTTGAGGCGCGTATTCGGTGCGGCCGGCTTTGATGACGTGATGACCGAATCCGATCCGCTGATCGCCGTGACCCGAATTCGCGAGCACTGCCCCGATGTGCTCGTCGTCGACTACAACATGCCCAAGCTCAACGGGCTGGCGATGGTGGAAATGCTCAAGCACGAAGGCATCGTTCCGTGCCTGCCCGCGGTCTTGCTGTCGGGGCTGGACTTGTCCGGGCTGCGCCAGGCCGCTTTCAAGGCGGGTGCGGTCGACGTGATTAGCAAGCGGGTGGCAGAGCAAGAGCTCATCCAGCGGGTCAGCAACTTCGCGGCCGCCGGCCACGGCAACCTTGGTGTGCGCACGCAGATGCGCGAGGTGCATGCCCAGACGACCGAGGCCGGCGCGACGCTGCTGCGCATGCTCGAGCGTCTGAGCGCCTTGCACGATGAGCCCTCGGGCCAGCATGTGCACCGCGTGGCCGCCTTTGCTGCGGTCATCGGCGCGGCGGTCGGCCTTGGCCCGGACGAACTCGGCATGCTGCGCGCTGCCGTGCCGCTGCACGACATCGGCAAGATCGGCATTGCCCATGCCGCACGCCGCAGCGGCCGAGACGCCCCCTCGCTCGACGACCAGCGTTCGCACGCCACCATCGGCCACCACATCCTCAAGCTGCACGGATCGCCCACGCTCGACGCCGCCGCCCAGATCGCGCTCACCCACCATGAATGCTGGGACGGCTCGGGCTTTCCACAGGGTTTGCGCGGTGCGGCCATTCCGGTGTTCGGGCGCATCGTGGCCGTGGCTGATGCGTTCGAGTTGATCACCGCTGTGCCGAACCGACCGCTGCATTGGCTGGTGGCCCAAGCTCAAAAAGTGATCGCCGCTGAGGCAGGCGTGTCGTTCGACCCGGACATCGTGCGCGCGTTCGAGGCCAGCGTTGAGGCGATGGTCGACATCAAGCTGCGCATCGACGGTGCCGCGCTGGCACTGGAGCCCACGGCTCAACCAGCACTCGCCAGCTAGATTGGGTTGTTGGGGCTGTACCCGCCTGCGATCGACACCCCCATCCAGAAGAGCCACTCCAGACCACGCCGGTCACGTGTGTGGCGCTGCTCGATCTCGCCCAGGCTGGCGTTCTTGTGTTCATGGTGGTCGAACCTGCCAGAGGCCTGCCCCGTGGGCACCGACACCAAAATGATATGTACGAGCTAAACGCTCTTATACGTTTTTTAAGCATCAATGTGTTACCAAAAATACTGAGACACATAAATTGACGTCATAAAGCTAGAGTAGATTTACTCTTTAAACGCCTTTATCATGACATTGCGGGCGTTTGCGCTGTTGTTTGCGTACCTTGTGCGTCAGCAGCGGAGCTGATCGTCGTCGTTTGAAGTCTGGGGTCGTTTCACCCCTAGGGTTGATGCTTGGCAGCGGGCGGCTCTGCTGGTTATCAAACGCGTAAACGAAGTGAAATGAAAAGTTGTGCTCCTGATACATTTTCCTGGGCTTCCCGATCCGATCACTTCGGGGTTGATGGAGCGCCACGATCGCGCTGGTCTGGTGTACGAGCGTTTCGATGTGGATCCAGTGTTTCCGTCGTCCTATCAGTTGCGGGTGCTCGGCGAACGAATCGGTGGTGCTCCCTCAGTGGTGGGCGTGGGTCTGGCCGCCACATGGCTGTTGAACATGAGCAGCAGGATGCCAGCCGCTGATGGCGTGCCGATGCTGGCACTTTTCCCTTACCTGGGTGTTGATGCGGCGCCGTATGGTGCCTACCGGTACAGCACCTGGTGGGCATCAAAGTGGCTACGGCTGGCTAAGAGTTGGCCGATGCGCCATGTGATGGCGTCGGTGGCGATCACCCCTCGCCCGCGCGGGTTGGAAGGCGTGTACGCACCACGCCGCCTGTCGTGGGCCCATGCGGCGGCGGCGCTTGATCGCCCTGACTTCGCGGCGCTGGTGCTGGCGCCTGTTTCCCCAATCACTGTGGTTCTCAACCGCGCCTGCCCCGACCTGTCGCCCGAGCGCGCACAGGCCGTTCTGGCTGTGATGAACGCGCACATCGATGTGGCCTTTGCACATCCGAATGTCGCAGAGCTCCCTGAGGTGGTGCGCCAATGGGCTGAGCGTTGCCCGAGCGGCATGAGCAGCACCATGCGTGTGGACGATGGCAGGGGCGATCCGGATGTTTGACTGGCTTTTGGCGCAGTGGGCTTTGCCTGGCATCCGTGTGGTGTTGGCCTTGGCCGCGCTGGTGCTGATGGTGCTGACCTTTGGCCTGTGGGCTTGGTGGTCCGAACGTTTGCACAGCAGCCGGTCTTTCGGAAATATCGACGACAGGTCTGAGCCGGTGGCCACTGCGCCGCCAACCCCGGTGCTGGCTGCTGATGAGTCGATTCAGGCCCTGCAGGTCTCGCTGGCCGGGCTCGAACAGTTCGAGAAAATGCAGGCCCAGTTGCGACAGCGACTGAGTGCAGCGCAAGAGGTGCTGGAGTCCGACAGCAGCAAGGTCAGTGACGCTGTCGAACTGATGCGTCGGGCCGCTTCGGAAATGAAGTTGCCGCACACCGTCTTTGAGATCTATGAGGGCCTGCGCCTCTTGCCCCGCAAGCCGCCGAGTTCGCAAGCAGCTGACCAAGCCTGGCATCAGGAAGTGGGCGTGAGCCCCGGTCGTGTGCTGGTGCTTGACGAATCGACCCGTCAGACGCTGGTGGATTTCTCATGCGCTGGCCGGGTGCTGCGCATTGCCGGGTGCAGCTACGCCTTGTCGAGAACTGCGTTCGATGAGCTCACGTTGTTCGACGGCCGGGAACAGGCTGTGCTGACCGTGCGTGTCAGCCTCGACACCAATCGAATGCAGGTGCGTAGCGCCACGATTGAGAGCTATCGACCTGGACCGTGGGTGACTGCGCTGGTCACAACCCGCGCCCTGATGGATGAGCGGCGCGAACGGTTACTAATGGCTTCGCGATATCGCGATGTCGACAAGCTGCGATCGAGTTTCGGCATCGATGCCAACAATCTTTTCAGGGGAACCGTGTGAACAAGGCGACATTTGTAGGGTGGCTCGCGCGCTGGCGTTCGAGGGGGCTGTCGCGCACTGCCTCGTCGCAGTCTGCCGATACCGCCAGGGCAGTGCCTGACGCGCCCGTAGAGCCGACGCTGGTCGATGATCTGCGACAACGGCTCGGCACCGCTTCAGACGCCCCATCGCCACCGGCCGCCTCACCGCAGACGCCTGAGGCACCGGCATCGAACACGCCAGCCAAACGCACTGCGCCCGCATTGCGCGGCATTGAACAGTGGCTGGGTGCCTTGGGCCTGCTGCTGTGTGCCGCGCTCGTGGTGTGGGTCGCCCTCGCGGCCTGGGATGTGCTGTCGACAGCCAAGGACTGGCAGGCCCGACGCATGCAGCCGCCCTCGCTGCTGCAGTATCCGCCCACCATCAAGACCTCGCTCCTTCCCGCCGAGCGTTTGTCTGCGGATCTCCAGCGCGCGCTGTCGCCCGAAGAAGACCCGCTGAAGCGGGCCATCGAGAACGTCGCCACCTTTGAGAACGCGCGCGCCGAGCAGCCGCTGCGGGCGGCATCTGCCACCGTCCAGTCCGTGGTGCCGGGGTCGGCGGCAGAGTTGGCCCGTGTCGAAGTGGGTGACGTCGTGAAGCTGGTCAACGGCAAGGAAGCGGGGTTCGTCTGGGACGTCTACAAATTGCTCACCGACCGACCTGTGCGTCTTGTCGAATTGACTCTGCTGCGCGGCAACGAGACCACTGTGGCGAGCCTGCAACTGCCTGAAGGCGACAGTTTCAACATGACCAACCACGGGCTGCTGTTCTCGGTGCCGGACAGCATCCGGTTCATCGGCCGAGTCGATGTCGATCGAATCAGTGAACAGTTGCGCAGTGGCTACATCGAGCGGCTGCCGGAAGAATCCCAATCCGCATACATCGATGGTCTGCTGGACGTGACCAACAGCTTGGTCTCCAACCTGACGACCTTGCAGGCGGCCGCGCCTGGTGCTGGCAACTACGTGCGCAGCGAGGAGGTCCTGGGCTGGTACCACCGCAGCTACGTATCGGCACTGAGCAGCTATCGCGCTGGTGCCGAGCGTTTGCTCGTGCGTCAGGCCGAGTCCCTTGAGCAACTTGCGCTGAGCCTGCTGGCGTGCACGGTTGCAGGCTTGGTTGCACTTGGCCTGACCCTTCGCCGGCTTTGGTCGGTCTGATGCCGATGGCCAGCTTTGTCGTGCGTGTGCGCATTGGCAGCCGTGTGCTGGCCCTGCCGGCCGCCAAGGTGGCTCGCGTCGGCCGCATCGACCGCGCCGGCTGGGTCGGCCGCGATGCGGACGGTGGGCCGCTGTGGCTCGCCGCGACCGATCACGGGCCTGTGATCGCCATTTCGGCTTCCCGCCTCATCGACACCGACCACGACTCGGCTGGGCCAACCTGGGCCGTGGTCTTGCAGTCAGCCGGCCGGCCGCTGCTGGGTGCAGCGGTCTGCGACGTGCTGGGACTCGTTGAAGGCACAGCCGACGTTGACTTGCGCCCGACGCCGCCCGTGGTGGGCTCTTCGATGAATCTGCTTGTCTGACCTGACGGTACCGTGATGAAACGACAGCTTGCCCCATCACCCGGTTTTTCTTCCGGCCTGACCGCCGCGCTGTGTGCCGCGTCCTTTGCCCTGCTGATGACGGCCGTGATTCTGAGCGAGCGGCGGCAGGTGCAGCAACAGGCCCAGCAGGGCTGGGCCCTCTTGCGCAGCGAGGTCCACCGCTTGCTGGATCGTCCCAACCTGCTAGACCCCGCGCTCTTTGATGAGCTCGAAATCGCCAGCCGTGATGCCAGCGAGCTGGAAAAAAACCTGCGACCAGGCATGTTTGACGTAGCCGATCGAAGCTGGTTGTCCGACCTTAAAACCATCTCTGCAACTTTAAAAGGCCTGGCCCGATTGCGCTCCAGCTTCGACGAACTCGGCGAGCAGTCGGCGGATGACGAAACGACGGGCAGCACGCTGTCGGTCGGGTCGCTGCCTGACCTGTGCGGCCGTGACGCCAGCGTGGCCAACATGCCGCGGCTGCGCATGCTGCTCGACGAACGCCTGGCCAGAGGCAATGAAGTCGGACTCGACCGGCTTCCCGAACTTGCAGCCAATGCCGGCGCGCCTCCCCTTCAAAAAGCCTTGCAGCTGGCCGACAGGTTCCGGACCTCACGTGGTGAGGCGTTGGGGCTGTTGGACAGCCTGAATCTCCGGCCCCCATCGGTGTTGGGTCAGGGTTGGATTCTGAATTTGGCCGCGAGTGGTGCAATCGTCGGGTTGCTCGCCTTGCTGCACTGGCGCATCGGCGTCCTTCGGGTCGAAGCCCAGCCGGCTGATGAGCTAACCTTGCCGGTGACGTTGCCGATGGAGCCCGGCATGGTGTACGGGGGCGATGCACCGGGGTCGGAGGCCGCAGTGACTCTGTTGGCACCGGTTGACCCCGTGCCTGACGAATCTGCACCCGGTCCATGGTTGGAGATCGGCCTGAACCTGGGCCATGCGCTGGACCTCAGTGGCGTGTTGGAGGCGCAGGCTCTGGCTCTGATCGATGGCGTATTTGATGACGCTCAGGTCACGTACGACGAGGCCGTGACGGCCCTGGTTGCGTTGGCCGATCACCTGCGCGCCGCGCGGGAAGCCACGGTCAACACCGGCCTGTCACTGCTGGCGGATATGCCGGTACACGAACGCGTCACCGAGTTCGGCCGACTCGATCAGCAGCTTCAGGCCATCCTCGAGGTGGTGCAGCGTCTGCAGTCGCTGCACGTTGCCGAGGAAGCAGCAGCCCACAGTACCAGCGTCGTCAAGCGTGTTGAACTGATTCAACTGCACAACGAGCTCAGCCACCTTTGCGGGCAACTGGCCGTCATTCATAAAGACGTGCAGTCGACCCTTGCCTTTTCCCTGGCCAGCTGAGCCTGCAGCCTTGATGGAGCGCTCCGAGCTTTTCCTTCTGGATGCCGACGCCTTGGTGTCGACACTCAAGCGCAAAGACGCACAGGTCACCGGCGCAGCACGGCTGCGCACGCGCTGCGCAGCCAAGGAACTCGGCGACCTTCTGCGCACCATTGAGCTTCCGCTGTACGCGCGGTGTTTGCATGCCTTGGCCAGCAGTTTGGAGGCTGCCGATCTTCAAGCCCGGTCGGCCATTTCGCCCGACCACCTCGATCGACTCACGCAACGCCTGGACACGGTGTTCCAAACCCTGCGAACGGTCCAGCCCGTGCAGGACGACGCTGCCTTTACCGATCCGTGGCTGTCGGCGTTGACCGGCCCGCCGTGCGATCCCACGCCGTGCGAGACACCGGTCGTCGTGTCACTGGAGGAGTCCAGTGCCGAGGCCATGACCTCGCAGACGCCGGTAGATGCGGTGCAATTTCAGCGCGCCAGCCTTGACCAGGCGCGCCAACTGCACGCCAGCCAGGCGTTTACACCGCTGGCCGCGCAGCCCGCACTCGAACTCGCCGTGAAAGAGCTGCTGGTGAGATCTCGGCTCTTGGCATCCAAGCTCAATCACAACAAGCTACGGCGGCCGTTTTCGGTGGCTGCCGAGGTCTGGTCCGAGGTCGAAATGGCCGTGGCATCGCTGCCGTCAGCTGTCCTGCGCGCTGTCAGCACTGCTGCGGATGCGGTGCGCATTGATCTGGAAGGTGTGTCGATCGACGATCCGCTGTGCATCGCCGCGGGCGACCGACTCGGCTTGATCGGCGGGCGGGTGGATGCCTGCGATGGCGGCATCGTTATTCGGGTTCCCGTCGACTACTGGCGCCCGATGGCGCTGCCCGTGCAGCAACCCGAGGGCTGGGCCGCGGTGTACTCGCTCCAGGCGGCGAGCCTACATGACGACACCACCCCCGATCCCGAGCGCCAACTGCCTGCGGGTCTGCTGCTCAGGGTCGGTGCCCGCGATTGCCTTTTGCCGATGGGCCCGCAGCAAGCAGTGGGGTCCTCCCCGAGGCCGGTATGGCGGCATCTTTTGCCCGAGCCTTCCGTGTGGCCCCAGCCGCCAGGCTGGCGGGCGCTGGGCAGTGATACGGCCGGATGCCTGATGCCCCTGCTGGTGCCTGGGGCGGAGGGCCAAATCGCTGTTCTGACGGCAGCGCAGTCGCGATGAAAAACAGCCGCAACGCGATCGTGCTGCTCGGCTTGCTGCTGGGCCTGACCTTGCCGGGGTTCGCCGCCGAAGCGGGGGTGAACTGGCTGACCTTGATCACGCAGCATGTCGAGCGCCAAAGCGGCAGCGTCCCGTACCGCGTGGTGGTGGATGTGCCAACTGACGAAGTGATGCCACCGCCGTGCCTGCAGCGGCCCAGCATCGCCGAGACCAGCCGCCCGCGCTGGCTGGGTCCGATGAGCCTGAGTTTGGCCTGTGAGCGGCCGGCCTGGCGCGGCACGCTGACGGTGCGTGTGCGTGGCATGACACAGGTGGTGCGCAGCGCCCGCCCCTTGAATCTCGGTGTGCGCATCAGCGAGGACGATGTGCGCCTCGTCGAGGCCGATTTTGCGAATGAGCCGACCGGCGCGGCCACCGAACTGGCCCAGGTTCTGGGTCGCGAAACATCGCGCCCGCTGCGCGAGAACTCGACCGTGGCGCTAAACGCATTGCGTGTACCAACCGTCATCAAGATAGGAGACCGGTTGACCGTACGGGTCAGCGGGAAAGCATTTGAGATCTCTGCCGACGGTGTGGCCCAGCAAGCCGGAGCCGTTGGGGAGAATATCCGGGTCAAGCTGAGCGACGGACGAGCGTTGAATGCCGTCGTGATGCGGGCCGGTCTCGTGGTCATCGAGCTTTGAAAACGCCATCCTGGCGTCGGTGACTGAGCGGTCCTATCTGGGCTTTTGGAGCGGGGGGGTAAGAAAATGGACATCAAATCAATTCTGCCGGGCGGGTTGCCTGTCATCGCGCCAGCGACGGTGGCAAACCGCACCGATGTCGAGGCAGCACCGGCCGCCGTGCCGGCGCTTGCACCGGCGGCGGTGCTCAGTGTTCGCACGCAGGAGATCGCCGCTGGGGTTCTGGTGGCCGCTGCCGGCACACCGTCCGAAGGTGAGATGGCCGACCGCGAACTGCTGGACGCGCTCAAGCAACGGATCCAGGCTGGTGATTTCGAGATCGATTACGGCAGCCTCTCGCGTTCGCTGGTTGAAAACGCGGTCATGGCGATCGGCTCCGGGACCGGTTCGCCGCGCTGACTCATTGTTCAGGAGACTGCCTTGCTCGACGACAGCCCCATGATGCAAGTCCTGCTGCCTTTGGTGGAGGCGCTCTCCCGTCAGCGGCAAGTGCTCGCTGACGGTCAACTGGACCAGCTCGGCGAGGCCCATGCCGAACTGGAAATGCGATTCGATGCTCTGAACGGCTGGCCCGGCGGTGTCAGCACATTGCAGCAAGACATCGCCGCCTTGCCAGAGCCGGATCGACACCATCTGCGTGCAGTGCTGCAGCAAGCCGTAGAGGACAACCGCGTCAACGGCGAATTGATCCGCCACTCCATGAATCGGGTGGCCGCCATGCACGCCTTTCGCGCGGCCAGCTCCGATGCCGGCACCTACGGTCGCAGCCCCGACCTCAGCGGCCAGGACGCTCGGGTCTCACACCGCGCCTGACAGCGCCGCGCTCGGGGCCGTGCTGGCCAGACCGGCCCGCAGGCGCAACATGGCCTGAGTGTGCAGCTGACTGATGCGCCCCGCAGTCAAGTCCATCACGTAGGCAATTTCGCGGTAGCTGAGGTGCTCCGTGTAATGAAGTGCCAGCACCTGCTGTTCCTTCACAGGCAACTGGGAGAGCAGCGGTTGCAGCCGCTGCATAGTCTGGCGTAGAGAGGCCTGCTCCAAAGGGTCGCTGCGCATATCAGCAGGCGGCTCGGACGATTCCGGCAGTTCGTCGACGACATTGATGGCCACCGCACCTTCCAGCACCGCGCGGTACTCGTCCAGCGGAAGGCCCAACTGTGCTGCGACTTCGGCGTCCTCGGGCACGCGGCCCAGCGTGTGTTCCAGCGCCGTCACCGCGTCCTGTACACCGCGCAGCTTGTCGCGCTGGTGGCGTGGCAGCAGGTCATTGCCGCGCAGCCAGTCGTAGATCGCACCGCGCACGCGCAGCCTGGCATAGACCCCGAAGGGCGCGCCGCCGTCCTGCTGTTGCCAGCGCGAGGCTGCATCCATCAGACCCAGCATGCCTTCTTGCACCAGATCGTCCAGTTCAATCGACGCGGGCAGTTTCGACTTGATCTGGCCAGCAATGCGACGCACCAAAGGCGCGTGCTCGCGCACGACTGCATCCATCGAGTTCGCGCAGTAGGCCTCGGCCCGTCGTTGGCGACGCAGCGTCATCGCGGGTCATCCACAGGTGGTCATGTGTCCCACCAGTGACCGGTAAAGGGTGATGGGCAGCACCAGATCGCCGTCGTTGCTGGTGCCGAAACGCGTGGCGCTGGCCGTCGGCACCCAGCCCAGCGATTGCAGCGGCTGCTCCAGCAACTGCTGCGACTGTTGCGCCAGGCGCTCGTAAGCCTGACGGCCTTCGGACTCGCTGCCGCCGGCGATCAACACCGGCACCGCCTCGCCGCCCACGAGCACGGACAGTTCCCGCAGATGAGACAACGCGCGCGACAGCGACTCGTCGTTGGGCGCCGCGACAACGATGCGCTTCACGTCGCTGCCGTAGCACGGCATGTTGCTGCCGAACGGTTCGCAGCTGGCGATGATGACGAATTCAAAATCGAGACCGCTGCGCTGCAACATGTCCATCAGCGTCAGGCTGCGCGTGCGCTTGGCCGCGACTGCTGCGGCGACCTTGACGCCGCTGGCGAACCACAGCTTGTCGCTCACCTTGCGCAGCACCCGGTTCAAATCGACGCTGCCGCTGAAGACCTGGCCCAGGTCAAAACGAACCGGGAAGGCAAAGCCCTTGCTCGTCTGCCGTTCGAACAACGGAACCTCGTCGACCAGCAATGTCAGGTGACCACGCTGGCGCAGCGCGTATGCCGTACCCAGGCCCAGCGTGACGGTGGCATCGGGCGGCAGTGCGCTGGCCAGGCAGTACAGCTGGGGTTCGCTGCCGGCGAACATTGAACGCAGGCCATCCGCCTGGTCCGTCATGCCAATTTCATGCCGCTCCCGCATGGCCGCTGCGGCGTGGGTACTCGCCGACTCGACATCGTCGTCGACCCGGGTCTGCACATCGTGTGGTGTGTTCATGCGTCAAGTCCAGAGAGTCCCCAGCTGCCCAAGTCGTCAGCAATCATGGCGGGCATGTGGGCCGTGTCAGCCCCGGTCTCGTCGCCACCACGCGGGTTGATCGTGCGATGGGCCACGTAGGCCGCATCAGCGGGAAACAAGTCCTCGGGTACGCGCTGTCCGTTCGACAGGAACAGCAGCGGCAGGTCGTGACGCAGAACGCAATCGACGGCCGGGGCAAGGCTCATGCCCTCGTCGATCTTGGTCACGATCGCCGAGTGCAGTCCCTGGCCGCCCAACGCACTCTGGTGAGCGGTCACAACGTCATCCATGGTCCGCGTCGAGGTCGTGGCGCTCATCACCAGCACCCGGTGGACGTTGCGGCAGCCGCGCTGGATCATGCCGAGCTGGTCGACCATCATGGTGTCGCGCTGGCTGACGCCTGCGGTGTCCAGCAGGATGATCTTGCGAGACGACAGTTCCTGCAGCTTGCTCTCCATGTCGTCGCTGTCACGCAGCGACACCACTGGCAGCCCGAGGATGCGGGAAAACAGGCGCAGCTGCTCCTGGGCACCCACACGGTAGGTGTCGGTGGTCAACATCGCCACCTGGCGACGGCCATAACGCAGTACGCAGCGCGCTGCGATCTTGGCCAGGGTGGTGGTCTTGCCGACCCCGGTCGGGCCGATGAATGCAAACACACCACCCCGATCGAACAGCTCGAAGGCATCGCTCACCTTCAGCTGCGCTTGCACCCAGTTCTGGGCAGCCTTGATCTGCGCGTCGAAGTCAGCCAGAGGGGGCAACTCGGCGAGCATCCTCGACACCACTGCGGACGACATCCCGGCGCTGATGAGCCGGCCCATCAGCTGGGCCTGACTCGGGGCACGCTGCTGCAGCATGCCCCAATAGTTGGTGGCCAAATGCCCCGACAGTATTTTCTTGACCTCGGCCATTTGGCTGCTCAGCTCGTAAATGCCGCTGGTCGATGGCGCCGCCTCGGCGGCCGGCTTCGCGGCGTTCTCGAACTGGACCGGGCGATCGTTGGCTGGTGGTGCCGAGGCTTGCGGAACATTAGCCTGCGTCCGGGCCTCACGCGCTTGCGCCACTTCCAAAGCCAGCGACCTCGATTGCAGCGAAGCGCGCTGACGTTCGAGGGGCTGTTCTGGCTGCGGTGCCTGCGCCGCCCTATTCAGCGTCATCGAGTTCCGATCGGCTGCCGCACCAGCCGCAGCCGCAGCCGCAGGCATCATCGGCTCTTGCGTTGTCCGCAGTGGAAGGTTGGCTGCCGTCGGCCGGCTCGGCGCGGTGGGCGCCGCAGGCACCACCGTTGTCGCCGCGACCAGGTCCTTGGCGGCAATGGCCAGAAACTCGACGCCGTCGTTGACTTCACTGCTGGACAACACCACAGCGTCGCCGCCGAGTTCGGCCTTGATCCGACGCAGGGCGTCCTTGGCATTGGTGGCGAAAAATCGCTTGGCGCTCATGTTCATCCTCTCAGGTTCGGGGGGGCGAGCGGCTTACTGGCGCTGGCAGATCACGCGCTGGAAATCGACGCTGGCGGTCGACGGCAACTCGGACATGGCCAGAACCACGGCTTGCGGGCGCACTCGATGAGCCAGTCGGGCCAGCGTCAGTCGCGCGCGCTGCCCGCAAATGAGCACGGGTGGGTGACCCAGAGCCTCGAGTTCGTCGAAGGCGGCCGCGGACTCTTCAATGAAGCGTCGCGCCAGATTCGGCTCCACCGCACCATCGGGTGCCACCGCTTCGTTGCCGATGGCTTGTTCGACCAAGCCCTCGAAGTCGGGGTTCAGGCCGGCGACGCGGTAGTCGGTGGCTTCGCCAAAAACGTCCTGAATGATCTGCCGGCGCAAGGCCATGCGCAGCGGCGCCACGACGTCCACTGGCTTGCCGCTGCCCGCCAGCCGGTCGGCGCAAACTTCAAGGATGGTGCGCAGGTCACGCACCGTCACGCCTTCTTCCAGCAGCAGTCGCAACACGGCTTGCAGCTGTGCCGGCTGCACCAGCTTCGGGACCGTTTCCTCGACCAGCTTCGGGAAGCGCGTCTTGAAGTGCTCGATCAGTTCGTGCGTTTCCTGTCGACCCAGCAACTCGTGGGCATATTGGGCGATCAGCTGATCAAGGTGTGTGGTAATCACCACCGGCGGCTCGACCACCGTGTAGCCAGCAGCCAACGCCGCCGACCGTCGGTCGCGGGTGATCCAGGTGGCCGGCATGCCGTAGCTGGGGTCACGCACGGCCACGCCCTCAATGGGCACATGGTCGCCCGGCGGATCGATCGCCAGCAGCCGGTCGGGCAGCACCTGACCGCGCGCGATCTCCGCTCCGTAGAGCATGAAGCGGTAGACCTCGGGCGGCAGCTGCAGGTTGTCCCGAATGTGCACGGACGGGATCAGGAAGCCCACATCGCCGACGAACTTCTTGCGGATTGCGCGAATGCGCTTAATCAGATCGCTGTTGTCGCCGGCATCCACCAGCGAAATCAGCCGGTAGGGCAGCTCCAGACAAAGCGGCTCGATCAGCGGCACGTCGGCCCAGTTCACCTCGCCGCTGCGAACCGGCTGCGCCGCGGCCAGCTGAGCGGCCTGGGACTTGCGTTTCTGACCCCGCGTGACGAACCATCCAACGCCGCTGAAAAGTCCTGCGAAGGTCAAAAACGCCACGTGTGGCATGCCCGGGATGAGACCCAGCAGCGCCAGCATCGAACCCACCATGTAGAACGACCCCCCACCGGCGGCCAGCTGCTGGCCGATCTGGGCAGAGAAATCTTCGTCGGTGCTGACGCGCGTCACCACGATACCGGCCGCAGTGGAGATGATCAGTGCGGGCACCTGCGCCACCAGCCCGTCTCCCACGGCCAGCGTGGCGTAGGTCTGAAGTGCTTCACCGAAGCCCAGACCATGCTGCAATGTGCCCACCGCCACGCCGCCCAGCAAATTGATCAGCAGAATCAGGATGCCCACCACGGCGTCGCCGCGCACGAATTTCGATGCGCCATCCATTGAGCCGAAGAAGTCGGCTTCCTGGCCCACTTCGGAGCGCCGCTTGCGGGCTTCTTCCTCGCGGATGGCGCCAGTGTTCAGGTCGGCATCAATGGCCATCTGCTTGCCCGGCATGGCGTCAAGCGCAAAGCGCGCTGCCACTTCTGCCACACGACCCGCGCCCTTGGTGATGACGACGAAGTTGATCACCGTGAGGATCACGAAAACCACCACGCCCACCGCGTAGTTACCGCCAATCAGAAACTCGGCAAAGGCTTCGATCACGTGGCCGGCAGCGCCGGGGCCGGTGTGGCCGTCCATCAGCACCACCCGGGTTGAGGCCACGTTCAGCGACAGCCGCAGCAGCGTGGTCAGCAGCAGCACCGAAGGGAAGGCCACGAAGTCCTTGAAGCTGCGCATGTTCATCGCAGACAGCAAGACCAGCATCGACACACCGATGTTGAACGTGAACAAGGCGTCCAATGCCAGCGCCGGCAAGGGCAGCAGCATCATGCCCAGAACCAGCAGCACAAGAACTGGTGCCACCGCAGCGGTAGATGGAACGCTCAACCGAAGAGCGGCCAAAGGTGATGAAGCCATTGAGGACCGGTTTCGAACACAGAGCTCGGATGTTAAATTGGTTTATCGCCATAAAAACTGGCATTAACAAATCGTCATAATATTGTTCAAAACGAGTGACATGATCATGAAAGATGTGCAAAACATCTGATCAGTCCGTCTGGCTTGAAGACGGGCTCGGCCAGTGCCAACGCGAGGCGAGGTTCAAAACCAATGCAATACACACCGGGGGTGCTGTCTCCTGCGCAACTGAAAGCTGGATCAAGAGAAATAGTTGAGCGCAATCGTGCAGGCCGTGCTTGTGCCGGGCTGCAACTTCAAGGGCAGGCCGTTGAACACGACCAGAACCCAGGAAAGGCTTGCACCTATGGATAACCTGATCACTATCGTGGTCCTGACGCTCGTCGGGTTGCTCTTGGTGATGTACATCGAGCTGAAGTCGGCGTTGCGCCGGATGGAAGACATGCGCGGCGACATGGACGCGCGGCTTCGCAACGGGCTCAGCGGCCTGGATGAACCGCTGAAACGACTGCCCAACCTCGAACAGCGCCTCGGCGATGTCGAGCGCAACGTCGCCGAGATGAAGTTGGACCCCGTTCAGCCCACACCGCCGCAAGGCGCTGCGCTGCCATGAAGCCGTGCAGCAGGGCCGTGGGTTTGTGCCGCTGCTGCTGGCGATGACGAACGGCGCTTGGCTGGCGGCGAGGGTCGGTGCCGTGCTGGCCTGGTCTTAATTGGCCACAGGTGATTCAATGCCCAGCGGCGGCAGTGGTACGGGCACATCAGGCGAATCACGCGTGGCGTACGCCCAAGCCAACAACTGCGCCACCACCGCGTAGACCTCCTGCGGAACGGACTGATCGATATCGACACGGGCCGACAGCCAGCGCGCCAAAGCGGGCGCCTCTGCCACCGGAACCTTGTGTTCGGCGGCCAACGCGCGGATGTTCAGCGCGACCGCATCGATGCCTTTGGCCACGACAGTGGGCGCCTCCATGCTGCCTTCGTCGTAACGCAAGGCCACCGCGAAGTGCGTGGGGTTGACCACAACCACATCGGCCTTGGCCACCGCAGACATCATGCGACGACGCGAGGCTTCACGCTGAAGGGCGCGAATTCGGCCCTTGGTCTCCGGCGAGCCATCGGACTCTTTTGACTCGTCCTTCTGATCCTGCAAGGACATCTTCATGCTGCTGCGGAAATTGAACCACTGAAAGGTGGCATCCGCGATCGCGACCACCATCAGCACCAAAAGCAAGTACTGCAGGCCCCGACCGAGCACGCCGGCCATGAGGGCCAACGATGCAGGCAACGAGACCGTGGGTGTCGGTGTCAGGCTGTCGTGATGGTGGTAGAAGTAGACGATCGACACCAGCAACACCACGAAGGTCAGGACGATGCCCTTGGCCAGTGAAAAAAGGTTGCTGCCTGAAGCCAAGCGCCCGAGTCCGGCGATGGGATCGAGTTTGCTCAAGTCAAAGCGTGGGGCAAACACCGGACGAAAATTGACCAGGGCCAGCGGGCCCGCGGCTGCCAGCACAAGTACCAGCAACAAAAACGCCACCAGCCAAACCACAAACCACAGCAGCGGACCCTGTGCCCATCGCTGCAGGTGGACCATGGGATCCTCCGGGCCCGTGAACACCAAAGCGCCGCGCACCATGTCTTGCACAACAGACCACGCTTGGTGACCACCGATCGTCACCAATACCCAGACCAGCACTGCGATCAGCAAGAAGCTGAGATCGCGGGATTGCGGAAACTGCCCTTCCTCCCTTGCCCGTTCGAGCTTGCGTTCACTGGGATCTAGCGACCGTTCCTGACCTTCGTCTCCGCCATCGGCCATGGTCAGTGTTTGTCAGGGTGCTCGAACTCGAGGCTCAAAGCCTCGGCACGCGCTACTTCGTCCTTGGACAGTTCGCGTTCGAGTTCATCGGCAGGGCCGCGCGCCGCCACGCAGCCTCCTTTGGCCGAAAACCGAAACCACGCGAGCGCCGCGACTTCATCTTTGGGAACGCCAATGCCCTTCCTGAACATGAGCGCGAGGTTGAATGCCCCGACCGCGTGCCCCATCCGTGCGGCGCGCATGTACCACTGCGCGGCAGCCGCGTAGTCCCGATCGGCACCGACTCCGCTTTCGAACAAAGCGCCCAGCTGCACCATGGCGGCGGTGTTGCCACCACCGGCAGACGACAGCAGCCAATACCACCCCCGCTGCCCGTCCTTTTCCGTGCCGATGCCCTGGAAATAGATCTGCGCCAGGTCGTACTGCGCCTGAGTGTGGCCATCCTTTGCCAGCGCCTCGAAGCGCTGTATTGCCAGCGGGTAGTCACCGCCTTCATAGGCATTGCGGGCCCGGTCATAGTCTGAGCAGGCCACCAGCAGAACGGCTAGGCAGGCAAGCACCCGCCCCCAGGGACGGCGCACCATGTCAGCCTTCCTCGTCAGATGGTGGAGGCGGCCCGTAAGACGCGCCCATTACCCCCCCCAGCATGCGCGCATAGCCGCCGAGCACCCGCCGCGTGATGTCGGGGTAATACGGCGAAGCGGCGAGGTAGCGGCGTTGTCGCATGCAGTTGGCCGCATCCTTGGCCGTTTCACAAGCCGCAATCGCGCCGAGCCGCCGAGCCTCGACTTGTTCACCCACGACAAAAAGCGCCAGCAGGGGCAAGCAGCCCCAGGCCAGCCATTTCGACAGTCTCTTCAGGGATGCCAATAGTTTCTTCATGCCCGACGCCTCACCGTTCGTAGTTGCCAAATGTCAGCCGGTTGCGCCACAGCGCCAGACTGTCAAGGTATCGAACGCGGTTCGGGTCGACGCCGTCGTCGAACAACTGCCCTTGCACTAGGCGCCAGGGTGCGGTTTTGGATCGCGACCCGCTCGCCATGGGCATCAGCAGGTCTCGGCAGACCACGTTATTGGGATCGGGCGTGACGCACTTCACCTGATCGACCCGCGACTCGAGCAGCCCGTTGGCACTGTAGGTCTCCACCGCCAGTTCAGGCAGCCTTGGCGGTCTGGCGCTCGGGTCGCCGGGCTTACGCTTCAACACCACGTAGCGGCCCGAGAGTTCGCAACGTCCTGACTGTCCTGCGTCACAGGTGACCTCGTGGTAGTTGTCAACGCCCGTGACTTCACGCACGAAACTCAACACCAGCAGCGCGCTCAGCAAGAACAAGCTGATCCACAACAGCCACCGCATCGGGGATTTGTTCATGGTATTGCGGCCTTTCGAATAGACATTGCATCTGCAGGTTCGACCTGCCGCCAGGGACGTTCCGGTGCTTGCAACCGATAGATCACCACATGCGCACCCAGTAGCAGGGGATCCGTCGACGGCACCGCCGCGCGCATCTTGGCGTAGGCGCCTATGGCACCGGCGCGGTCACCCTGCGCGTCCAGCCCCGTTACCGCGCAGAGAAACAAATGCGACACCAGATTTGGCTCCGGTTGCGGCACCCGAGCGCCGAGGTGTTCGGCCAGCGCCAGGCAGGCCCGTGGGTGTCCCCGCTGCGCGGCCATCGACAGATATCGCTCGCCGACCTGGGTTTCTTGCGCCCAGCGCCTGCGTAACACCGAAACGGCACCAGGAAACTGCGCCTCGGTCTCGGCCAGCGAGCGCGAGGAATGCGATTCGGCCCTCCTGAGCGCGATCAGGCCGCGAGCCAGTGCCGCCTCGGTGCTGCCAGCGTCTGCTCTCGAAGCCAGGTCCGCTTCCACCCGCTTGCAGGTTTCCAGGGCATCGAGCATTCGCCCTTCGTCGGTGGCGCAACCGCTGGTCATCAGACAGACCTGTTCCTTCAAGGCCAACAGGAATGCCGCTTCATGGCGCTGCCTCAGCAACTCGATCTCGGTGCGGGCCGGTGGGGATGCGGTAGCGGCTGGCTCGGCAGCGTGGCTCACACGATGCGCCGGCTCGCTGGAGTGAGCTGCAGGCGCCCACCAAAGTGCCATGGCGAGTGCACCAAACAGCGTCTGCGCCAAGGCCTTGCGGAACACGTGCTTCACCGTGCACCGGGGAGCACGAACGCCTGGCCCCGATTGCTTGCGGCGTCGGGCACGGGCAAGGGCGGCCGCGGCTGGGTCTCACGAGCGCCGCCGTCCGGCCTCGGGGGAAAGAACCGTGCGGATCCATCCTTGGGGGCCTCGGCGCTGCCGGCCTGTTGCTGCAATCCGGCACTGTACGGACGCTCGCTCGCGGACATCTCGGCGCTCGATCGACCTTGGTCGGCGGCAGGCGGTGCCGGCAATGGGGTGGTCGGGGCGCTGGCCGGTTTCAGCGACGGGGACGCCGCAGCTTCGGGTGTTGCTGGCGCTGTAGCCAGAGTCGGAGCCAGCGCGCTGTTCGGCGGCTGCTTCAGGACCATCAGTGAAATACGTCGGTTCAGCGGGTCGTTGGGATCGTTGGGGTTGAGCTGCCAGCTGTCCGCAAAGCCGGCCACCTGTGCAATGCGATTCGCCAGGAAACCACCGCTGACAACGGCTCGCCGTGCGGCGTTGGCGCGTTCACTGGAAAGCTCCCAATTGCCGTAGCCAGTGGAACCGCCGCCAAACTGACGCGAGTCGGTGTGACCTTCGATCCGCAGGCGGTTGTTCAGCACGCTGAGCACGCGCCCGATCGTTGCCAGCAACTGTCGTGTCTGTGGCGACATGTCGGCGCTGCCTGAGTCGAACATCGGGCGGTTTTTTTCGTCGACGATCTGGATGCGCAGACCATCGGCCGTTACGTCCATGAAGATCTGGTTCTTGAACTTGTCCAGCGTCGGATCGTTAGCGATCTGCTGCTCCAGCTGCTGCTTGAGTTGCTCCATCTTGGCCTGTTCGGCACGGTTGTACTGTTCGCTGACCTCTTCTTCGTTGCTGACCTTCTTCTGAGGCGTGTTGGAGTCGGCTCGTGCATCCTGACCGTCGCGCTTGAAGATGTTGTTGCCGCCACCTTTGATGATGCGAGCCGCATCGCCAGAACCTGAACCACCAGAGACCGCGACGCGCAACGGGTTCTGGAAGTACGCCGAGATCCCGGCGAGGTCGCCGGATGTGGTGGAACCCAGCACCCACATGAGTAGAAAGAACGCCATCATGGCGGTCACAAAGTCGGCGTAAGCGATCTTCCAGACACCGCCATGGCTGGCATGGGCGGCCTTCTTGACTCGCTTGACGACGATCGGCGGCAACGCCTTATCGGGGGAGGTCGCCATCACTTGCCCTTGACGGCTTTGGTCTCTTCGTCAAGTTCTTTGAAGGTGGGACGCAGGTCCGCGTAAAGAATCTTGCGACCGAACTCGACCGCTGCTTGCGCGGTGAAGCCATTGAGGTGGGCCAAAAGCACCGCCTTGACGCAAAGAAAGGCCTTGCCCTCAGCTTCGGCGTTTTGCTCCATCACGGTCGCCACAGGTCCGACAAAGGAGTAGGCCAACAAAATGCCGAGGAAGGTACCGACCAGCGCCGCACCGATCAGCTTGCCCAGTTCGGCCGGCGGCAGGCCGATCGAACCCATGGTGTGCACCACACCCATCACCGCGGCAACGATGCCGAAGGCGGGCAGGGCGTCTGCCACCTTCTGGATCACACCGACAGGCTCATGCGCCGACTGGTGGTGAACCTCCAGTTCCTGCTCCATCAAGCTTTCTATCTGCATGACGTTGAGCGAACCGCCCAGCATCATTCGCAGGTAGTCGGTCAGGAACTCCAGCAAGTGGTGGTTCTTGGCGATGTCCGGGTACTTCTCGAACATCGGGCTGTTCTCCGGCTCCTCGATGTCGGCTTCCAGTGACATGAAGCCATCACGCCGGATCTTCGTGAGAAGCTCGAACATCAGGCACAGAAGGTCGAGGTAGAGCCGTTTGCTGACCCCCGGCCCTTTGAACGCCGAGGGCAGCGTCGCAAACGTCTGCTTCAAGATGCGCATGCTGTTGGACGCCACCATGTAGCCCACGCCAGCACCCACGATGGTCAAGACTTCAGTGGGCTGCCAAAGAACGCTAACGTGGCCGCCGTGGAGGGCATAGCCGCCCAATGCGCAAAGTATGCCGATCAGCCAGCCGATGGGAATGGTCATGTCGATCCAGGGTAAGGGGTTGACCGCAACGCCTCAGGGCGTCAGCGCAGCGAGTCGAACAGGGAGTTGGCTGAAATTCGACCGAACAGCGACCGCGCGGCCTGCAACTGGGCCGAATAAAGGGACAGGTCGGCGATGGACTTGACCATGTCCGTGCCCACGAGGCTGGTCAGTGCGGCCGTGGCCGAATCCGACACGGTCTGGTTCTCGCTTTGGTAGGTCGACACCAGTTGCCAGCGGCCGCCGACTTCCTGGCGTGCGCCAAGTGCAGCGTCCTGCAGCCGTCTCACCAGCGCCTGAGCATCGACGCGCTGCGAGCTGGTGGACATCGCGAGTCCGGCGCCGTTGGCCCAGTCGTTGCCGGCCAACGCCAGAATGCTGTTCTGATCGTCTTGCGACAGGGTGATTTCAGCGGCCAGGGTTTGCCCCGGCCGCACGAGGAGCTCCGGGTGGTCTGCATCAGCGACACCGCCGGAATACAAAGCCCGACCCTGGCTGTCTGAGCGCTTCAACTCGGCCGCGATGGCCTCGGCGTCGCCCTGAATGGTTGCGCCCAGTGCGCGGCGGTCACTGTCGCTGAGCGCGGCGTTTTGCGATTGCGCCAAGGCTTCGGCGATACGACCCAAGGCATCGTGGATCACCGACAGGCTCTGGTCGCTCTGAGCGTAGCGGCTGTCGAGGTCGTCGAGGTTGCGGCCGAAAATCGCCGCCTGGGCCTTGACGGCCGACAGGCTCGACGCCTGGGTCACGGCCGTGACGTCTTGCGAGACCGCATCGATGCGCACCCCCGAACTGATGCGCTTTTGCTCGGCCATCGATGACGCCAGGCTCGATGTCAATGCGTCGGCTGAAGCTTGGTAAGTTTGGCTTGTTGATACTCTCATCATTTAACTCGCTTTTATCGGCCAATGGCGGCCAGCAGTAGATCAAGAAGGTTTGCGTTCACCTGCAAAAGCTTGCTGGCTGCGGAATAGGTCTGTTGATAGCGCATCAGGTTGGCCGCCTCCTCATCGAGGTTCACGCCCGATTGCGACTGGAAGTCGGCGTTCAAGCGCGTTTCCACTGCTTCCGAGGCCATCTGTGCAGACTTGTGCGCGTTGACCGCCGAGCCGAGGTTGCCAACGAAGGCACGCCAACCACCGAGCAAGGTGGCTTGCATGGCGCCTGCGCCGGTTTTCGCATCGGTGCTGTTCGCCTGTGCCGCCAGTGCCTGCAGGGACTGGTCCAAGGCGACACGGTCGGCTTCAGTGGGAGCCTTCTTCGCGTTGAAGGCGCCCAGCGTGGACAGTGCCGTCATCAGCGGGCTGGCATCGGCAGCAGCGCGCCGTCCTGCGGCGGCCGACATGAGGTCGGTCATCGGCGCCAGGTTCGGGTCGGGCTGACCGTTGGGCTGCAACACGAGGGACGGGTCGCTGGCCAGCTTGAGCTGCCCACCCAGCGAGCCCCCGAGCGCGTCCGGTGACAAGCTCACGCTCACCGGCGATGTCGCCTGGCCATTCGTGCCGAACTCGACCGACAGGGCAAGTGGGGCTTTGCCCGACGCGTTCTCGGGTGTGACTTTCAGCCGCGCCGCGCTGCCGCCGTTGACCAGTGGTTGACCGCCTAGAAATACATACGCCTGGCCATCGGCGCTGAGTCCTAGATCGCCGCCGACCAAGCCACCCGCTTGAAGCAGCAGCGCATCACGGCGGTCGAGTTCGGCGGGCGACGGGCCTACGCTGCCTTGGCTGGCGGCGATGTCACGGTTGATGACGGCCAGTTCGGCGGCAATATTGTTGAGTTGTTCCACCGCCACCGGCAGCGCGCTGCGGGCATCGCGCTGCACGGTGGTGATGCTGTCCTGGTAGCGCTGTGCGGCATTGAGCAGCACCCCGCCCTGGGTCTTGAGGGCTGCCAGCGCGGCCGCGTCCTTGGGGTTGCGCGCCAGCGTGGCCACGCTCGTGAAGAAGTCGTTGACCGGCTTGTCCAAGGACAGCGTGGCATCGGCAGCCTGGCTGTCCAACGAGGCCAAACCATCGGCCACCGTGCCGTTGAAGGCGGTGGTGCCGGCCTGCGTGACGCGCTGCTGCTGCAGCAGTGCGCTCCATTCCCGGCCGAAGCCGTTGACGCTGACGCCGCTGCCCAGCACCGGCGCACCGCTTCCCATCGACCGTTCGGTCGGGGTGTCTAGCTTGCGGCGCGTGTACCCGGCAACGGCCTGTCCGTTGACGTTTTGTGATACGAGGTCGATGCCGGCCTGCGCGTTTTGCAGCGCTGACAGGGCGGAACTGGCGATCGAGTTGGCGTTCATGAGGTGGTGTGTGTGCTGTGGGTTCAGGTACGTTGACGGCGGTGACGCACAAAACAGTTAGTGTCCAAGGGCATCAATGCGCGTTCCGGTAAGCATCCATCCCCTTCATCCACCTGCGCATGGAATCGCCCATACCCAGGCCACCCACCGAAGCGATGGTGGCTGCCATCTGGTCATCGGCCAATTGCAAGTAGCCGGCAGAAGGACCAGCCGCCTCCTCGCCGCTCAAGCTCTCCGAGCGCACCTGGGCGAGCAACTGCCGCACCAGCAGCTGCTCGAACTGGCGGCCGATGGCCTCGGGGGTCGGCCCGGAGGGTGTCGCTTTGGACGCTGTGGCGGATGTCGGGCTGACATCGAGGACAGGTCGCATGTTCCAGGGCTGGATCACTGTCATGTCAGATCACCTCTATGTCAGCCTGAAGGGCGCCGGCAGTCTTCATCGCCTGAAGGATCGAGATCAGATCGCTGGCGTTGGCACCCAGAAGGTTCAGGCCGCGAACCACCTCTTCCAGGGATGCCGCTGCCGGCAAGGCCATCAACGTTGCTGGTGGCTGTTCGATTGACGCGGAGTCCTTTGTGGTCACGACCGTTTCTCCGCGGGAGAATGGCTGCGGCTGGCTGACCTGCGGGTCCTTGCCGACCCGGACCGTCAGCGATCCGTGCGCCACGGCACACGGATCGATGGTCACCCGCTGGTTCATTACCACCGAGCCGGTGCGCGCGTTGACGATGACGCGCGGTCCGGCCGACTCAGTCTCGACACGCAACTGCTCGAGCTGGGACAGGAACGTCATGCGTGCGCTGGCATCGGCCGGCATTTGAACCTGCAGAAAACGGGCATCAACGGGCACCGCCACGCCCGGGCCGAAGCGCTTTTCGATCGCCTGCAGGGTGTGTTCCATCAGCGTGAAGTCGCTGCGGGCCAGCTCGATCTGGATCTTTTCCTGGTCCAACTGCCCTGGGACCGCCCGCTCCACCGAGGCCCCGCCGGGAATGCGACCGGCCGACAGCTGATTGACCTGCACCGAGGCTCCACCGCCACCCGCGCCGGCCCCACCCACCACGATGTTGCCCTGGGCCATGCCATAGACCTGCCCGTCCGCTCCGCGCAGCGGTGTCATGAGCAAGGTGCCGCCGCGCAGGCTCTTCGCATTGCCCATCGATGACACCGTCACGTCGATCGACTGTCCGGGACGCGAGAACGCTGGCAGTGAGGCGGTCACGATCACGGCCGCGGTGTTTTTGAGCTGCACGTTTTGCCCCGGAGGCACGGACACTCCGAGCGCCTGCAGCATCGAGATCACGCTTTGACGGGTGAACGGTGTCTGGGTGGTCTGGTCACCCGTGCCGTCTAGTCCGACCGCCAGCCCGTAGCCGATCAACTGGTTGTTGCGCACGCCGGAGACGGAAGAGATGTCCTTGAGCCGGTCGGCACCCAGCACCGGCTTGTCGAACGCCGCGACAAGCAGCGTTGCGACCAGCAAGACTCGGCCCCAGCGCGCGACCCATTGAGGACGCCGTGACGATGACCGTGCCACCAGGCTGGTTGAGGGCGCAGCCATCAGAAGGGCCAGAACTTCAGCGCCGCGCGGGTCAGCAGCCCGGGTGTTTGCGCGTCATCGGCGGCCCCACGGCCCCGGTATTCGATACGGGCGTCGGCCACGAAGGTCGATGAGACGGTGTTGGCATTGAGGTCGGTGGGGTTGACGACGCCTGAAAAGCGGATCACTTCCTCTTCGTCGCTGACGGCGAGTCGCTTTTCCCCGGCGACCATCAGATTACCGTTGGGGTAGACCTCGACGACGGTGACAGTGATCGTTCCGGAGAAGTCGTTGGTGGCGCTGCTGTTGCCTTTGCCCGCATAGGTGTTGCCGCTTTTCGTGTCCAGGTTTAGCCCGGCCCAGTTGTCGACCAGCGGCACCTTGTCGCCAGCGATGATCTTCGAGCTCAAGGTGCTGGCCTTGCTGGCACTGGCCGAACTCTTCTTATTGGCAGTCGTCTTCTCGTCGAGGGTCACCGTCAGCGTGTCTCCGACGTTGCGGGCACGGCGATCTTCAAACAAGGGTCGATAGCCAGTGCTCAGGCCACCCACCGCCGGAAACAAGCTGCCTTGGCTGGCAGGCGCAGCGACGGGAACCCTGGGTCTTGCCGTAGTCACCGCCAGATCGCTGAGTGTCTTGTCAGCGCTGGACATGGCGCAGCCGCCGGTCCCGACAACGGATACGAGCACACCGCACCACACGGCAAAGGTCTCAGGCAGTCGGCGTAGCGTCATTACAGTTGTGCCAGTTTTTGCAGCATCTGGTCGGACGCAGTGATGACACGCGCATTGACCTCGTAGGCACGTTGCGCCTGGATCAGTGCAACCAGTTCCTCGGCCACATTGACGTTGGACGCCTCCACGTACTTCTGCTGCAGCGTGCCTGCACCATCGGTCCCCGGCAGGCCGACATTGGGAGAGCCGGAAGCGTCCGTCTCAATCATCAGGTTGCCTCCCAGCGAGACCAGGCCACCCGGGTTAATGAAGCGCGCGATCTGCAACTCGCCGACCTGGTTGGGCGTCACCGTGCCCGGCAATATCACCGACACCTGCCCTGTCGGGCTGATGGTCGTGGACGTGGCATTGACCGGAATCGTGATGCCCGGCAACAAGACGTAGCCGGACTGGCTGACCAGCTGACCCTGGGAATCGAGAGAGAAGTTGCCATCGCGGGTGTAGGCGGTCTGGCCGTCGGGCAAGGTCACCTGAAAAAAGCCGGCACCATTGATCGCCACGTCCAGCGGATTGCCCGTGTTCGTCAGGTTGCCCTGCAGGAAAATGCGTTCCGCTGAAGCGGTGCGCACACCGGTACCGACTTGCAGTCCACTCGGTAGCTGCGACTGCCCGCCGGTGGGGCCACCGGCCGCACGCAGCGTCTGATAGAGCAAATCCTCGAACATCGGCTTGATCCGCTTGTACCCGGTGGTCGCGGCATTGGCCAGGTTGTTCGAAATGACGTCGAGGTTGGTCTGCTGGGCATCGAGACCGGTCTTGCCAATCCAGAGTGATCGAATCATCGGTAACTTTCAGTGCTGCGGTGCGTCAGCGCGCCACGTTGATCAATTGGTTGGCGCCGCGTGCGTTTTGATCGGCATTGCGCACCAGTTGCATCGACAAGTCGAACATGCGGCTCTGGGAAATCATTCGCACCATCGCGTCGGACACGTTGACGTTGCTGGATTCCGTAGCGCCCTGGCGCACCCGCACGACCCCCGCGCCGGCGAGTGGCAGTGCACTTGTCGACTGGTACAGGCCATCGGGTCCGCGGTCGAGCACCCCGGGGTCTGCGCGAACGATGCGCAAACGACCAACCAGCGTGCCAGTCACTTCGCCTTCGCGTCGCGCGTAGACCGAGCCATCCCCGCCCACCTCGGGCACGCTGCCCGCGGGCAGGCGCAGATCGCCGTTGTCGCCTTGCAGCGCCGCACCTGAGGCCACACGCAGCACACCGTCGCCATCCAACGAGAGCCGCCCGGCACGGGTGTAGCCCAGCGAGCCGTCGGGTCGCTTGACGGAGAACCAGCCGTCGCCTTCGAGTGCCAGGTCGAGCGGGCTACCCGTTTGCTCGATGCGCCCGCCCACACTCGAGAAGCCTGGCGTCAAGTCGACCGCGGACACCCGGGTGCGGGCACCGTCGCCCACGACCGGCACCGCGCGGAACGCCGCCAGCTGCTCTCGAAAGCCCGGCGTGGCGGCGTTGGCCATGTTGTTGGCCGTCACCGCCAGCTGGTCAACCGCGTTACGCGCGCCGACCATCGCCGTGAAGATCATCCGATCGATCATCAGCGGCCCATGTTGATGGCGGTGGTCAGCAGCGTGTTTGCCGCTTGCAGGCTTTGCGAGCTGGCCTGGTAGTTGCGCTGCAGGATCATCAGGTTGACCAGTTCGGCCGCCATGTCGACGGTGCTCTGTTCCAGTGACGAGGAGCGCACCGCGCCGAAGGAACCCGAGGTGGCAGTGCCAAGCACCGGATCGCCCGATGCGGAGGTGGCATTGAAGACGGTGCCGGCAGCGGCAGACAACTCATCAGGGGCCTGGAAAGACGCCAGCGCAAGTTGCCCGGCCACCAAGGTCCCGCCGTTGGTGTAGGTCCCCCTCATCGTGCCGGTCTCGTCGACCGAAAAGCCGGACAGCGCGCCCAGCGAATTCCCGTCAGAGGAGTTCTTGGTCACCGCAAAGGCACTGCCGAAGCCGGTCATTTTGGACAGATCGAGCGACACGTTGAACAGCCCGATGCCCTTGTCATCAGAAAGTTGGGCATTGAACAGCGTGGGCTCCGTCTGCGAACCCAGAAGTTGGCCTTCTACGAACTGCAGTGTGCCGATGCGGGTGGTTTCCACCGCCGCCGCGTTTTCTTCGGCTGCTTTGATCGCAGCCTCGCTGGCGTCGCTGCTGGCCTTGAGGCTGTCAGTTTCTTTGGTGGTGGCCCGCCCAACGCGCTCGGTTGCCGAACTGTAGACACTGATTGCGGCCACTGCCTGCTGTGCCGCCAAGATGTCCGCTGAATCGGTCAGCGGATCCGCACCCTTGTAGCTTGCCAGTGCGCCGTTGAACGCTTCCTGGGCAGCTATCTGAGCCTCGCCGTCGACCTCGGCGTTGGAATTGGCAGCGATCAGCGCGCTGGCGGCAGACACGAGTTCGAAGGCCTCAGGCGAAGCAGATTCCAGGGCTTCCGTGGGCGTCACGTGCGCCAGATTCACCAGCGCTGCGTCCTGTGCTGCCTTGGCAGCCTGCGTCGCCGCCACAGCGGACTGGTAATCGTTGCTGGCGGCGTTTGCATTGCCCAGCGCCGTGACGTAGGTGTCGTATACGGCCTTGGCCTGTGTCGCTGCGGTATCAGCCGCCGCTCCCAACGTGGCCGATCCAGCGTTGCCGGCGGGATCGCGCGAGAGCGCCACGCCATCACCTTCCATGTAGACCTCGAACTGCGAGGCCGTGGCCTGGCGTGTGTTCGTGTCACCGTTCGGCAGGTCCACCACGGTGTCGTCGATCTTCTTGAAATACAGGCTCACCTGATGAGTGACACCGTTCGCATCGAACACCTTCACCGAGGTGCTGGCGTTGTAGGTGGAGGGGTCGCTGGCCAGAAAGGGCTTGGACACAGCCACACCGCCGACCATCACCGTGGGCTTGGCCTGCCGCCCATCCAGATTGGCGGCCAAGGTTCCGGTGCTCGAGGCCTTCGGCTCAATCATCGCCGGCGGCATCATCAGTGCGCCCACCGTGTTGGTCGCGCCGGTGCGAGTGGCGTTCGGCTGGTAGCCGTTCAGAAACAGGCCGTTGGCATTGACGATGTAGCCGTCCTTGTTGACGGCGAAACTGCCGTTGCGGCTGTAGTAAGTTGAAGAAGCGGTATCACCAGAGACCTGGCTGGTCAGACAGAACATGCCGTTGCCCTGCACGGCCAGGTCCAGCGCAGAACTCGTGCCTTTCATTGCGCCCTGGGCGGCGTCACGCCGGGTACCAGCGTCTTCACCAGTCGGAGCCGCCTTGAAGTACTCGTCGACGAAAAGCGACTGGCGAGCCTTGTACCCCACCGTGTTGGCGTTCGCAATGTTGTTGCTGACGACTTGAATTGCCGCGTTTTGGGTGTTCATGCCCTTGATGCCGCTATCGAATGAACTCATGGTGATGTCCTCAGGATTTGGATAGTTGAAGTAAGTCGGCCGGCGCCACGCTGCGGCCGTCGGTCGTGAGAAGTTGCACACCGCCGCTGCTGTCGCGCCCTATAGCGTTGACCACACCAGCAGTCAGCGTTTTGGCCGTGACTGCAGCACCAGCGCTGTCGGTAGCCACGACTTGCAGGCGGTACTGGCCCGAAGCTGCGCGCTGGCCGTTGTAGCCAGCGCCGTCCCAGGTGAAGCGATGCGTGCCTTTGGTCATGGCACCGAGGCTGAGCTCGTCAACAACGGTGCCGTCTGCGGCCAGGACCTTGACCGTGGTCTGGGTGCTGGGCGCACTCACGTTCACACCAAAGTCCACCGCGTTCTTGTCGCCCAGCGTCAGGCTGGATCCAGGAGCAATCACGTTGCTGCCGATCAGCGCTGCATCATTCATGAAGGACTGGGCCGACATCTGGGACAACATCGACGCCATGGTGGTGTTGAGCTTTTCGATGCCACTGGCCGTGTTCAGCTGGGTGAGCTGACTGGTCATCTGAGCAGGATCCTGGGCACTCATCGGATCCTGGTTCTGGATCTGCGCCAGCAGCATCTTCATGAAGTAGTCCTGCGTTTCCGCAGCGGAGGTCCCCAGGCCACTCGATGTTTTCGCTGCAGTAGCAGCCGCAGGGTCATAGCTGGGAATGCCGGACGGCAATCCGCCCACGTTGGTTGTCGTCATCAGGTCCTCACCATGTCGATCACGCGTTGCAGCAGCTGGCGTGAGTTGTTCATCAGTTCGATGTTCATCTGGTAGGAGCGCGAGGCCGCCACCATATTGACCATCTCCTCTACCGGATCCACGTTGGACCCCTGCACATACCCATCCGTGTCGGCGTTCGGATGCCCCGGCTGGTACATGCGCCTGAGCGGCGCCGTGCTGGGCACCACCGAAGCAACCTCCACCCCGGCACCGACACCGCCCAGGTCAGGCTTGGGCCTGAACACGACCTGCAAGGCGCGGTAAGCCTCGCCATTGGCTGAGGTGGTCGACTCGGCGTTGGCGATGTTCGAGGCGATGGCGTTGAGCCGCTGGCTCTGCGCCACGGTCGCGCTCGCGCCGATGTGCAAGACGTTCAAAAGACTCATGGCTGCCCCGTGATGGCCATTTGACGGCCACGCATCGTGCTGCTCAGCAGCGCCGTAGCCAACTCGAAGCCGGTCGTGTTTTCGGCGAAGTGCGCACGCTCGACATCGGGGTCGACGGTGTTGCCGTCAGCGCTGGGTTGCAGCACCGTGCGATACGCCAGGCTCGGCGACGACGACGCCTCCAGGCCCGCCAGATGTCCACTGGCAGTTCTGGTCATGGGCAGCTGGGGTGACGCATTCAATCCCTGCATCTTTTCGCGCAGCGCCGACGAAAAGTCGAGATCTCGCGCGAGATAGCCGGGCGTGTCGGCGTTCGCCAGATTGGAGGCCAGCACCTCTTGCCGGTGGCTGCGCAACTGCAACGCAGCGGCATGAAAGGCGGCAGAGTCGTAGGGAGGAACAGAGGTCATGTTGACTGGGCACGTTTTCGATACGTATACCTATAGCAAATCTCATGCCTGATTGTTAACGTGCTTTACAGGGTTAGATCAGTAATGATTTTTGCCGGCTTGCCGCTTTGGAGGCAATCGCTACCTGAAAGCGCCGGCAACACTTGCCGCTGTTGCGCGGCAGGCGGCATCAGTTGGATTCCTTGATCAGGCGGCCGTTCGATGGCTGCAGCGGACGCGCGTTCATCGAATACAGGTGGGCGAAGATCGCGATCTGTTCGGCAGAAATCTGCACGGGCGTCTTCATCACGATCCACAAAACGCCCTCGGTACAGGGGGGTTGGGTCAGTGAACCCATGTAGGTGATGTAACGGGGGTCATCCGGCAGCAGCTTGGCCGGGTCGATCGGCGACGTCGCCGCAAGCTGCTGGTCGCGCTCGAGCGGCAGGTTGTTCAAGACCGTCTGCACCACTGGCTGCGCAGCACCGCGCGTCAGCATCACGGCCAACACCGCCAGCCGACCCTCCATGTCCTTGTGGACCATGTGGACCGCCATGTCAAAACCGCGACCATCAACGCGCTCTTCCGATGGCCGGTGGAAATCGAAATACACCAGCTCGTAGCGCTTGCCGGTGATCTCGATGGTGTTGCCCGCAGCCACGTTGACCTGCACGGTGCGGCCGTTGTCGATGACGCTGAAGCCACTTGGCCGGTAATCGAACTTGACCGGCTCGAGCTGGACCTTGATGGCATCGCGGATGTCGATCGGGCTTTGACGCAAACCGCTGGCGCACAGCGCGTTTTCAGGCTTGAGCTTGCTCCACCGTTCAGGACCGCCGTCACCGGCATAGTCCCAGCGTGGCGGGTGTTCGGCAAGGTAAGCGTCGCGATGGGCCGCGGCCAGATCAGCCGCTTCGACCTTGGGCGCTTTTTTTGCGCTGGATGGGCGCTTCGCTGGGGACGCCTCTGCGGCTGCGGGCTTGGCCGGCGAGCCATCGCCAGATCTGAGAATCACATCGCCCGACCCCGCAATGCGCTCGGCGAGCAGTTTTTGCAGCGTCTCGTCGGAGCTGGCTTCCCCTTTGGCCGGTGCAGCGGAAGCCTTGCTCTCAGGCTCGCCAGCCTCGGCGGAAGACTTTGCGGTGGCTTTCGACTTGAAGGGCGACAGCGCTCCAGAAGCCGGTGCCGCAGCAGGCTTGGGCAGGGCGTCCTTGATGGCAGGAGGACCGTCCTCCTTCGCACAGACCGCCGCAGCGGTCACACAAAGCAAAAGGCTCATGGCCAGGGGTTTGCAGGCGTTCAGGCGGGCGAGGGTTGGTTTTCGCATCATGTTCAATCTCCTTGGGGAATCGAAAAGCGGGCGTGTTCACAGCCATCTCGCTCGACAACGCATTCAGCTAGCGTGCTGCGAGACGGGTACAGGTTTGTGAGCTGGCGACCTCGACGGGCAGCCAACTCGGTGGTTCAAGGCGGGCCCGGGCCAAGGCCTTGCCCGACAAAGGCCAGGGCGGCCGTGGCGATCGCGTCCGACAGCGCAGGCAGTTGCAGCACCAGCATCAGCATGACCAGCGCGGCCAGAGGCGCGTTGATCGAGAAGCCCACGGCCATCAGGTTGAGCTGTGGCGAGATGCGGCCAATCAGTCCAAGCATCGTGTTTGAAAACAGGTAGAGGGCAAAGCTGCCGCATGACAGCACCAGTCCCATCGAGAACGCGCTGGTGATCAACGTCACCAGCCCCTGCAGCTTCCAGCCGGAAGGCCAAGTGCCCAGCGGCACGTAGCTCATGCTGGTGGCCAGGCGTTCTATGAAAATCAGGTGCAAATCGCTGACGAACAGAGTGGCCAGCAGGCCCATGCCCAGAAATTCGCCAAGGGCCGTGGACGGCAGTGCGGCCTGGGGTGACACGGTCTGCGCGAAGCTGAAGCCCGAATGCATGGACAGCGCCTCGGTCGTCAGATCGACGGCCAGCATGGCCAGGCGCAGCGACCAGCCCATCACCAGGCCGATGGCCAGTTCGCTGCCCACGCACAGCAGATCGGCATTGACAGGCGCGCCGGACGGCGGTGCGGCCACCAGGGCCAGGATCAGCACGGGTCCAACGCGAAGCGACAAGGGCAGTGCGCGAAACGACAGCAATGGCAAAGACAGGAACAGGCCCAGCAAGCGCACCGAGGCCAGCAGGTGGGTGGCCGCCAGGTCCAGCAAGGCGGCATCGAGTGCGTTGGGGCTCATCCGGCAAGCTGCGGAATGCGCGCGATCATTTCTCGCACGTAGTCGACGAACAGTCCCAGCGACCACGCCCCCGTGACAGCCAGCACCAGCATCACCGCCAGCAACTTGGGCACAAAGGCGACTGCGGGCTCGTTGATCTGGGTGGCCGACTGAAGCGCACCAATGACGATGCCGACAACCAGCACGGTCAAGATGACCGGTCCACCCAGGAAGGCGGCCATGCGCAGCGCGCCAATCAGCAATTCAATGACCACACTGACTTCCATGGATGTCTGCTCTTACTTGGCGAGAAAGCTCTCGACCAGAGCGCCAGCAAGCAGGCTCCATCCATCGGCCAGCGCGAAGACGATCAGCTTGATCGGCAACGAGAACATGACCGGCGACACCATCACCATACCGACGGAGGTCAGGATGCTGGCTACGGCAAGGTCGATCACCAAGAAGGGCAGAAACACGACAAAGCCAATGAGAAAACCGGTGCGTATCTCCGAGATGGCGAAAGCTGGCACCACCACCCTGAGCGGCGCGCTTTCGCGGTCGGTCAGGGGCTCGCGTGCCAGTCGGGAAAACATTTGCAGGTCGCTGGCACGGGTGTGATTCACCATGAAGTTCTTCAGCGGTTGGCTGCCCCGATCCAAGGCGGTCTCGAGCGAAATTTCCTTGCTCGCGTAAGGCTTCCAGCCCTTTTGGTACATCTCGTCGAAGACCGGGGTCATCACGAAATAGGTCAGGAACAGGGATAGCGCAACCAGCACCGAATTCGGCGGCATGGCTTGCAGGCCCAGGGCCTGACGCAGCAGCGACAAGACGATGAGGATGCGAGTGAAGCTGGTCATCAGCATCAGCGCGGCAGGCAGAAAAGACAGCGCCGACAGCAGCAGCACAGTCTGCACAGGCACGGTGTAGTTCATGGCGCCGCCGGGGCCCGCCACGCCGTCGACCAAGGGAATGGCCTGGGCACTGACGAAACCGACAGCCGTCAGCATGCCCAGCGCCAGCCCTGTTTGGATGGCACGCCTGGATTTCATGGCAGGCTCGATTCAGGCGCTGGCATGGTCTTGGAAGCAGCGGACCCATCCCCCGATGGGGCGAAAGCTGGTGCCGCAGGTGGCGCCACCAGCAACGTCAATCCCCCGGAGCCCTGAGCCAACAAGTAACGCTGGCCGGCATGGCCCACCAGCACCAAACGGTCCGTCGGGCCCACGGGCACCACCTCCAGCACGCGAACCTCGCCCGTCGCAAAGCGCGCACCCGGCAAGCGCTTGCGCCACGCCAGCCACAGCGCCAAAGCCACCAGCACCAGCAGCAGCAACAGCGACAAGGTAAAGCCGGCCATGTCGCTCATCGACTGAGCTTGCGCAACCGCTCGGTGGGCGTGACGATATCGGTCAGACGGATGGCGTAGCGGTCGTTGACGATCACCACCTCCCCTTGAGCGACCAGCGTGCCGTTGACCACCACATCCAGGGGATCACCCGCAGGCACATCCAGCTCGATCACCGCACCGTAGGTGAGGCCCACAAGGTGGCGAATCTGCATCTTGGCTCGCCCCAGCTCGACGGTGAGTTGCACCGGCACATCCATCACCAGCTCGATGTCGTTGCTGGCGGTAGCTGACCCTGAGGTGTCTTCCAGAAGGCTGTACGGTGATCGTTCAACGCCTGGCTTGCGCCAGTTGCTGCCTGGCGATTCGCCGGGACCCGTTCCTGCACTGGTATTGGCTTCGATGTTCACGGGGTGTCCCTCTGGGAAGTGGATTCGGTGGGGCTGGCGGTGGTCGGCCGCTCTCGGAATTGCGGGCTCATGAAGCCGCGCTCGTCGGGCTTCTGGCCGAAGGTGACCGGGTGCTCGATCTCGGTGACCTTGACGGCATAGCGACCATTGCGCACGCCGTAATCGCCCTTGATCATCGGCAGGCCGTCAACCATCACCGTCACGGGGTCGAGCAGTTCGATAGGCAGCAGATCACCGACGTTGAACGACAGCACTTCGCCCAGCGTCGTGTGCTTGCGGGCGAGCACGGCCACCATCGCCACCTGCGCCGATTGCACCTCGGAGCGCAGGTTGTCGGTCCAGCCGCTGTCGTCGTCGGCCTGAAAGGCCTGCATCTGGCTGAAAAGCAGCGTCTTGATCGGCTCGAGCACCCAAAACGGGATGCACAGATCGACGCTGCCCTTGCGCCCGTTGATGTCGACCGTGAAGCTGCAGTGCAGCACCATCTCTTCGTTGTCGGTGATGCGGGCGAACTGGAAGCTCGTTTCCTGACGCAAAAAGTCGAACTTGATCTCGTGGACGGGCTTCCAGGCCTTTTCGTACTCGTTGAGCAGGCTGTCGACCAGGCGCCGGATGATGCGCAACTCGATGGCCGTGTATTCCTTGGTCGAGATCTTCGGCGGCAGCTTTCCTTCGCCACCGAACATGTTGTCGATGGTGATGTAGACCACCTGCGGATCGATGATCCAACATCCCACGCCACGCAGAGGCCGGATGTTGACCAGGTTGATGTTGGTCCGCTCCGGAAAGGCATTGACGAACGCCGCATAAGGCTTGAGCTCGGGCAGCTTGACCTCGACCTCGACCGCACGGCGGACCATGTTGAACAGCGTCAGCCGCGCCGTACGGGCAAACCGCTCGTGGATGAGCTCGAGCGTCGGCATGCGTCGCTTGACGACGCGCTGCATCTTGTCGAACACGTAGGCCGACGAACTCGCTCCAGCGTTCGTTGGGGGTGAAGCGGGCTCGTTCATGCGCGATTCGTGGGCAGGCGTGTCACTGCATCACCAGCGCGTTGAACAGCACCGCCTGCACCGGCAGGTCCATCTCGGTGACCTTCCAGAATTGGGCGGCAGCCTCCTTCGCCACCGCGCTGTAAGAGCCACCTCCGGCGGTCTCCTTCGGAATCGCACCCAGGCGCTCCAGGTTGCGCAGATCGGCCGTCGAAGGTTCCTGCTGCAAGATGAAGATGGCCGTCAGTTGCGGTTCGATGATCGCGTTGATCACCAGCGCGATGTCCTTGGCCATCGCAGCCTTGCCCTCAACGCTGGCCAGCTCGGGCACCGTGCGTGCCGACAGCACAGCCAGCACACGGTCGCGTACCAGCGGCAGAAATTCAGTGATGCGCTTTTCCGTCGCGGCGTCCGCGGTGCGCAGCACCAGCTTCGTCTGCAGGTAGTGCTCGCCACCTTGGCCCGGCAGGTTCACCAGGAATTCATCCAGCGTGATGAACACCGGCGGCTTGTTTTCCTTTTTGTGTTCCAGCTGCTTCATCAGCCGCTTTTCAACAGAGTTCTCCGCCTCTTCCTCGGCGTGCTTCTTCGCTGAAGACCACATCGTGAAGCCAACGCCAGCGGCCACGAGCACGAGCACGCCAAGACCGCCGAGCAGCAACAGTTTCTTGGATTTGGGTGGATTAGCCGGTTCAACAGCCGGCACAGCGGACTCGGCGGTAGGGGCGTCAGGGGTCGGGGTTTGGTCAGCCATGGGAACCTTGTGAAGAGAGTGAACGCCGTCAGGCGTAGAGGTCGAGTCGGGTGCCGCCATTGACGCGTGGCGCGATGGCGGACACAGGTGTCACTGAGCCTGTAGTGCGGCGTGCCGCATTTGTCGATGCGACGACAGCCGTGCCTTGCCCCTGGCCGCTCTGGGGTCTGCCGTCTGAGGGGTCGCCGCTGGCGCCGTCGTGGCGCACGCTCACCTGCACCACCAGACCCATTGCCTGCAGGGTGTCGACCAGTTGCTGGCTGCGCTGGCCGAGCAGTCGGGACTGCGCTTCGCTGCTGGCATGGAGCACCAGTGCGGCATGTCCAGGTTCGCTGAAAACCATGTCCATGCGCATGCGACCAGCCTCGCCGTTGTCGACGACCAGTTGCAGTTTTTGCGTCGCCATGTGTTCGGCTGCAACACCTGACAAGCGCGCACTGGCTTCAGCGGCTGCACTGGCCAGCGCCTGAACGACGCTCGGATTTGCTGACACCAACGGCGCCGCCTGGTCATCGGCCAACCCGACAGCGCCCTGTGACGTTGGCAAGGGTATGACCGTGTCGGACGTCATCTCGACAGGATCAAAAACCGCATCCGACAAGACCGGTGTGCCGTGCTCGGCGACCGCTGTGCGCAGCTGGATCGCGCCTGCCGCATCGAGTTGCGGCGCGTTGGGCACCGTGAGCGCCAGAAAATTCGAACGTGAAGACGGCTCGGGTGCGCTCGCCACCACCGTGACTGGGGCGGATGCGGTGCTGCGCGGCACAGGTTTCGGCGCTTGCGAGGCTGGAGCAAACACGACATCGACCCCACCCTCCTCAGCACCGACCACGAGCGCGCGAGGTGTGACGTCTTGCGACATCGCCGCCATCGGCTTGGCGCCGGCGACCAGGGTGGCAGTGACAGCAGCGGCAGCAGCTGGACCGGGCAGTGCAGCCGGCACGACAGGTGCGGCTGCGTCAGCATCATTGCCGAGCGCTGCAGTGTCGCCAGCTGTTGCATCAGCGGCGACCAAGACCGGGCGCGGCGTGAGGTCTTGCGAAGTCGCAGCACTCGGCGTGGCGCTGGCGACCGTGGTGACAGTGACAGTGTCAGTGTCAGTGTCAGTGTCAGTGTCAGTGTCAGTGTCAGCTGGACCGGGCAGCGCAGGTGCGGCTTTCTGGGCATCAGTGCTGAACGTGGCTGCGTCGGCAGCCGCTGCATCAGCGGCGACCACGACTAGGCGCGGCGTGAGGTCTTGCGAGATCGCCGCACTCGGCGTGGCGCTGACGGCTGAGGCGACATTGGCCGCTGGACCCGACAGCTCGCCCGGCGCGACGGGTTCGACCGGTGCGACAAGTGCGGCTGCCTCGGCATCAGTGCTGAGCGCAGGAACGTCGACGATTGCTGCATCAACGGCGACCACGACCGGGCGCGGCGCGAGGTCTTGCGACATCGCCGCCATCGGCTTGGCGCGATCGACTGACCCGGCAGTGGCATCTGGATTCGGCAGCGCACCCGCCGTGACAGGTGTGGCTGCCTCGGCATCAGTCGGGCTCACAGGTGCTTGGGACGCTGCTGCAACAGCGCCACCAAAGAGCGGGCTCGGCGCGAGGTCTAGCGACACCCCCATCATCAACTTGGCGCCGGCAACTGACGCGACAGCGGCAGCTGGGTCCGACAGCGCCTCTGGCGTCAAAGGTGATGCCGTGTTGGCAGCCGATGGGACCGCAGGAGCCACGGCAACTAATGCAACAGCGGCAAGATTTGCCGCATCCGCGCTTGACTGTGCGTCAGCCGCCCAGACCGAAGCGTCGCTCCCCGGCTTCCCGGCGGGCGACTCCGGCTCCTCAAAAGTTGCATCAACGGCTTCGTCCGGCTTGCCATGGCGCACGCGCAGCAGCTGCGCAAAATCGGATCCACTGACTGCCGGCTCGCCAAGGTGGGCCATGGCGCCTTGGCGATGGGACGCACCCGCCGTCTGAAAAACAACTGAAATGCCTATCGGTGTTGTTGCCATGATTTACACAGTTAAGTTCACAGTTGTCGCATTTTCTGTGCCAACCTCGGCTGCAGGCGTGCGTTGATCACGTCCTCCAGTTCGGCATCGAGGCGGCGCTGTGCGATCCGCTGCTCCGCGCGCAGGATCTTGGCGTGCTGCTTGACCAGCCCCTCGCAGCGCTGCTGGAGGTCTTGCAGCCGCTGCTGCAGGATCTGGACGCGTTCCTGATGGCGGCTGATGGCTTCGGTTTGCTGACCCGCCGTGCCTTTCAGCCGTTGGCCAAAGGCTTGGGCGTCTCGGGCGAAGCTGACAAGGCGTCCGCTTCGCTGACCGTCCATTGCTGAGGCGAGGTATTCGCTGCTGAAGTCATTGAGCTGCTGGCGCAGATGCATGGCCCGCTGCATTTGCTGCCTGGCCAGGCGCAGCTCGCCGGACACCTGCTTGACTTGCGTATTCACCAGCAGCAGCAACTGGCCAAGGTCACGGCTTTGCATGCTCAGTTGCCGCGCTGTGTCTCGAGGCCCAGGGCCGCCAGCCGGTCCAGAGCCTCACCATGGTTCACGACCTCGTCGGCAGACTGCTGCAGGAACGACGCAATCGCCGGCCAGCACCGCAGTGCGGTGTCGAGCTCGGGGTCGGCGCCGGGGCTGTAGGCGCCCATCGCCACCATGTCGCGACCACGCATGAAGCGTCCGAACAGACGCTTGATCTGGCGCGCTTGCGCCACTTGTTCAGCCGAAGCGACGCGGGGCATCACGCGCGAGATCGAGCGCTCGATGTCGATGGCTGGGTAGTGGCCGGCCTCGGCCAGGGAGCGCGACAGGTAGACGTGACCATCGAGCACCCCGCGGGCCGTGTCGGCCAGAGGGTCACTGCTGTCGTCATCGTCGAGGAGCACGGTGTAGAACGCCGTCACAGAGCCCCCCGAGACCTCGCTGTTGCCAACGCGCTCGACGAGTTCAGGCAGGCGTTGAAAAACACTGGGCGGGTAACCGCGGGCCACTGGCGGTTCGCCCAGACCGAGGGCGATTTCGCGCTGGGCCATGGCGAAGCGGCTTAGCGAATCCATGATCAGCAGCACGTGATGCCCCTGATCTCGAAACCAGGTGGCCACGTCGGTGGCGAACCACGCGCCGCGCACACGCGCCAAGGGCGACGAGTCCGCAGTGGCAACCACCAGCACCGAATGCTTGAGCGCCTGCGCACCCAAAATGTCCTCAACGAATTCACGCACCTCGCGGCCGCGTTCACCGATCAGTCCGACCACCACCACGTCGGCCTCACTGTTGCGCGCGAGCATCCCGAGCAGCAGGCTCTTGCCCACGCCCGTACCGGCGAAGATGCCCATGCGCTGGCCACGACCCACCGTGAGCAGGCCGTTGATCGCACGCACGCCGACGTCCATCGGCTGGTCAATCTGCTTGCGCGTCAGCGGGTTGAGCCGCCCGCTGCCTTGTCCCGGCACGGCCGACAAAGTGATCGGCAGGTCGTCGAGCGGGCGGCCGAACCCATCGACGATGCGCCCCAGCAAGGACAAACCGATCGGCATCGCCCGGCGACGATCCATCAACTCGAACCGGTCACCAGCGTCTGCGGGCGTGCCAGCCGGGTAGACCAGTGCGCCCGGTCCCACGTTGGTCTCGGCGTCCAGGGCCATCAACTGCGTGATGCCGTGCTGGAACGACACGCAGCACGCCTCGATGGTGCGACCGTCGCCGGTGCGGATCAGGGCACGCTGGTCGATGGCCAGCGGCAGTCCTTCGACATCCAGGATCAGCCCGCTGACGCGAACCAGGCGGCCGCTGCGCACCGAACTCGGCGCATGGGCCAGCCGCCGCGTCGCCGCTTGCAGACGGACCAGCGCGCGCGAGGTGGCCGTGGCGGGGAGCGCTGGCGCTCCAGAGACCACGGCCTGCGTCATGGCACCAGGGGCAGGCCGAGCGCCGAGCGCACCAGGGCCTGTCGGGCGGCAGGCCCGATGTCGAGCCGCGTGCCGCCCACCTCGACCAGGATCCGACCGACGGGTAAATCGGCATCGACGATGACAGTGTGGCCAAAGGGCAGGTCAAACCTTTGCAGGGCTTCCTGCCAGTTCTGCGCGTCGTCAGACCCAATGCGCAGCAACAACTTCTCGCCCGGCATGGGCAGATGCATCAGCGCTTCCTGAACCGCAGCCATGAAGGCGGTGCGCTCGAACGCCTGGCTGCCGCTCAGGCGCTGAGCCACCAGCAGGGCCAGATCGACCACCGGCTCGGCTATGGCATCGGGCAAGGCGCTGATTTCGCTCAGGACGGCTTCCAGTGCGTCAGTCAACGCGGACAACCGCTCGCTGGCCTCATCGAAGGCCTGAAGTCGGCCATCGGCCAACCCTTGGGTCAGACCCTGAGCGCGGCCATCGGCCAAGCCCTGCTCGAAGCCTTGCTCGTAGCCGGTGACCAGCCCATCGCGCCGCGCTTGTTCCAGGGTCGCGTCGATGTCGGCCTGGCTCAGCGTGGGTGGCGGAGGCGGCGGTGGCGGTGGTGCGTCGAAAGACGGTGGCAGCCAACTGCGCGCGGGCGTCAGGGTATCGATGGAAGACATGGGTGGTGGCGGGCGCTATCAGCCGGGGACAGCGCGCTTACAGGAAGGCGTCCGACTGTTTGCCTCGCTGCATCAGCATGCGACCCTCTTCGGTCAGCGCACGCCCGATGGCGAGGATTTCCTTTTGCGTGTCCTCGACCTCCTGGACCTTGACCGGGCCCTTGGTCTCGAGTTCCTCGCGCACCGCTTCGGCAGCCCGCTTGGCCATGTTCTTCAACAGCTTTTCGCGCAGGCGAGGGCTGGCGCCCTTGAGCGCAATGACCAACTGTGGCTGTGGAATTTCCAGCATCAGTGTCTGCAACGAGCGATCCTCAAGCTCGAACAGATCCTCGAAGGTGAACATGCTCTCGACGATCCGGGCCGCCAGTTCGGGGTCGAATTCACGGATGCGGGTCAGCGCCTGCTGATCGATGCCACCCGAGAGCAGATTCAAGATGTCGGCGGTCGGGCCCACGCCGCCCACGGTGCTGCGCTTGAGGTCGCTATCAGGTCCGGCCACGCGGCTCATGACTTCATTGAGCTCCTTCAGCGCTGCAGGCTGGACCTTTTCCAGCAAGGCAACGCGCAGCAAGATCTCGCTGCGCTCTTGCTCCTCGAACAGCTTGACCACCTGGGACGACAGCTCGGGCTCTAGGAAGACGAAGACGGTGGCAATGATCTGCGGGTGCTCGTTCTTGATGATCTCGAACAGCACATCGGGCTCCATGCGCTTGAGCGTCTCGATGCCCGACATGTCGACGGCAGACTCCAGCCGACCCAGCAGGTCAGACGCCGCTTCCATGCCCAGCGCCTTGCCCAGCATGTTTTGCATGAACGAGTCGGTGTCGAACGCGACTTGGGCATTGTTTGAGGTGGTCTCGCGGAATTCACGCAGCACTTCGAGCACCAGATCTCGCGACAGTGCCCGCACCACGGCCATCTTTGCTGACAGACGTTGCACCTCGAAGGGTGACAACTCGCGCAGCACATCGGCAGCGGCCTCGGCACCGACGGCGAGCAACACCACGGCCGACTTCGACGGGCCATCCAGGTCGGCGGCACTGTTGATCGAACCCTGAGCGCCCTTGACGCCCTCCTTCATTGCGTCGGCCAATGACATTGGCCGGGGCGCTGCCGGGGCGCCCGTATCGTCTTGTTCAGCCATGGTCAGCTCTGGTCGTGCAGTCGCACTCAGGTGTGGCGAGATGCCACAGCGGAGCGTCAGGCAATGGGTTCATTGGACGGCCCATGTCAGGCCCCCGGCTTCTGTTCGCGCAGCCAGTCCTTGAAGACGGCGGCGACCACGGCCGCATCTCGGCTGACATAGTCCTTGGCGTAGGCCAGCAGCTCCTCGTACTCGCGCTGCTTGTCTTCTTCCATGCGCTTGCGGTCTTCGTCCTCGCGGCGCCGGTCTTCCTCGGCGCGCACGCGGGCCTCCTCTTCAGCCATCTGCCTCTCCTCGAGCTCCAGCCGGCGACGCTCCTTGTCGAGCTCCATCTCCAGCCGGCGCTTTTCGCGCGCCTGTGGCGTGAGCATCGCGAGTTCCATCTTCATCTTCTCGTCAAACTGCTCATCGAGCTGCTGGGCCTCGTCGACCACCGGCGCCGGCGGCGGATACAGCAGTGGCTTGACCACCACCAGGAACACGATGCCCACGATCGCCAGCAACAAGGCCACCTTCAGCGTTTCCTTGACGATCTCGATCACCCCGCCATCGCGCCAGAAAGGCACCTCTTCGGGGGGCTCCACGGTGAAGGGAATGTTGGAAACGCTGACCGAATCGCCTCGCGCCTGGCTGTAACCCATGGCATCGCGCACCATCTGGTTGATCTGCTTGAGCTCGTCAGGCTCGAAAGGCGTGGAGGTCGGTTTTCCACCCTTGTCCTGACCCTTTCTGTTGTTGACGATCACCGCCGCGGAAATCCGCTTGATGGTTCCGCGTCCGCCCTTGATCACCTGGACCGCACGGTCGACCTCGTAGTTCGTGGTGGATTCCTTGCGGGCCGTGTTGGTCGCTTGTGGTGCCAAAACAGCGGGGACTGCAGGCGCCGCCGCGGAAGCCGCCGGGTCTTGTTGCGTTGGTGGACGGTTGTCGATGGGTGTTTGCGCAGGCTGCGGGGGCTGATTGCTGAGCGCCCCCGGAATGCCGCCCGCGGTGTTGGTCGGGCTGGAGGACTCGACGCTTTGCTGGCTGCGGATCGCACTCTGTTCGGGCGGCGAATTCGGCTTGAAGGTTTCTTCGGCACGGTCGACCTGGGTGAAGTCGACCTCCACCGAGACCTGCGCGCGCACGTTGTCGCGCCCGGTCACCGGCTCGACGATGGACGAAATGCGTTTGGCGATCGTCGATTCCATCTCGGACACGTACTTCAGCTGCGCTGCGTCAAGCCCCAAAGCGCCTTGCCTGCTCGGGTTCGGCGACAGCAGATTTCCTTCGCTGTCCATCACCGTGACCGACTGCGGGCCCATCTGCGGCACCGAAGAGCTGACCAGATTCGTCACCGCCGTGACTTGCGATTCATCGAGAAAGCGCCCCGGGTACAAGGCCAGCACCACCGACGCTGTGGGCCGCTGCTCCTCCCGGCTGAAGGCCGATCCCTTGGGAATGGCCAGATGCACGCGCGCTTGCTTGACCTGAGAGATGGATTGAATGGTCTTGGCGAGTTCGCCCTCGAGTCCGCGCTGGTAGTTGATCTGCTCGACAAACTGGCTGGTGCCCAGCTTCTGGTTTTCCAGCAATTCGAAGCCGACAGAGCCGTCCTTGGGCAGTCCCTGCCCCGCGAGCCGCAGTCTCACTTCGTTGACCTGTGGACCGGGCACCATGATGGCGCCACCGCCCTCCGTGAACCGGTAGGGCACGTTCATTTGCTGCAGTGACGCGATGATGGCCGCACCGTCGCGCTGAGCCACGTTGGAGAACAGCACCCTGTAGTCATCCCGGCTGCGATCACCCAGCAACACGGCGACCATCACCGCCAAAACCAGCACCACCGAGGCGCCGAGCATCAGCCGCTGTGGCATCGCCAGGCTCATGACCCGGTCGGTCATGGCACGCATCCGACCGACCAGCGTCGACGGATCAGCCGTCACGGCATTGGGGGAACGTTCTAACTGCGCAGCGCCATCACTCATCTCGTAATCCCGACATCTCGAAGACCGATCCGCAGGCAGGATGCAGTAAAAAGCGACATGCTCCGAAGAGACTCAAACAATAGCCAAAAGAAGACATTCACCGTTTATAACTGATTTGCGTTAATCAACCGTTAAGGGCAATAGAATCAGTTTTTAAACGACGTTCAGGCCGTGACATTTGCCTCCCCCGCCCCCTCCGCCGTGCGTGCGCCTGCAGTCGACACGCTGGCCGCTGCGTTGGCCGCGTTCGCTGAGCACACCTCGGAGCTCGTGGGGCAGGACAAGGCGCTGGAGCAGTCGGTAGACCGGCTGCGTTGCGATCTGGAACACACGAAGACGCGTCTGCATGAAGAGATCCGGCGACGCACGGCCGCAGAAGCGCACCTGGGTTCGATGTTTTCGTCGGCCCCCTTCGGCCTGTTGTCTGTTCACAACGGACAGGTGGTCGCGCTCAATAGCGCGGCCGCGGCGCTTGTGCCCTGCCTGTCGGTGGGCGCGGTGTGGGAAATGCCGACCGCCTGGGGCCGTCAGGGAGGCAGCGACAACTACAGCACAGGCCGTGGCGACTGCGCTCGCGTGGTGAACGTGACCTGCTTGCCAGACGACACGGACGCGACGCGGCAGCTCATCCGTCTGGAAGACGTGACCGAGATGCTTCGTGAACGCGAGAACGACGCGCGTCGGGACCGTCTCGCCGCCATGGGCCGCATGAGCGCCGAGTTGGCCCATCAGCTGCGCACGCCGCTTTGCACCGCCACCTTGTACGCAGGTCAGCTGGGCGAGCCCAGCCTCGACGATGCGGAACGGCTGGGCATGGCGCAGCGGCTTGTCGGACAACTCGGTCAACTCGACGCGCTGATCACGCGAATGTTGAGTTTTGTTCGAACGAGTGTGCGCGCCAAGGAGGTCCATGCGATCGAGCCCCTGGTTCGTGAGCAGCTGACTCTGATTGCGCCGCAGATGGCCCAACGCCGCTTGCGTTTGCACGCCGATTGGCAGGCACACGACTGCGAATTGGCAGTGGACCGCCTGCAGATCGGCTCGGCCGTGCTGGCACTGCTTGAAAACGCGCTGCAGCACGCGCCGCACGACAGTGTGATCAGCGTGCGTTGCCTGCATGCCGGCCATCGCGTGGACATCGTCGTGGCCGATCAGGGGCCGGGCATCGCACCGGCCATCGAGTCCCGCCTGTTCGAGCCGTTCGCCAGTGGCCGGGCCAATGGCACCGGCCTTGGTCTGGCGATGGCGCGTGCCGCTGCGCAGGCCCACCGCGGAGAGCTCAACTACAGCCCGTGCTCGCCGCAGGGCGCCGCTTTCACGTTGTCCTTGCCGGTTCTTCCGGCCATCTGAGGACCATGAAAATGACCTCGACCGCGCCCGTTCAGACGCCGATGGCTGAACACCACCTGCTGCTGATCGAAGACGATCCCGAACTGCGCGAGGCGCTCTTGTCGACATTGCGGCGTGCCGGGTTTCGCGTCAGCCCGGTGGCCAGCGCCGAAGAGGGGCTGACGGCCTTGTCCACCGAAAGCATCGATCTGGTCGTTTCCGACATCAGACTGCCAGGCATGAACGGCCTGGAGTTGCTGAACACCTTGCGCGGTCGTCCTCATCACCCGCCGACGCTTCTGATGACGGCCTTCGCGGATGCACCGCTGGCCATCGTGGCACTGAAGGCCGGCGCCCGCGAACTGCTGCTCAAGCCCTTTTCCACCTCGGCGCTGGTCGAGGTGGTGAGGCGGCACCTGGCCCCATCCACAACCAGTTCTGACCCCAACCTGTCGGCCAGCGGATTGCTCTGCACCGACGCTCGCATGCGTGCAACGGTCACCCGGGCCGAGCGGGCGGCCGTGTCCGACGCCAGCGTGCTGCTGACCGGCGAGTCCGGCGTTGGCAAGGAAGTCATGGCGCGGCACATCCATATGGCTTCGCGCCGCGCTGACGGTGCCTTTGTTGCTGTCAACTGCGCCGCCATTCCGGACAGTCTCCTCGAGGCCACGCTGTTCGGTCACGAGAAAGGTTCGTTCACCGGCGCCACACGTCAGCAGCCCGGCAAGTTTGAACAGGCCCATGGCGGCACGCTGTTCCTTGACGAGATAGGCGAAATGGCCGCGGGCACTCAGGTCAAGTTGTTGCGGGTGCTGCAGGAGCGCACTGTGGAGCGGCTGGGTGGACAGCAGAGCATTGCCATCGACATCCGGCTGATCACCGCCACCAACCGGGACCTGAGCGCCGATGTGGCCAGCGGGCGCTTCCGCGAGGATCTGTTCTACCGGCTGGCCGTATTTCCCGTGCCGATCCCGCCGCTGCGCGAGCGGCCCGGCGACATCGTCCCTCTGGCGCGCCGCTTTGTTCAACGCTACAGCGCCAGTTTCAGCCTGCCGGACCGCAGACTCTCACCTGCCAGCGAAGCCGCTTTGTGCCTCCACCGCTGGCCCGGCAACGTTCGGGAACTGGAAAACACCATCCAGCGCGGCCTGCTTCTCAGCGAAGCGCCATGGATCGAACCGGCTCATCTTGAACTGCCGTCATGCGAGATCGCACAGGTCGATGTGGCCACCACCCAGGCCGCACAGACCACGGCCGTGCTGCCGCTGAACGCCGTGTCCATGGTTCCTGGCGCCCCTTTGGCATTGCCCGAAGGACCTGAAGCCCGTGCGCGCAACGTTCGCGATGTCGAGCGCGAACACATCCTGAGCGTTCTGCGTCAGGTGGCAGGTAACCGGCGCGCCGCGATCGCCATTCTGGGGATCTCCGAGCGGGCCCTGCGCTACAAACTCAAGGCGTACCGCGAACAGTCGTGCGCTCCATCGACGGACCGCCTGGACGCAGACTGCGCCGCTGAGCGAGCCGATTCCCCGATCGTCATCCCGGTCCCGTCCACCGCCATGAGCGACCCAAGCGGCTCGTGCCCGCAGCACGCCTGAAAACATCACTTCCCGGAGCCCACCATGACCATGACCATCAGCACATTGCCCAGTGTCGACGCCTTGCTTGCCCGGATGGAAGCGCTGCAAAGCGTCGCACGTGGCAAACCGGCGCCCGTTGAAGACGCCGCGGCCGGTGCCATCGACTTTCCCATGCTGCTGCGCGACGCGGTGCGCGATGTGAACGCTGCGCAGAACACCGCCCAGGCACAGGCCCAGGCTTTTCAGCTGGGCGACCGCAGCGTCTCGATCGAACAGGTGATGATCTCGATGCAGCAGGCCAGCATCTCGTTTCAGGGCATGGTGGCAGTTCGCAACAAGCTGCTTGAAGCCTACCGCGAGGTCAGCAACCTGTCGGTATGAGGGCGCGCTTCAGCGGCCTGGCACACCCGGTCGATCGGGGCTCGGCGGACGCTGGTCGACCTTGTAGGCCCACACCAGCACCTGCGCGACCACCGCATAGAGATTCGGTGGAATCAACTGGTCCAGGTCGACCTGCATCAGCAACTGAGCCAGCTCCGGCGATTCATTGAGCGGCACGCCGGCCTGCTTCGCACGGTCTGCCAAGGCTTGCGCCATGAAACCCTCACCCTTGGCCACGATGCGCGGAGCCATGGCGTTTGCCTCGTAGCGCAAGGCAACTGCCTGGCTGACCATGGATCGGTCCGATGCAGTCATGGGGAGGCTTGCCCTTCAGATGCTGGCGGCTGAAGGGTCAGCGCTACAGGATGGGGCGTCAACGGTGCCAGCGCCTGCTGGAGATCGGAGATCGCCTCATCAAAGCGACCGAAGTAACGCGCATCAGTTTGAATCGACACCTTGTAGCGGTCAGTGATCTGCTGAGCGACAACGACCAGATCGCCGCTTTCAGGCAATGACACCTTGACCCGCACCGACGTGCCCCGCTGCAAGGTGCCCGGACGATCGGGGTCCTCCTCCCAGACATCGTTGCGTTCAAGTTCGGCCGGCACACCCGGGGTGAGCTCTCCTGCCCAGCGCAGTCGGCCTTGCAGCAGCAGCAGCAGCGCTTGCTGGGCCAAGTCGATGGACAAGGGCGGTGCCATTGGCGCGGCCAAGGCGGCTCGTGCCGCCTCAGCAGCGCCGGAAGCGACATTCGCAGCCGCGCTGTCGGCGGTGTCAGCGTCAGTGGAGTGCAGCCCTTGTGTGCCGTCTGCTGTCGTTTGTGCTGATGGGCTGGAGCCGTTGGCTGCACTGCGGCGTTCAGCCGCACCGAGCATCGCCGCAGTCCGTGGATGGAAAGCGAACATGGCCGAGCGCCCCAGGTCGTCGCGCAATTGCGCCAGTGCATCCTGTGGCGTGTCAGCCATTGGCGTGTTTCTTGACGGCCAGTTCAGTTGCGCCGGCGCCTCGGCATCGAGCAGGGCTGTCAGTCCCCAGGCCTGCAGACCCCGCAGCAAGGTCTGCAGGTCACCATCCAGGGTGACCGCCGGGTTGGCGACAGTGGTCGCCACCAGCTGCGCGGCCTGTGCGCTGCTGCGCAGTTTCGACGCGACCTCCAGCCCCGGCCCTACCGGCACCCCGGTATCGTCCGCCAATCCGACAGGCAAAGACGCAGCGCGAGGCGCTTGGGGGTCGAGGCTGACCGGCGTCACGCTTTGCGGCCCAGTCACGACCTGGGAGTCGATCCGCGACGGCGCAACGGGGGCGACGCCTACGCCCGGTGGCACCTGTGGGAACATCGTCGTGCTTCTCCTTGCGCGGCCATGCAGCGTCGACTTGGCACCAAGCTCCTCAAGGAGTCAGATCGACGCAAATACGTCAGTTTACATTTTTTGGTTGATATCAAGAGGGGGATTCACCCTCTGAAAAATCAATCAGACCGCAGTTTTTGCCGGGTTAAATCATTAACTAGAACTGTTTAAAACACAAATGTTGTAAAACGCTTCCAGTTACACTCGTCGGTCGCCTTAAGGGCGGCTACTGTTTACGTTCCGCCCTCTGCCTTCATGATGAGCATCCACCGTTTTCGCAGTGTTCTCTCCGCCCTGATGCTGGGCGTTTGCTGCGCAGCGTCAGCCCAATCGCTTGATGCTCGGCTGGAAAGGCAGTACGCCGAAAAGAATTGGCCCGCCGCACTGGCACTGATCGAGGCCGATCTGGTGACCAAACCCGGTGACGTGGGCATGCAGATTCAGCGCGGTGTCGTGCTCAGCAACCTCAACCGCACCGCAGATGCGCTCGCGGCGTTCCGCAAAGTGGCCGCCGAGCATCCGGACATGCCAGGCCCGCTGAACAACATCGCGGTGCTGCTCGCCGCCCAAGGCGACCTGAATGGCGCCAAGGAATCTCTGGAACGCGCGATCCGCACGAACCCGAGTTACGCCACCACCTACGAGAACCTCGGTGATCTTTACTCCCACATGGCTGCCGAGGCTTACCGCAAGGCGCTTCGCATGGACAAGGGCACCGACCCGGCTCGCCCGAAGCTGCAGATGCTGGGGCTACAACAGGCCGACAGCGCACTGCGCGGCGGTGCCACAAAGACTGCCGCGTCTGGTGGTGGCTCGCCACCCGTCTTGCCTGGGGTCGAGGGCTCGGCGAAGGAGCTCCCGTCGGGCGCGTTGACGACCAAGGTCGCCACGACCACCCCAGCGGCCACTCCCAAACCGACAGCAGCGACACCATCTGCCTCTGTGCCAACTCGCAGTGCGTCGGCTCCAGTGCTTGCTGCGTTGCCAGCGAAGCCGGCGTCGGCACTCAGTCCCGCTGCCACACCTGCCGTCGCAGCCGCACCGCTTGCCGCCTCCCGGCCGTCCGCACCCGCATCGGCCGCTGTCGTAGCGAAGGCGACAGCGCCGAGCGTACCTGCGGTACCCGCCAGTGCGGTGACCGCCGGGCTGAAGCCACCTACAGCCGCCATTCAACCGATCGCCTCGGCCGAAGAGCGCGAACTCTCCAAGGCGGTCGAGGCCTGGGCCAAGGCCTGGGCTGATCGCGACATGGCGGACTATTTCGCGGCCTATACCGCGGACTTCAAGGGCAAATCCGCGAGCCGCTCGGCATGGGAATCCGAGCGGCGCGAACGCATCCTAGGCAAGTCGAAGATCTCGGTGACCGTTGACAAGCTTCGGTTCAAGTTCAATGCCAACCAGGCCGATGTCCAGATGGAGCAGACCTATCTGGCGGGCGAACTGCGGGCCTCGACCCGCAAGACACTGAGCTTTGTCAAGGTGGGCGGGCGCTGGCTGATCAGCCAGGAAGTCGCTGGCAAGTGATGTTCTTCGGCAGCGCGGACACATCGTCACCTGCCTAGAGCCGCGGCCTACACTACGAACAGCACTTCGACCCTGTTGAGGCGCCATTTGGCGCAAGTGCTCTCGAATCGACACGTTGGGGATGGCAAGACTTCAAATGCGGGCACACGAGCAGCGGGACTCGGTACGGCAGTTCCTGAATGGGCCAGCACGGCGATGACGCCGCAACTCACCAAGCTCGGCAGCCTCATCGCCCGGACTCGGGTGTGCTTTGGGGGCAGGCAAACCCGTGCCGTGGCCGTGTTTGGCGGGCTGTTCGTGGGCGGTCTGGTGGCGGTGGCTCTGCTGCTTTCTTCGAACGCCCGTGGCGTATCGGGCCGGGCTGCGGATTCGCCGGTGGGGTCGGTCCGTGCGCCTGCCGGCGCTGAGTCGACTGAACCCCACCGCGCGCTGAACCCCCCCCTGTTCGCACAACTGAAGCCAGGCCCTGAAGCGCAGCTGGTGTCGGTCTACGAGGCACTGGCTGAGGGTCAATTCGACAAGGCCAGCGAACTCAGCCAGGCGCTGGTCAAAAAGTATCCCAATTTCGCCCTCGGTCGATTGCTGCAAGCGGATTTGCTGGCCACGCGGGCCGGTCAGCCAGCTGCGCTGGGCGCGCCAGTGAACAGCCCGTCCGCTTCAGAGCCGATCAACCCGCGGCGCATGGAAGCCTTGCGCCGGCTGGGTGCGCTGCTTGACCCCCCGGCCAAGGGCTTGGTGCCGCGCGAGTTCGCGCGGCTGGCCCCCGAGGTGCGCACCGCGGTGGCGGTCGATGCGTCGCGCTCGCGGCTTTACATTTTTCGCAACGGGCCCGGTGGCCTGAGCCTGATCGCTGACTTCTATGCGTCCGTGGGGCAAGCCGGAGTGTCCAAGCATGCAGAGGGCGACATGCGCACACCGCTGGGCATCTACTGGATCACAGGCGCGCTGACCGCCAACCAGATCCGTCCAATCTTCGGTGCCGGCGCGATGGGACTCAACTACCCCAACGCCTGGGATCGCAGCCAGGGCAAGAGCGGCCGGGGTGTGTATGTCCACGGCGTTCCCGATGAGACGCTGGCGCGTGAGCCTTATTCCACTGACGGCTGCGTCGCCCTGTCCAACCTCGACTATCTCGAAGTGGCTGCGAAAATCACAGTGCTCCAGACACCGGTCGTCATCGCTGAATCGCTGGACTGGGTGACCCCCGCAACGGCGGCCGAAGCTGCACGAGCCATTGAACCGACCCTGGCTGCACGCAACGCGTCGCGATCCACGCGGGCCGCGAATGACGAATTGATGTGGCACGACCCGAACGGAACGTTCGAGAATCTGAAGGGGTACACCCTAGCGCCTTTCAAGCCCACCAGCGTGATTGGCTGGTTCCATGACGCAGCGCCCCTGCTCGTGGTCACCGGTGTGCAAGCCGCCGACGACGCGACTCGCCCGCCTATGGCGGTACGCCAATACTGGACTCAGCGCGAAGGCCAGTGGCGCATGGTCTTCGAAGGAGCTGTCCCTTTGGCAGTCAAAGTGGAAAGCCCCCCCGTCCTCACTCGCCAGCAGGCTCAACACAGGCGCTCGTGATCCGAATCGAGACCACGCTCAGGCCCGAAGAACCTGCGCATCCGTTTTACACACGCCGTGAGCAAGACAGCATTGACTCGTCACTTGGCGGCTTATATAATTAACCATTAATAACGTGCTTTACGCTTTTTACGGTAGGGGGCATCCCTAGGGATGAGTTGACCAATGATCAGGATGTTTCGATTTGCTTTTTTGATCCCTGCTGTTTTTCTCACGGCCTGTTCCGGGGTACTGATAGTTGATTCGCGTGCACCGTGCCATTGCAGCGAGACGCCGGTCGACCTCGTGGTCGTTGCCCGTCCGTCGCCTTGCAACGACTACCCGGTGACCTACCGTGCTCAGTCGTCGACAAAGCTTGACCCTCCCCGCCCCGTCGACACCAGTGTTGCCAACCTCAAGGGCAAGGCAGCACGTTCATGCGACTGCTCACTCTGAGGCCACCCCGATGTCCATTCGCAACATTACCCAGCTCGCCGCCTTGTCGCTTGTCTTGTGCAGCCCGCTGGCGCACGGGCAGTCGGCTTTCTTGACCAGCGGCGCCACTGGCACCACTCCAGCAGCCACCGCGCGCAAGTTCGAACCGATCTCCAACGTGACCAGCAGCAGTGGCGCTGGCATGTTCAACGCGGGCCTGATTTTTCTGGCCGATCAACTCGATCGCAACTCCACCGTGGATGTGCGCAAGCGCGTTACCGTCATCAGCAGCTTTGCCAACCTGAACGATCTGGGAGAGAGCTCCAGTTTCGGCCGCCTGGTGGGTGAGAACTTGCTGCACGAGATGCAGGTTCGCAACTGGGCGGTCGCCGATCTGCGCCTGAGCCGCAGCCTGGTGATCAACGAAGCGGGCGAGTTTTCACTCAGCCGCGACATCAAGCGGGTTCGCGAGACCTTGCCCGCGGGCCAGGTTCTCGCGGGCACCTACACCGACACCGCTGACGGCGTGTTGCTGAGCGCGCGCATCATCGACCTGGCCACAGGCGAGGTGGTGTCCACGGCGCAGACGCGCTTTGTGCGTGACCGATTCGTCGCCGGCCTGATCGACAAGCCCCGCGCGTTGCCTTTGATCGCCTTGACCCGTTGAGTCGATGAGACGACCCCAGAGCGCCCTGCCGCTTGCAAGGGCGCTGGCCTTGGTCGGTGTGTTGCCGGTGCTTGCAGCGTGCTCTTCGCCGAAAGACGCAGGTGTGCCGTCAGATTGCTATGTCCCGCAGGACGAGCGCATTTCTCGACTGGACCTGCAGCACCTGGCCGACACACTGGCTGCTGATCTGTGCCCCGGGCAAGGCGGACGTCAGCGTGGCGGCGACGCGATGGCACTGGCGGCTTCAGGGTCGGACGCACCGGTGCCCCTGCTGGTTCCTGATATGGTGGATGTGCAGAGTCTGCAGGCTGATGCGCTCGGTCTTTCATTCGGTGACCTGTTTCGCGCCAGCATCTCCAGAGTGTGCAAGCAACCGGTGTTGCACCCCGAACTGTCGGCCCGGCTCAGTCTCAGTTCCGCGGGTCTGAACGCACTGACGCGGGATGCCACAGGCGCGCGCACTCGCACGTACGCAGCCGCGACGGCCATCGTGTCGACCTACAGCGTGCAGGACACCCGTTTGACAGTGATTGCCCGCAAGATCGACATCGCCTCATCGGCGGTGCTTCAGGTGTCGGTTCAAAGCGTCGTGTTTGGCTGCCGAAAGACCATGTTCGGCAAACCCGAATTCGTGTACCGGTACGAATCGGGCAAGTAGCCCTTCGGGGCTAACGGATCGCGACCCAGGCTTCGCGCAATTCGCCCAGCAGCTTGCGCGCCTCTCGCACCGCCTCGGCATCACGCCGCAGGTGACCATGCAACATGCGTCGCTGGCAGTAGTCGTAGACCCGGCCCAGGTTCAGGGCCACATCGCCGCCGCGCTCGAAATCGAGCGTGGCCATCAGGCCTTGCTGCAGCAGGTCCGTCGCCTGCCCCATCTGCTCGCCCAACTCACTCAGGTTGTTCGCCGCAATCGCACGCTCGGCCAGCAGCAGCTTGTCGTCGAGGCGCTCATAGACCAGCACCACCAGATCAATGGGCGGGCGGTCGAGCACGGCGCCGGTGTTGTCCACGGCCTTGTAGCGCGCGCGCCCGCGCTGGGACTGAGAAAGACTCATTGCAGATGCCTCAGTCGGACTTGGTGGAAGCGCTCAGCGCGGTCAGCGCGCCGGTTAAAGCAGTGCTGGTCTGCTGCATGCCCGTGAGCAGCGCGTCGAGTTTTGCGTACTGCGCGGTGTAACGGGCCCGCATGTCCACCAGCCTGGCACTCAGCGCACTCTTCTGGTCGTTGTAGGCCGTGATCAAGGCCTGGTTGGTGGTGTTGCTGTTGGCCAGTATTCCACCCGCAAGCCGCGCATCGCTGACGAACTGGTTCAGGCCGTTGGCTCGCGTGGTCGAGCCGACATTGGCACCGTTGGCCAAGATAGTGCCCAGCGTGCCGGAGAGCGCCGTGTTCAGCTTGCTGCTGTTCACCTTGAGCGTGCCGTCGCTGGCGGTGGTCACGCCTGCGTCGTACAGATGCACGGTGTGGCCAGCGTTGTCCTTCACACCGGCGTCGATCAGGTTGCGCACGCGCTCCATGAATTTAGACAGCGTCTGGTCGCCGCTGAGCGGGCCGCGAAGCGTCGCGTCCTGGTTCGAGCGGGTCAGCGACCTGTACAGCGTATAGGCGTCGTTATAGGCCGTCACCAGTCCGCCGATCGCCGTGGCGGCGTTGGCATTGCTGTTGGTGACAGACACCGTTGCCGTCGATGCGCTCGTCCAGTCAGCGGCACTGACCGGCTGCTGAAGCGTCAGCGTCACGCCGGGCAGGATGTTGGCAAAGGTGTTGCCCGCGCGGCTGTAGTCGATGCCGTTGACGCGGATCGCCGCATCCGAGGCCGACTGTGGCGTACTCACCGTGCTGCCGGCCAGCACACCCTCAGCGCCGTCCGTGGGCGTGAAATTGGTGTTGAAGGCCTTTGCCGCGCCGACAGAATTGCTGGTCAGCAACAGCGCGTAGCTGCTGTCGGTCTGCTGGACGACTGCAGCGGTGACGCCGGCGTTGCTGGCGGTCACGGCGGCGGCCAGGTCTGTCAGCGTCATCGTGGCGGTCACGGGCACGCCCACCACCACGCCGGTGGCGCTGTTGGTCAGGTTGAAGCTGCCGGCGGCGTCAGGGCTGACCCGCGCGGTGGCTGAAGAAAAGCCGCTGACCAGCGTCTGCTGAGGCAAGGCGCTTTGCTTGACCTGCACCGCCAGTGAGCCCGCCGCAGCGCCTTGGTTGGCCGCCACGGTCACCAGGTTGCTGTTGCTGCTGCTGGTGTTCAGCGTGCTGAACTGGATCGGGTCGGACAGCTTTTCCAGCGCGGTCTGCAAGGCGCTGACCTTGGACATGAAGCTGCCCATCGCGGACACCTTGGTGTTCACCGCGCTGATCTTGGTGTCGAGCTTGGCCAGCGGCTGGCTTTCCACCTGCATCAGCCCCGAGACGATGCTCTGCACGTCCAGCACACTGGTGGCGGTGGCGGCGTTGGTGGAACTCACAGCCATGGTGGGACCTTTTCAGTATTCAAAACAAAGATGGGCGAACCGTGCGCGTCAGGTGCGCTGGTTGCTGAGGAGGCTCTGCATGTACTCGGCGAACGATTCGATGTGTCTGGCGGCCGGATCCACTCGCAAGGGTGTCGCAGCACTGGGCAGCTGCGGCGACTGCCGCCGCTGCGGCAGCGGCAGCGTGCTCAACGATTGCAAAGTCGACGCAGCCGTATTGTTGATGGCGGACATGGCTAAGCTCCGGTTCAAACATCAGCGTCAAGCCGCAACGAGACTTGACGCAAAAGGGGCGCCAAACAGCACGCCCCCATCACCCCATGACGCCGCCGGGCTCACCTGTTCATCCCGCAGGGGGCTGAACAAGCAAGCCAGCCGGCGGCTCATCACTTCAGCAGCGACAGCACTGCGTTAGGCATCTGGTTGGCTTGCGACAGCATGGCCGTGGCAGCCTGCGACATCACCTGGTTCTTCGACAGCTGGG